>Ga0315291_10010393_pt1 | contig 11381 bp, 9 predicted proteins | sample YL17G12_20_MG_FD_203070 | JGI IMG/M metagenome (GOLD analysis project Ga0315291, IMG submission 203070) | Sediment microbial communities from Yellowstone Lake, YNP, Wyoming, USA - YL17G12_20 | ecosystem: Environmental > Aquatic > Freshwater > Lake > Sediment | place: USA: Wyoming | collected...
AGAAAGAACTCTGAAACGGAAACCCAAACGTAGACAGGCCAGAAGAGAAGAGCCTCAGGTAAATGAAACACAATAGAAATGTGTGCTTGCAAGACTTACCTCCAGCGGCCTAGCTAAGGATTATGCCGTTTCTGAACAATGGCACGCACTGCTTAGTCAGCCACAGCGAGCATACCTGTGAGGTGCTTGCCTGTCAATTGCCAAGCCTGTCACTGAATTCGCGCAGAACAGGAAAGAGCGAGGCCCGCCTCCGCAGACGGTCCTCACTCAGCTGGTGCCTAACTCTTTCCCGCCATCATGGCTCTCAGCCTATTCCCCAGCGTACCTCCCTTGTTCCCGACCTTCTCTCGCGGCCCGACGTTCTTCTCGACGTAAGCATACGCGGCCTTGCCAACCGACGCCTTGAGCGCCGCCAGCGGGATCAGCTCCTCGCTCCCCGGCTTGCCCTTCACAGCCACGCGGATGCCCTTCTCAGCCTTCTCCACGATGAAGCTCACCTTCGGACTGACGTTGGCAGTGCGACCGCCCTCAAACTCGCACTGGACGCCAGCCCTGCGGCAGGCTTCGCGGTACGGAGCCAGCGCCTCGCGGTAGGCTTGCGTGGCCTGGGCCACTGCAGCCTGCGCTTTCTCGGCCATCGCCTTCACCTCAGCCTCGGCTGCCTCCAGCTTTGCCCTGGCAGCGACCACCGGCTTGCGGAGAGCGTCGAGGTCGGGAGCCTGGCGCGCGGGCTTGGCCTCTTGGTCTCGCTTCGATTCGCCGCTTTTGGCCTTTGCCGGCTCCTTGGGCTGCTCAGGCTTCGCCGCCACCTTGCCCTTTCCGTTGCCTTTCTTCGCCTTCTTTGCCATCCTTGCTCACCTCCTTTCTGCCTAGCTTTGCGGCCAGCCAGCAGGGCTGCCGCCTAGCTCCATGAACGCTCCGGCCGGGAAAGCTATCAAGTCAATAAGTGAGCTCAGGCGAAGATTCTTTCAGCGGGAAAGCAGGGAGTTGGAGGTCCAAGAGGAAGGCACTTGAACAGATGGTGGGTTCGCTATGACAAAATCACCCGGCCGGCGGACGGGGACTGGGGGCTATGAGCTCCTTGAGGGGGTGGGGGCCGTCCCCGATTGCTGCCGAGGAACACCATGCGTGGAGAATCAGGCTTGACACCCGGCGAAGGCAGTGATACGATAACTTAGCCAACTAGATGCAAGAGAGCTGTTCCATCATTGGCGAAGCATGAAGACAGGTCTCTTTTAGCTCTCCATGCTGAGGGGAGCCCGGGGTTCGGTTGCTGGCCTGAGCCCGGGAAAAACAAACTCCATCCATCACTGACGGCCCTTAGGTCAGATCAACACGTTTTGACGAAACCCAGGAGAGGGTTTCATGTTGTGCGCCGCTTCCCCCGCGCGTTGCATGACTGACGCCTTTGGATCATCGAGCCAAGTGGGATACATAACACAAAGGAGCAGAAGTATGAGAAACCTCTCACCACCGGGAGCAAATAAGAACCTGTTCGGTTGCCGCCGATCTGTGGAAAGCCCTGACCTGCGGCAAGGGCATGTGACCACGGCTCGGTCCTTCTTGTTCATCCTCCCCAGGCGACAGCAGACCGGGGTTGGAACTGCAGTCTCTGGGATTGCGTCGGTGCTTCTGGCAGGTATCCTGCTATGTTTCTCTCCTGCTTCATCAAGCGCCGTCCAGTGGGTGTACCACCACCCTTCCATCAGCGGAACCTTGACGGTCCGTGCGACGAAAGATTGCACGCCAATCGGAAGCCCGTTGTTCCAAGGATACGTGATGAGCTGTCACTTGTATAAGGGAGCAGTGCCGAAACAGGTTAAGGTTGGCGAGACCGACGTGGATGTCAACGACATCCAGTTTGAGTTGGTGGCGAATACGCCAGAGCAGGACACCCTCCGACACAAACTGGCGCTACCCACGTATAATCAGACCGAATCCAAGTGGTATCTGAAGTGGCTGGGGTGGCTGTGGAAGCTGATCAAGAATAAGGTCATTCTCCCACTTATCAAGGACTCGACAACAGGGGGACAGAACAACCTGCATGCTGTCGTGGATCTCAACGCGTGGTTAGCTAATCCGCGACCGCTCCAGGCAACCTACAATGTTGTGAATGGAGAGTGCCCGGATTTGCCAGGGTTCCTAATCGGTACCACGCCCATCGTTTTCACTCCCGACGTCGGGCCCGAGGAAAACCCGTTTCAGACGACCCGGTTCACAGGATTGGTTGATCTGGCGGGGGAATTGACCCTTGAGCCGACTCTAACCGTTCCCGCAGTTACGAAATGCAGTCTGATCATTCTGGCCCTGCTGCTGGTGTCGGCGGGAACCCTCTTTATTTGCAGACACCAGTGGCAGCGGGCGAGCAGCTAGCCCTGGCAGGACAGGGACAGGCTCAGGCGTCGCACAGTAAGCGCTCGGCCAACCTATATAGCGAGGGCTGATTCGGCCTGAGAGTGTCGGCGCACCGAAAAGAGGTGCGCCGATGCGATCCCAAGACCATCTGATCTGCCCGCGGCACCGAAACCACTAACACTGGTGGCCCCGCAAGAGCCTGAGCGGGGCGAAGAGCCCCGGTCAGCTCCCGCCTCCTCTCCCAGGTCCAGGCCTCCGGCGCCGGCGCACGATACCCAAGCCTGCTGTGCGGCCTGACAGCGTTGTACTCCCGCCTCCACTGCTCCAGCAGCACCTGGACCTCCCACAGAGTGTCGAAGACCTCACCGTTCAAGAGCTCGTCCCGAAGCCGGCCGTGGAAGCTCTCCACATACCCGTTCTCCCACGGACTCCCGGGCTCGATGTACAAAGGCCTCACCTCGAGCGTCCCCAGCCAACCGCGCACTGCCTCTGCCGTGAACTCGCCGCCGTTGTCGCTGCGTATGTACTCAGGTACACCACGACTCACGAAGAGCCCGTCTAACGTCTCAAGAACATCCTCTGCAGTCAGGCTCCTTGCCGCCTTTAGCGCCAGGCACTCCCTCGTGTACTCGTCCAGCACCGTCAAGATCCTCACTCCACGCCCGTCTCTTGTCCGGTCATGGATGAAGTCGTAACTCCACACATGGTCCCTGTGTGTCGGCCTCAGTCGGACGCATGAACCATCGCCCAACCACAACCGGCCGCGCTTGGGCTGTCTCCGTGGCACTCTCAACCCCTCACGACGCCAGATACGCTCCACACGCTTGTGATTCACCCGCCAACCCTCCCGAACCAGCAGAGCTGCTATCCGTCTGTAGCCGTACCGACCGTAACACACAGCCAACTGGACTATCCGTCCAGTAAGAGCATCCTCATCCCTCCCCACAACCGCCCGACGCCGCTGCGTGCTCCGCGCCTGTCCCAACACCCTGCATGCCCGACGCTCAGAGACCCCCAAAATCCTCATCACCCGCTCCGCTACACCCCTCCGCTTCGCCGGGCTCAGGAGTTTCCCGAAGCAGCCTCCCTCAATATCGCATTGTCCAACGAGAGATCTGCCACCAACTTCTTCAACCGAGCGTTCTCACTCTCCAGCTCCTTGAGTCTCCTCGCCTGGTCCACGCTCAACCGCCCGTACTCCTTCTTCCAACGATAGTATGAGTGCTCTGTTACCCCCACCTTCCTGCACGCATCCCCAATAGTGCTCCCCTGGCTCTGGAGCACCTCCACCTCCCTCAACACCCGAATCGCCTTCTCTACCGACAGCCTTCTTGCCATCGCCATACCCCCTTTCCGGACCAACCCAATCTACCAAGAAACTCGCACATGGACTGGTCTCGTTTCAGGGGGGTCAGGTCACTGGGTCACCTGAACATCACGGAACTAAAGCGGGACGAGGGGCTCAGAAACGTCCAACTCGCTTCCAGTAGAACGAAGGCAGTTCACCGTTGCGCGGCGACCTCTCAGGCGTGCCTGGCGACCAGAGGCCGACAGACGCGCCCCGCTCCCCTCATTCTCTCTCCGCGAACGCGTCCCTGAGGAGCTTGCTCTGCCTGTCGAAGGCCTGCCTGGGGTTCTTGGGGCCTTTCATGAGAGATATCTCCTGGGTGATGAGGCGCGCAAGGTTCAGCGTATGCGTCTCGATCTTCGGAGCTTCTCTCCTGTAGAGCGGATGGTCGCGGTTTATGTAAATGGTCGTCTCCTCGGAGAAGACTTCAGGGCCGCCCTCTCCAAAACTGTCAACGACGCAGGAGACGCCTGTCTCGCCGAATTTGATCCTCTTCACGACAGCGTTCGGAGTGAGTCTCTTCACCTTCGGCTTTTTCTTTCGCTTCTTGGGCGGGCTCTCCGGCTCTTTGGCTGTCGCCTCCGCGCCCGTCCCTGTCACATCTTCGGACCCCGCGGGCCGCGCCGTACGCGTCAGCGCAGCGCCTCCCGCACCCTTTGCCTCGTCTCCTATCGGAAGCGCTCCGAACGGAGAAAGGTCCGGGTTCGCGGCCAGGGCCCTGTATACCCTCTGGAGCGCGTCCTTGAGCGCCCTACTCACTCTTCTGCCCTCTTTCTTCGCAGTCAACCTGCCGAGGTAGGTCTTCACCTCTCCCATGACGCATTCCATCGCCGCCACGAATGCCTGGTACTCCGCTGAATCCACGATGAACCCTGTCCTGTCGCTCGTGATGGGCAAGAACTCGGCGTTCACCTCGCCCCTCACCCTCGCCATTGCCTTCCCCCACGTCTCCATGCCGAAGAGCTCCCGCTTTATGGTCACCTGCTTCACCTTCACTTCGACGCCTGGCGGCGTCCCGGGGCTCGCCGACTCGGAAAGAATAACTATCTCCCCGGTCACGGGTCCGAACGTGGTTCCTTCGAGGACGGGGATTCTGTGGCCGGAGAGGCTCCTCGGGGTCACCGTGTGGTTGTTGATCTTCACACGAAAATGCGGCGCCTTGATTGGCGTCCCCTCTATGATCTTGGCCTCGATGTCCTGGAGCTCGAACTTCCTCTCCAGGCCGAAGAGGACGACGGTCGTTCCGTCGCCTTTTCTGAAATCCGGGGGAAGTATCTCGAGCGGTAGCCGCCATTCGTCGAGACCCTTCTCCCATCGTTCCTTGTCAAAGACCACTCGGCCCGAGAAATCGCCCTTCTTTGTGATGACCTCGAATCTGGCGCAGGCGGCGAGGCTCGCGAACTTGCCGATGCCAAATTGCCCTATCCTGTCCCGCCCATACCCGGCGGACTTGGGAGCATAGAGTTTCTGCTGAGAGCCGATGTTGAAATACTGCTTGAGCCCGTCCCTGTCCATGCCGTTACCGTTGTCTCTTATCTCGATGGAATCCTCTCCGACGAGGATTTCGACCAGGGTGGCATCGGCATCGTACCCGTTATTCACAAGCTCCCTCACAAACTCGATGCTCTCGGCATAGAGCCGTTCTCCCAGAGTCGTGATGTGGCTTCTGTCTACAGTAACGGGAATGTAGTCGTCTGAGTCAGTGGTCATGACCGGCCCTCCCCTTGCAATTTTGCATTCCAAATGCAAAATTGCAAGGGGAAGTTTGGGGAGATCATCCCCACCTGGGCCGGCTCCCTCGGCCTCGTGGCGATTGAGACGGCGTGCGGCTAGTGGTATAATTGAGTCGACAGCTGACAGTAACGCACGTTCGTCCCGCACACCGGTTAGACGGCGAACTCCAACGAGAACCTCTATGCAGAGTCTCAGCCGGGCGCCGGCGAAGAGGACGTTCGCCAGCGGACCCTCATTCGCTGTTCACGTTTTGCCCGGGAAAACCTGCTGACAATTTGGGCCCGCCGCAGTATTCTCATGGGAGACGTGGAATCGAAGTTCGGGGGTGGGTTCTGCGGCATGTGTTGCTGCTCCGCCTTTCGTGAGTTCGCCGGTGTCTTCTGCTCCGGCTGTCGTGAGGTCGGCCCACGTCTAAGTTGTTCGCCTCGCTGTCAGAAGCACCAAACTGACGGAAGTGCGCGCGTGAGGTCATGATGGAAAACCCGTACAAGAATCTGCCATATAGAGCACTGGCCATACTTGTGGCCGCGATGGCTGTGGTCACGGGAACACTGGTGTCGCTTGAGAGGGGGCATTTCAGCGTCCAGGCATACGTATACGCACTCACGTACACGGTCGCCTGCGCGTTCTGGATAGGCATCATTCTGGGGTTTGTGTATAGCTTTATAAGTGGTCTGCGAAGGGGATACTTCTACATTTTGTTTGCGGCGCTGATCATCATCGGGACGGCACTCGGCACCCAGACTGCCAGCCTGATCATCCACAAGAGACTCTACGCGGGACCCAGGATCACGGCTTTCTCCTTTCTCGTCTCGCTCGGTCTGTCTCTCCTCGCTGTCGCTAACGAACACCTCAGAGACAGCCTCTCCAGGAAGGTTTCTGGTCTCAAGGAGGAGGAGATTGAGAGTCAGATTCTCAAGCGATGCGAGGTCGAAGCGAGACTGAACAGTCTGCAGGCCAGACTTGACCCCTACTTCTTGTTGAATGCTCTCGACACGCTCGCCGGAGTTGTCCACGATGATCCGAAGCTGGCCGAGCGAAACATATCGAAACTGTCGAATCTCTACCGGCGGGCCGTTTCCATGACCGACGAGAGTCTGGTTTCGGTGAGCGATGAGATCGGACTCATCAAGGACTACTTTGAGCTCGAGGGCCAGCGCCTGGGCGAAAAACTCCGCTATACGATTGACTGCCCTGACGCACTCATGGACGTACGAATACCCGGACTCCTGCTCGAACCCCTCATTGAGAACGCCATAAAGCACGGGAGCTCGGACGGGACGCTCAACGTCGCCGTGAAAGTGTGGAGGGAGGGCAAGCATCTCCTGCTCAGAGTCGCTGACGACGGTCGTGGTTTTGACCAGACCAGAATCCCCTTCGGCCTGGGCCTCTTCGGGATTCAGCAGCGGCTCAAGCGCATGTATGATGACGACTATAGGTTTGACATAGGGTCTGAGGTTGGCGTGGGGACTACTGTCACGCTTGGACTGCTGATGAGTTGATGCTGCGCGGGGGGACTTGATGGCGCATGACGCTGGTGTCACGCCCGGCTTCCCGGTAAGTCCTCGAGGCCGCGGCCAGCCCCTCTCAGCCGGCTCCATTCACCCGCGAGATAAGCGCACCCCTATCGGGGCACGTACTCTACCACTCCGATCATCCAGGCACTCACTGCACGACCACAATCTTCCTCACTATGCTCGTGCCTACGGCCTCGAGCTGGCAGAAGAAGACGCCGCTGGCGACCCGCCCGCCGGATTCGTTCGTTCTGTCCCAGGTCGCTGAGTAATCGCCGCTCTCTCTGCTGCCGTCGAACAGGGTCCTGATGATGCGGCCGCTCGGGTCCAGTACCCTCAGCACGACTTTGCCCGGCGTTCCGATGCCGTAGCGAATTGTGACATCGCCGTTCACCGGGTTCGGGAAGGCCTGTGAGAGGAACGTGACTCCTGGAGCCGCGGGTGCCCCGGGGTCTTCCACGCCCACGTTCGCGCATCCAGGCATATCGGGCGGCTCGCCGGGTCCCGTCCACACGAAACGGAAATGCGCCCAGTCGGCGCAGTCCACGTCGGAATCCGCATCGAAGTCTCCCGCAAAGCACTGGCTGCCCAGGGGACCCCCACCCTGACCTGTGAAGCACTCCGTGAAAGCACCGAAGTCGTCCGAGTCTACGTCACCGTCGTTATCGAAATCACCTGCCCTGCCGTTCCCGTTGAATGCGTCGATCTTGGTTTGATCGTTGGTGACCACGTAGCCGGCGGCAAGAATCTGCTGCATCGAATTGTCCAGGTACTTTCGGAAATGGCTGGTCGGGCTGTCGGCGTCTGCGTCAGGAAGGGGCCAGGGCGGCATGTAACCGTTCTCCAGAAAGGCCTGATTGAGTATGTGCTTGACTCCCCACACGTCCACGGCAACCGGGTCGAGGCCAGCGACGAGCTCGTTTCTCCTGGTAGCACCGGCATAGGAAGTCGCCGGACCGTCGTACGGGTTTGCGTTGATCCAGATGCAGTCAAGGAGGTTCAGGTCCGCAGGCCCTATTTCACCGATGAGAGCGCCGAGAATGCCGTAGTGTATGGCTGCGTGCGAATTCGTGCTGAGCTCGCGCGTCACCACGCCCATGTAGCTCTTCACGCACGCGGTAGCTCCGTAGACGGCGTGATGTGATTTGAGCACGGGCACGTTTATGAACTTGAGGTGCTCACGGTCGTAGGTGCTAGTGCCGGGATTCCAGATTCCGTGCTTGAGGCTGATGTACGTTCCGGCCTGGGTCCTGAACTTCGGGTAGGACAGGCAGCCGGTCAACTCCGCGTCGTAAGGGTAGACGACGTACCCGTCCAGCATGTTCCCTTCCGAATATTCTGTCGCGGACGTGTACCTGAGCGCGGTCCAGTCGTAATGCGACACGTTCTGGCCCGCCTGCTGGAAGGCGGCGACCACGTCGTGTGGAGAGAGGGCATGGTCCTGGGCGTTGTTGAGTGAGCGGCCAAAATTGCTCGTGGAATTGAACTGCGCGTTTTCACAGACGACGATTTCACCGGAGAACGAGTCGGGATGGTCCAGTATGCGCCTGATGAGACCTCGCAGAAGGTCCACGTTGGTGCCGCCGCGCTCGCCCCACTGATAGTTGATCTTGATGATGACAACGTCGTCCGCAGCGATTATTCCGCCGGGGCCGGCTACGAGAGATTGGGTGGCCGACTTGTAGAACTTGAGGTCTCCACGACCCATCAGTGCGAGCAGATTGTCAAGCCCAACGAAGCGGTCGGCCACAGGGTCCTCAGGACAATTGCTCACGTGGAATACCCTCGCGCGATACTCCTCCGGCGCGACGAAAGGCTGAGCGAGCGATGCCGCCAGGGCCGGCGCAGATGCTCCGCCCCGGTACTGTCCGGTCCATGCTCGCGCAAACACTCCGCCCGGATATTGCCCAACGCGCGCGACGTAGCCCCCAATACCGACGGCTGCAAGAGTCCCGAGGACACTCAAGAGACATATTGAGCCTAGACACACCCGTGCACGCACTGTTGTCCTCTCCGGTGCGCGCAGAGCCCTGGAAAGGCGGCGCCGGAAGGCGATCAGCCCGGCAAGCGGTGCGATAAGCGGCACTGCGAGCGGAACGCCCAGAGTGACAGCGACAGTTGACATCGCGGCCTGCTGACACGGATATGTGATACGACTGGGCTTTGTCCCGCTTCGGATTATTAGCCACGCAACCGAGATAATTCCTGCCAGGAACCAGAAAACCGCCAGCACCCTGGCAGAAAGCCACGAGGTTCCGCGGGGGGAATTACTTGCAGCATCGTGCGAAGGAATGTCATGCGGCATCTATGCGCACCTCCCCGAGTCCCTTCTATCCCAGCACAGAATCTTGTCATCGGCCCGTAACGGGCCAATGCCGAGGCACTTACCCCTAATTGTAGCACAATATTCTAACGCTCACTAAAGAATATCTAAAGGAGGAACGTACCCAAGACCCACCGATAGAGATACGTGGCGCAGGATTGGGAATTATCGCCAGCGGAAACTCACACGCACCCCCAAGACCCTCTAGGCGCGCGCCACGACCCGTTACTTTATCAGTCTTCTCTTCATCAGCTTTATGCCGGCGTAGAAAGCGGCCGCTTCTAGAAGAACGAGATACAGGAGATTGCCTGTCAGACCGGGTGATGCTTCGCCGGAAAAGACGGCTCGCGAGATGTTGACTGCGTGCGTGAGCGGAAGGAACTGGGCCAGGACCTTGACCCACCCCGGGAACTTATCCAGCGGGAAGAAGACGCCGGAGAAAAACAGCATCGGGGTGATGACGAGCTCGGTATAGTAATTGAAGAAGTCGAAAGTGGGTGCGAACGACGTCACGATCATTGCGAGTGACCCGAACAGGACGCCGATGAACGCCATCAGAAGAAGCAAGAGCAGCACGTTGACGATCGAGGCGGGAAACACTCCCATCAGCATCGCGACGACGAGCATCAGGGAACCGCTTATCAACCCTCTGAAGGCGCCCCAGGCGATCTCTCCGGCCACTGCATCCTCGGCGGACACGGGAGTCGCTATCATGGAGATGTAGAGCTTCTGATGGACCATCTTGACGAAGGTGTAATAGAGGCACTCGAAGGTCGATGACATCATGACCGAAGACACAAGCACGCCGGGCACCAGGAAATGCAGATAGGACCTGCCGCCGAACTGCCCCAGGTACGCACCGAGGCCCACGCCGAAAGTGATGAGATAGAAAAGCGGCTGCCCCAGACTGACTATGAAGGTGGGAACAATGAATCTCTTGTATGAAATGAGATTCCTGAAGAAGACGTAGTATATTCTATAAGAGAGATTCATCTTAGTGTTTTCTTGCGCGCGACAAACGGTCGTCGGACCTGCACGCCAACCCTGCACCACGCGCTGCGGGAGGCGTCCTCTACTCCATCAAGCTCCTGCCGGTCAGTTTGAGAAACACGTCCTCCAGTGTGGCCGGGCGGTTCAAGACGTTCGAGAGATTCAAGTCCACGACCTTCTTCATCACTTCGTGACCGTCACGGCAATAGAAGTAGAGAGTGTCTCCTGCCCGTTCGTGACCGCAGGCAACGTCCGCCATGCGCGCGACGAGCTTATCGTCCTCTTCCTTCGCGATTCTTATCTCGACGACTTCGGTGCCGATCTCGTCCAGGACGAGCTTCTTGGGAGAACCTTCCTTGAGGATGCGCCCCTCGTACATGATGACCAGGCGATCACAGAGCTGCTCCGCCTCTTCCATATACTGCGTCGTGAGCAGTAGGGTCGTGCCCACGCTTTTCAACGACCTCAACCTCTGCCATATGAGGTGCCTGGCCTGCGGGTCGAGGCCGGTCGTCGGTTCGTCCGCGATGAGGAGTCGCGGCTTGTTGAGAAGCGCCCGCGCCACAAGCAGCCGGCGCTTCATCCCTGTGGAGATCTCGTCTATCTTGCTGTTCCTCTTGCCGTCCAGCTCGACAAAATCGAGGAGCTCGGCAACTCGCTGCTTGATGACGGCCCCGGGAATGTCAAAGAACCTGGCGAAGACCAGGAGATTTTCGTAAACGGTGAGGTCGCCGTCCAGTGTGATTTCCTGAGGTACTACGCCGGTTTCCTTCTTGATCTCTCTGTTATCGATGTGTGAGTTCTGGCCAAAGACGGTGACCGAGCCGGAGGTGATGGGCGACACGCAGTGGATCATCTTGATGGTGGTCGTCTTTCCTGCGCCGTTGGGCCCCAGGAAGCCGAAGCATTCGCCTTCGTTGATCTCGAACGAAATGCCGTCAACGGCCGTGAAATCGCCGTATTTCTTGGTAAGGTTCTTTGCGACTATGACTGGTACCGAGTTCACTGCGTTCCTTTCGAAGAGCCTAAGAAAGCAGCCGGGCGAGGCGCTTACAATGAAAGCCGGCCTCCACGCGCGGCAGTCTTATTGCTGTCTCTCGACTTCAAACATCTGCCG
>Ga0315291_10010396_pt1 | contig 11379 bp, 10 predicted proteins | sample YL17G12_20_MG_FD_203070 | JGI IMG/M metagenome (GOLD analysis project Ga0315291, IMG submission 203070) | Sediment microbial communities from Yellowstone Lake, YNP, Wyoming, USA - YL17G12_20 | ecosystem: Environmental > Aquatic > Freshwater > Lake > Sediment | place: USA: Wyoming | collected...
CCCCCACCTCCCTGTGTCGAGATTTCACGCGGCCACGCTCGCGACCGCCGCCTCGGTCCCGGCCTCCTCCTCCGGTTCCGGGTCCACCCACCGCCCGTGCTCCTGGATCAGCTCAATAAGCTGGTCTGTGGCGGACTCCATGGGGATGGCGCGGCGGACGACCTCCTTGCCTACGTACAGGTCGATCTTGCCGGGAGCGCCGCCGACGTACCCAAAGTCGGCGTCCGCCATCTCGCCCGGCCCGTTGACGATGCAGCCCATGATCGCGATGGACACGCCCGGCAGGTGCCCCGTCCGCACCCGGATCTGCTCCGTCACCTCCTGCAAGTCGAACAGGGTGCGCCCGCAGGAGGGGCAGGAGACGTACTCGGTCTTGGTGTTGCGCATGCGGGCGCCCTGGAGCAGGCCAAAGGCGGTCGTGCGCAGGAAGTCGGTGTCCTCGCCCGGGCAGGCCAGGAGGACGCCGTCGCCTAGGCCGTCCACGAGCAGGGCGCCCAGCTCGGAGCCGGCCGTCAGGATGAGGTCCTCCCGGGGCGTCCCCTGGGGGAAAGTCCGGGTGTGGATGATGGGCAGGTCCGCGCCCGCGACGGCCAGGGCCTCAAACACGCGGCGCGACGCGTGCACGCGCCGCGCGCCCGGCCCCGGGTTGAGCAGGGCAAAGGCGGCCGGGGTGGAGGCCAGGGACGCCAGGTCGGCCTCGGCCTCCGTGCCGTCGATGGAGACGGCAAACCGGCCGGCGCCGCCCGGGAGGGGTGGCGACCCGCCGGCCTTGACCACCTCGGCCAGTGAAAACAGGGCGACCGCGCCAGGGAGCGGCGTGGCCACGAGCGCTGCGGCAGGCACGACCGGGAGCACCCCGACCTCCGCCAGCCGGGCCAGCGCCGTGCGGGCGGCCTTGTCGCCCTCCGCCGGCGGCGCGTCCAGCAGGATGCTGTCCGCCGTGGCCAGGTCCTTGAAGGGCATGCCGACCACCAGCTTGGCGCCCAGGGAGCGGAAGCTTGCGTCGGGCGCCTTGCCCAGGGCGGCCGGGTCGACCGCGCACAGGACCGACCCGTCCCGGTGGAGCAGGGGGCGGTAGTCGACCTTGTCGCCCTCGCGCTGTTCGGGCAGGCGGCCGACGCGGCGGGTGAAGATGTGGGTGTCCCGGTGGGTCTCGGTGAAGGCCACGCCCGACGCCGCGGTCTCCGCGATCGCGGCCGACCCCAGGCCCGCCAGCTTGCGGCAGGGCGCGATCTCCAGTTCCGGGTCCTCCGTCAGGGAGACGCGGATGGTGTCGCCCAGGCCGTCCAGGAGGAGGGCGCCAATGCCGATGGCGGACTTCATGCGGCCGTCCTCGCCCTCGCCGGCCTGGAAGGGAGAGGGAAGAGAGAGAGAGAGATGGAGGAGAGGTGTGGGTTTGTGATGTGGGGTTCAAAGGGCCCTTCCCCCCCGCCTCTCTCTCTCTCTCTCTCCATTCCTGTTCTTACCTCCGTCACGCCCAGGTGCAGCGGGTAGTCCCACCCCCGCGCATACTGCTCCTCCGCCAGCAGGCGGTACGCCTGGACCATGACCAGCGGGTTGGAGGCCTTCATGGAGAACAGGAAGTTGTGGTAGTCCTCGCGCCGGCAGATGTCGGCAAACTCAAAGGCCGACTCCACCATGCCGCGCGGGGTGTCGCCGTAGAAGGACAGGATGCGGGCGGACAGGGAGCCGTGGTTGGTGCCGATGCGCATGGCCCGGCCCAGGGCCTTGCACTTCTGGACGAGCGGTAGGAAGGCTTCCGCGATGTCGTCCTTCTCCGCCTGGAACTGGGCCGGGTCGTCGTAATTGATCTCGTCAAATGTTTTGCGGCCGTCCGCGAAGTTGCCCGGATTGATGCGGATCTTCTCAAAGGCTTCGGCCACCATCATGGCGACCTGGGGCTGGAAGTGGATGTCCGCGACCAGGGGCACGTCGTACCGGTCCTTGAACAGGGCCTCCCGGATCTCCATGCAGGCCTGGGCCTCCTTCTTGCCCTGCACCGTGATGCGGACCAGCTCCGCGCCCGCGTCCACGCACCGCTTGACCTGTTCAACGGTGGCGGCCACGTTGCGCGTGTCTGCAAAAAGGAGGGTGGGGGGGGGAGAGAGAGAGAGAGGAAGGCGTGGGGAAGGAGAAAGGAAGGGCGGGGTTGCCGGGTCACCCGGGGTTGACGAGAGAGACAGCGCGGGCCCAAACCTGTCGCCCCCCCCATCTTTGTCAATCTCACCGGTCGTCGTCATGGTCTGCAGGCGGACCGGGTGTTCGGAGCCGACATCCAGCTTGCCGATCTAAGAGGGCGGCACGGTGAGGAGGGTGGGGGGATGGGTGTGAGCGGGGCGCGGCCGATTTGGGTGGCCGGGAAGGACAAACACAGAGCGTGGCCGCGAAATTTGCTCTCCATTTTTCTCTTACCTTGATCGTCCGGGTCGGCCGGCGAGCCGTCTTGTAAATGTGTTCGCAGTACTTAGGGGGCAGGATCAGGCCGCTGGCCGTCTCCGCGTGGTGGACGCTGGCAGCGGCGCGCTGTGAGAGTGGGGCGGAGCGAGGCGGGAGGGTGAGTGCGACGGTGGGCGGTGAGTGCGGGGCTCTCTCTTCCTGCCCTCGCCGAATCGGCACGCATGCACGGGGTGGGCGCCCGTCAAACATCAACGGCCGTGTAGGGCGACTGTTTTAAGGCCCATCGCAGCGCACGCCTGACCCATGCGTGCCGCAAAGGCCCACACCCGGAAGAGCACGAGAGCAAAAAGAGCGCCGCCCGCCCCGGCGACAAGCGGGGCCCGTCTCGACTCGCTTGCCGCCCCCGCCCCGGCTCGCTCTGGCACTTCCACCCTTACAGACAATCCTTCCTCACCTGGGCAGTCCGGCTGGCGGGCCGGCTCCGCAGTAGCTGCTGGGACGCCCCAGCGCCGGGGCGCAGGGTGGCGGTAGGGGCAGCGTTCATGTTTTAGTGTTCCTTTTTTTCCTTTTTCTGTCACACAAAAAGGAGCGCGCCCGGGAGCAGGGTGCACGCGACGCGCGGAGGCAGGAAGGAGGGCGTGAAAGCTTGCAAAGTGTCAGTCCCGGGTGTGTAGGCGCCGAAAATGGGGCGTGGAGGTGGCGCGCGCGGGTGGATTAAAAAAGTGAGGGCAACCTCTAGTCGCGCTTGACCTTTCTTGAGAGAGAGAGAAAAAAAAAAAAAAAAAAAAAAAACTATCCTTCTTTTTCAAACCGCCCCGCCCAGCTCGATCAACTCCATCTCCTTGTCCGACAGCAGGCGGGAGGCCGTCAACTTCACCCCCCGCTCCTTGCCCGCATACCACTTTGTGTCAGAGGGAGAGGCGTACAGCCCGGAAATGCGTTGGGAGAGAGGGACGGCCCGCGTGGTGGTGGTGGTGGTGGTGATGGTGGTGGTGGTGGTGGTGGTGGAGGGGGCGCTGCCGCCACCACCGCCTCCACTGCCCACCGCCGCCAGGGCTGCGGCCTGGGCGGACGCGGAGAGCGTTGATATGACCTCCCCGCTCAGCGTGCGCCGCGGCGGGAACCGGATGGACGGGACGCGAGCGGCAGCGTGCGAGGCGGTGGATGCCGCCTGGTGTGGGACGTGTGGGGCAGCAGCAGCGGCAGCGACCGCAGCGACCGGCGCCGGCTCCGCCGCCGCCGCCACAGGAGCAGCCGCCTGCGGCATTGGCGTCCCTTCCAGGGCTGTGTGTGATGTTTTGTATTATGTAAGTGGGGCGTGAGAGTGAATTGGATGAAGGCGCGCACCACGAGAGAGAACCCCCCAGGTCTCCTCTCCCACCATTCCATTTTTTACCTTCATCCCCCAGAATGGCAACCAGCTGGCCAACCACCACCGTCTCATCCGGCTTGACCAGGATTTGCTGCACCACGCCCGCGCTGGGCGCCCGCACGTCGATGGTGACCTTGTCCGTCTCGATCTGGGCGATGACCTGGTCCTCTTCCACGGCCGTCCCGGGCGGGGCCAGGATGGCCGCCACGCTGCCCTCCGTGATGGACTCGCCCATGGCCGCCACCCGCACCTCCACGGCCGCAGCCACGGGCGTGGAGACCCGGGCGTGGCGGCGGGTGGGGTGGCTCGTGTGGTGTGCCGTCGTCGCCGCCGCGCCGGCCGCCGTCCAGCGGCGGTGGTGGGCGGCTAGCGAGGAGATGGAGCCCGCGAGCCGGGCGGTGGGGACCGCGATGGCCGGCCAACGCGCCACGGCCACGCCACCTACACCCGCGGGGAGGGGGCTAGGGCGTGCGCCTAGCCGCCACAGGGCTAGGACGGCGCGGCGGGCGTTGCGGCGCATGGGGAAGGCGGAAAGGAAAGGCGAGCACTCGGAGAGCGCGCGGCGGTTAGTTAGGAAATGCCCTCGACGAAACGCCGCGGACGGGAGGGTGTACGCGCGTGCGTACTGGTCGCGCGTCTGTGCCTATGCAAGAATACGCTGCCCGCTGATTCTTCCGGGGTGGGGAAGGAAAAAAAGAGAAGGAGGGTGCCGGCTGCGGCGACGCGAGTGGAGAGAGCAGCGAGAATGAAAAGAATGAAAATAAACTCCGTTAAACAGTCTCTCTCTCCCTCTCATCCCCGCCGTGTGTGTCCACCACACACACACAACACCTCACTCCGCCGCCGGCTCGGCCGCCGCCGCCGCCGCCTTCTTCGTATTTGGCCGGTCCACCAAGACCTCGCCCGTCTTTTTCAGGACCCGCACCTTCTTGCCGTCAACCGTCTTGTGGCCCACCCGGGACCGGACGCCCTTCTCCTTGGAGTAGTGCATGACGTTGGAGGCGTGGAGCGGGGACTCGGACGACAGTTGCTTGCCCGGCTCGTCCTTGGACTTGGGCTGGACGGTCTTGGTGCGGACGTTAACGCCCTCGACGACCACCATCCCCGCCTTGGCAAGCACCTTCAGCACTGGGCCGACCTTGCCCTTGTCCGACCCCGTCACCACCTGCACCGTGTCGCCCTGGCGGACGTGGATGGCCTGGAAGTCGGGCTTGCCATTCTTGGTCAGGGCCGGCTTCTCCCACTTCTTGCCCGGGCCCTGTGATGTGGCGGGGAGAGAGAAAAAACCGGTCGAAGTTAGTTTTGGGAAGGAGGGGGGAGCAGGCGGGGCGGCGGCTCGGGTTGGAGTTTCTGCCTCTCTTGGAGTCTCTCTGCCTCTTTTTCTCTCCGTTCCCACTTCCACAAACCATCTGGGAGGCCGAGATGACCAGCGTGCGAGGGGCCTGTGAGTGTGGGATGAGCATGGGGTGGGGTGTGAATGAGTAAAGGGTCGGGGCGGGAGCGAATTGAGGAGAGGGAGCGCGTGTGGCTTTCGCAGCGGCGGCCGACAGGGGGGGGTGGGGGGAGGCCGGGCGGGCCGGGCCTGCCGGGCTTGCACGCCCGCCCACGCCAGGGTGCAGGCCGTCGGCCTGGCTCGGCAGGCAGCCAGGTCGCGAGACTGGCAGGAGCCCACAGCGCCCACCGCCCCCCTCTCGCCCGCATCACAGGGAGGCGAGGAGCTGGCCGTCACCCTCCCCTCCCTCTCCTTCAAATTTACCTGCCCCGCCCGCGCGGGCGGCGCCAGGCGGCATGCCCCGGATATGGAGGCAGTGGAGGCCAGGGCGGCGGCTGACATGGTTGGGTGGGTGAAAGAGAGAGGGGTGTGGGACGGGCGTGCGACAACACACGCCAAAGAGGAGTCTGGGGGAGAGAGAGGAATCTCCAAGGCGCCGGATCATTCTTCCCACTCTTTCATTTTTCGCTCCGCGCGTCTCCTCTCAGTCCTTCCAGACACCCTTCCCCTCTTCAACCCATCGCCCACCATGACGGACGCCGACGTCCGCCTGTTCAGCCGCTGGAGCGTGGAGGACATCGAGGTGAGAGGCGCCGAGGGCGCGCGCGCGGGGGCCGAGCTGGCAGAGCAAAAGCAGAAAGGCGACGGCGGGCGGCGGGGCCTGTATGTGTCTCTTGGCCGCGCCCGCCAGGGGGCCGCCAGTGACCTTGGCTCTACCCCTTCCCGCGAGGGAGGCCACACCTTGATCTGGTCTGCCTTGGAGCGGCGCACGGGCCAGGACAGGAGCGTGCGTCGCTGCGAAAGGGGACGCGCCCCCTTTCGCCCGATCAGAGAGGGGGGGGGGCGGGGGCGGGGGGGCGAGAGTGCGCCGGCGGCCGGCGGGCTGCCGCCCCGCCCGCACCCCGCCTCCTGGTCACTGGCCGCCCACCCTACCCACGCCACCGCGTGGCTGTGTGGATACATGCACTGTTTGAGAGCGTGCGTGGAGCATCCAGCATGAGTGCAAACGTCAACACGCGCGCCTGGTAGTCCCCCCTAGCTTTCCCAACCGATCGGCCGCCGCCGCTTGACGTTGCCCTGTGCGTGCGCCCCTGCCGCCGCCAACCCACCCGCCTTCGCCGCCCGCGCACTTGCATCCACATGCACGCCCCGTCGCTCGGAGCATGCTGTGTGAGCTGTGCGCGAGACCTGGACCCGAATCGGACGCGGGCGACGCCCCCCTCTTTTTTCCTTCTCGCTCACAATTCAACCTCGACCCCCCCCCTTGTCTTCCCTGTCTTTCCTCCCTTTTTTTTTTCAGATCAACGACCTCGCCATCCAGGACTACATCGCCGTCAAGAAGGCCGTCCTCGTCCCGCACACGGCCGGCCGGTACCAGAAGCGCCGGTTCCGGAAGGCGCAGTGCCCGATCGTGGAGCGCCTGGTGTGCGCGCTGATGATGCACGGCCGCAACAACGGCAAGAAGCTCATGGCAGTCCGCATCGTCCAGCACGCCTTTGAGATCGTGTACCTGCTGACCGACACGAACCCGATCCAGGTCCTGGTGGACGCCATCATCAACGCCGGCCCCCGCGAGGACGCCACCCGCATCGGTTCGGCGGGCGTCGTCCGCCGCCAGGCCGTCGACATGTCGCCCCTGCGCCGGGTCAACCAGGCGATCTACCTGCTGACGACGGGCGCCCGGGAGTCGGCGTTCCGCAACATCAAGACCATTGCCGAGTGCCTGGCGGACGAGCTGATCAACGCGGCCAAGGGATCCTCGAACTCGTACGCCATCAAGAAGAAGGACGAGATCGAGCGGGTGGCCAAGGCCAACCGGTAGAGAAGAGACGTTGTCTTGATGTCCGGGGAAGCAGCAGGCCGCGCTCACGCGCGCGCCGTGCTCTGTTCCCAGCTCTGTTCACCTTTTCTGCGTGTTGTGTTGGGGTCGAGAGAGAGAGAGAGAGGAGAGAGAGAGAGAGAGGGAATGGGGGATGGTGGGGGTCATGAGGTTGCGTTTGTGTCGTGATCTGGCCGTCAATTTCAGACGAAAATCAGTCACACCGTCTCTCCGTGTCTCTCTGTGCCGTCCGCGTAGACGCGCGTGCACAAGCGCTCGCTCTCTCGTCTCATTCTACAAACAACTCATCATGACCTCTCCTCTCCTCTCCTTTTTTTTTTCTCACCCCCCACCCTCCTTCGGGTCCAGCCCGACCGCGTTCCACCCGACCCCCGGGTCCCGGATGCCTTTCAGTACGGCCGCCGATCCCAGCTCCCGTGGGAGGGGCCGCTCCTCCAGCATGGACCCGTCCTTGATGGGCAGGGAGGACGCACTGGACGCCGCATCCGAGGCGGCCGCGAGCTTGTCCGCTCCCGCCGCTGCCGCCCCACCTCCGCCTCCGTCCGTGTCCTTCCCACCAACACCCCGCACCGACCCCCGCATGAAGAGCTGGGGCGCATATATGCGGACAAATAGGCCGGCTTTCAGCAAGTCCGCCACCGTGTCCGGGTCATTCCACACCAGGCGCTCCCGGAACCAGGACGCCAGGTCGGCATCAGACTTCAAGGAGGCCGCCAGGAATGCCGCCCGGTCGAACGGTAGAATGAAACACCGCTTGGCGTCCTCGTCCGTCGGCGCACAGTCGCACCGGTCCCGCCGGGATTTCAGGTCCTCAAACCGGTTGTACGTGTAGTGCAGGACGGCGGATTGTGGGGAAGTCTCCTCTCGCGGCGCGCCCGCGTAACTGTACCAGCGGTGCGCGCCGTTGGGGCGCAGCCCCGGGCGGACGCGGGCGGCGGACTTGCCGTTGCCATAGGTGATAAAGTAGTTGGGGTTACCCCGCGCGACCGCGTGGTAGGACCGGAAGTAGGCGTCCGACAGGACGTGCTGGTAATTGCGCTTGAACAGGGTGACCTGGTCAAAGGGCGAGGAGACGTCATCCCGCTCCGGCAGGGCTTCGTAATTCGGGAAGACGACCGTGTCCACGTCCGGCCCGTACGCTCCTAGGACGGTCTGTAAGGAATATTCAGGCCCACTGCCCGGGTACATGAGCTCGTCCGTGTCGATGTGCAGGATCCAGTCGATGGCGTCCCGTTCGGCCAGCGCGATGCCGACCTCCATGTTGAGCGACTGGAGGACAAAGAGCTCGTGGTTGCACGGCTTGTGGAAAAAGGCGGCCAGCCAGGTCTCTTTCCAGGCCCGGGACGCGGCGTGGCGGGCCTTCAGATCGGCGTCCCGCGGGATGACGAGGACTCCCGGTAGGGACCGCAGGCGGGCGGCGACCGCTGGGGCGGCGGCCGCCCCGTCAACAAACAGGTAAAAAGTTGACACGCCCAGGGCGACGTGGTAATCGTACCACCGCCGGATCTGGTCGTGCGGCTCCGCAGTCGTCGTGACAAAGGCGATGCGGGGGCCCGCCGGGTCGGCAAAGGTGCCGGGCGACCAGGACCCGCCGGGGCGCCAGGTCTCGCGGACGGGCGGGTTGTGGGGGGTCCAGGCGGGCGGGGAGCGAAGGGTGGTGGCTGTCGCGGCAGTGGCGGCGGCTTTGGCTGATGTCGCTGCAGCAGTAGAGGCAGCATCGGGCGCCGTCAGCACGGCCAGGGGTTGGGCGGTCGCGCCCGCCAGGTCGGCGGCGGCGGCGGAAGCGGCGAGGGCGGCGGCAGACGCGGCGGTCGGGCTGTGAATGGGTGATGAGTGATGAGAGAGTGTCAGAATTATGAGGCGGCGCCTGACGCCCCGCCGGCGGCCTCTCCAGGCCTGCAGCTTTCATCTCACACTAACCTGTCCATCCCTGCGACCAGGGAGGGGCCGGCCGCGGTTGGCGGCGCGGTGGCGGTCCACTGTGTGTTTTGCGAGAACAGAGAAAAGTGATGGAGGCCCCGAGAGAGAGAGAGAGAGCGGGTTGAGAGCGCGCGCTCGCGTCCCCCCCCATTTACCTGCAGCAGCAATGCCAGCCCGCCCAGCAGCAAGGGCACCAGCAGCAGGGCCCGCCCCACGGGGCCGCCCCCGCCGCTCACCGCGCCCAGGAGGCCGGTGGGCGCGGAGGCGACGCCTCGGCGGGCTGCCTTGGGTTCAGGCATTGCGAGTTGAAAAAATAAATAAAGATAACGACGCGAGGCGCGCTGAGTACCGTGCGTGGCGGTCGCGCACGCAGGGAGAGAGACAGGTGCAGCGGGCGCACGCCGCCTGGGGAGTGTGGGTGGTGCGCGTGTGTACGTGTGTGTGTGCGTGTGTGCGCGGGTTTCGGCTCGCGCCGAGCAAAGCTCGTCGTGTGTGCAAACAAAACCCACTCTGCACACACTCTCCGTTTCACAATATGTGGGCGGCCAGCCGGCGCCGTGCTGGCTCCATAGCAGCCCTTGCCGGCCGCAGCGCCTTCAAGGGAGTGACACCACCCGCCCCATCTTTTCCGGCACCCGCCCAGTCTTTTCAGCCCCACCGCCGCGCCAACGTCGTCGGGGCAGTCGTCAAGGCCGCCCAGATTTATAGAGCGCTGCAAGGCCGGAAACCGTGAGTCTCTTAGTGGGGGGGTGGTGTGGGGCAGACCTTGCTGGCTCACACCACCAAAACACTGAGAGCAAAGCACTGGGCGTGCGAGCGTGGTGTGAGTGCTCCGCACACGGTGGGCACGGCGTGAAAAAAATAGGCATGTGCCGAACGCTCCCCCCCCCCCCCCTCCCCGACCTCGACCTGGCCTCTCGTCCTCATCCATCCCTCTGTCCATCTCCTCCGCAACCCCACCTCACAGAACCTACACCCGCTTTGGCGGCACGGGCGGCGGCGGCGGCGGCGGCGGCCACCGCGGCCCTGCATCACGCACCCCGCTCTCCCCAGGCCAGCGCAGGGTCCGCCTGTACGTGACCAGCGCCGCCCTGGCGGGCGGGTCAGTCGTCTGGTACTCCTCCCGCGAGGAGATTCCGTTTACCCACCGCATGCACGCCATCCTGGTCACGACCGAGATGGAGCGCCAGCTAGGGGAGTCCACCTTTGCCCAGATCAAGGAGCAGGCGACCGCGTCGGGGACGCTGCTGCCCCGGGGGCACGCCGCGACCCGAGCTGTGGAACGCGTGGGCCGCCGCCTGGCGGCCGTCGCGTCCTCGTCCGGCGCCGGCGGGGGCGGCTACACCGCCCACATGGAGGGCCTGGACTGGGAGTTTGTGGTCATCGACGACGCCCAGTGCAACGCGTTTGTTGTGCCGGGAGGGAAGGTGGTGGTGTACACAGGCCTGCTGCGCCTCTTGAAATCAGAAAAGGAGCTGGCCGCCGTCCTAGCCCACGAGGTCGCCCACGTCCTGGCCCGCCACGTCGCGGAACGCATAACGAGAACGCAGGCAGCGTCCCTGGTCCAGACGATCGCTTACGCGGCTCTAGGTATCCCCATCCCGGCCGGCTTTTTCGAGCTCGCCCTTTTCTTACCGAACTCCAGGCTCGCAGAGACGGAGGCCGACGCGATTGGCGTGCGGCTGGCAGCGCTGGCGTGTTACGACCCCGCCGCCGCGGCGATCGTCTTTGCAAAGCTAGGCGAGGCCGAAGCCAAGGCGGGTGGGCCCCAGGTGCCCACCATGCTGCGCACGCACCCGCTCTCGGAGGACCGGGTCGACCGGGTGAATGCCGACCTGCCCGCCGCGCTGGAGCTCTACTCGCAGGCCGGCTGCCACGCCCCGCGCTCCATGTTTCGCCAGTTTGTGGACGTCATGAAGGGCGAGGAGGCGGAGGTTGCCCACCCGCCGGTCGTGCGGGAAGTCGCGCCAGGGGTGTGGGCGGCCGTGGAAGAGCAGGGGGATGGGGATGGATGGTGAAAAGATAGGTGGGTGGGGGTGGGTGGGTTACTGCCGCGTCCGCGTTTTATCAGCATTGACGTGCGCCTTTATTCAGCTGTGACGTCCTCTTTATTCTGAATTTGAAACGAGGCCCGCGGTGCGGTGGCCGCTTCTTTTTATACACACACGCACGCACACACAACCGCGGCCTCTTCTTCCCCAACTCCCCCTTCTCCCCTTCCCCCCCACCCCCCTTCATCAAACCCCGGCCTCTAAAAATAGAGCCGTCCCGGCCAGGGTCCAGGTGTCCGGGTGCACGCGCGTGCGCAGATAAGCCACACACACCTCCTTGCGGAACCGGGTCTCGGTCGCGTAGACG
>Ga0315291_10010398_pt1 | contig 11379 bp, 6 predicted proteins | sample YL17G12_20_MG_FD_203070 | JGI IMG/M metagenome (GOLD analysis project Ga0315291, IMG submission 203070) | Sediment microbial communities from Yellowstone Lake, YNP, Wyoming, USA - YL17G12_20 | ecosystem: Environmental > Aquatic > Freshwater > Lake > Sediment | place: USA: Wyoming | collected...
TACCATTATTAATAATTAAATAGGCAGAATTAACTTTTGTAGCCCCGCTATGAATAGCTGTTATATCAATTACAACATCGACATTAACATTCGAACCGTTAGTAGGTATTGTTATACTAACAGTATCCCCAACAATTATTGGTACTGAACTAAAGCCTGACCTGCTAAAATCATCATAAGCTTTTACAATTAAGTTGTGATTTCCATCTGATATTTCTTGAGGTACTGTTATACTTGCTATGTAGGGATTACTTGAAGCTTGAGTAATATAAACGTCATCTATATATACCTCTATCTTTGTGACATCCGCTGCTGAAGAATAAGCAGTAGCTTCTATTTCAAGAGAACCTCCTTTTTTAACTTTGGTCCCGCTCGAAGGTTTACTGATAGTAACCCATGGATTTTCATTCCCTGTTGGATTTCTATTTACATCACAATATTCAGTTGGAGGCTGTGACTGTTCAAAAGCTTTATCCCAAGCTTCCTGCCATTCAGGTTTAGGCGCTACTATGTATCTATATACTTGATCTGTTGCATATCCTAACTGTTCATCAATTTCTCGAGCTAATCTATCTGTCTGATCAGTACAAACTCTATACACCTTATGAGTATCGTCTTCTTTGGGAAGCATTCCTTGAATAAATAAATCGCTTACTGCTTCACAGTTCTCATTTGCCAGAAGACCACTATCACTACATACAGAGGCACTTACTATTCCTCCAGGTCTTGGAAAAGTAGTTGGAGGATACCTGCCAATTATTTTGTTTACAAAATCTATCCAAATAGGCCTTGATATACTAAATCCATAAGCTGCAGAAGATAACCTAGAATTATCATTATTACCTGACCATACACCAATTGAGAATTCTGTAGTATACCCCATATAATATACATTCTTATTATCATCGCTTGTTCCTGTCTTTCCAGCTGTGTCATATCCAGCTGGAGGATTAAAATGATAATTCTTTCCAGCATCATTTATAAGATAACAAGCTCGCTCATCAGCAACCCTCACACCTTTATGACTCTCATCTTTTTCATAATCATATAATACATTTCCATCTTTATCTTCAACTTTGAGAATAGGTGATAAAGAATGGTAAATTCCACCAGATCCAAATACTGCAAATGCATTTGTATGTTCAATTAACTTAACATCTCCTGCTCCTAACGCTATAGCTGCACCATAATTTTCAGGATGCGTAAATGTTGTATAGCCTAATTTTTCTAAAGTATTTAAAAATGTTGTTACTCCAACAATCTCGATAGCTTCAACTGCTGGTATATTTCTTGAGAGCCTTAAGGCTCTCCTTAAGTTCATAACTCCAAAAAATCCTCCTTCATTATTTTTTGGTTCATATTTATTCGAAAAAGTTATCGGAATATCTGGTAGTACATAAGCAGGGTATAACTGACCAGTTTCAAAACCAGTATAATAAACCATTGGTTTTAAAGAAGAACCTGGCTGTCTCAAAGCGATACTAACATTTACCTGAGGTTCAAATTTACAATTTTCTCCGGGAATACAGCCTTCCGGAGAAGGTTCACCAAAATAATCGGCTGAACCTACCATTGCAAGTATCTGACCTGTTTTATTATCTAACATAATCAAAGATGTATTGTTCGCTCCGTATCCTTTTGCTATTTTTTCTACACCATTTTTTACCGATTCTTCTGCTAAATGCTGGATATCCAAATCAACACTTGTTGTTATTTTCAAACCTCCACGTTCAATTTCAGTTAATGAAAAGGCATTACCATTATTATATTTACCTTTTTGCAATTCATCTTCTACATAAAAAACAAAGTGTGGCGCCTCTATATTTATCTTACTTGATTCATACTTTATTTTCTCTTCTCGAGCCTGCTGTATTTTTTCCTCTGTAATTAAATCTTCTTCCCCCTGCCAATTGTTATATTCTCGTGCATAAGCATTTATCAAATTTTTTTTACTTAACATTTGATCTAGTACATAATTCTGTCTATTTAAAGCTAATTCGCGTGCTAATTTAATATCAGAAGCAAATAAAGGAGAATATAAGCCTGGAGCTTGGGGAAGCCCTGCTAAAAGCGCTGCTTCGCCTAATGTTATATCTTTAATATCTTTACCAAAATATAACCGCGCTGCAGTCTTAACACCATAAGTATTACCCCCAAATCCAATTTCGTTTAAATACAACTGAAGTACCTCTTGTTTATTATAACGCTGCTCAATCTTTAAACTGAGAATAATTTCCTTGACTTTTCTTTCATAAGTACGTTCTGTAGAAAGAACTGTGTTTTTAATCATCTGCTGTGTAATTGTCGATCCACCGCGTTGATTTCCAATTTTAAAAAGTTCATAAAGAACAGCTTTGACAAGACCTCCCATATCAACTCCTTTATGTTTATAAAAATCAACATCTTCAGCCGCTAAAAAAGCCCATTGAACTTCTAATGGAACTTCCTCAATTGATACTATATCTCTATTTTCATCTCCATGAATCTTATACAATTCCTTTCCGTTTCTGTCATAAACATAACTTGTCAATGCCTGCCCTCTTTCAAAAGGTTCTTCTGGATTAGGTAACTCTGCTGAATATTTTGCAACAACTGATAAAGTAAATACTGTACCTATGAAAATGATGACAAATATTATACCTGCAAAAACTCCCATTATCTTCCTGATTTTACCTTTCAAACCACTCTTTCCGAGTACAGATTTACTCCAAGATTTACGACCTCTCTTCGATCTTGATTTTTTTATTCTTTCTAAAAATCTGGATTTATAGGCTTTTCTATTATTATATTTTAGATTAGTTCTATAAGCCATAAATATTAATCAAATTACCTAATTTAATATATTATACTATCTTTATTATAACGTAAATAGCTATATTCAAGTAACATATGAGTGTGAATATTATTATAATATATAACTAAAAGCAACTTATAAACTTAAAATAAATAGTATTAATAAAAGCATAAATATATTATTTTATTTAATACTATATAAATCAAATGTGTTTCATAATAATTACACTTCCAATAAAATCCATTTAAAAATATCTATCGAAAAGTTTAGTTATTGTTAAATATATTTTGTATATGAAATAAGCATATCAAACATTAATATCGTTCTTATATCATCCATTCATTCAAACAATCCTATTTAATGCCAATTACTTTATTATAAAGTGAGAAATTAATATACTGCTCCTGTATATTCAATTCTATGATCTAGAGGGAATAAACCAGAAACTTGACAAAAGACATGCCACATAATTGAAGAGTCTCCTTGTAAAACTAAAAATGATTTAAAATGTTTCTTTAAATAATACGAAGAACGATAATATTCTTTTAAACCCTGAGAAATCATCAATTCTTCAACTAGTTGTCTTTCTTGATCAGAAGAAGAAGCTATATCTTTAAAAAGATCTGGATATATTAAACGATAGAAAGGTGTACGATCTTGACATAATTTATAGAACAGCGCTCTTCTGGTTGTATCTGTTTGTAACATAGTAGAAAACCTCGATAATTCTGCCTCTTCTTGAAACTCATGATCACTTTCATAGAAAGGAATTACTCCACTTCCCTGGAAAACCGTTATTATATTCTCACAACTTTCTAATATAATTATTAATCTATAACCGTTTTCAACCTGCTCAACTATAGCTAGAGGATATTGTTCAATTATCCAACTTATTACACGTACCATAAGTTTATGTGTTTGTTCAATAAATACAGCTCTCTCTGATTGTATTTGGCTAAGACGTTCCTCAGTTGCTTCAAAGTCAGCAATCATTAATGAAATATCAAGAGGAATAGCATGTCTCGAAAAGATACCTAGAAGAGAGGGTAGGTTTGTTAGAACTTTCCATGTTCCTGCATGAATTCCATATGTAATATCATTTAATTCAGATGCCACAATTAGCCTATTACCTTCAAAACTTTTAACTACAACCTGAGGATAACCCGGACAGCTTATATTTACTACTTTCAATGGAATTCTTTGTATTAGAGCTACTTCTATAAGTTCATTTATTTCGAGTAAATCTTTTGTTGTAAACGGAACCATTCTCCCCATACAACTTAATCTTAATAAGCCAATATCAACACTAAGTATCCTCTCCATTATAATAGCTTCAACATCTTGATATTTAGCTATATATCTCAGACAAATCTTAAAAATATCTAGAAGTGTTTGTAAATTTACTCTATAAGTTTCCCAGATAGCTGCCCTAAGAGTTGTGTCCATCGTTTCATTCATTGTAATTTCACACTCTGTACACAAAGTTGCAATTCCGAATCTTATATTTATACTTCTATTTCCAAGTTCAGTTATTACACCAGAATCTTTTGATTCTTTTTGGTTTTCATAAAAAAGATTTACAATATCAAAAACTGAAAAAGCTGAAAGTAGATCCCTATCATTTATTCCTGAAATAGATAATCTCTCTATTTCTTTACCTGTTCCTCTACTTAATTGCTCAACTTTCTGGGTTTCGTATTCATCAGGATTGGGAAGAACTCTATGATTTGAAATAATATCTAATCGAATAGCTTGAATTCTTTCACTAAGAGCAACTCTAGCTTCATGTATATCATGAGTATTAGTAACAACAGGTAATAAAGTATTAAAAATCATATTCCACAACTTTTCGGGTTTAATACCTAAGTCTCTAGTATGATAAATAGTCATTAAATCATTAATTGTACTTTTCGCTTCAAGCCCTGCTTTTTCAATTGATTTAGATAAAGGTGGTGGTAAACTTATCCCTTCAAGTTCATCTATTCTAAATGCTAACATTTGATCTTGAACTTCACGGTTTATCCGATGTGTAGCTACCGCTTCTGCATATGCTTCCCAACGCTATTGATCTGTAGATACAGTTTCTATTGAAATCAATCCCTCATCATATCTAATATGATAAAAAATTCTGGCAACCTGCAGACCAGTTAAATAAGACTCTCTACCAGGTTGTAATCTATTTAATATCTCTATGATAGCTTGGATTCTTTCACTCATATTAGGATCTATAGATCTATTAGAGAAATACATCTCTACTAATCTCTCAAAATATTCATTATCCATATGTAGATCCTGAATCGATCCATTTCCTTGACATATTCTATTTAGACTGTCAATAAAAGTAATCATAGGTATTTGTATTTGGATCATTCGTGCATTTAAATTTCTAGAAGCTGTTTCTAATACATCCGCCCATGGACGAAGGTGAGTTGCATATTGCTGAGTAACTCTGTCTGCTTCAACTTCTAAAGAAGGAAATATATCCATTAATTCAGGTAGTGGAGTAAGCCATAAATCAGTTGTATGATCTCCTTCGACTAATGCGTGAATTTCTATTATATTACCAGCCTTTGTTCCTAATTCTAATGTACTCACAATAGTTAATCAGAATTTATTTATTTTTATAATACATAAAGTTGCATTTCCTTCTCTTCAATATACTTCACAGGAATTGAAAGATACTTACTTAATGATTTTGCAGTAAGACGTAATGGGAAATTTTCCATACTACTATGAGTCAGTCCTATTAGAAGAATGTCTGTTTCCTGAGCATATCGAAGAGCTCTAATATTTATATCACCTGATATATATACATCAGGATTAGTTTGCTCAATTAATTCCCACGAAAAGCCACCTCCCGCGGCAATTATTACATTTTTATAAAGAAACTTCTTTTTTCCAAATATTGTAAGGATTGAGGATGGAAATTCTCTTAGTTTCTCTAGTAAATATTTATGTTTAATATTACCTTTTAACCTAACTATAGCATTTTTTATTATCATGCCTTCATATATGACTGGTAATAATTCATATTTAAGGTTTAATAATTTACAAAAATTAATATTAGGTCCATATTTAGAATAATCAAGACAAAAAGGTAAAGTATATACTGTTAAACCAAGTTTATGAGTTAAAGCTATTTTTTGTTTAGTAATTTTTGATTCCCACGCATCATAATTAGGCGGACCATGATGGACTAACATTAAACCAGCTTTCAATTTAGCAGATTGTTTAATTGTTGTAGTAATCCAATCAAGTGCTATCGTAACCTTGTTAATATTTTTATTATTTTCTCCGTTTATTAGTATATTTGGATAACTCTCTGAAGATAGATTAGGTATTATCTTATTAATCCTTTTTAATAATTCCTTAAGTTTCATCTTGATCTAATAATTGACATTTTATTTAAATTTATTGTTTTATCAATATAAAATATAGGTCGGTTTGAATCTTCAATATGTACAGGAAGATATCCCAGACTCTCTAATTCTAGAACTGATTTAACATCAGCCTTCACCTTGCCCCTTGATAATTTCAGACATCCAATACCATGCCATGGTTGAGTAGTGTAACTACCTCTTGAAATTGTAATGATACCCACTTGCCCTGGTTTAGGGTGTATAGTTCCACGTATACAATCTGGATAAATATAAGCAATAGGGTCTATACCAATTAAACGGTCTTGTCTGACTTTTGCAATATATTCGATTGTTCCTAACCAAGCCCGTTCTAGAATCAATTTCTGATAAAGATTATGTTTTTTATCATCTAATAATATATCTCTTAATATTTGATAATATATTCTTCTTTTTTCAAATAGATTTATTGTAGTAAGTTCTTTAATACGATCTGAGTAATCAATTGAAAACAAAGTTGATTTAAATAGTGGTACAAATCTGCCTTCTTGATCTAAATCATCTTTGTCAGGATCTAAATCTATTGTTTTGAGTAAGCTTTCTTTCATACTTTCAATATTTAATAATGGTTTAATCTTTTTATTATAAAGTCTGATTGAATTTTCATACTCATATGTTCTTTTATTTCGAAATACTATAGGTAGAGTTGTATATAGAGTATCCTCATAATCAATTAAGGTAATTGAATTTTCAAGCGACAACCTCTTTATCCATATAGAAATTTGAATTTGGTATTTCTTAATCTTATTCAATGGAGTATTCCATGCTTTTGAAAAACGTTTACCATCAGAAAGGATAACAATTTCTGCACCAGGAGAATAAAACAACTTAATTAATTTAATTAATTCTCTTAATCTTAATAAGAGAATAATCTCCCCAAGATCAAAGTCACTTCCTATATTTTTTAGTGGGCAGGCTACTTTATTAGGAAATAATGGTATAACAATCTGAATTGGCTGTTTTTTAGAAACTACTTTTGAAACTATTTCATATAGTACTGATCGAGAAGTATATCCTTTTTTGCCTTTTCTAAAATATGAATCAAAGAATACTTCACAAATAAGCGCTGAAGTATCAATCTTTGGATATTCAGATATATAAAGTTTTATTCTTTTAAGTAAAGCATTATATCTCTGGTTTATAAGTAAATCAGAAGCATACAAAAGAGGTTTCAAAACTAAGAAACAAAATTCTTTTTCTAATATTTTTATTTTTCTAGAGTTATATTGACTTTTAGAGTACAATTTAGATTTCGAAGATTCGATTATTTTATAAAGACGATGTTCACTTACAACAGGTTCCCCTTTATTTAGTAATTTTCCATTGTATTTTGATTCACTATCCAAAAATTTATATTTAAAAATTAAAAACCTCCTATTTTTAGGAGGTTCAAACTTGAAAATCTAAATACATAAACCTCCTTCATGGATCAAAATAAAATCCGAAAAAGAAGAATGTATAAATAAATAGATTTATAAATTGTAATTTAATATTCTTTATTAACATTTATTAATTTTCATAAAACTATATAAATTATTTTTTAATCTGTAAGACTTTTTTTAAGTCATATCCCGTTATCGCCTTACTCTGAAATTTCCTAGAGCTAAATAAAAAAACCTCCTCTCGGAGGTTTATCTCAAATATATAAATACTTAAAGAGAACTACCCCCTAGAATGAAGGTTATAAAAAAAATAAAAGAAAACTTTATTTTTTAAATTAGTTCTCATTATATTTGATAATATATCACAAATAGTAATTCTTTACAAATAATTTTCTCCATTCTATATAACAATAGAATCGTACCTGTATAAAACATTAAGAATATAACAAAATGATAGTCAAATAATTGATTATAAAATTATAATCTAACAATACAATATACAGAATGTTATATTGTATTATCCTATATTAATATAAATCTACAATGGTTGAACAATCTGAAAGATTAGAATCTAGGGGATACGCAATAATCATACAGATATCGACCAGTAAATCTGAACGTTTTCTAAAATATCAGAATTTATCTCAAGTTTATAGTATAGGACCAAATGAAGGAGTTATATTTGGGATGTCTTTTTCAATGAAATTAAATCTTCATGAAATTGGTCAAACTGTTGATAATCTATTATCTCATGGTCTTGAAATAGAATTAATTGTATATATTAGTTCACATGAAGGAGACTTAGTTGTTATTTCCGAATCTGGTAATGCAGATGTAATTAATTAAAGGAAATGGGGTAAAATAAAAATTGTTAGTCCAAAAACGGATACTGCTTACATTTTTATATATGGAAGAACACAAGAAGAAGCAAAAGCACTTTACGATAGATTGAAATGGCAGATGTATGCTTATAGTAGAAGGAATTAGAAGTTTATAATAATTTATTGTATAATTTACGTATATATTAATCTTTAATAATTATTAAAAGATAATCTTCTTTATTATTGAGAATATTAATTAAAGTAAAACCAAGTCAAGAAATACCTTTAAATATCTCACGAAGCTATATTAGAAATCTAATTTACTCCTCAATAAAAAATACTGAATTTGATTGGATGCATGAAAGTAAATATAAACATTTCTGCTTTAGTAATTTTTTCCCTTTTGATGATAGTATTAATTATCTTGAGAACAATAGAACATATAACTTGCTAATATCATCTCCAATAGAAAAATTAATAAAAATAGTTGCAAAAAAAACTATTGAATTAGATATTTTAACACTTGGGAAATATACATTAAGGGTTCAAGAGTTAAAATATATAAAGACACCATATATAATTGACAAAGTAATTACAGCTACTCCTATTGTAATCAGGCTACCCGAGAAACTTTATAAAAAATATGATATTAAATCTAAAAGAAATTGTGAGTTCTGGACAAATGAAATTTTTCTAAATGCATTTATCGAAAGCCTAATTAAAAATAGTATAAAAAGATACAGCCATTACTTATTAAATACAAAATTTGGTATTAAGAGTAATTACAATGAAGAGAAACCACCTTTAAATATAATTCGTAGTATGAAATTTAAAAAAATAGTGTTTGGGTGGGATAAACATTTCAGAGGGACAATGTGGGAATTTATCATAGATCGTAAATGGCAGAAATCCAGCCTTGCAAAATATTTATATGAAAGTGGTCTAGGAGAAAGAAATGCAAGCTCTGGGAGTGGATTTATAAATTTAATAAAATAAATATATTCATGAAGGAATTCAGTGAATACGAAAGAATAATCTGGCTTCATAATCAAATTAAATCAAATAGATTTAATAGAGAAGAGTACTTCCATAAGTTTGGACGTGTTCAAAGAACTTTAAACCGAGACATTTGTAAACTCCGCGATTACCTAAATGCTCCAGTAAAATCAAAGAATGGTTACTATTTTTATTCAGATAAAACATATGAACTTCCTACATTACTTTTAAGCGAAAAAGAAATGTTCGGATTGCTTGTCTCTATTTCGATAATTGAAACATATAAAGGCACCCCCATGTATACTAGTTTATATAAAATTTTTGAAAGAATGAAATCATTACTATCGAATGATATAAAATATTTATACTTAGACATAAATAATGGGAATTCTAAGACAAGAAATTTCAATTGGGATTTCTTGGAACAGATTATAAAAGCAATTTTTGAAAGGTGTCCTATTGAAATAAAATATCATTCATTCAGCAAGAATAAGATCACAACAAGAATCCTAGAGCCCTACCATGTTTACAATTATAAAGGTGAATTTTATATGGTTGCATATTGCCCTGTAAACAAAGAGTTCCGTGATTTCTTTATAGGTAGAATTCGATCATTAACTTTAATAAACAAAAAATTTTGTCCTCGGAAATTCTTAATTAACAAATACTTTTCAGATAAACAATGGGGTATAATTAAAGGAGGAAAAACTGTAAAAGTTGTGTTCAAAATAACAAAGAAAAAAGAGCCATGGATTAAAGAGAGGTATGGATACAGGCTTAAAAAAATAAGATCAAAAGATAAATGGTCAACTTATGAACTCATGGTTATTATAAATGATGAGTTGATTAACTGGATTATTGGATATGGAAACAATCTTATAATACTGGAACCAAAGAATTTAATTGATGAAATTAAAAATACTTGCTGGAAGGTTTTGGGGAACTATAGATAAAGGACATTTGGTGACAGGGAGAGAGAATAAAATATATATAGTTAGTGGTTGTTAGATATGCTAAATACATTTTTACAAATTGGACAAAAGTTACGTGATGATACCTCAAGTGTACAGTACCTTCCGTTTGTTGGATTTGGAGAAAAGGACGCAAAAACAGACTTAAAAGGGAACATCATTCGAGAAAAACCCTTTGTTCAGGTTTATGATGTAATAATAAAGAATGATAAATGGGAGATCAAAAAATCACATGAGTCTTTTGATGAAAATACAAACATAACTTTTATAAAAGGAGACAATAATGATAGATTTTACATTGCTGGAGATATACATGGAAAGTATTTTGGGAGGAAAGTACAAATAAAAAGTTATTATGAATCTATCGAAAAAGGTTTAAGACAGGCTCTACTTCCCGAATTTATCATTAATTTTAGAAAGTATTTATATAAACACATAGAGAGTATAGAAAAACAAATCAGAGATTATAATAAAAAAACAAAGAATGGGAAAATGTATATCCAATTTAGATTTATCGAAAATAGTAAAGTTTCATATTGGGAAGATAAATATGATATTCTAAAGTATATTGGAGATTTTATACTTGAAGAAAAATATATTGATTCAGGTAATGTAGCTCCTCTTGCAAAACGTACACCTGTTTCATTTTTTACAAGCTATAATCTAAACTCATTACAAAATTTAGATGAGAAAAATTCCTATAAGATATTAGACATAAGATCTTCACAAGATGTTTTAAAAAGTATTATTGTTGCAGACAAGTACATTTCTGGAAAAGAGGCAAGATTCGGACGTGCTGTTGTCCAAGTTTTACCAACAGGTGATTACACAAGAGAATCGTTACTTGTTTTCCTCAGTCAAAAAGTTCTCAAGCGTAATAGTAAAATCATTAAAGAGACTAAATTAAATAAGAGTCCAAGTGATATTATAGATATTATGCTAAATCCCTTTGAAAAAGTAACCGGAATAAATAAATATGATGTACTTTTTCTTAATAAA
>Ga0315291_10010401_pt1 | contig 11377 bp, 12 predicted proteins | sample YL17G12_20_MG_FD_203070 | JGI IMG/M metagenome (GOLD analysis project Ga0315291, IMG submission 203070) | Sediment microbial communities from Yellowstone Lake, YNP, Wyoming, USA - YL17G12_20 | ecosystem: Environmental > Aquatic > Freshwater > Lake > Sediment | place: USA: Wyoming | collected...
CAACTTCTCTATCGTGAGGGTTCTTTACGTTCCTGATTTCACCGAGACGTTGGTCAACAAAGTATGATTTTCGTCCTATCTGGATTATCGGGAGTCGTTTCACACTGGAATTTTTCTTTTGCTTTGACATTGTTTCATCACCACCTTTGACATTCTTGGATCAATGGAACATCCCTTGCTTTTCTCACTGTTCAATACTTATCGCATTCAACTTGTAATATCACTATTCCTGGTTCTCCATTCGCTAATATTGGTTGTTCTACTCGTAACTCTTTGAGTTCTTTGAAAGAGATATAGCCAATCTCAGATTAACTGTGCATTCAATTTTTAATGACGAAATTCGTCAGCCATTTTTTTCTTGTAAGAAATAATTTATTGTTTTAGTCGCTTGAGTACAAAGTGGAGGACGCTATCAAATAGCGGGATTTTTAGTATGAGACCATGAAGTTCTGATTGCCAAAGATTCTTTATCAATGTAGCTTGACTGGTAAATTCTTCTGCACTACTTAGAAAAAACAGTGATTCCTACGTATATTCCGTCAAACCTAAACAAAAAACAGTGTTTTTCGCATTTTGAAGGATTTTCTCGGAATGGGGCTTTATGTTTTTCAGAGGAATTACAACTATTGGGGCTAGGAAAAAGATGAACCAAAAGAATGGTGCAAGCCGAATGGGGTTGCCCCTCAGCTCGGAGGTATGGAATATATGTATTTCTTTTTTGTTGCATTTGCGGTGCTAGGCGCAGGGTTAAAGTATATTGATGATGCGTTTGATGAGAAGGTGTTTAGTAAAAAGATAGCGTATGTGATTGCACCGTTGCTTGGCGTTCTCTGGGCGTATACGATGATAATTGATGCGGTCGCTGCGACGATCCTGCTTGCGATTCTCCTTGGTGTGTTGTTGAAGGGAAAGATCGATAACATCGCCCATGTGATCGGTCTTGTGGTAATCATCGGGGTTACCGTCGTTGCCGGTGTGCAACTCTTGTTTGTGCCTTTGATTATTCTTGCAGCTGCCGCGTTACTTGATGAGGTTGGCAATGACCTGGTTGATAAGAGCAGTTTCCTTGCTGGGGGGAAGCGGTGGCAGAGGTTCGTGATTGGTTTCTTTGATCAGCGGTGGGTCGCAAAGGTCGCTATCCTGGGGCTTGCGGTGGTCAGTGTACTACCCTGGTTTTTCTTTGTTGCGATGTTGTTGTTTGATGGTGCATATCTTGGTGTACGCTGGTTCAGTCAAATCCGACAGAAGGCTCTCCTAGTATCTTCGATAGCTCCTGGTATGCCGCAGGCATAATAAACAAAAAAATACAGGCTACAGAAGCACCTGCATACCCAGCTGATATAAACATACTTAAAGAACACAGGATATAAAATCAGAGGCAGTCGAGGAGAAAAGGAACGGATCGGAACATTATGTATTTCTTCCTGATATCCTACCCCCTTCTTGGGGCAGGATTAAAATATATTGACGATGCGTTCGACGAACGCACGTTTAACAAAAAAATCGCGTTAGTGCTCGCACCGCTTCTTGGGATCCTCTGGGCGTATACGATGATTATCGACCCGGTTTCTGCGACGATTCTGCTTGCGGTGTTACTTGGGGTGTTCCTGAAAGGAAAAATCGATAACTACGCGCATGGGCTTGGACTTGCAGTCATTGTTGCGATCCTGATAGCTGCTGGCGTCCAGTTACTTGTTCTTCCCCTGATTGTTCTTGTTGCGGCAGCAGTCCTTGATGAAGCAGGTAATGATATTGTTGACTATAACACGAAGAATCTTGATAAATCGAATTTTCTGCATAAAGCGGTAATCGCGTTTTTTGACCAACGATGGGTCACCAAAGTCGCAATCCTCTATGTTGCGTTATTAGGTGTGTTCCCATGGTATTTCTTTCTCGCGATGCTATTGTTTGATGGGGCGTATCTGGTGGTTCGGATGTATAGCCGCACACGGCCAAATGTAAACGGCAGAATAAAGGCAGTAGTGTAAAAAAAGTATTAAAGCTTTTACATGGTTCTCTACTATAATAAATGTGAGTTTATTGGTATGACAATCACCTGTGATGTCTTGGTTGTTGGTGCAGGACCTGCGGGATCGAGTGCTGCACGAGCTGCTGCAGAAAAAGGGGCAAAAACGATACTAATTGATAAAAAAGTAGAAATTGGGTTTCCTGTTCAATGCGGTGAAGGTATAGGTAAATATCTTTTTTCTTATTTGCCGTTTCAAATACCCAAAGAGCAATTAATATGGAATATTGAAGGGATGTTATTTTGGTCTGATGGTATTCAAATTGAAAAAACAGGGGAACGATGGAAAGGATATAGTATTGAGCGAAAAAATTTTGATAAATGGCTGTCTAAAGAAGCTGAAAAAAATGGTGTAGAACTGTGGACAAATGCTGAATTGCATAATCTTGAAATAAATCGAGAAAATAGAGTTAAAAAGGCCATTGTTAAAAGAAAAAATAAAACATTTGAGATTCAACCGAATATTTTGATTGCGGCAGATGGAGTTGAATCAACTGTTTTAAAGTTATTAAATCTGTATCACCCAAAAATAGGCGATATTGCAGAAGTGTATTCTTGGGAAATGAAAAATTTAAATTTATACAAACCTCATCTTGAACAGATATATATCGATGATTTTACTCCAAGTGGATATGCGTATATTTTCCCAAAATCAAAAAATGTTGCTAATGTAGGTATTGGAGGAATTTTCCCTCAGAAAAAAATTGAAAAATATTTTGCGGAGTTCCTGGAAAATAGTCAGGTGAAAAAGCAACTTAAAACTGGCGAATATGTTATTGAAAAAACTAAGAAAGCAATCTGGAATGATCTTACAGAAAAATGGATCTATGAAAATGTTGTCCTTGTAGGTGATGCAGCGAATCAAAATTTAAAACCATTTATCGAAGGAATTATACCTTCAATTATATGTGGTGATATTGCTGGAAAGGTAGCAGCTGATAAAAATATTATAAATTTTAGCCATGAGAAATATCTGGAGACGGTAAAAAATGTGTTAAAAACTGAATTTGAAATGTCAAGACAAATGCTAGATTATATCGGAATGCTTTTAGCAAAAAAAGGAAGAGAAAAATACCTTCAGTTTTTTAGTTTGGTAACAGAGATATGCAATGAAAAAGAAATTGAAGAATTTAATGAAATGGAATATTCTCTTATTAAGTCAAAATTAATGGAGAAAAAAAATGAAATGTGATGTAATAGTTATAGGAGCAGGACCCGCCGGATTAGCTGCTAGTATTATCGCCTCACAGGCAGGGTTACAGACTTTGTTAATCGAAAAAAACTCAGAAATTGGATATCCGATCAAAACATCAGCTTTTACATTTAAGGAAGTGATTAATTCATGGAAATTACCTGCATCGGTAATGGCTCAATGGAGTAATTCTTTTTATGTAAATTCAGTACATTCTCAACGAGATGTAGAAGTATGTTTCGGGAGACGGATTGGTGGACTTCTGGATTTTCATCAATTTCTACGAGAATTAGCGTTTCAGACGATTAAAAATGGAACAAAAATAATTCTCTCAGACAAAGTAATAGAGCCTTGTGTAAAGAAGGATAGTGTTGTTGGTGTTAAAACAGCACAAGGAAGAGAAATTGGATCAAAAATCGTAATTGATTGTTCTGGACCCGCATCAATTATAGGCCAAAAATTAGATTTAATTCCGAAGGCAAGTCATATTGAATATGGTATAGGCATTGAATATGAAATGTCAAATGTAAAGGTACGAAATCAAAACTCCATTGACTTTTATGTTGGAAAAAAGGAAGTTGTTCCTATAGGATATGGTTGGGTTTTTCCGCTCTCAAAAAATCGTGCACGAGTCGGTGTATGTACAGTTTTTAATACACCCGAAGAAATAAGTGAAAAAAAGATAGAACATTGGCATGAAAAATTTTTATGTGAAGATTCACCAATTTATAATCAAATAAGGAATGCCCAGCCATACGAAGTACATAAAGGAGCGTATCCTCTATGTGGAATGTATGAAAAACCCTATGCACCTGGTTTGTTAATAGCAGGGGATGCTGCAGCTCAAGCTAGTGGGTTAATAGGTGAAGGGATTCGATTTGCTATGGAATTTGGAAAAAGATCTGCTAAAATTGCGATCGAATCGATAAAACAAAATAATTATTCTGATGATTTTTTAAAAGATTACGTAACTAAGTGTAATATGTATCTTGGTGAATATCATAAAGTTGCAATTGATTTATTACAAGTTCCTACAGATGAGTATTGGGAAAATCTCGTTGATGCAATGATAAAATGTAAAAAAACAAATTCCGAACTGATTTTAAAGTATTTAAAAACTGAAATGACTTATAAAGATGCAAAGAAAATATTTCCCTCGTTTGTCGATAAATATTTCTCCTAACTAGAATCCGTCATATCTTAAAATCAAGTATCTTTTTAATTTTCAAAAATGAGAAGATTTGCACTTTCATACAAATGATGTGCACCTAATTCAGGTGAATAAATACTTTCACCAGCTACAAACGGTATCATGAAAGGAATATTGAGTTTTTTAAATGATTTCTGGACTTCAAAAATATCTTTTCCTAAAGTTTCAATAAAAGTTTCACAGGCGAAACCGAAAACACAAAGTGGAGGTTTTTTAGAAAGATCATTGATATTTTCGTTAATTCTTTTAATGGTTTCTTCTATAGAGAGATATAAAAGAGTTAATTTATCATCTTCAATTTTATTTCCAAATATTAAATTTTCTCCATATATTAATCCTATCATACAAGGATGCCACAAATTATTCTTTTTAAATCCCAACGGATAATAATAGATATTTTTATAGAGCTGATAAACAGCTTTCTTTTCTTCAATTTTTAAATGTAATTTTTTTGATAGCGCACTACGAGCCCCTTCACCATCAAATCTATTAATTACATGTTTATCTGATGAAATATGATCAATTTGAAATGTCTTATCTTGAGGTTTAAGGCCGATTATTGTTCGAGAATGAATCTTTGTTGAAGTGGAGATAAGTAGGGTTAGAAGAGTATTTTTTTCGATTTCGTTATTATGAAATTGATAATTTCGTAAAAATTTATTATCATCCATGGTGCAACCGCCAATGATTAACCCATCGTCAAACTTTTCTGATAAAAACTGTAATATCTCATCTGCTCTATCATAACCATAATTTAATTTTTTCATCACTGGCAACAATTTAATAAATGCATTACCCATTTTTTTTGATAAAATTACATTTTTTTGTCCAACTCCTGGGATATTTGGGATTACAGCGGTTGGTAAAATTTCAATTATTGCATTATTGTTATATGGCTTTTTTTTATCAAAATTTTCAAAAGCACTTTCTACGGCTTTTTTAGGATTTCTCTTTGTGTTATGACCGACCCCTATTTTAACATCGATATCCAATGAAGAAACAGCTAATGACGTTGCCCCTCGACTATAACATCCTGAATTATTCATAAATCCAGCAACAGTCCCTCCAATCAGAGGAGTACCCTTAGGTAAAACATCCCATACTCCATTCAGAAACTCTTGAAACCCACCATTCTTCTCATAATGAATCGTAGAAAACAGAAGAAAGAAACTTGGTGGCTCATGTAGCTGACGTATCGCTGTCTCAGCAACTTCTCTTCCAGCTTCCCGTGCATCCCATTTCCGGGACATCCCCACCGCTGCTTCTAACTTTGACTCCATATCTTTTTTCTTCCCCTCTTTATTAATGAAAGATTTATCTTTACGCAGTCACCAACGGCTCATCCCGTTCCTCAGAAGTATTTTCTGTCCGTGGCCCTTCCATAATCTTCAGTATCTCACGTCTAGCGTTCTCCATCTCAACCTCAAGCAACCCCTTATTTGCAAGCGCAGGAACAATCGCAACAAGCGCGCTCTCCGTATCAGGAAACACATAAAACAGTACCTCATGGTCCTGCAACCGGAACTCCATCTCACCTAGACCAATCTGAGAATACTCACCAATCACGCCAAACACAGAATCCATAGCACGATGAATACTATCCCAGATCTGATCCACCTCTGGTTTGAATCCATCACCAGACGGCATCACACTAATCATATTCCGCCGGGCAACCATACAAGCAAGAATATCATCAAGTCTGAGCAAATCATCTAAAACCATAGCTATAGGGTCATTCTGCATCCAAACCACCACTCCAGGTAGTATTTAATATAAAAAGATTATTTATAATACTTTTCTAAAACCAAGTCTCTTATTCTTTACTTTTTTACCAGCATCAATCATATTCAAATAATCTACTGGAGAAAGGCAATAATTTTGTCCGTTTAAAATAAGACTGTCAATAAATTTAGCCTGTTGCTGACTCCATTCATTATTTGGGACACTTTTGACCCATTCAGTATATCGATGAATAAACCAAAGTCTCTCTTTAAAATTTTGAGATTTATCATATTTTAATTCCATATTGTTCACCGGAAACTTTTAGTTCATTCATAAACCTATTCATCAGTTTTTTATTAACAGATTCTTGGAAAATATCCCAAAGATATATTGCATCTTCTATATCCTTTTCGCTTCCAAGATATAATTTATATGGTATTTCGATTTCAATTGGAGAAATAAAAAAATTAAATTTTTTGTTTAAGATGACTTTTACATGATTTTTTAATGTAAAAAGATCAATATCATCCTTAATAAATTTCATTTCTACGTTAGGAACAATTGTATCTTTTTTTGCAGCTCTAATTCCAAGCTTATCTGTTAACATCTCGTAAAGACCATTTTCGTCTTCTGGATTTAAAAAATAATAGCCGCCTCTGATTAAATTATTGTAAAAATTAACGAACATTTTTTTATCAACGTGTTCTATAAAAACGTCGACATCCTCCGTACCTCTTGTTCTACCAAAAAGTATAGGAATGTACCCACTAATAATTACATAATTACAGTATTTGTTTACCATGTCCATAAAATTAATTACAAATTTATCGAGTTTTGTTAATACCTTATTTTCGATATAAATAGCATCCTTGGTATATCTAAATTCCATCGAAATCATCATTCAATATAGTTGATTATATTTTAACACCTTCGCACAAAGGTATTTTAAAAATAATTGAACGACGTTCTGTCGTTATACGAATTTACTTCCACCCTCAGTGAGTATATTATCTTGCAAGCTTTTTCCTTTTTCATTAAAATAAGAAAATGAATTTGAATTCATAGAGGCCTTATGCCCAAACACTGCTGTGTTAAATGACATATTCGCATAGGTAATATCCTTTGTCGGGGAATACGTGCCTTCCCCGGCACTATAAAACAATAAAAATGATTTATCCTTGAAATATTTACACAGTTCCTCTTGAACAATATTGGTCTTATCACCGAGAGTTTGTAAAATCGTCATACATGCAGAGAATAACCCAAACTCGGGTTGAATCTCATCAAAAAAATGTAAATTTTCTTTCACCGCGTTGATTAAATCCTTTCCACTGACTGTAAGAATGGAGACTTCCCCGTCATCGATGATGCACGGTACAACGATAGAATCCTTCATAATTAGTGGCATAACGACGGGAACTGCTCTTCCGTTTCGTTTTAATGATATAGGATAGTAAAGAATGGTATGCATCATTGTTTCTTCGGTGAGAAATCCTTCAGGCCAATTTAATAATCGTAATAACTCCGGTACAGCAGGCGTATCGTTAATTTTACAAATTGCATGATTTTTAGCACCTAGTTTCGTGATAGTAAAATGAAGATTGGTCTCTTTCATTCCATGCGTTGTGCATACATCAAGGTCAAGATCTGTTGCCAACCCAAGATTCACCACGGCATTTGTTAAAATTTTATCATTAAAAAATTGATAATTTTGCATTCCTCGATGATCATCCATGGAAGTTCCAAGAATCATCTGATAGTCTGGTAATTGTTTTACTGTTTCTTCAAAAATTTCATCTTCTCTCCCTAGTCCCTTCTGCACCAACGCTTGTGAAAGACTAAGAGCCTGCATAGCAAATTTGCTGACAAAACCTGATCGAATGTACTTTTTTTGTCCCACCCCAAGAATACTTGGTACCACTGGTCCTGAGATAAAATTTAATAAAAATTTATTTTTATAGGGGGATTCTTTCAAACTGTTTTGAATCATATCAGTGCATTGTTTTGCAGCTCGATTTGGATTTCTTTTTGTATTTTTTCCAACTCCAACTGCGACATCCATGCATGGATAGGAAACAGCAAGCGCGCTTGCTCCTCTTGAAAAACAACCGTAATTATTCATAAAACCAGTGACTGTCCCACCCACGAGCGGTGTGTCCTTTGGTAATACATCCCATACCCCACTCAAGAACTCTTGAAATCCACCATATTTTTCATAATGAATCGTTGAAAATAAAAGGAAAAAATCTGGAGGTCTAGCTAAACCCTTAATAGCGGTTTCTGCAACTTCTCTTCCTGCTTCTCGTGCATCCCATTTACGGGACATACCTACTACAGCTTCTACCTTTGATTCCATCATGCTCCATCAAAGTGGGATAAACACTCACCATAAATCCAAAAGATTGTGCATCCAACTTCTTCTTCAGTCACCCTATTTATTCATCCTTTACGCGGTAACGTAAACCTCATCATCTTTTTTCTGAGAATTAGACTCATTCTTCGGGTTTTCCATGATCTTGAGAATTTCCCTGCGTGCATTCTCCAGTTCTACCTCAAGCAACCCTTTATTCGCCAGTGCGGGAACAATCGCAACCAACGCGTTCTCCGTATCAGGAAACACATAAAACAGTACCTCATGGTCCTGCAGTCGGAACTCCATCTCACCAAGACCAATCTGAGAATACTCACCAATCACGCCAAACACAGAATCCATAGCACGATGAATACTATCCCATATATTGTTCACTTCAGGTTTAAACCCATCACCAGACGGCATTACACTAATCATATTCCGCCGGGCGACCATACAGGCTAAAATATCGTCAAGCTTCAGCAAATCATCAAGCACCAGTGCTATCGGGTCATCCTTCATCCCATCACCACCACTTCTCTACTCTACTTATACATCAACCATATAAAAATATATCCTGTTGATGGGTGTCTCCTGTTGTACATTCAAAATGTTACAAATAGATGCATCGTTTGGAATAGAAAAAGAATAATACTTTTTTAGAGGGACCCTCTTTTAAGAAATCTTATAATTTCTTATACGCAGCTGCATCCAACAGTGTATTGACTTCTGATTTATCTTTGACTTCAAGTTCAACAAGCCAGCCATCATCATACGGACTACCGTTAATGATCTCGGGAGAATCATCCAGCTTCGTATTCACTGCAACAACCTTGCCACTCACCGGTGCGTACACCTCAGAAACAGATTTTACTGATTCAACGACGCAGAGCTCGTCCCCTTTCTTGACTTCTTTTCCAACGGTTGGTAACTCAACAAAGACAATATCGGTCAGCTCTTCTTGCGCGTGGTCTGTGATCCCTATTTTTGCCTTGGCTCCAGTAAGCTTTACCCATTCGTGTGTCTTGGTGTATTTTAAACCATCTCTTACGTCATGTGTCATAGTAATCGAAACATGGTATTTCCTGGTTGTTTTAAACCTTTTCTGCATCAAGAATATATAAGAGAAAGAAGACGACCGCACCGAATTACACGATCATCAAAAAATGTTTGGAACTATTTCCGAACGATTTTTTATCAGGTAGCAAACTCTTCGTGTTTTTGCGCCCAATCCTTCGGAACAAACGGTGGTTTCATCACCTTTGCCTTCACCGGTTTGTCTCGTACCATGATATCAAGGATATTGCCTACTTCTCGTTTATCAGGCGCGACATATCCCATCGCAATACCAATATTCAAACACGGTGATAACGTTCCACTCGTGACCATCCCAACAACATTACCATCCTTCTGAATCTCACATTTATGACGAGGAACACCTTTCTCAACACATTCTAGGCACGTCATCCGCTGATACGTCCCTTGTTCCTTTTGTTTTAATAAGGCATCTTTGCCAATGAACTCATGATCCCAGAAAATAGTCCACCCAAGCGTGGCCTCCAGAGGCGTCCGCCCACCCTCAAACTCATTGCCCGCAAGCATAAAAGCCTTCTCCAGCCGTAACGTATCACGAGCACCTAACCCAATCGGCTGAATCCCAAACTCTTCTCCCGCTGAAAGAAGTGCGTCAAACACTACCGCTGCTTTCTTTGTTGGTGTAATCTGCAGCTCAAACCCGAGCTCACCGGTGTACCCGGTATGTGATAAAATACACTCGACATCAGCAACCTTCACAACCTGACAGCCGAAGAACTTCACCGTATCAAGATTCGTATCAGTCACCTTCTGCAGAGTCTCCTTTGATTTCGGACCTTGTATTGCAAGAATCACATACTCTTGGGAGACATCCTCTGCTTTTGCCTTCAAATGATGTTTTTTTGCCTGCTCATTAAGCCACTTGGTTACAATCTGATTCATCCCTGCATTTGGGATCATCATGAATTTCTCACCAAGATGCATGAAAATCGTATCATCGATAATCGTCCCGTTCTCCCGCAAAATCTCGGTATACTGACTTTTCCCGCCCTCCACCCGAGAGGCATCCTCCACGGTCGTCAGACTAATGAGCTTTGCCGCATCGGACCCAGTGATCCATACATTGCTCATATGGGTGACATCAAACAACCCGACCTTTTTACGAACAACAAAATGCTCCTCACGGATCGATGAATATTGGAGTGGCATTTCAAAACCAGCAAACTCAGTAAATTTCGCACCAAGCTTCACCTGTTTATCATATAACGGAGATCGTAACACCATACCACGTTACCCCCCGCCTGTATACGACAAACCCTAGTTAATTATTTCGAAAAGAACATTACCAGAAACGTCCAAGTAATTATAATAATCAAAGTTTGCTCCAATCAGGAAAAAATAACTGAGAAAAGTAATTTCTTTCATAAATAAGTTATTTCCTCACTTATTTAACCCAAACAGATATCAGAGAATCGGTCCAGGGGTTCAAATCCCTTCCCCTGCACTTTTTTAATTAACTATGAAATACACGTTAATATATGTTAAAGATTTCGACAAAACTATTTATCAACCACATCTCATAAGGGAAGACTATGCAGCCAACAGAACACCAAGGGATTTACAAAAAAAACGATAAACTCTTCACACAAAACCCTGAAGTCTGTAAAGGAACCAGAGTCTACAACGAACAACTCATCACCGAAGACAACACAGAATACCGATCCTGGAACCCGTTCCGCAGCAAACTATCTGCAGCACTTCTGAAAGGACTTTCCATTGGCATCGCAGCAGACGCACAGATCCTCTACCTTGGGGCAGCGACAGGAACAACGGTCAGCCATC
>Ga0315291_10010404_pt1 | contig 11374 bp, 12 predicted proteins | sample YL17G12_20_MG_FD_203070 | JGI IMG/M metagenome (GOLD analysis project Ga0315291, IMG submission 203070) | Sediment microbial communities from Yellowstone Lake, YNP, Wyoming, USA - YL17G12_20 | ecosystem: Environmental > Aquatic > Freshwater > Lake > Sediment | place: USA: Wyoming | collected...
CCGCGACGTCGCGGCTCGAGAGGCGTGCCCCGGCCGTCTCGAGGAGTGTGGCTGGCACGCAGGAGGGGGCCATGAGAAAGGCGCGGAGGGGCAGGTCTTCGCTTGCGTCGAGGAGGTAGCGGATGCCGGCCAGGCCGAGCACGTTCGCGATCTCGTGAGGGTCGGCCACGACGGCCGTTGTCCCGTGGGGAAGCACGGCCCGCGCGAACTCGGCCGGAGTGAGCTGCGAGCTCTCTAGGTGCAGGTGCGCGTCGATGAACCCGGGGACGAGCGCCGCTCCCTCGAGATCGACCGTGCGGCGGGCGTCGGTCGCGCCGAAACCGACGATCGTGCCCTCGGCCACGGCGACGTCTCCCTCGAAGAAACTTCCGGAGAAGGCGTCGAACACCTGCGCGTTGCGAAGAAGGAGATCCGCCGGGGCCTCTCCGCGAGCGATCCGGACGAGCGTGCCCGCCTTATCCATCGAGCGGCAGGATAGCGGCATCCGAGTCCTCGAACAAGCGACCAGCGAACGGCGTTGCGGAGACAGGAGACCCATGCGGTCGAAACGCGTCGCCCTTCTTTGCCTCCGCACAACTGGTTGCGTAAGATCGTTCAAACGGGCTAGGGAATAGCGGAGGGCGAGATGCGACGATGGACGGTTTTGGGAAGCGTGGTTGCGGTCTTGGTGATCGGGATCCTGGTGGTCGTTCTCTGGCCGAGCGGAGACCCGCTCGCCGGGGTGGAGACGGTCGCGATCCAGGGGCCAGACTGGGGCCAGACCCCTCAGGGAGCGATCGTCCAAGGCCCCTTCCTGCATGGCCTGGAGATCACCCTGCAGGACCACAAGATCACCATCGTCGGGCAGCGCGACCAGGCGGACGCGATCCTGGCGGTCAAGGATGTCCGGCTGGGTCGGATCGAGCTCGTGATCGGACAGGACGGGTTCAAGGGAAGAGCGAGCGCGAGCTGCACCCTGACCGACCTGCGGACCGGCCGAGAGCGCCGGATGGACTTCTACCTCACCGTGGAGAACGGGACGGTAGAGGCGAGGCTCGTGCCGCAGAAGTTCTGGCAGGTCTGGAAGTAGCCACCGAAGAGAGAAACGGCCCCTCCCAGGCGACGTCGATCCTCATCCGGCCCGCTTCGTCTACCTCAGCTCGACCCTCACCTCGCCCACCCCGCCGGCGATCCGCAGGTCGACGCGGCTCTCCGCGGTCGCGTAGTTCGGCGACGTGTAGATGCGATCGCCGCGGGCGTAGTCGCTCGGGACGTGGATCGACCCAAGGCCTCCCGCCGCCTCGATTCGCACGCCGAGGCTCGCGGGGACTCGCACGGTCACCTTACCGACCCCGCCCCCGAGGCGCGCCTCGAACCGGCCGCGGCCTGGGAGACTGATCTCGGCCTGGCCGACGCCGCCCGCGAGCTCGAAGCGAGTGAGGTTGAGATCCGCCAGGTTGAGACGCGCCTCGCCGACCCCCGACCCGACGATGAGCGAGAGCGGGACGGCCGGGTTGAGATCAAGCGACCAGAGTCGACGGTGTCCGCGCCCGACGTGAGGGAACCGGGCCTTCGTCTCGAGGGAGAAACGCGCCGTTCCCTCGGCGACCGAGAAGCTCCGGCGCAGGTCTTCATCCCGTGCCAGGGCGATCTCTCCCTGGACCAGAAGGGCCGGATCGGCCAGGGCTCCTACCTCGAGCGTGCCAGAGCCGAAGGCGAGCCTGACCTCCGCGCGCGAGGCCCCTTCGAGAGCCTGGGACACCGGCTCCGTCGTCTCGGCCCACCGCTCGGATCCCCCGAACTCGTACACGGCGAACGCGACGCCGCCCAGGACGACCGCGACGATGACGAACGCAAGAAGGCCTCTCAAGATGCCGCGTCCGAGGATCAGGTCGAGGCCGAGAGCGATCAGGAGGACCGGCCAGAAGAGAACGAGGCTCTCCCAGACGTCCCAGTCGACCACCCCGAGGTTCGTGAGCAAGAAGACGATCCCCAGGCCGATGAGGACGAGAGGAAGGAAGATGCTTCCGTGTCGAATCCGCGCGCTCATGCTAACCTCCTCGCGCGTGCCTCAAGAAGAGCCAGGCTCCTCCGAGCACGAAGACGACGGGCCAAAGGCGAACGACCTGTCTCCACACCCCCCAGTCGAGGACCTGGAAGTTGTTCAGGAGGAGGAGCGTCCCCAAGGCGACCAGAGCGACGGAGAGCACGAGGGCTCCCCACCTCGGCCTAGCCGTCACGGTCGTCCCTCCTTGGGCGGCGCAAGAGGAGCGCGAGGCCTGCGATGACGAGCAGGATCGGCCACAGGATGCGCAGCCCCAGCCAGCGTGACCACACGAAGCCGAGGTTCGAGAGGAGGAGGATCACGCCGAGGGCGATCAAGACGCCGCCGCCGACGAATCCCGCGCTCACGTTGGAGTGCCGCACGGCCGTGCGGACATCCTCTCCCACTGCCCGCGCCTTCTCGGCGATCTCCTCCGCCCCGGTGCGCACCGTCTCCGGAGGCGTCGTCTGGACGCCCTCCCGCGGCACGATGAGCCACATGGCGAGGTAGACGAGAAGGCCGAGGCAGGGCGGCACGAGGGCCAACAGGACGAAGACGATGCGCACGATGCTCGAATCGATGCCGAAGTAGTTTCCTAGTCCGCCGCAGACCCCGGCCAGCATGGAGTCCGTTCGGCTCCGGTATAGCTTCCCTTTCATGGCCACCTCCTTGGCGCCCCCAGCGAGTGTATCACGGACGCGACGGTCCGCTGGCCGCCTCTCCCCGATCGGGACCTCCCGCGGCCAGGGCCCCGCTCCGGCCTAGTCGAGCGTGAGCGTCGTCAGGGCGCGCTTCGTGTGCTTCGCGTTCAGGTCGTCGGAGCTCTCCTGGTAGGCGACCATGACGCGATGGGTCGTCCCGGGCCCGAGGACCGTGTCGGCCGGGTCTGGGCTCTCAAGCGGGATCGCGAACTCGATCGTCGTCTTGCCCCCGGATTCCTTCCCGGCCGCCGCGAGGATGTCCTGGCTTCCGTCGCGGGAGTGGCTCATCGGGCTCGTCCCGTACTGGTCCTCGATGACGAGCTTCTCCTTCACGACCGCGGCGATCACGATGTTGGCACCCTTCATCCCCTGCTCAGGATCGAACCCAATCGCCACCCACCCGGTCCCGGGGCTCACAAGTCCGATGAAGAGCTTCTCCGCGTCGTTCTGCCAGTAGATCTGGATTCCCGTGGTCGGCTCGGTCAGGGAGTGCCGGTACTCACCGCTTCCGATCGCCCCATCCACGGCGACGGCGCCCGGGCCGGAGACGGACGTGGACGTCGGAGCGGGAGTAGTTCCGGGAACCGCCCCGGAAGCCGCCTCGGTGCTTCCGGTTGCCTGAGCCGTCGGCCACCCGATGTCGGTGAAGCTCGAGTTGTACGCAAAGGCAAGCGTGGTGTCCTTCGCGAGCGCGGCGACCTCGAGCCGCCACGCGTCGTCTGCTGGCGGCGAATCGTAGAGGCCGTTCCCGTTCACGTCGGCGTAGAAGTCGATCAGGTAGGAAGAGCCCTTCGCGAGCCCGGGAAACTCGACCTTGAAGCTTGAGGTAACAATCGTTGGGATCGCGCGACGCGCCACCTCGACGCCGCTTGCCCGGTCGATCAGGCGGATCTCGAACCTCTGTCCCACGCGCGGGGCCATCCCAGAAAGCTCAAGCGTCAGCTTCGGCGCGCCGGGGATCAGGAAATACCCGACGAGCGCAACAGCCAAAATCCCCGCCAGGACGGCGAGGAGGATTCCCTTAATGTCCATCGGCATCACCTCGTGCCGTCATGATACCCGCTGTCTAGACGCCCGGGGAAGCCGAGGTCAGGGCGGGGGCGATGTCCCCAAGGGCTCGAGAGGCGTCAGTCTCCGGTGGGGCAGAACTTGCAGTGGTACCGCGACTCCGTAGCCCCGGGCGGCGGAGGGGGCACGACCTCGAGAGCGAGGAACTGGTTCGTCTGGGTGGGGTTGAAGTTGTTGTCGCTCGCGAGGAAGAGGGTGAAGCGGTCCGCGGAAAGCGCCGGCCCCACCGTGATCGACTCGAGGTTGTCCGGTTTGAGCGGGATCTTCGAGACGCCGGGCAGCGCAGACAGCCGGGCGAGGAGCGTCTTCGATGCCGCCTTGCCCGCGTACGGGAAGGGGAGCGACGCGGCGTCGTTCACGTCGTCGGCGCCGGCGAGCTTCACCCCAAAGAGCTTGACGTCGTTCCCGACGCCGGTCGCAAACGCGCGCTCCAGGACGAGTAGGTCGTATTCCGGCCAGAGGTTCTTGACGTACGCCATCGCCGAGACGCCGTTGTCGGACGGCCCGTCCTTGGCCGAGGCGAAGATCGGCTCCGTGACGTACGCGTACTCCGCGCGCAGGCTCGGGGTCTGGGTTGTGAGGTCGTACTCGAGGATCCGCACCGTCGTGCCGTGATCGACCGTCGCGAGCGGCCCGTCCTGCTCTAAGGCCTCCTCGTTCGCCACGTACAGGGTGTCGCCGGCGGGAGTGAGGCCGAGCCCCTCGAAGGCGAAGTTCGTGCGCGTTCCGCGCCCCGGGGAGGGCACGAAGGCCTCAGGGAGAGGGATCTCGCGGAGGAACGAGCCGTCGGGCGCGAACTCGCGGATCCACGGGCGATTCTCGAGATCCCGCTCCGAGCTGATGATCAGGTTCCCGTCGGGCGTGAGCACGACCTCCTCCGCGTCGATCGACTTGGGCGCGTACGGCTGGATGCCCGGGGTCTTGGGGTCGCTGTCGAGGAAGGCAACGCCGACCACCTGCACGCGGCGGATGCCGCGTTGGTCGACCGCGATCTTGAGCGTGTACAGGCGGCCCGGAGTGCCGGTCTCTCCGCGATCGTCACTCACGGCGTAGGTGAGGTCCGTCGCCGGATCGTAGGCGAGGCCAGAGATGCCGCCGACCGGCATGGTACCAAAGGTCCACTCGCCCGTGGGGATGCTCGTCGCGCCGAGGTAGCGGACCGGACCGACCGGGGAGGACAGGCCGAAGAGGACGAGCGCAGCCATGACGACCATAACGAGTACCTTCTCCACAGACGCCTCCTTCTGGAACGAGCCGAAACGGCCGTTCTCGAACGGCTGAGTGTAACCCAACGAGGCGGCAAGGTCTGCGCCGAAGCGAAGAGCGATGAGAAAGGGGCTCGGCCCGGGTCCTCAGTGCGTCGCGAGCTCGATCCCCGGCCGGAGCTCCTTCTCGTAGGCGTGCCCGACTTCGTCGGCGGTCATCCCGGCCTTCTCGTAGAGGCGGGTCGCGCCGGTCAGGCTCTGGGCATCGACGTGCAGAGCCACCTTCTTCACCCCGCGTCGGTAGAACTCACCGAAGGCGTGGTGCAGGAGAGCCAGGGCGAGCCCGCGCCGGCGCCACGGCCGCAGGACGCCGAGGACTTGAACGTACCCCATCGAGGCGTCCGTCCCCGTCTTCGGGCGCGCGTAGCAGACTCCGGCGATCTTTCCCCCTTCCTCGGCGAGGAAAAAGAGGGTTGGGTCGAAGTCCTGGTCATGCGCGATCCGGTGTTCAAGTCGGTGGAACTCCTCCTCGACCGACCCCTCGACGAACCCCCAGTGGTCCCTGAACGCGTCCCGGATGGCGAGGTACGCGCGGCGGAGGTCGGCCTTCGGGTCGATGGTCCGGACGTGGATTCCTTCTGGCCACGAGGCCGTCGGCGGGGTGGCGTCCATCGCGATGACCATGCGCCAGAAGTGGCGGATCGCGCGGAAGCCGTGACGCTCGAGCAGCGCCCGCGACGCCTTCTCTCGCTCGTCCATCCCCTGGTGCAGGGAGACCCGCGCGTCGGGCGGAGCCTTGGGGATCGCCTCGCGCGCCCGCTCCTCGATCCAGGAGAGAATGGCCGATCCGATCCCTTTCCCCGTGTGGGCGGGATGGACGCCCCCCGCGCTCTCCACCTGCACGTGCGGCTCCGCGAGGTCGAACACGGTCCCCGTTCCGACGACCTCGCCCTTTGGGGAGAGGACGAGGCGCGTGTCGGCCTCGAGGGAAAGGCCCGGCGTCCCGAGCCGATTCTGGAGCTGCTGCGCGGTCATCGTCTCGCGGCCCAGGACGGCGAGGGAGGTGGCGTTCGCGAGCCTCACGATCGCCTCGACGTCCTCGAGCGTCGCCGGGCGAGCCGAATAGCCTCTTGGGAGCCCTTTCATCGTTCCCTCCGTCTTTCTTGAGTCATCTAAGGAGGCGAGAGGATAGTCGAGGCTCGTCCTTGGGTCCAGGCGGTGCGGCTGGGCCGGAGCCGCTCGGGGCTCCGTGCGTCGCGTGTGGCCGCGGGGGGGAGCGGCTATCATCAGTTCTGGAGGCACGCGATGAACCGTTCCGGAGAGAGAGTCCTCGAGGTTGAGGGAGTCAGCAAGCGCTTCGGCGACGTGCTCGCGGTGAGCGGGGTCTCGTTCTCCGCGACGCGGGGTGTGATCCTCGGCCTGCTCGGCCCGAACGGCGCGGGGAAGACGACGACCCTGCGCATGATCATGGGGATCCTCAGCCCCGACGAGGGGACGATCCGCTTCTCGCTCGACGGGACCTCGGGGGGAGTGAACAAGGAGCGGATCGGCTACCTCCCCGAGGAGCGCGGCCTGTACGACGACGCGCGCGTCCTCGAGACCCTGGTCTACCTCGGCGAGCTGAAGGGCCTCTCCCGCGCGGAGGCGACGCGCCGGGCCGGGGAGTGGCTCTCCCGCCTCGACCTTACAGCCTGGGCGAACCGCAAGATCGAGGCCCTCTCCAAGGGGATGGAGCAGAAGGTCCAGTTCGCCGCCGCGATCCTCCACAAGCCGGACCTCGTCGTCCTCGACGAGCCGTTCTCCGGGCTCGACCCGGTCCACCAGGACTTCTGCAAACAGGTCATCCGCGAGCTTCGCGCGGAAGGGACCGCGGTCGTCCTCTCCTCGCACATGATGAACCAGGTGGAGGAGCTCACCGACGAGATCGTGCTGATCGACCGCGGGCAGACGATCCTCGCGGGCGGGCTCGACGCGATCAAGGAGGCGCACGGGATCCACTTGGTGCGGCTCCGCTTCGCGGGCGATCCCGCGGCGCTCGAGAAGGACCGCCGGATCGAGGCCCTTCGGGTCGAGAAGGATCGGGCTACGTTCCGGCTCCCCCGAGAACTCGACCCCGATAGCTACGTTCGTAACCTCACTCCGGGGATCGTCGTCCGCGAGATCGCGGTCGAGCGGCCGCCGCTCCACGACATCTTCGTCGCCGCCGTGGGGAGGGATGACCATGAAGCTCGGTAAGGTCCTCGCCTGGGAGTTCCGCCGCACGGTGAGGGGGAAGCAGTTCCTCATCATGACGATCCTCATCCCGGCGATCCTCGGCCTCTCCGCGGGCGGGTACGCCCTGTTCGGGGGGACGAGGGAAGCGCCGGCCGGGCCGCCGCCGCCCTTCCTCGCCCCGCTCGTCATCTCCATGATCCTCTTCTTCGGCGCCTTTCTGAACGGCGCGATGTCGCTCTACGCCGTGATCAAGGAGAAGTCAAGCCGCGTGGTCGAGATCGTCCTCTCAAGCGTCTCGGCGCGCGAGCTGATGGCGGGGAAGGTGCTCGGCCAGGGCGCCGCCGGCCTCATCCAGGTGATCCTCTGGGGCGCGATCGCGGTCGTCGTCCTCGGCCGCCTCGCTCCCGGCCTCTCCTGGGAGCTTTCGGCGGTGCAGTGGATCTCCTACCCGCTCTACTTCGTGCTCGGCTTCCTCCTGATCGCCACCCTCTACGCGACGGTCGCCGCGGGGATGAAGGACGTCCAGAGCGGCGGGGCCCAGTCGCTCATCGGGATGATCCCCTACATCCCGATGCTCTTCGTCCAAGGGATGATCGAGCACCCGAACGAAGCGTGGATTCGGATCCTGAGCTTCTTCCCGCCGTTCACCCCGGCGATGATGATGATCCGCGTCTCGGTCGTCGCGCTTCCCTGGTGGGAGGTCGCCGGGACGATCCTCTTCCTCGCGGCCTTCGACTTCTTCTTCATCCGCGTCGCCGCGCGCGCCTTCGAGACCGCCATGCTCATGTACGGGAAGCCCGTCAGCCTGCGCGAACTGTGGCGATGGGGGATCCGGCGGACGAGCCGGTAGGCGAAGCCCCGCCCCGCACGACGGCGCTCGCCCCGCGCCGAGCACCTGGGACATCGGGCCATGCATTCCGAATGCAGGGTCGCAGGGCGTGAGAGATCGCACCCTCCCCAGGTGTCGCGGGACGCCGAAATAAGTGATGCGTCCCCCGAATACCCGCCAACAGCGCGGAGCACCAAGGGCGGAGACTTCTCCTCAGAGCGCCCGGCCTGTCAGCGGTTCCGAAACAAGTGATGTGTCCCTGTCGTCCCAGGATTGCAGGGTGCGAGACATCGCGCCGTCCTCAGGTGCCCCGGGACGCTGGAATAAGTGATGCGTCCTCCGAATACCGGCACTCCGAAATGAGTGATATGTCCCCGGATTATCCCGACTCACCGCACGGGGACTGCCCGAATCTCACCTTCGAAGATCTCAGTGCAGACTGCTCCTGGGACGCCGCTACCGGAAGCTTCGTGATCACCGTCACGGTAGTGATCAAGAACAGCGGCGGCGCGCCTGTGACAGGCCCGTTCTGTGTCGACTGCGGCACAAGCCCGGACGTCGGGAACGGCAATTCGGTCGCAACCTGTTACCCCATTGCCCCCGGAGGGACTTGCGCCGTCACCGTCACCTTCCTGTACACGGGCTCCAGTTTCTGTCCCAGCGGAGTCAACGTCACCGTCACGCTGGACGCCGATCAGTCTTTCCCGGAGTGCCCGAACGGTGGCGAGGCAGACAACGTCCAGACGGTGTTCGTCTGTTGTCCCGCCAAGCAGCCGCCCAGGGAAGGGGGCGATCGATAGGGTCGGAGCGAGCTCCCAGCCCCCGCCGAAGTGGGGCAAGTGAGAAACGGAGCACCGTCGCGCACGGTCGTCGCACGCGTTCGAGTGAGAGGCGCCTCTGGCAACCCGGGGGACATATCACCCATTCCCAAACCCGGCTTGAGCTCGACGGTGCCAGCGGACGCGCCGTGGCAGGAGCGACGTGGGGCGCTGCGATCCGGTGAGAGATGGACCGTGCGTGGAGAGCGCCGAGACCCACGGCCGGGAATGCGTTCCCGGAGTGTGTCGCGCCCCGGAGCCCCGAAATCAGTGGTATATCCCGGATTGCCGATGTTGGATGCCGCTTGGCAGTGGTGTAGTATTGGCGTGCATGGATGCCAATAGCCACTACGAGACATGAATACGGGAGCTCTTCAGGAGTTTGAGAAGTACGTCGATAGGCAGATCCTGCCTGCAACAACCGACATCACCAACCTCGCCGACGACAATCGCAAGCACGTTCAGAAGCTCATCTACACGAACCTCGTCGACCAGTTCGATGCGATGGTAGACGGAGCAATCCTAGATAACTGCAGAGCCGAGCCTCTGGTTGAGAGAGCCATGAGCGGCATGGCCAAGGAGCTGAGTGAGGCAGAGCTGCTCAGGTTCCTGATGTACAGTAGCGACATCCAGACCGCCGTTGATGAGAGACTGCGCGCGGGGCTACGCAACTCGGTGCTCAGGGACCGGCATTCCGTGAAGCTGGCAGCCCTTCTCGGTGCGTTTGTCGTGCGTGGGAACTTCCAGGGCAAACCGAGAGTGAACGTAAACACCGGGCGGATTATCGACAAGATGAAGCCATACCATGCGACGATCCCGCACTCGATCTGCGGCTATGCGGATTGGCTCTATTCTCGCCGGAACTCTATCGTGCACGGCGGCGGAACGAACAAATACACGGACAACGATCGCGCGCAACTGAAGAGACTCTACAACTGCGAACCAGCAAGGATTCTCACCATCAGGCTGTCATCCGTGACAATCGCAGCGGCTTTCTACAAGGACGTCGTTGGACTACTGAATGAAGCAGCTGGCAGCCCCACATAGCAGTTGCAGCAGATACGCATGGTAGATGTACGCGATTGCGTCGCGCACTGAAGTGCGCACGGCCACATCTGTAAATGTGGAGTATCGCCTCGACTTCAGGTTGACCGATCACGCAACGAGCTGTGAGACCAGTACGCTCTCCTCATTCTCGACGTTCGGCAGGCCGCGGATGGTGCCGGCTTGCACCGGAGCCTCGACCGTCGTGCAGCGTCGCGACACCATCCACTCGTCGGCCTGTCCGGCAAGGCAGCTTCGACCAGCCTGGAATCGCCTCCCGATTTGGGGAGACCCCACGACGTCCGTTCGTTGCCGGATCTCTCAGTTCAGCCGCTCCCGGGGTTGTTCGACGAGATCTGGCGCCACGTCACCTTAGGGAACGTACTGAAGGCGGGGAGGCCGAACCGGGGACGTATCACCGATCCCCCCACCCCCTCGACCACGTTGGCGCCGCCGGCGGAGTCGGCGTGGCGTGGGCGACGTGGGGCGCTGCGATCCCGTGAGGGATAGACCGTGCGTGGGAGCGCCGAGGCCCAGGATCGCGTTCCCGGAGTCCGTTGCGCCCCGAAGCTTCGAACCGAAGGTGCCGGCTAGGGTCTGGGCAGTACTCGTTCGAGCAGGGCTTTCGCCTCTTTCGCGCTCAGGCTCTTCGTCCCGAAGGTGAAGAGCTCCTTCCCGGCCGCGGTCTTCAAGATGAGGCGGTCGGGGTGAGGGGTGTCATCGCTTCCAAGCGCCTCGCCGCTCTCGACGCGGAAGGAGCGGACCTGGGAGAGGTCGATCGCGAGGTTCCCGGTGGTCTCGGCGTGGATCGCGTCAAAGCCCATGGCGCGGTACATCTCGCCGGAGGGGTCCTTGGCGCGCTCCTTGGGGCGAAGGGCGACGAGGAGCCTCTTGTTCGTGACGACGAGGGTTGCGTGGGCGTACTTGAGGAACCCTCGCCTCCAGTTCAGGTCCGGGATGATCCCGACGAGCGTCTCGTCCATCATGGGTCACACCTCGCCGCTTGCGGCGGCTCTAGTCTTCCTTGGTCCACTCGGAGAATCTCTTTCGGATCCTCTCTTCCATCCGTTCGTCCTGGTTCTGCCACTCGATCTTCGGCCCGAGGCCGATCCAGCGGAAAAAGCCGCGGCCGAGGTGGAGCTCCGCTCGGCGGCCGCGGTCTCCCCTCGCCCTGAGGAGAAAGCGGGTCCCTACGCCGAGCCCGGCCCACGCCGTGAGCAGGATGATGAGGAACCACAGGCCCGCCGCCTGGAGGTAGGTGAGGGGCTTGAGGAGCCCGAGGTGGCCGGCGACGAGGCTGTTCCAGAGGATCTGGACGATCCAGGCGAAGAAGAAGAACGCGGCAATCCCCCCGCCCGCGACGAGCTTCGAGAGAAGGCGCACCGACGACCACCCCCGTTCGATGGGGCGATTGTACTCCCTGCGGGAGAAGACGTGAACTGGTGGGCCGGCCTTCTCAGCCGGGGTGGGCC
>Ga0315291_10010409_pt1 | contig 11370 bp, 10 predicted proteins | sample YL17G12_20_MG_FD_203070 | JGI IMG/M metagenome (GOLD analysis project Ga0315291, IMG submission 203070) | Sediment microbial communities from Yellowstone Lake, YNP, Wyoming, USA - YL17G12_20 | ecosystem: Environmental > Aquatic > Freshwater > Lake > Sediment | place: USA: Wyoming | collected...
AAAAAGTCCAGGAAGTTCCTGACCACCTTAAAGATGCCTCTTATCCTGGCGCAGAAACCTTAGGCCATGGCAAGGGTTATAAATATGCCCATAACTACAAAGGCCATTATGTAAAACAGAAATACACCCGCACAAAAGTAAAATATTATGAGCCGACGGATATGGGTTACGAGACAAAGATAAAGCAAAGATTGGAGAAGTTACAGAAATGATTGTAAGCGAGCAGAAACCTCTATCAGAAATAATTGAGAGTTTAAAGGAATATGATAAGATTTTTTTGATTGGCTGTGGTGAGTGCGCGACAACCTGTAAGGCAGGTGGTAAAGATGAACTCCTTGGAATGCAGCAGGAGTTAGAGAAACAGGGCAAGACTGTTTTGGGCTCCTGTATTCCTGATGCGCCTTGCGTGGCAGCCCAAATAAAAACAGAATTAGCTAAGAATATGAAGTCCCTAAAAGATGCAGAGGTGATTTTGGTTTTAGCCTGCGGCTTGGGAGTACAGTCAGTAAAAGACAATGATAGACTGGGCTTGGTAGTTTTACCCGCCTGTAATACCTTATGTGGGGCAGTAGTGGATACGCGGGGGAATTTCTATGAGAAATGCTCTATGTGCGGTGAGTGTGTATTAGGGATAACCGCAGGAATATGCCCTATAACGCTATGCCCCAAAGGTCTCTTAAATGGGCCTTGTGGCGGTATGGATAAAGGTAAATGCGAAGTAGATAAGGAGCGCGATTGCGCCTGGGTTTTAATTTATAAAGAATTAGAGAAGAGGAATAAGCTTAGCACGTTAAAAAAAGTTCAACTTCCCCGGGATTTTAAGAAGACAACCAAACCCGGCAAAAAACTTTTGTTCTTAGATGATGTTGACAAAAAAGCAAATCCGTAGTAAAATTCTCTGGAAGCTAAAAACACAGAAGGAGGAAGACAGGACAAGAAAAAGCAGAAGAATTAAAGAGAAGCTATTGAGAGCTTCTGTTTTTAAAAAGGCAAAGACAGTGATGTTTTACCTATCGTTTGATGGCGAGGTCAACACAAAAGAGATGATCAGAGAAGCGCAAGGCTTAGGTAAGATAGTGGTAGTGCCAACTTGTAAAAAAGACACAAATATAGAGCCCTGTATTTTGTGTAAAAACACAAGGCTAAAAAATAGTCCCTACGGGGTATACGAGCCTGTGGTAGGAAAACACATTAAATTACAGGATATAGATCTAGTAATTGTGCCAGGGGTTGCCTTTGATAAAGTAGGCAGGCGTTTAGGCCGTGGCAGGGGTTATTATGACCGCTTTTTGAAGAGACTACCCCAAGACACGCCCTCTATCGGCCTGGCATTTGATTTTCAAATCTTACCTTCAATACCCGCCACAAAACGAGATGTAAGCGTCGAGAGAGTCATCTTTGCTTAAAATCTACTACCCAGAGCTTTCAATTCAATAATCATTGATTTAGATAGGAGGTTGATTATACCATGTGGAATATAATTATTTTGGCGGCTATTGCATTACTTGCGACCTATTTGGGGTATTTTTTAAGAAGGTATGTAGCGGAAAAAAAGATCCAAGATGCCGAAACAAAGGCAAAGTATATATTAGAACAGGCTAAAAAAGAGGCACAGGATAGACGCAGAGAAGTGGAATTAGAGGCAAAGGACCTTCTCTATCGGATGCGCCAGGATTTTGAGCGCAGCACACAGGATAGACGGCAGGAATTGTCCAACTTAGAGAAGAGGCTTGCACAAAAGGAAGAAAACATTGATCGGCGGCTTGACCTTTTGGAGAAGAAGGAAAAAGAGATTGACCTAAAGTATGAAAACATAAGAAAACAGGAAGAGTCTATAAAAACAAAAGAGAATCAATTGCATTTACTCATTGCCGAAGAAAAGGAAAGATTAGAGAAAATTTCTTCCTTATCTGCCGAAGAAGCAAAGCAGATACTGCTTAATCGTCTGAGCGAAGAATTGAATACCGAGAAAGCAGAGTTGATTAGAAGACAGGAAGAAGAATTGCGCCAGTCTTTAGATAAGAAGGCAAGAGAGATAATCAGCCTGGCAATTCAGCGATGTGCTGCAGAACATACCACAGAATCAACCGTAAGCGTACTTACGTTACCAAATGATGAGATGAAAGGCAGGGTTATTGGAAGAGAGGGTAGGAACATACGGGCATTTGAGATGGCCACAGGTGTTGATGTGGTTATTGATGATACGCCTGAAGCAGTGACCCTTTCCAGTTTTGATCCTATACGCAGGGAAATAGCCCGACTCAGTTTAGAGAAGCTTATTAGTGATGGCAGGATACATCCGGGCAGAATTGAGGAAATAGTAGAAAAGACCAAAAAAGAAATGGATGAGAAGATCCGCGAGGAAGGAGAGCGCGCTGCCTTTGAGGCAGGAGTAGATAACCTGCATCCGGAGTTAATTAAAATCTTGGGCCGCCTTAGATACCGTACCAGTTACGGTCAGAATACGCTACAACACTCTAAAGAAGTAGCTTTTCTTTTGGGCGCAATGGCCTCAGAGCTAGGCTTGGATTTTAAACTTGGCAGACGCATTGGCTTGTTGCACGATATAGGCAAAGCCGTGGATTATCAGGTGGAAGGCACGCATGCAAAAATAGGAACGGACTTGGCTAAAAAGTATAATGAGTCAGCTGCGGTCTGCGAGGCAATTGAGGCGCACCACGAAGAAGCAGAACTTAAAAGCCTCTATGCGGTCTTGGCAGTAGCAGCAGATGCGATTAGCGCAAGCCGGCCCGGAGCAAGACGTGAGACATTAGAGACCTATATAAAGAGATTAGAGAAATTAGAGTCTATAGCCACCCTTTTTAAAGGCGTGGATAAGGCCTATGCTATACAAGCAGGCAGAGAGATACGCGTTATCGTGGTACCTGATAAGATTTCAGATGGCGATGCAGTTAATTTGTCGCGGGAGATCCGTAAGAAGATTGAAGAAGGAATGGAGTATCCCGGTCAGATTAAGGTGACAGTTATAAGAGAAACCAGGGCAATTGAATACGCCAAATAAGGCTAAGGCTGAGGTGATAAAAATCTAAACCTTAACCTAAACCTCAACCTTTATTTTGATATGAATATATTATTTATAGGTGACATAGTCGGCAGTCCTGGCAGGCAAGCGATAAAAGAATTATTGCCTGAATTGAAAAAAGAATACCGGCTTGCCTTTACTATTGCCAATGCGGAGAATGCGGCTGGAGGCTCAGGTATCACCCCTGCTGTTGCACAAGAGTTATTTGATACAGGCATAGATGTGCTTACCTCTGGAGACCACATCTGGAAAAAGAAAGAAATTTTTGAGATTATTGATAAGGAGGCACGGATTTTAAGGCCGGTTAATTTTCCTCTGGGTGTGCCTGGAAGAGGCTGGGCGGTATTTAAGACAAGAGACAATATTAAAATAGGCGTGATTAATGTCCAGGGCAGGGTTTTTATGGAGGCAATAGAATGTCCTTTTAGAACGAGCCGACAAGCACAGGAGGCATTATCCAAAGAGACAAATATAATTATCGTGGATATACATGCGGAGGCAACTTCTGAGAAAGTCGCCTTGGGTTGGTATTTGGATGGCAAGGCCTCAGCAGTTTTAGGAACCCATACCCACATACAAACTGCAGATGAAAGAATATTGCCGGGTGGCTGCGCCTATATTACAGACGTAGGCATGGCCGGGCCCTTTGATTCGGTGATTGGCAGACGAATAGAAGATGTCTTAGAGAGGTTTGTTACCTCTGTGCCTAACCGATTTGAGGTAGCCAAAGAAAATATTCAGGTACAGGGTGTAGTTTTGGATATCGACGAGAATACGGGGAGAGCAAGGTCTATTATAAGGATACAAAGAAAATTAATTAGTTAATTTCAAATGGCCAAATCCCAAATTCCAAACAAATCCAACCCCCCAATATCAAATCCCAAAACCAAAACCTTCTGTCTTGGTGTTCTTTTGTCTTTGTGTCTTTTTTGGATTTCCTCCTTTGGAACCCATGCTTATCTATATGCTCAAGAGGCTAATCTTGAGATTACCTTGGACGCTACTTCGCAGACCATAGCTTTACCCAAGGTCTTTGAGCCCAATATGGATCTAAGTGGCCGCGGATTTCATCATGACAGCACCTGGCCGCAGGGATTAGCAGTGCAAGAGGTTTTAGATACATGGCAGAAGGACATCGGTTTTAGCGGCATTTATCGTCTACAGTATAATCTTTGGGAGATAAATGAATTTGTTAAGGATAAAGATTTACAGGGTAAGCTACTGCAAAACTATGAGCAGATAATGAAAAAGGTAACTGACTCAGGCGGCATTGTGATTCTGGACATATTTGGCACTCCCGCGGGTTTTGGCAAGGCCCTGGATAAGAAAAGCGCCCCCTTAGACATAAAAGCATTTAAGGAATTAGTAAAGGGGCACATTAAAAACTTAAGTTGTGAAAAAAGATATAATATCTGGTATGAAGTCTGGACTGCGCCGGATCTGGATGAATTCTTCTTGGGCAGAACGCAAGAGTACTTAGGTATTTATCGGGCTGTTGGGGAGGCAATAAAGGAATTGGAGGAAGAGACAAAGATATATATACCTCTGGGCGGGCCAGCAGTAAGTTGGTGGTTCCATAATCTCGACGGCAATACCGTAGCAACGCCAGAAAGAAGCCTCATTTATGAATTAATTAAATTCTGCTCCCACTATAAACTGCCCTTAGATTTTATTACCTGGCATGCCTATAGCACCGATCCCAAAACAGAAAAAGAGATTACTATATATAACAAGCCTGCCATAGGTCTTATAAGGAATTGGCTTTCTTATTTTAATCTCGACAGAAATTTACCCTTGATTGTAGATGAGTGGAATTATGATAGGCAAGCTAATATATTACCGGAAAGATACGAGAAGTCTTTTATTTGTGCAAGTTATATTCCTGCTCGTCTGAAGAATATGTATGAGGCAGGCCTGGATTATCAGGTTTATTTTTGCCTCGAGGATTTTCAAAAGAACAAAGAAGGCGTGAATAGGAATGTGGGCGCATTTTGGTTTGATACAGAAACCCCGCAGTATAAAGGCGCTCCCAAGGCCGCGTACAATGTTTTTAAGATGCTGGCTAATTTGGGTAACGAGATGTTTATTTTACCAAAACTCAATGATGAATTTGTGGATGTCATTGCCGCAAGAACAAAGGATTATATCTCCATCATTATTTATAATTATATTGACCCCGATATAGCCAAAAATTATTTATCTCGGAATATCGCCAGCCTAAACGAAAGAGAAAGAAGGTTCCTCTTAACCCTGATTAAATCCGACAAACTTGATAAAATCATGCTGCGCCAATTAGAGCTTTCTGGTTTGCGCACTACCAATAAGGTCAAGCTTCTCTTGAAAAAAGCCCAGGAGTTAAATGACTTAGCGACAAAGTTTCAAACCCAAAGTCGTAATCTAAAAATTAGCATTAAAAATCTTAAAGAAAATTATTTATACCAAAGATACGCCATAGATTCATCCTGCAATATTAACTGCGAATTTGTCCCTGCGGAAGAAAAAGGTATTAGTGCCTCTGAGTTGTATCAGGAAACCTTAACCTTAAGCCCTTATTCGGTTAATACGATTATCTTAAAAAAGAAACCGCCGGAATCAGTTGATACCTCTGTAAAAACACCAGATGAAGAAAAGGCTAAAGATGTAGCTGTCCCTTCTGAATAAGTAAAGGAAGGTTTTAATAATGGCAGAAAAAATATCTGATCTTTTTCAGGCACAGGGCAAGCTTACCAAAACCCGACATATCTATAGTGTCTCAGAGATTACTAAGGACATCAAATTAATCTTAGAAAATACCTTTGGCGAAGTATGGATAGAAGCGGAGATATCTAATTTTAAAGCCTATGAGTCAGGGCACTTTTACTTTACCTTAAAAGATGAGTTTGCGGTATTGTCAGCAGTGATGTTTAGCCGGGCGAATAAAGAATTGCCGTTTAAAATTGTAGATGGATTAAAAGTTATTTGTTTTGGTAGTATTAGCGTCTACGGCCCGCGCGGTCAATACCAGTTGATTGTAGAAAAGATGGAACCCAAAGGTATCGGGGCACAGCAGTTGGCCTTTGAGCAACTAAAAAAGAAATTAGCCAAAGAAGGCCTGTTTGACCCTGTGCATAAAAAGCCGCTTCCCCTGATGCCTTTTCGCGTGGGCATAGTCACCTCTATTAGTGGCGCAGCAGTCAGGGATATATTACAGATTCTAAAAAAAGGAGCTTCCTGCATAGATGTAGTAATCCGTTCGGTACGTGTGCAGGGTGAGTTTGCCGCAAGAGAGATTGTCGCTGGTATAACCGACTTAAATGAATTTAAAGAGGTAGACTTAATTATCATCTCGCGGGGCGGAGGTAGTAGCGAAGATCTCTGGTCTTTTAACGAAGAGATAGTCGCTCGGGCCATATACAATTCCGCTATCCCCACGATTTCGGCGGTGGGCCATCAGATCAATATTACGCTTTCGGATTTAGTAGCCGATGTCTTTGTGGAGACGCCTTCGGCAGCGGCTAAAATCATCGTCGATAAAAAAAATACTTTATTAGCCCAGATCGATGCCCAAAGACAAGAGCTCTTTTCGTCTATTGCGCAAATTTTTTATAATCTGGATAAAAATCTTATTGCTTTAAAACATATGCTCAAAAGTCCCTTGGATCGACTTCTGGAGAAACAGCAACAACTCGATGAACTTAAGTCTAATTTAATTTCACAAATGCGGCACTATTTAGGCATTAATCAGGAGAGAGCCCGAGGGTTAATTGAGAAATTAGAAGCCCTCAGCCCCTTGGCCATACTCTCGCGGGGCTATAGCTTGAGTATGCTTATGCCCCAAGGTGCAATTATCAAAGATAGTACAAAAATAAAGATGGGTGATATAGTAAAGACGATTTTAGAGAAGGGTGCTTTTGTCAGTTCTGTTCGGGAGGTAATCAAAAATGAAGGAAAAACAAACCCTTGAAGAGAATATCAAAAAATTAGAAAAGATTGTCAATGAATTATCAAGTGGTAAGCTTGGCCTTGGGGATTCGCTGAAAAGATACGAAGAAGGCATAAAATTAGCCCAAGATTGCTCTTTTGTATTAAATGAAGCTCAGCGTAAAGTAGAGATCTTAATGAAAAAAGAGGGTAAATTTTCCTTGGAGAAATTTGACGAGAAATAATCCCAAACCAAAATTTAAAACCCTATGCTGTTAGATTCTATAAATTCGCCCCACGACTTAAAAAAAATACCCCTCGTACAGTTATCTGTGCTGGCAGAAGAAATTAGAACAAGAATTATTGAAGTAGTCTCTGGGACCGGCGGACATCTTGCTTCCAGTTTAGGCGCTGTAGAATTAATCATTGCCTTGCATTACTGTTTAGATACGCCACAGGATAAAATAATTTTTGATGTAGGGCACCAGGCTTATGCCCATAAGATTTTAACCGGTAGAAATAAGGCGTTTTCTGGCCTTCGTCAGTATCAAGGTCTAAGCGGTTTTCCTTCTAAGGATGAATCCATATACGATACATTTACTACCGGCCACAGTTCCACAGCAGTATCTTTGGCCTTGGGCCTTGCCTGTGCTAGGGATTATTTGCCTAAGGAGAAATACTTTAAAGTGGTGGCAGTTATCGGCGATGGTTCGTTAAGTGGCGGTTTGTGTTTTGAGGGGTTAAATAATGCCGGGCATCTAAAAAAAGATATTTTAGTTATTTTAAATACTAATGAACTCAGCATCGCTCCCAACGTAGGAGCTCTCAGTAACTACCTTAATAAAATTATATCGCTACCGATCTATAATCGTTTTAGGGAATCCCTGGAAGCCTTGGTTAAGTCGCGTATTCCCAAAGGCAGCCGCCTGATAAAAATCGCCAACAAATTCGAGGAAGGATTAAAAGGATTATTTATACCCGGGATACTTTTTGAAGAATTGGGTTTTCGTTATTTTGGTCCGTTAGATGGCCATAACCTGGGTCTTATGATACGTACTTTAAATAATATCCTCAATATGAAAGGTCCTCGACTCCTTCATGTTATGACTAAAAAAGGCAAAGGCTACTTACCTTCTGAAACTGACCCGGTACGATTTCATAGTGCCACACCTTTTGAGATAAAAACAGGTAAGGTTTTAGCCAAAGAGCAACCTTTTGATAAGACTTATACCCAAGTCTTTAGTGAAAAATTAGTAGAATTAGCCAAAGTAAACCCAAAGATTGTGGCTATAACTGCAGCTATGCCTGAGGGCACGGGCCTGGACAGATTCCGTGATTTATACCCTCAGAGATTTTTTGATGTGGGTATTGCCGAGGAGCACGCGGTTTGTTTTGCTGCGGGCTTAGCCAGAGAAGGATTAAAGCCAGTAGCAGCGATATATTCTACATTTTTACAGAGGGCCTATGATCAGATTGTCGAGGAAATAGCCTTACAGAATACGCCGCTTGTTTTTGCTATTGACCGTGCAGGTATAGTAGGAGAAGACGGTCCAACCCACCAAGGCGTCTTTGATATTGCCTTCTTAAGGAATATTCCTAATTTAGTCGTAATGGCGCCTAAAGATGGACGGGAATTAGAGGATATGCTGGAATTCGCTCTAAGTTTAGATAGGCCGGTGGTTGTAAGGTATCCTAAGGATAAAGCTATAAGCTCTAAACTACAAGCTACAAGCTATAAGCTCCAATTGGGTAAAGCCGAGGTATTAAAAGAAGGTCAGGATTTTGCTATAATTGCCTTAGGCAGTATGGTTAATCCTTGTGGGGAGGCAGTAGCATTATTAGAAAAGGAAGGCATATCAGCAACTCTGGTTAATGCCCGTTTTGTCAAGCCAATAGATATTGATCTATTTAAGAATATTAGCGCAAAGGCAAAATTTATATTTACTGTAGAAGAAGGCATTTTAGAGGGCGGATTTGGCAGCGCAGTTATGGAGGCAATAGATAGGCCAGTAATAAAAATGGGCTTACCTTGTGAATTCATACCCCAGGGCAAAAGGGAAGTTTTGTTAGAGCAATACGGATTAACTGCACAGGGCATTTTTAATAGGATTAAATCCCTATTATAATTATATAGATATGGCCAAGATAATTATAGACCAAGAAAGATGCAAGGGTTGTTTATTGTGCATTAGTTTTTGCCCTGAGCATTTAATCTCTGTGGATCGAGATTTAAATAAACGGGGTATCCAGCCAGCCAAGTTTTCCCGCCAACCTCAGAAGATAGAGGGCGGGATCCCGCCAGAGGCGGGAAAAGAGAGCCCGGAGTGTTTGGGCTGCACCCTGTGTGCGATTATCTGTCCGGATTGTTGCATTGAGGTGTATAAATAATGCTTAAAAAAGTATTAATGAGCGGTAATGAGGCTTTAGCTTGCGGAGCGATACAGGCGGGCTGTCATTTTTACGCCGGCTATCCGATTACCCCCCAGAATGAATTGACGGCTTATATGGCTAGACGCATGCCTGAGGTCGGGGGTATATTTATTCAGGCAGAATCGGAATTAGCGGCGATTAATATGGTCTTTGGTGCCGCAGCCGCAGGTAAAATGGCGATAACTTCCTCTTCCAGTCCGGGGATAAGCCTTAAACAGGAAGGCATTTCATATATTGCGGGTTGTGAATTGCCGGCGGTAATCGTAAATGTGATGCGGGGCGGCCCGGGCTTAGGCAATATCTCACCGGCGCAATCCGATTATTTTCAGGCTACACGCGGCGGCGGCCACGGAGATTATCATTCTATCGTCCTTGCCCCTTCTTGTGTTCAGGAGGCATACGATTTGATGTTTCTGGGCTTTGCCCTGGCAGATAAATATCGAAATCCCGTAATTATCTTAGCTGATGGCATGCTGGGGCAAATGATGGAGCCCCTTCAGTTGTCAGATAAAAATAATCTGAAAACCGAAAACAGAAAACTAAAAACTAAAGAGTGGGCGTTGACCGGCTGTAAGAATAGAAAACCCAATATCATAAGGTCTCTTTATCTTGCCGAAGGTGCTTTGGAAAAATTGAATCTTGTTTTACAGAAAAAATATAAAACTATCCAACAGAAAGAACCGCGTTACGAAGACCTGTTTTTAGATGACGCTAAAATTATCTTGGTGGCTTATGGGACGATGGCTAGAATCGCCAAAAGCATGGTTAAAAGATTGAGGAATAAAGGTAAAAAAATCGGTTTCATCCGTCCCATCACTTTATGGCCCTTCCCTGATAAAATATTTCAACGAATAACGATTAACCATAAACGATTAACGCTATTAGTAATCGAGATGTCCTATGGCCAGATGCTCGAAGATGTGAAATTGGCTGTAGAAGGAAAAGCCAAAGTAGAATTCCTGGGTCGTGCCGGCGGGGGAATTCCGACGGAAGAAGAGATTATAAATAAGATAGATCGCTTAGTTTGTTAGGTTCATTATGGGAAAGATATTTAAGCATCCTGAATCTTTACGAAATATATCCACCCATTACTGTGCGGGTTGCGGGCACGGAATCGCACATCGGCTGATTGCCGAAGTAATAGATGAGCTAGGCATCAGAGAACGGGTTATCGGGGTTACGCCCGTAGGTTGTGCGGTGATTGCTTACGATTATTGGGACTTTGATTGTACCGAGGCAGCACATGGCCGGGCTTTGGCGGTAGCTACCGCCATAAAAAGAGTAAGCCCGGAAAATATTGTCTTTACCTATCAAGGAGACGGAGATTTAGCGGCTATCGGGACAGGCGAGACGCTACATACCGCTAATCGCGGCGAAAATCTCACGGTGATATTTATTAATAATGCGGTTTATGGCATGACCGGAGGCCAGATGGCGCCGACTACATTATTAGGCCAGAAGACCGCGACTACCCCCAAAGGAAGGCAGGCTAAACTGGAAGGGTATCCTTTAAAGATTTCGGAAATATTAGCGCAATTACCCGCAGTAAAATATATTGAGCGGCGTTCTTTACACGCACCACAAGAAGTGCTCAAAACTAAAAAAGCCATCCGACAGGCCTTTCAGAATCAAATGGATAATCTGGGGTTTTCTTTGGTGGAGATCTTATCCCCATGTCCTACGTATTGGGGAATGTCGCCTAAGAAAGCCTTAGATTGGATTCAAGATGTAATGGTGAAGGAATTTCCTCTCGGGAGAATTAAATGACCGAACGTATTATCATTGCCGGAGCGGGTGGCCAGGGTATCATGCTTTTGGGTCAGGTTTTAGCCGAGGTAGCCATAAAAGAAAATAAACATGTCACCTGGCTGCCGGCTTATGGTGCGGAAGTGCGCGGAGGCACCGCCCATTGCATGGTCGTGATCTCAGATCAAGAAATAGGTTCGCCCTTTATTGACCGGGCAGATACCCTGATTATTATGAACGGGCCATCGTTT
>Ga0315291_10010412_pt1 | contig 11369 bp, 7 predicted proteins | sample YL17G12_20_MG_FD_203070 | JGI IMG/M metagenome (GOLD analysis project Ga0315291, IMG submission 203070) | Sediment microbial communities from Yellowstone Lake, YNP, Wyoming, USA - YL17G12_20 | ecosystem: Environmental > Aquatic > Freshwater > Lake > Sediment | place: USA: Wyoming | collected...
GGGCTGAGCCGAGTCTGCGAATCACCATGCTGGAAGCCCGCTTTGCCGGATTCGGGGCATCGGGACGCAACGGCGGCTGGCTCTCCGGTCTACCACCCGGCCACCGCGGGATGCTCGCCGAAAGGCACGGTCGCCCAAGCGTGATCGCCTGGCAGCGGATGCTCGACGACTCCGTCGACGAGGTGATCGACGTGGCCGCCCGGGAGGGCATCGACGCCGACATCGTCAAGGGCGGCAACCTGGAAGTGGCCCGCAACCCGGCCCAGGCCGAACGCCTGCGTGCCGAGGTCGAGGAGGACCGCCGCTGGGGAGTCGACGACGTCGAGATCCTGACCGCCGCAGAGGCCGCAGCGCGAGTTCAGGTCGACAGCCTGGTGCTCGGCTCGTTCAACCCGCACTGCGCGCGCATCCAACCCGCCAAACTCGCCCGCGGACTGGCCGACGTCGTCGAGCGGATCGGCGCCACCCTTTACGAGCAGACCCCGGTCACCGAGATCGCCCCCGGCCGCGCCGAAACCCCATTCGGTGTGCTCAGAGCGCCGGTGGTTCTGCGTGCGACCGAAGGCTTCACCGCCCGGATGAAAGGACTGCGCCGGCGCTGGCTGCCGATGAACAGCGCCATGATCGCCACCGACCCACTGCCCCAACAGGTGTGGGACGCCATCGGCTGGCAGGGTTGCGAGACCCTGGGCGATCTGGCGCACGGCTTCTTCTACGCCCAGCGCACCGCGGACGGCCGCATCGCCCTCGGCGGGCGGTCGGCGCCCTACCGCTACGGCTCCCGCATCGACCGGGACGGTGCCGTCGGGCAGGCCACCATCGACTACCTCACCGGCGTGCTCAACACCGTGCTGCCGCAGACCCGCGGCGTGCCCGTCGCGCACGGTTGGTGCGGGGTGCTGGCCGTGCCGCGGGACTGGTCGGCTGGCATCCGCTTCGACCCGGCCACCGGACTCGGGGAGGCCGGCGGCTACGTCGGCCACGGTGTCACGGCCACCAATCTCGCCGGGCGCACTCTGGCCGATCTGGTGCTCAAGCGCTCCACCGACCTGACCGCCCTGCCGTGGGTCGGCCACCGCTCCCGTGCCTGGGAGCCGGAACCGTTGCGCTGGCTCGGGGTGCGCGGCCTCTACACGGCTTACAAACTCGCCGATCGCCACGAAACGGGCGGACGCTCCCGCACCTCGCCGATCGCCACCCTTGCCGACCGAATCACCGGACGTCCCTAGGGTTTTCATGCCCACGCGCACCCTCACGTTCCCCGGCACGGTCAGCCCCGGCCACACGTTGGCCCCGCATCGCCGCGGCCCGCGGGACCCGTGCCTGCAGATCGACGCCCGAGGCGCCATCTGGCGCACCAGCCTGCAGCGCAGCGGCCCGGTGACCGCCCGCATCACCCGGGGGTCCCCGGACACCGTCGAATGCGAGGCATGGGGCGAGGGCGCCGAGGAGTTCGTCGACTGCGTTCCCGCGCTTCTCGGCGCCGGCGATGACGGGAGCGACTTCCGCCCCGCACACCCGATCATCGAGCGCGCGCACGCCAAGGTCCCGCACCTGCGGATCGGCCGCACCGGACGCGTGCTGGAGGCGCTGATACCAGCGGTCCTCGAACAGCGGGTCCAGGGCGTCGACGCGTTCCGTTCCTGGCGGCTGCTGGTCACCCGATACGGCACTCCCGCCCCCGGCCCCGCGCCGGAGGTCATGCGGGTGCCCCCGTCCGCTGAGACCTGGCGCGCCGTCCCGTCCTGGGAGTTCCACCGCGCCAACGTCGACCCGGGCCGCGCCCGTACCATCGTCGGCTGCGCGCACCGCGCCGATGCCCTGGAGCGGCTCGCAGTGCGGCCGGCTAACGAGGCCAGCGAGGCCATGATGTCGCTGCCCGGCGTCGGAGTGTGGACGGCCGCCGAGACCGCCCAGCGCGCCCTGGGCGATGCAGACGCGCTCTCCGTCGGCGACTACCACCTGTCCACCATGATCGGCTGGACATTGCTGGGCCATCCCATCGACGACGCCGCCATGGTCGATCTGCTGGAGCCGCTGCGGCCACACCGCTACCGGGCGGTGCGACTGCTGGAGGTCAGCCGGTTGGCCTACCTTCCGCGCCGGGGCGCGCGGCCGGCGGTGCAGCGCATCAGCGGACTGTGATTACCGGCGGCTGACACGCGAACGCCGGCGGCGCGCTGGGCCCACGAAAGATCGTCGACCGAGCGGGACGGATTGTTGCCCAATCGCCCCTGTATCGATTCGGCTCCCGACGAAGTGGGCGCGTGAGCGAAGAGGGTCGTCGATGCCGGCGCTCGCGGCATCACCGGCTGACGGGTCCCCCGGCCACGGTAGCGAGTTAGGACAACCTAAGTTGGCATTCTGCCACTGCGTGCATATCGTTTCCCTACCTGTTGACACCAAAGAAGGGTCGCCGTTCACCGACGCACGGAGGAACCCGACGGGGCGCGGCGCGCCGTCGATGGACCGCCGCGCGACTTTTGAAGGGTGAGGTGCGTATGCCCAGCAGTGTCGGGCTCTACAACCCCGTTTATGAGCATGACGCCTGTGGCGTCGCGATGGTCGTCGACATCCACGGCCGGCGCAGCCGCGACATCGTCGACAAGGCCATTACCGCCCTGGTGAACCTCGAGCACCGCGGTGCCGCCGGTGCCGAGCAGAACAGCGGCGACGGCGCCGGGATCATGATCGGAGTCCCGGACAGATTCCTGCGCGCCGTCTGTAGAGAACAAGCCGACTTCGATCTGCCCGACGAGGGCTCGTACGCCACCGGCATCGCCTTCCTTCCACAATCCGCCCGCGACGCCGTCCTGGCCGCCGAGGCACTGGAGAAGATCGTCGAGGCCGAGGGCCTCACCGTCCTCGGCTGGCGCGACGTGCCCACCGACGATTCCTCGTTGGGCGCCCTGGCCCGCGACGCGATGCCCACCTTCCGCCAGTTGTTCATCGGCGGCGCCTCCGGCATGGAATTGGAGCGCAAGGCGTATGTGATCCGCAAGCGCGCCGAGCACGAACTGGGCACCAAGGGCCCGGGTCAGGACGGCCCCGGTCGCGAAACCGTCTACTTCCCAAGCCTTTCCGGCACCACCCTGATCTACAAGGGCATGCTCACCACCCCGCAGCTCAAGGCCTTCTACCTCGACCTGCAGGACGAGCGGATGGAAAGCGCACTGGGCATCGTGCACTCACGGTTCTCCACCAACACCTTCCCGTCCTGGCCGCTGGCCCACCCGTTCCGGCGTATCGCCCACAACGGCGAGATCAACACCGTCACCGGCAACGAGAACTGGATGCGGGCCCGCGAGGCACTCATCGACACCGAGGTCTTCGGCACCGACGTGGAGAAGATCTTCCCGGTCTGCACCCCCGGCGCCTCCGACAGCGCGCGCTTCGACGAGGTGCTCGAACTGCTGCATCTCGGCGGGCGCAGCCTGCCGCACGCGGTGCTGATGATGATCCCGGAGGCCTGGGAGCGCAACGAGTCGATGGACCCGGCGCGGCGGGCGTTCTACGCCTACCACGCCGCGTTGATGGAACCGTGGGACGGACCGGCGTCGGTGTGCTTCTCCGACGGCACGGTGGTGGGCGCGGTGCTCGACCGCAACGGCCTTCGCCCGTCGCGCATCTGGGTCACCGACGATGGCCTGGTGGTCATGGCGTCGGAGGCCGGCGTGCTGGATCTCGATCCTGCCCGTGTCGTCAAGCGGATGCGGCTGCAGCCCGGCCGGATGTTCCTGGTGGACACGGCCCAGGGCCGCATCATCTCCGACGAGGAGATCAAAGATGAACTGGCTGCCGAGCATCCCTATGCGCAGTGGCTCCAGGCCGAGCAGTTCCATCTCGACGACCTGCCGCAGGGCCCCTACATCCGGATGCCGCACCACCGGATCGTGTTGCGGCAGCAGGCTTTCGGCTACACCTACGAGGAACTGAACCTGCTGGTGGCACCGATGGCGCGCACCGGTGCCGAGGCTCTGGGCTCCATGGGCACCGACACCCCCATCGCGGTGCTCTCGGCGCGGCCGCGGATGCTGTTCGACTACTTCCAGCAGCTGTTCGCCCAAGTCACCAACCCGCCGCTGGACGGCATCCGCGAAGAAGTCGTCACCAGCATTTCGGCCACCCTCGGCCCGGAGAGGGATCTGCTGAACCCGACCGAGGAGTCGTGCCACCAGATTCTGCTGCCGCAGCCGATCCTGCGGAATCACGAGTTGGCCAAGCTGGTCAACCTCGACCCCGACAATGAGGTGCACGGCCACAAGCACGGCATGCGCGCGGCCGTGATCAGCTGCCTGTACCCGGTGGCCAAGGGCGGGGCCGGTCTGCGCCGCGCACTCGACGACATCCGCGCGGAGGCGTCCAAGGCCATCGCCGACGGCGCGCGGATCCTGATCCTGAGCGACCGCGAGTCCAACGAATCAATGGCGCCCATCCCGTCGCTGCTGTCGGTGGCCGCCGTGCACCACCATCTGGTGCGCGAGCGCACCCGCACCCAGGTGGGCCTGGTGGTCGAGTCCGGCGATGCCCGCGAGGTGCATCACATGGCGATGCTCATCGGCTTCGGCGCCGGGGCTGTCAACCCCTATATGGCGTTCGAGTCGATCAGCGACATGGTGGACAGAGGGGTCCTCGGCGGTTTGGCCGACGGTGGCGCCGCCGCGCCCCTGGACCGGGACAAGGCGCTGAGCAACTACATCAAGGCCGCCGGCAAGGGTGTGCTGAAGGTGATGTCCAAGATGGGCATCTCCACGGTGGCGTCCTACACCGGCGCACAACTGTTCCAGGCCATCGGCATCTCCCAGCGGGTGCTCGACGAGTACTTCACCGGGCTGAACTGCCCGGTGGGCGGCATCGACCTCGACGACATCGCGGCCGACGTCGCGGCCCGCCATCAACTGGCCTACCTGGACCGGCCCGACGAGCGCGCGCACCGCGAGCTTGAGGTGGGCGGGGAGTACCAGTGGCGGCGCGAAGGCGAGTACCACCTGTTCAACCCGGACACGGTGTTCAAGCTGCAGCACTCCACCCGCACCGGGCAATACTCGGTCTTCAAGGAGTACACCCAGCTCATCGACGACCAGAGCGAGCGGATCGCCTCACTGCGCGGGCTCCTGACGTTCAAGGACGGTGTGCGCCCGCCGGTGCCGATCGACGAGGTCGAGCCGGCCGGCGAGATCGTCAAGCGGTTCTCCACCGGTGCCATGAGCTATGGCTCCATCTCGGCCGAGGCCCATGAGACGCTTGCCATCGCGATGAACCGCCTTGGCGCACGGTCGAACTCGGGTGAGGGCGGCGAGGCTGTCAGCCGCTTCGAGCACGACCAGAACGGCGACTGGCGCCGCAGCGCAATCAAGCAGGTCGCCTCGGGGCGCTTCGGTGTCACCAGCAACTACCTGACCAACTGCACCGATATCCAGATCAAGATGGCCCAAGGCGCCAAACCCGGTGAGGGCGGCCAGCTTCCGGGCCACAAGGTGTACCCGTGGGTGGCCGAGGTGCGGCACTCCACACCCGGTGTGGGGTTGATCTCGCCGCCGCCGCACCACGACATCTACTCGATCGAGGATCTGGCGCAGCTGATCTACGACCTGAAGAACGCCAACCCGGCTGCGCGGATTCACGTGAAACTGGTCAGCGAGAACGGCGTCGGCACGGTTGCGGCCGGCGTTTCCAAGGCGCACGCCGACGTGGTGCTGATCTCCGGGCATGACGGGGGCACCGGCGCCACGCCGCTGACGTCGATGAAGCACGCCGGCGCGCCGTGGGAGCTGGGCCTGGCCGAGACGCAGCAGACCTTGCTGCTCAACGGTCTTCGCGACCGGATCGTCGTACAGGTAGACGGCCAGCTCAAGACCGGCCGCGACGTTGTGGTCGCCGCACTGCTCGGCGCCGAGGAGTTCGGCTTCGCCACCGCGCCACTGGTGGTGTCCGGCTGCATCATGATGCGGGTCTGCCACCTCGACACCTGCCCGGTGGGCGTGGCCACCCAGAACCCATTGCTGCGCGAAAGATTCACCGGCAAGCCGGAATTCGTCGAGAACTTCTTCATGTTCGTTGCCGAAGAGGTCCGCGAGCTGATGGCCCGGTTGGGCTTCCGCACCATTAATGAGATGGTCGGCCAGGTCGGTGCCCTGGACACCGGCCGGGCGGCCGCGCACTGGAAGGCCCACAAGCTGGACCTGACTCCGGTTCTTTACGAACCGGATTCGGCGTTCATGAACCAGGACCTGTACTGCAGTTCGCGACAAGACCATGCGCTGGACAAGGCGCTGGACCAGCAGTTGATCGTCCGCTGCCGGGAGGCGCTGGACTCGGCGACCCCGGTGCGGTTCTCGATGAAGATCTCCAACACCAACCGCACGGTCGGCACCATGCTGGGTCACGAGGTGACGAAGGCCTACGGCGGTGACGGACTGCCCGACGGCACCATCGACATCACCTTCACCGGTTCGGCCGGCAACAGCTTCGGCGCGTTCCTGCCCCGCGGCATCACACTGCGGGTCTACGGCGACGCCAACGACTACGTCGGCAAGGGGCTGTCCGGCGGTCGAATCGTGCTGCGGCCGTCCGACAACGCGCCGGAAGGCTATGTGGCCGAGGACAACATCATCGGCGGCAACGTGATCCTGTTCGGCGCCACCCGCGGGGAGGCGTTCATCCGCGGCACGGTCGGGGAGCGGTTCGCGGTGCGCAACTCCGGAGCGCATGCGGTGGTCGAGGGCGTCGGTGACCACGGCTGCGAGTACATGACCGGCGGCCGCGTGGTGATCCTGGGTCCGACCGGGCGGAACTTCGCGGCAGGCATGTCCGGGGGCGTCGCTTACGTGTACGACCCGCAGGGTGTGCTGCCGGACAACCTCAACACCGAGATGGTGGACGTCGAGGAACTCGCCGATGACGACATCGAATGGCTGCACGGCATTCTGGGGGCGCACCATGACTCCACCGATTCGGCCGTGGCACAGCGCATCCTGGCCGACTGGCCCCGACAGGCAGGGGATTTCGTGAAAGTGATGCCACGCGACTTCAAGCGCGTACTGCATGCGATCGCCGAGGCCGAGCGCACCGGTTCGGACGTCGACGAGGCGATCATGGGGGCCTCCCGTGGCTGACCCCAGTGGCTTCCTGAAATACCCCCGCCGCGAGACCCCGAAGCGCCGGCCGGTTCCACTGCGGCTGCGCGACTGGAACGAGGTCTACGAGGACTTCGACCACCAGGCGCTGCAGCACCAGGCGGCGCGCTGCATGGACTGCGGAATCCCGTTCTGCCACAACGGCTGCCCGCTGGGAAATCTCATTCCGGAGTGGAACGACCTGGTCTACCGGGACCGCTGGCGGGAGGCGATCGAGCGGCTGCACGCCACCAACAACTTCCCGGAGTTCACCGGCCGGCTGTGCCCCGCCCCGTGCGAGGCGTCCTGTGTGCTGGGCATCAACTCCGATCCGGTGACCATCAAGCAGGTCGAGGTCGAGATCATCGACCACGCCTTCGACGAGGGCTGGGTGCAGCCCAACCGGCCGCACCTGGTCACCGGCAAGTCGGTGGCCGTCGTCGGCTCCGGTCCGGCCGGTCTCGCCGCCGCCCAGCAGCTCACCCGCGCCGGCCACGACGTCACGGTGTTCGAGCGGGCCGACCGGATCGGCGGGCTGCTGCGTTACGGCATCCCCGAATTCAAGATGGAGAAGCGCCACATCGACCGGCGCCTGGAGCAGATGGAGGCCGAGGGCACCAAGTTCACGGCCGGGGTCAACGTCGGAGTGGACCTCACCGTCGAGGAATTGCGCGACAAGTTCGACGCGGTGGTGCTCGCCGGCGGCGCGACCGATTGGCGCGATCTGCCCATCCCGGGCCGCGAGTTCGACGGTATCCACCAGGCGATGGAGTTCCTGCCGTGGGCCAACAAGGCCACCCACGGCGATCCGGTTCTCGACGCCGACGGCCAGCCGCCCATCACCGCCAAGGGCAAGCGGGTGGTCATCATCGGCGGCGGCGACACCGGTGCGGACTGCCTGGGCACTTCGCATCGGCAGGGCGCGGCCAGCGTGCACCAGTTCGAGATCATGCCGCGTCCGCCCGAGGAACGCGCCGACGTCACCCCGTGGCCCACGTACCCGCTGATGTTCCGGGTGTCCTCGGCGCACGAGGAGGGCGGTGAGCGGGTGTTCTCGGTCAACACCGAGCGCTTCCTGGGAAGCGAGGCCCACGTCACCGGCCTGCGCGCGCACGAAGTCGTGATGAAGGGCGGTGAGTTCGAGAAGGTCGAAGGCAGCGATTTCGACCTTGAGGCCGACCTGGTGCTGCTGGCCATGGGCTTCGTCGGGCCGGAGAAGCCCGGTCTGCTGACCGAACTGGGCGTGGAACTCACCGACCGGGGCAACGTCGCCCGAAACGGCGACTTCGAGACCTCGGTTCCCGGGGTGTTCGTGGCCGGCGACATGGGTCGCGGGCAGTCCCTCATCGTGTGGGCGATCGCCGAGGGCCGGGCCGCCGCGGCTGGCGTGGACCGCTACCTGATGGGCCACACGGCTTTGCCGGCGCCGATCGCACCGTCTGCCGCGCCGCAACGTTAGTCACTTACGTAACAATAGAAACATGTGACCTGCGTCGGCGCGCCTGCGTCGCTGAGGGGCCGCATGAAGTTGTAATTGCTGTGGTGGGGATGTCGCGTTATTGCGACTCCCTGGTTGCCAATGTTGTCGACCACAGGAGAGCCTTCGTGGTGTACCTCAACCCAAGCCCGAACGTCAAACTGCGTTCCCGTGTCGGGCGTATCGCCTGGTCGCTGATTCGCCACCCGGTCAAGAGCCGGGAGTTCCCGGCCAGCCACGAGCGTCTCGTCACCCCCGCGGACCTTCTGCACTTCGGGTTCTAACGGGTTCCGGGGCTTCCTGCCCACGAGCCGAAATGCGTTGCGCCGGGCCTTTGGTGCCGATTTCGTCACACATACGTCATTTTGATTGACTTCCCAAACCTGAATCCAACTCACACTATTGAAATCAGTGTCGGGTATTTAACTCCGACGCAGGCGCTGGCACCGCCACGGGATGATCGGGAAAACCATGATGCAGAACATCTACTTCACGCCCCTCTTCATTATCTTTGCGGGCACCGTCCTCATCGCGCTGATCGCGCTCACCATGCGATCTGTCGTCCGACGGGAAAAGGCGATGATCCACAGCCAGATGGACGATCCGCACGAGGTCGCGGCATACGAGGAACGCTGGCGCAACGCTGCTTAACTCCCCGGGGGCCCGCCGAGAGTGCGCCACGATCGCGTTCTCGGCCCGAATGACGATCTCCACGCACTTTCGGCGCGGCCTCACACCAGGGCCGGCCGCCACAGCCCCGAATCGCGGATCGCCTCGGCCATCGGCTCCATCACCGCCGGGTCGTGGGGCAGTGGCAGGTAGACGATCGCCAGGTCCAGACCCTCGGCACCCAGCGCGATCGCGTCCTCGATGACGCCCCGGTAGCCGCGATCCTCGGTGAGCCGGATGTGGGCCGACAGCATGATCTCCTTGGGGTTGCGGCCGACGTCGGCGCAGTGCGCTTTCAAGACATCTCGCTTGCGGGCGAACTCGGCCGGCGTGCCGCCGACGAAGTTCCAGTGCTGGGCGTACTTGGCGGCGATGCGCAGTGTCCGCTTCTCGCCGTTGCCCCCGATGCAGATCGGCGGGTGCGGCCGCTGGGGGCCCTTGGGCTCGTTGCGGGCGGCCTTCAATCGATAGAACTGCCCGTCGAAGTCGGTGGTCTCCTGGCTGAGCAGGCCGATGAGCACCTGGCAGGCTTCCTCGAACCGGTCGAAACGCTCTGTGATGGTGCCGAGTTCGATGCCGTAGGCCCCGGACTCATCCTCGTTCCAGCCCGCGCCGACGCCGAGTTCCAGCCGGCCGCCGGAGATGATGTCGACCGCGGCGGCCATATTGGCCAGCACCGCCGGATGCCGGTAGTGGATGCCGGTGACCAGGGTTCCCAGCCGAAGCCGGGTGGTCGCCTGGGCCAGGGCGGTGAGCGTCGACCAACCCTCCAGGCACGGCCCGGCCGGGTCGGAGAAGATCGGATAGAAGTGGTCGAAGGTCCACCCCGACTCGTAGACGTCGATGTCGTCGGCGGCCCGCCACACCGCCAGCATGTCGGCCCAGGTGGTGTTCTGCGGTGAGGTCTTGAACGCGAATCGCACGATGACGACCCTAAAGCGTTGCGCAACCCCGGCATCGGCGACCAGTTCACATCAGCCGGGTGATGTGACATGGCAAATAACTGAGCGGTGGTCTGAAACCAGCAGTGAGCTCGCGTCCTGCCGTAGTCGGCAAACTTGCCCGGCGGACTCCAAGGCGCCGGAACGGTCACCGAGAACTGTGAACGCTGGTACCTGCGAGGTAGCTGCTGCCGGTCGGCATGTCCTAACACCTTCCGTGCACACAGTGAATTGACCCAGTTAGAAACGGTCTACATACTTGCCGCATGGAGGGGTCAACCAGTGGGTCCTGGATTAGCGACAAGGAGCTTGTCGATTCAGTACTGCGCGACCTGGCCGAGGCGGCCGATCGGTGGGAGGCCCTTGTCGCACAGGCCGAGGCGGTCACGTACAGCGTCGACATGGGCGATGTGCGGGCCGTTGCGAACTCTGATGGCAAACTTGTGGACCTGAGATTGCACCCCGGGGTCACCACCGACTATTCCCACGGTGAGCTCGCTGAGCGCCTCAACGTCGTCTTCGCCGCTCTGCGGGACGAGGTCGAGGATGACTATCAGGCTCGCTACGGCGGTGACCTCCGATGACCGCCCGTCCAAACATGAGGCGCCGACTGTGCCCCTGAACCTCTCCAATAGGGACCAAAACTCCGGCCACCTGTTTTACAACCGCCGTCTTCGCGCCGCGATCACCCGCTTCTCGGTGCGCATGCGCCACGACGATCGCAAGCAACATGCGGCGCTCGCCCTGTCCCTGGTCTTCGTCCTGCTCGGCTGCGGCTGGATGGCACTGCTGAACTTCATGAAACCTGCCGGCCTGGTCGGTCAGTCGTCGATCGTCGGCAACCGGGACACCGGGGCGTTGTACGCCAGGATCGACGGCCGGCTGTATCCGGCGCTGAACCTGACGTCGGCGAGGCTGGCCACCGGCAGCGCCTCCTCGCCAGCGTGGGTGAAGTCGACCGAGATCAGCAAGTACCCGACCGGGCCGATGATCGGCATCGCCGGAATCCCCGGCGACGTTGCGATCTCTGACAACCCGGTCTCGGCATGGTCGGTGTGCGACACCGCTCCTACGCGGGGCAGCGGAGCCAGTGTGGTCGTGACGGCCATCGCCGGCGAATTGTCCGGCGGCGGCCGGGCCGAGCCGATGGCGGCATCGCAGGCGCTT
>Ga0315291_10010414_pt1 | contig 11369 bp, 17 predicted proteins | sample YL17G12_20_MG_FD_203070 | JGI IMG/M metagenome (GOLD analysis project Ga0315291, IMG submission 203070) | Sediment microbial communities from Yellowstone Lake, YNP, Wyoming, USA - YL17G12_20 | ecosystem: Environmental > Aquatic > Freshwater > Lake > Sediment | place: USA: Wyoming | collected...
CGATATCAGATCTATCGATATATTCGGGGTGGTAGACCGCTAAGGAGACGGGACGGACTGTAAATCCGTTGCAAATGCCCGACTGGATCGTTACCAGTACGCCCCACCAACACATATAGGATAAGAAATGACACACAAGATTGCAATTATCACAACACGGGACTATACTCGTGGATACGGTGATGACTATGACGATTATGGAAAGATAATCGAAAGCATTACTGATTGGGAAGAAGTCTCTGATGAAGACTTCAAAACTCTGCAATATGCGGCATCACGGTTAAACTTTAGTGTCGTTGAGCAACCCACAGATACAAAGAAGTTTATTGCTAAGAGTATTGCCGATTACACTGCCATTGCTAAGGCAGAAGCAATACGTGAAGCAGAAGAAAAGCAAAAGAGAGCAGATGCAGCTCTTGCGCGTAAGTTCAAGAAGGAATTAAAGGATAAGGACTCCAAACTTAAGATGTTTAAGAAGCTTCAAGAAGAGTTAGGACCTGAAGCCTTAGCACAAATCTAAGAAGCTAGTCTTGAAGGCTAGTGGTATGCTTGCGGTATGAACCAATTGGCCGCTACAATATTAGATATAACATGGCCAGGTAGCAAAGCGGTCGAATGCACCCGTCTGCAAAGCGGGAAACTACCTAGGTATACAGCGTTGGTTCGAATCCAACCCTGGCCTCCATTTTTGATATATGGGACCATAGCCAGCATTGACTCTACTGAGTAGCTATTGTAGGGGCCGGTGGTAACTATGAACAAGTCCTTGACAGGCAAATCCGCTCGGGTGTGACGTGGGGGCATCTTACTGAACACGCTAGGGTCCCGGTAAGCACATATAAACACTCGCTGCGAGTAATGTGTAAAAGTGGAACGTATATCAATTTCTATATCGTCGGTAGTGCATATGATAAATAAACATAGCACTACCGAGAGAATTTATGTTATGTAATTATGGTTGTGGGCAGGAGGGAAAGTTTACTCTGGCATCTGGAAAGGTATGTTGCAGTAAATCTTATAATTCTTGTTCGGAAATTAAAAAGAAGAACGCTATTGGCGTAAGTCGTGCCCACAGGGATGGCAAGATTTTAATGCCCAAAGATTATGTTCCACATAATAAAGGCAAATCATATCCGGAATTAGCAAAGGCAGATTTTTCTTTAGGTGGCAAGGGCAATCATAAGAGATTCTTGCTATACGAACGAGGACATCAATGTGAATCATGCAAGAATACAGAATGGTTAGATGAGCCAATTCCGTTAGAATTAGAACATATTGATGGCAATAATAGAAATCAAATAAAAGAAAATCTATTATTATTGTGTCCGAATTGCCATGCCAAGACTTCTACGTATAGAGGTAAGAATGCAAAAAGAGATACAAATAAAACAGTTTCCGATGAAGACCTTATTAAGGCAATTAAAGAAACAAACAACATAAGGACAGCACTAATAAATGTTGGATTAACACCAAAGGGTGGGAATTATAATAGGTGCTATAAATTAATGCGGGTGTAGGCTAATTGGTAATGCCGATCTCCTTAAAAGTGATTGACTGTGAGTTCGAATCTCACCACCCGCACCACTTTTAAATCAAATATGCACACGAAACCCTTGATGTATGTCATTCTTGCAATGATGGCGGTTGGCAGTGCCAGATTATAGGTCCCGCTACTATTTGATTTTTGTTTCTAAAGAATACATTCAGCAAATTCAAAAAATTCAACTTTTACTTGAAAATAAAACGTATTCTGACTTTTCAGTTGGGGCGATATGCAATGGTATGCATACTGGTCTTTGAAACCAGGTTAGAAGGTTCGATCCCTTCCGCCCCTGCCAGTGATAAATATGCATTATGAGAATGCAAGAACTATTTGAGAAAATTAAGCCCATTAAGGCCAAGAATATCAAAACTAAGAAGGGAATGACTAGGGAAGAGGCTCTTAAAGAGGTTCCCTGGAAAAAATCCTATGGTGATTGCAGGGGATTCTCGTATAATGCAAAGACAGGTGTAGCAACCTGGATATAAATAACATCGCCTTCGTTCAACGGATAGGACGGAACGCTACGAACGTTCAAATAGGGGTTCGATTCCTCTAGGCGGTACCAATTGAGCTCGTTGTCGCAAGGCAATGGGCTTTTTTTGTGGCCTTAATTTTTTAGTGATAAATATCTGCACAACACAAGGGGAGAGTATGAATATTCATGCTATACACGATTTATCTAATAACAGAATTATTAATATCCTCAAGAAATCATTATCAAATATTCCCGAAGTCAACATGAGAGAGAATTATTCCCCCGAATTCTCAGATTCTTCAGCAAATTTATTTTATATATTAGAACATGGAAGATATGAAGAGGGTAAAGGATGTTATTATATTATTTTAGAAGATAATGAATTTATCGCCTCGGCAGGATGGAACGAATATACCTCTGAAACTGCTCTGCTTTTAACTAGGTTATATGTTTCCCCTAAACACCGTTCACATTATGTTATGGGTAAGACGGTATTACCGCAGATGATAGAATCTTGTTGGCATTATAATAAGATTTGGGTAACAGTAAATGATTATAATAAGAGACTTTATAATTGGTTAGAAAATAATTATAATGGACATAATGCAGCATTAGGTGACAGAGTTCCCGAATTATATTCAAAATTCAAGCCACTTGGAATAAAAAGCATTTATTTTGCTGATCAATATGTAGCTGAATTTCAGAAATGAATTTATGTATAAGATTCCTTTATTAGTATTAGCTTTTCTGTGCAACTTCTCAGTATTTGCAAACGAATATCCAAATAAACCTATTACAATAGTAATAGGTTATCCGCCCGGCGGCGGCACTGATTTAGTAGGAAGATATATTTTTGGTAAATTATCTCATAAGACACATTGGACAATAGTGATTGAAAATAAACCTGGTGCTACCGGAGTAATAGCATCAAGAGATATTTCTAAATCTAAACCCGATGGATATCGATTATTGCTAGGACATATTGCACCTAATGCTATAAATCCTGGAGATTTTACAGATCCTAAGATACCGATTGATTGGAATCTTATTCCTATAGTAAGGATTGCTACGGCACCTCTTGTTCTTTTATCTTACGCTGGTTCCAAAATTTTAGATATAGGTTATTTTGACATATTAAGATCTACTGAATCAATAATTTATGGCAGCGATGGTGTAGGGTCGTTATCACATTTACAGATGCATAGTCTTTTGAATGATGCAAATTCTGTGCATATTCCATATAAGGGCGGGGCTCCAGCAATGATGGGATTATTATCTAAGGATGTACCGGTATTATTCTCACCATTACCGGTTGCTCTTCCATATATAAAATCAAATAAGGTTGTAGTTTTATTGCACACCGGAATTAATAATATTGATTTATTACCGGAAATTAAATCAATACATAGGGTCTATCGAAATCAACTTTCGGGAGAACTATGGTGGGGTTTGTTTGCCCCGGTTGGAATACCCACTGATATACTTGCCCTATGGGAAAGAAATATACAAGAAATAATGCAAGAGCCCGAAACACAGAATTGGTTATCTGAGCAGGGTTATACTTATGGTTATATGAGTACAGAAGAATTTAGTAAGTTTGTATCAATAGAAATAAAGAAATGGAAAGAAGTTTCGGATAGCATTAGAAAATGAATTTTACTCTAAATAATCATCTAAGATATACAATTGGTGATCGTATGTATGGATTTCGAGAAAATCACCTTGAGAAATTTTCAGTTTCGCTGGGAAAGATTGATAATGATCTTTATAGAAAAAGTTCTTTCCACAACGAACTCTGTCGTACTGCCGATATTGTATATAAAGAACTTGGCAAAGATCTTGTTGTTTTTCTCTCAGGCGGAACAGATAGCGAGATAGTTGTTAGAAATTTTCTTGAGATCGGTATAAAACCAAATTGTGTTACTGTTAGGTTTAATAATGGCTATAATGAGCAAGATGTTCAAGAATCAATTAATATTGCTAGGGAATTAGATGTTAGGTTAGATATTATTGACTTTGATATCAAAGATTTTTATTTTTCAGGCGCAGCCGCTGATCTTGGCCAGCAGGTTCAATGTACCCAACTTGCATATCTAATGGTATATCATAATATAATAAAATTATCCATGCCTGCTGTAATGGGCGGTGAAGTTGTATTGACAAAGAGAGTAGAACCAAATAATGTTTATTGGTATTATACGTTTTATGAGGACGAGGATGCTTCGGCTATGAGGTTCTCTAATATGTATAACATACCATTAGTAAATGAATGGTTTACATATACACCAGAGTTGTTGCTTTATTATTTAGAAGATTCAGCTATACGGGAACTTGTATCACAACCCAATTATAAGATAACATCTGTGTCAAGTAAGAATGCAATCTTACAAAGACTTTATCCCCAAGTCAGACCAAAGGTAAAAACTCATGGGTTTGAAAAGCTTCTTGGATTCAATGCGCTAGCCGACAAAGAACTCCCCAGAAGACAAATTATGAGATTAGAGGACAGCCTTGATGGAATACCGTATAACGATCTTATTACAAGTTTGAAGGGATGATATGGATATAAAACTCTTAACTGAGCAAGATACAGATATGGTAAGGCAATTTTATAATTCATTGAATACACACGTTTTCAATGAAAGAATCAATAAATTTGAAATTTTTTCTGATACATATCTATCTAGATTGCACAATTACAAAGCATATGCAAGTATTGATGACGGTATTACATCTATTGTTGGATTTTATGAATCAGTTGATTACCCCGAATGGTTTGTTACTTATATGATGTACGAGAATCAAAATCATCTATCTTTAGTCGTTGATGATGCCATTGACTATAATGAGCGCAAGGGTAAACTAAGATTCTTTTCATTAGTAGATGAAAAGTATAGAAATGATTATAATAGTATCATCTTATCTAACAAACAACAAGAACGATATGGTTGGTTTGATGATTTTGTGGTAAAGAGTAAGAATAAGTGCATTCATATAGTACCATGGCAAGCTCTATATTTTAGAACATTAGTTAATGGAGATACCATTGTACGTTGTAATTTTTTGAAACAAGAGTATAGAAAAGATATACCAAATGGTGGCAACATATGAACAATAAATATCTTTTGTTGATTGCATTGCCGATGATAATTCTGGGGATTTTCGGAATTGTAGTTATGGTGCTTACCTCATTATATTGGTGGTTATTGTTGACCTTTGTTTTTTGGATATTGATGAGCGGTCTAGGAATATCTGTAGGATTTCATAGAATTTATAGTCATCAATGTTATAATGTGAAACTATGGTTAGACAATCTTATTTTATTCCTGGGAACTATTGCATGTCAATATAGTTCTCTAAATTGGGTAGCAGTTCACATCGGTTATCATCATAGATATTCTGATACAGATAAGGATCCACATACGCCAACAAAAGGATTTTGGAATGCATTTCTCGGCTGGACTACTAAAATTGGCCCAGAAACAATTAGTTATAGATATGCAATCAAACTAATTAGAAAACCCAATCATATATTTTTTCATAAGTATTATTTTCAAATTGTCTGGGGATTTGCGGTAACACTTCTTTTTCTTTTTGGAATGAAGGTATTCTTATTCGGATATTGTATTGCTGCTATGATTTCTATTCTGCAAGATAACCTTGTGAATGTATTTGGCCATTGTCCAGCATTAGGATATAGGAATTTTGAGACAAAAGATATTAGCAGCAATTTTCCACTATTAGGATATTTTGGTTGGGGTCAGGGGTGGCATAACAATCATCATCAATACCCTAATAGGTTTGATTTTGGCATAAAATGGTGGGAATTTGATCCGTGCAGAATTTTTATTCCATTATTGAAACTTGGATTAGCTGATAGTAAATGATAAATATATAAAAATAAGGGATTACTATGATTAAAATTACAAAACTTACGACTCGACCAAATACGAATGTATTATGGCATTTTGATGCCGGAATTTTTGATGCCGGATTCTATTCACATATGAATGATACCTATGTGCAACCCGGTAAATGCATTCTTTCTTCTAATGCATTTAGTGAAGACGGACTTCAAATGACATGGACCTCGTTCTGGGACACAGAGGAAAATTATAATGCTTATCAGGCAGATCCTCTGTTTACGGTGTATTGGAATCTAAAGCAAGAATATTATGATACCAACGGTGTTGTAATGTCGGCAAACCAGATAGAACCGGCCTAAATTCTTGTCAAGCAAACGTTAGGACCATACATAAATTTGTTTTTCGAGTTTAGTTTGGTCCTAAGATATATCCTCATCTTATAATTCTCATCTTTATCATTATCCCAATTTGTTGTTTTTTCTTTGAATATAAGATTAGGCCAAATTGTATTAATTAGTTTTCTTGTTGATATAGATTTATTTTGCTTCACTAACAAGGGATGATAAAAATAGGACTTCAGTAATAAGGGACTCGCAGCGTAGAAATACATTTCGCATGCCCTATTGTTCACAAGTGCCCATTGCCTAAATTGTACTTCGGTTATACTAATAGGCAATCCATCAAACAATCCATTCTCGTCTGCTAGAGGAAAATATTCAGGCCCACCTTTCATAGGTTCGCCTTCCCCACCGATAATATAGTTATGAAATGGAATATTTTCAAATAGATATGGCATGCATAGATAGCTTGGTTTTTCTGCTTGTAACTCTTTAAAGTTTTCTACTAGAACTCTCTCATATGCTTCTTCTTTTGACAGATGGACTACATTTAGTTGAACATTAAGTTCTTTTGCCAGATCACCTGCCATTTTTAATAAATGACCATTTATACCCCAAAAATCCATAAAATATAATTCAAAGGGAATGCCAATTTCTTTTGATTCTCGCGCAATAACTTCACTATCTGCACCCGAGATACAAACAGCAAATGGCATGTTTGCCTTCTTGTATAAATCTATAGCAGTTTTTCCGATGGCATATTTAATATCAGCGGTGGCAATATCATTGATATCAAGCATATATTGAAACTCAAAATTACTCCCAACAGCATTTGAAATCTTACCAAATCTTTCTTTATTGAAGGACCAGATTATATGATCGGGCATAGATAATTTTATGTTTTGATCATCTTTGTTTTTATATGTAATTAATTGAGTCATTTGATTTCCTGCAATCTATGCAGTTTTCCATTTTCTTCACCGAGTCCAATATATTTGTATTCAGTTGTAGCTAATACACGATATAGAGATGGTAACTTTACTTTATTTTTGACATAATCGATTAGATTAGTGTGTTTTAGGATAAAATCACGGGATGCTAGTTTGTAGTTATATGGCGTTTCGGGTGTACCCCATTTTCTTAGATTCCCATATAGGGACAGGCTTTGAAATTCTAGAGTGTTGAAGAAAGTTTCAAAAATCTTTAATTCCTCTTCTGTTGTGATAGAATCGAGAAAGTTTGTGAAACATAGAGTTCTTAGTGCAACCGATTGCCATTTACAAGATAGGTTAAACCACCATAATAAGTTAGCCATATTATCTAGATCACAGACACGAGCATCATACATTTTTTCAAATATATTTAGAATATATTCTTTTGAACTATCTGCTACATTATTATTTGAGATATATGTCATTATGTTATCAGAATTAATATCTTGCTTGAATAATGTAAAATTATCAAGTATCATATCACTTCCGAATAATTGATCAGCATTCTCACCCATGACATACCTATTAGCCATTTGAGATAGATTACCAATCTTGTTTAGTTCGTCATTGATAGATGTTAGTTTGTAATTAGGAAGAATATATTTTGACCAGAATTCTGGATTTTCATTTATAGAATGTGGTGTTGCAGCAATTGTGATTTGATCATATGATCCTACTCCTGCCATAACAGCAAGATCAAAACTTACCATGACTACTGTACTATCTAATCCACCGCTGTAGAATACAACAATGTCTTTGTTTTCTCTAAGAATTTGTTTTGCACGTTCAACGCATAAATCTTCAAATGTTGCATTGTTATGAACAGCAGTTTGTGGAATAGGATAAAGAATTTTTGAATCAAACGGAACCTGCAGGTATTTCCCAGTCCTGTCAAGTAAGCAGGTATTTTGCCCCACAATTTTGAATAGATCGCAAAATTGAAGTACCTCATTGTTTTTTTCTTTTAGTGCCTGCAGTTTTAGAAACTCCGGCATATAATAAATTACCTTCATATTCTTGTCAGCCCAACTGTGTCAAGATATAGATAACCTTGCCATTCTATTAGATCAGCTTCTGTATTGACCTTTTTTAGAGATTCGCTATATTTCCACATGAGTTTTTGTCTTCTAAAATGTGCAGACAAGAGTGAATCGGCTAGAAATTCTAAATGCTTTTTAGATTCTTCCTCTGATATATTTTTACTTCTTGCATATTCGAATATATATCGTTCTTTATTTAGAATATACATAGGAAGATTTATTGTATCCAAGTCGATTAGGTTATTATATGAACATTCTATAATAGTTGCCTGTTCTAATAGCATATAGTAACCTTTCCGGCGGACCTCGATCAATATTTTCTTTTCGATGAGCCCTTGTGGTATTTCTTTCTTATGAAGATGTATATTACCGTATTTGTCAAATCGAATCCAGGTATCGCCGGACAACCAGAATGGATCTATAACTTTCAATACATAGTCATTTGCCTGTATAACATATGAATCCAAGATGCTACTACTTACAAATTTAGCAATTTCATTTGTCCTAAATATAGCAAGACAGATTCCTGTGCCACCATCCACGACAAATGTTCTTCCAAAAAAGTTTACATCTATCATAATTTCTTATGCATCCTGTAGAATGATGGTTGAAATCCTGCATCCAGTGCTATTTGAATCATGCGTTCGTTTTTTGTGCTAACATAACTTGCCATATACTTCACATCCTGAGATCTCATTAGATTTTCTAAAATCAATCTGCACTGTAGATTTACACCCTTTCCGCGCCAATCTGGTCTTACAAAACTGAAAATGATCCAACAGGTTGAGATCTCTGGTCGTATTGCATAACACATTCCGCCAATAGGAAATCCATCAATTTCTGCCCATACGATCGTTGTTGTATTACCGATGCCGATATTGTGTCCTAAGTTCATCCCCGAATCAATTAGATCGGCATAAGACCTTAATGCCATACTTGCCACCCGTGATTCGCCCAATAACGAATGGTGTATGGTGACTTGCGTTTTATCTTCGTTCTCAAGTGTTACTATACTTTTAACAGTCATTTTGAATATAGGTCCTTCTCTTGATAGTATTAACTTCGTTTATAGGTTAATGATTTGAATCGGAATGAAATACGACAAGTAATATATCCGACTTCTTTGTTGAAAATTGAGTGTCTGTCTCTCTAACATCTTATTTTAGTGCCTTACATAACTCTGCAGCAACTGGTAATAATTCTGGGATAATTTCGACAAATGATTTTCCCCCCATGGCATTAGCCACATCAGAATCGGTCTTAAATGCTTTTCTTACTGTTTCGGTTATTGGATCAAAGACCTCTGTTAGAACCCTTCTGTATAAATTTTTATTACAATCTACAGTTACAATAAATAGACCAATTGTTCCGCGCGGCGCAACTAAATTATCTGTATATTCTTTAGTAATAAAGAAACTTATTCGTGAATCGACTGTAAAAGGCATATATCCGTCCTTAGTTACCAATTCAATCTTGTGTGCATATGCAATAGATGTTACACCTAATAAAATTCCAACAAGTAATTTTTTCATTTCTTCCTAACCTATTAAACTATGTTATATTTATCATCTATTAGATTGGCATACCCGCAACTAACTAGTAAATTACTTTGGAAAACCTTTGATGATTATTCAGATTTTAATTGACATTTTTATAAATTTTATTTTTGAATATATGTACGGGTTTTCATGGGGTTGAATTCATCAGTCGGCCCAGAGTCGGAATCCGGATGAAATACCATTAATGACATAGTGGAATTACTTGTTGAAAAATTATGTAGGGTGTGTCTATCCAATAGAAATACAGAATCTTTAGTTAATTCAATTTTTCCAGTAGCTGTATGGGCCGTGCCAGCACCATCTAATACATATCCTATTCTTATGCTTGGGTGTGTATGTGGGGTCTGAGTTATATTTTTGGGGAAATGGAGATAATTAATACATGGTTCGCCATTTCTTCCCGGCGGAATCAAGCCTGTGTTACTGCAACCGTCTATATATGATAACTCGCCGTGTGTAAAATTTTCTATAGTTCTAATTGTTGTTCCGGAGAAATTTATACCAGGCATTTTTATTACAACAGATTTACCAAAAATTTCGAATTTCGAATTTGTGTATGCAGCAAATGCACCATTCACCGATGTACAGTCCGAGCGAAATACTGCTTCCGGCGACATAATAAAATGTCCGCACATATTGCTGTATTCGAACTCGTTGAGGTGAATATTTAGGCAGAATCTATCTAAATAGTTTTCTGAATTAGTTAATAATTTAAGCATATTTTATTTAATAAGATTGATCGTGTTGTTGATCCCTAATATTTAGCAACATATAGGTAAATAGTAAAATAAAAAGGACTACTATGTGGCTATCATTGTTGACAAATAAATATGTTTTGATGGGCATTGCTATTGCCGCACTAGGCGCGTATATCTTTGTCTTAAGAAGCAATCTACAAACCTGTGAAGCAGAAAAGAAAACACTTGAAGCAGAATTAGCAGTCTCGCAAGCATCTGTTAAAGGATTGCAATTGGCAATTACAGAACAGAATTCAGCAATTGATAAATTAAAGACCGACTCTGATGTAAGAGAAAAAGCTGGTGCCGTCGAGATTGCTAAAGCAAAGGTAAAGGCAGATGGATTTAAGAAGCAGGCAGATACACTTTTGAAGAGAGTTATACCACAAGGTGTTGCTAAATGCGACGCCGCAAATCAATTAATTAACGAGGAGATCAAAAATGCAAAATAAACTCGTTCTATTGGTATCGCTATTTCTTGTCGGATGTGCAACAGATGGCCCGGTTATCCAAACTGTCATCCAGAAAGTGGAGATTCCTATTGCAGTTCCATGTAAGGCAATTATTCCAACAAAGCCAGAATTTAGCTTTGATAAGTTATCCGAAGATCAGGATGTTTTTGATAAGACAAAATCTTTGCTTGCAGATAGAAAATTACACCTTGGATATGAAAATGAACTTTCCGCAGCACTGGATTCTTGCGTAAAGTAGCTATCTAAGTTATACTAAGACTTGAGATATTGCTCGACCTACATGTCGTTAAGGTGAGTTCGATCGGCGCGTCTGCATACGGTGCTGTAAATAATCATAGGATGGTTT
>Ga0315291_10010416_pt1 | contig 11368 bp, 9 predicted proteins | sample YL17G12_20_MG_FD_203070 | JGI IMG/M metagenome (GOLD analysis project Ga0315291, IMG submission 203070) | Sediment microbial communities from Yellowstone Lake, YNP, Wyoming, USA - YL17G12_20 | ecosystem: Environmental > Aquatic > Freshwater > Lake > Sediment | place: USA: Wyoming | collected...
GCGGTCGTCATGAGGCCGCGGGGCTTGTTCAAGAGAAGGTAGACCTTCGTCACGGGACGGACGACTTCCCCGTTCACCGCGATCTGGTCCCGGTCCGGGTCGACGCGCGTAGCCGGGTTCCGCTCGATGACCCCCCTCACTGCAACAAGGCCCTCGCGAACGAGGGCCTCTCCCTGACTGCGAGAGCAGAAACCGAGTTTGGAGAGCGCCCGCGCCAGGGAGACGCGGGGCTCCCCTTCCCGTTTTGTCTCACGTGGGCGTCGAGAGGGCATCGCCGGACTCCTTCCTAATGCACTTCCCGGGAGCTAGCAGTAGAAGCTCTGGGGCTCGATCTCCTCGGGGCGCACGAGTTCCATCTCCGTCGGGACAATCTCGATGAGGGAGAACGAGGCGTCGTCAGCGCCGCGCCAGTAGGTCGAGAACCACGGCATCTCGGCGGCAAGGGCCGCGCGCGTGCTCACGTCCACGATGTGCCGAGCCGTCCCGGCGACGCGGACGTACCCCTCCCGACCCTCGACCGAGAAGGGGAGGCAGAACTCCACGCTCGGATTCTGCCGTACCTGTCGCGCCTTTCCGTTTCGTGTCCCCGACGCCACCCACAGCCGGTCTCCCCACACGACGAGGGCGACGGGACGGACCCTCGGCTGCCCTGCCTCGTCGGTCGCAAGGTAGACGAGGGGCTCCTTCTTCTCCCGCAGGTGTTTCCAGACCTCCCTTTCCAGTTCGGCGCGCGTCATGCCCATCGGGTCCCTCCTTGCCGCCAGCTGAGCTTACCCAGCGGGCATCGCGCGGCACAACCCCGCCGGGTCAGCGCTGCGCGACGTCGAGCCAAGTTGCCTCCCGACGGGGTGAGTGGGATGATCTACCTCGTTGCAGGGTGACGGGATCTGGACGTCGAGTCGAGCGAAGGAGGTCATCGCGCCATGAAGGGGAACGAGAAGGTCATCGCGCGGTTGAACGCGCGGCTGTCCGAGGAACTCTCGGCGATCAGCCAGTACATGGTCCACTCCGAGATGTGCGCTAACTGGGGCTACGGCAAGCTCCACGAGGCGATCGAGAAGCGGGCGAGGGACGAGATGAAGCACGCCGAGAAGCTGATCGCCCGGATCCTTTTCCTCGAGGGAAAGCCGGTCGTCTCCAAGCTCGCGCCCCTCAAGATCGGGGCGAAGGTGGAGGCTCAGCACAAGAGCGACTGGGCGGCAGAGCACGGCGCCATCGGCTCCTACAACGACGACCTCCAGTTCACGGCCAAGGTCGGCGACGGAGGCACGCACGACCTTCTCGAGGACATCCTTGCCGACGAGGAGGCACACATCGACTGGATCGAGGCCCAGCTTGGCCAAATCGAGCAGCTCGGGATCCAGACCTACCTCTCCGAGCAGATCGCCTGAGAGAGGACGGGCTGTGCCGCGAAGGTGACATACACCACCAAGATGACGGGATCCATCTTCCAAATGGAGGAAATGCCTTCCGGCGCGGGGGCCCGCCGGTGGGGCTAGGGCCCAGGTAGAGGATCGGATGGCGAAAAGGCTTGCGGTCGTGGATGTCGACCGCTGCGTCGGGTGCATGTCCTGCATGTTTGCCTGCGCGCGGCGCCTCGGGCAGGGAGGCCTCGCCGGCTCGTGCATCACCGTGCACTCGGCCGGTGGGATGAGGAAGGGCTTTGTGGTCGTCGTCTGCCGCGCCTGTCCGGATCCACCGTGCGCCCGCGTCTGTCCGACCGGTGCCCTCGCCCTCCGCGAGGGAGGAGGGGTTCGCCTCGAACCCGACCTGTGCAGCGGTTGCCAGACCTGCGTCGAGGCCTGCCCTTTCGGCGCCGTGCTCTGGGAGGCCGCGCAAGGGAAGCCGCAGATCTGTGTCTACTGCGGATTCTGCGCCCGATACTGCCTGTACGACGTGATCGCCCTCGAGGAGATTGAGGGAGGGGCGGTGTGAGCCGCGCGGACCCGCTCAGCCGCGTCCTGTACGTTGACCTCTCGCGGCGTCGGTTCGAGGTCATCGAGCGGCCGGACCTCTTCGAGGAGGGACTCGGCGGGACCGGGGTGGGCATCCGCCTTCTCGAGGAGGAATGCTCGCCGGGGACCGATCCCCTTGGCCCAGGGAACCCGGTCGTCCTCGCCGTCGGTCCCCTCGTCGGCCACTTCCCCCTTGCCTCGAAGACCGTGGCGATGTTCAAGTCCCCGCACACCGGAAACCTCGGGGAGAGCCACGCTGGGGGGCGGAGCGCGGTCGCGATCCGCATGGCCGGGTACGGGGCGATCGTCCTGCGCGGGGAGAGCGCGACCCCGGTCTACCTCGCGATCGACGGGGACGCGGTTCACTTCCGCGACGCCTCGGCGCTGTGGGGCCTGCGCAGCACCTACACCGTGGGCGCCGTCCTGCGAGAGAGGGAGACCGGCTCCGGCTATCGCTCAATCCTGCGTATCGGCCGCGCCGGGGAGCGCGGGGTCACCTACGCCGCAGTCGTCGTCGACACGTACCGCCACTTCGGCCGGCTCGGACTGGGAGCGGTCTTTGGGGCGAAGCGCTTGAAGGGGATCGTCGTCTCCGGCCGTCTTGCCCTCCCGGTGTCGGACCGCGCAGCCTATGCCAGAACCTACGACGAGGTCTTCCGCGCGGCGACGGACTCCCCTCTCATGAGGAAGTATCACGAGCTCGGCACGTCGATGAACGTCCTGCCCTTGAACGAGGTCGGCGCCCTTCCTACGCGCAACCTGAAGGAGGCGCGGTTCGAGGGGGCAGAGGCGATCTCCGGGGAACGCTTCGCAGAGACCCTCCTCGGCCGACGGCTCGCCTGCGCCCACTGCCCGGTCGCCTGCATCCACCTCGCCGCCCTGCGCACCCCACATCCGAGCGAGCCGTACTTCTACAAGACGTCGATGCTCGGCTACGACTACGAGCCGACCTACGCCCTGGGGAGCCTCCTCGGCGTGGCCGACCCGGCGGGCGTCCTCCGCTTGAACGATGAGGTCGAGGTCCAGGTCCTGGACGCGATCTCGACCGGGGTCGTCCTTTCATGGGCGACAGAGGCCCTGGAGCGCGGACTCGTCTCGACGAAGGAGACGAACGGCCTCGCGCTTGCCTGGGGTGACTGGAGCACGTATATCCAGGCCGTGGAGAGAGTCGTCGCCCAACCGACCGACTTCTACCGCGCCCTAGCACGTGGGGCCAGGCAGGCTGCCTCCATCTTCGGCGGGGAGGAGTTCGCCCTCGCCCTGGGCGGAAACGAGATCGCCGGCTACCACACCGGCCCGGCGTACGCCCTGACGATGCTTGGCGGGGCGCGCCACAGCCACCTCGACAGCGCCGGGTACGCCGTCGATCAGAAGGCGGCCGCGTCGGGCAAGGCCCTCGTGCCAGAGGAGGTCGCCGCGGCCCTCCTCGACGAGGAGCGCTGGCGGCAGGTCCTCTCGAGCCTCGTCGTCTGCTTCTTCTCGCGAGGGGTCTACACTCCGGAGAAGGTCGTACGCGCTCTATCGAGTGTGGGCATCCAGCGCACGCCGGAGGACCTCGCCCGACTCGGTGCGGAGACCCTCGCCCGCAAGCACGCCTTCAAAGCGCGAGAGGGGTTCGACCCGGCCGCTCTCCGCGTCCCATCGCGGATCCTCGAGACCCCGACGCCTCTCGGCCGGATCGATCCAGGGTTCCTCTCGCAGGCGCTTGCCCAGTTCCAATAGGTGCTCAGGCTCCCCGGGCCCGGGCGAACTCCGTCGGCCGCCCAGGCCAGTGCGGCGTGAAGGCGGACGGTGCCTCGGCGAGCGCGCCGCCTCCGAGGTCGTCGTGAAGCGCGACACAACCCGTCGGTTCAAGTCCTCTCAGGCGTGACGAAAGGGCCTGTTGATGGGCCGTTGCTCGGGAGACCAAAGTGGACGGGCTGGATCTCGGTCTGCCGCGGCCCTTGCCTCTCAAGGAATTCGGTCTTCGGTAATCCGGGGGCGGTTCAGGTCAGCCTCCGGTACCAGAGGAGGGCTACAGGGGCGTGCGAAGTACACCGTTCACCAGGGGCGGGACACTCACTCCTCGACTCACCCTCCTCCTGGCGCCGCAAGATCAAGTCGGAAGACCCCTTCTCCTTCTGTTGCCGCGTACAACACCTTGCCGTCCGAGGAGATACCAAGCGCCATGACGGCGCGAGTTCGCAACCCCTCGTTCATCTTGGTCCAGGTGCTCCCTCCATCCGAGGAGCAGTAGACACCGGCACGGAGGTCTGCTGTGTAGATGGTTTGAGAGTTCGTTGGATCGACCGCGATACTTCGGATCGCTGCCTGTGGATCCATACCGTTGCTTGCAGCGGCCCAACTCGTGCCTCCGTCAACGGACTTGCAGATTCCCCCACTCTCGGCGCCAGCGTACACCACCTGGGGGTCGTGCGGGTCGACCGCCAGCGCGCGGATGTCTAGGACCTGCAGACCGTGGTTCATTGGCTGCCAGGAGGCTCCTCCATTCAAGGTCTTCAAGACCCCTTTCCTTACGGTCCCCGCGTACACGACGTCCGAATTCCCGGGGTCGACGACAAGCACGTTGATGTTCTGATTGGCGATCTGCGTGTCATTGGCTTCGTGCCACGTCAGGCCGCCGTCGGCGGACTTGTAGACGCCGAAGCTTGGATCGGCGAGGCCTTCATCTATGTTGCGGCTCTCGCGGCGCATGCCTGCGTACACAATCGCGGGATGGGAGGGCGAGAACGCGATGGCCTTGAAACCGTGGCGTTGCCTGAAGTCGCTTGCATTTGCGCCCGGATGTCGAAACACCATCCTCCAGGTGTCACCACCGTCGCTGCTCAGCAGCAGCACTCCCTGGTGCTCGTCGGAGATCAGAACTCTCTCTGAGTTGGACGGATCGATCTCAACAGCGCACCACTCTGCGAATGTTGCGGGGTCGTAGTTCAGGCCTTCCCAAGTGTCGCCACCGTTCGTGCTCCGAAACGGTCCGGTTCGGCCTATCACATAGACCCTACGGGAGTCATTTGGGACGACGGCTATGTCTCGCAGTTGGGCTCCTGTGTAGCCGTGGCTGGCGACTGCCCAGGTCCGACCTCCGTCTTCGCTCACGAAGTTGCCGCCGCCGTAGTTGTTCACGAAGATACGATCGGCATTGCGCGGATCGACCTGGAAGTCGATTGGCCACCCGGCTCGAATCCCGGGCGGGCCGTAGATATCGCCCTGAGTTACCTGGCTCCAGCTCAGACCGCCATCTTCACTCCGGTAGATGGCAGAAGGCGTCCCAGCATAGGCGATCCTCGGGTCCCCCAAGGCGAACTCCACGGAGGAGACGGGATTCCCCGTGCGGAGAACCTGAGTCCAGGTCTCTCCCCCATCGGTCGTGCGGTAGACACCGGCTTGGGTCCGCAACGCGCCGTTCCCGGTCCCGGCAAGGAGTGTCGTGGGTTCCTGAGGATGCATGAAGAGCGAGCCGACGTACAGGTTCGCCAGCCCGTTCTTGGCGGCGAGGGCCCGCCACGTCTTGCCCCCGTCCGAGCTCTTCAGGATCCCGACTCCGTCTCCAGACGCGGCCTCGCGATCGAAGATCCCCGTTGAGACGTAGACTGTATTGGCGTTCTGAGGATCGATCCAGACATACCGCGCTAGGTTGTCGCCGCGCCAGATCGCACGCCACTGCTCGCCACCATCCGTCGTCTTGTACACAACGCCTTTCGTGAGATCGAACTCCCGGCCGATTCGTTGCTTCCCGTCTGGCGTCCAGGCGAAACTGGAGATCTCGGCCGCGGCGTACACAATCCTCGAGTCTCCCGGGTCTATGGTGAAGCCACGGAAGCTGATTCCAGTGGTTTCCTCTACGCCTTTCACCTTCTCGGTCCAGGTCCTGCCGCCATCCGTGGACTTGAAGATGCCGCGTCGGTTCTGCGTTCCACACCAGAGAGTGTCGGGGTTGCGTGGGTCGATCGTCAGGCAGAAGACAGGAATGGCATCTCCCGAGGGACCGGCGCGAGTCATGATCCCTTCGTTCGATGCCACCCATGTGCGCCCGCCGTCGGCACTCAGGTTGACGCCGCTCCATGCGTCGGTAACGTACATGGTGTCTGGGCTGTCCGGCCGCATGCGAACGTCGTACCCGAGACCGCCAATCGGTCCGCCGGTCTTCACCCACCGAAGCTGTGTAGTCGGTGGGGCCTTCCCGGTCACCCGGATGTTGTCGATGCAGAACTCCGCGTCCTCCAGTGCGGTCTCGAGCGCGACCTGTCCGAAAAGGAGGGGCTGCGGGTCCGTATACGAGAGCCGGAAGACTCCGTCGACACTGACTTCGATCTTGCCTCCGGAACCTGTGACCGTGACCTCATACCATCGATCCCGCCTGAACGTCTTGCGAATGGTTTTGAGCTGCACGTGAGTCCCGCACGGTGAGGTCTTGTTGAGGTCGACACCCTCCTCGCTGAAGCCCACGAAGTAGCGCAGGCAACCACTGACTCGGAAGTTGATGTGAATCCTGCTGCGCACGAGCTTCACGTTCAGGATTAGAGAGTAGTCGCCCCACGAGTCTCCGCGGTACCGCGCCCAGGAGTGACCCTGACCGCGGAGAACCCAGTTACCCTGCGAATCCTGGACGCAAGCCCACCCCGGCTCGAGGTCCCACCCAGCAGCTCTCCCGCCATCGAACTCCTCCTGGTAGAGGACCGCCTGGGGGGAAGGTGCGCCCAGGCTGGCGGAAGGCGACGATGGGACCAAACCAGTCAGGGCAGCGACAACTGCCAGGAGAGCCGGGATTGGCATCCGACCGAGAGTCATCCGCTTTGCCCCGGCTGACACCTCTCTCCTCAAGCGGACGATCCGTTCTGCCATCCAGGCACTACTACCACATACGGCTTCCATCGGTCAAGGCAGCTGCGGCCGGCGCGGGGTCCAGGCTATTCCGTGGATGAACGGGGTCGTGCTGGTGTCGTGCCCCCGGTTTCCAAGAGAAACGGACCCTCCACCGTCTGGCGGTCGAGTCCCGGGAAAGCTGAAGGGCTGCCGACATCGAGGAGCCGATGGTGGCGAGTACGTTCCCTCAGGCCGGGGGCAGCGGGAGTTCAAGAGTAGTCCACTAGGGAGTGACGAAAGGGCCTCTTAATGGGCCATTGCTCGCGAGACCAAAGTGGACAGGCTGGATCTCGGTCTGCCGCGACCCCATCCTCTCGAGGAAGTCGGTCTCCGGCAATCCCGGGGCGGTTCAGTGAAAGCCGTCGGGCGACGCAAGCCAATTCCCGGCCGGAGTTCAAGAGTAGTCCCGTAGGGGGTACCAAAGCGTCGGTTCTCCGCTCGCTCGAGCGTTCTGCCGCATCCAGGGGAGGGGAGTCTCTCCAGCGTTTCTTCCCGCTTGGCGGGTCCTCCGGTACGATCGAGGCATGAAGGTCGGCGTCTCGCTCGGATCGGGTGGGTCGCGCGGCTTCGCCCACCTCGGCGTCCTGCGCGCCCTGGAAGACGCGAAGGTCCCGATCGACCTCGTGAACGGGTCGAGCATCGGGGCCGTCGTCGGCGCGACGTACGCGCTCCACCACGACGCAGAGGACGTCGCGCATCTCGTCCAGGAGGTCCTCCCCAAGATCGACGTCGGCTTCTTCAACCTCTTCCGCTACCCAGCGAGCGGCTCTGCCTTCCTAAGGAACTGGCTTGCCGAGGCCTTCTGCAACCTGTCCGCGCTCCAGATGTCGATCGTCTCTCACCGGAACAACCGCCGCGCCCTCGGCCTCCTGCTCGGGGCGAGGACCTTCGCCGACACCGTGATTCCCTTCTCGGTCGCTACCTTCGACCTCCTTGCCGGAGAGACGGTCATCCTCAAGGAGGGGAGGCTCGCTGACGCGATCCTCGCCTCGATCTCCATCCCAGGGATCTTCCCCCCGGTCGAGCGCGACGGGCGCCTCCTCGTCGACGGGGCGGTGCAGGCCGACGTCCCGGTCCGCGAGCTGCGCGTGGAGGGGGCGGAGTTCGTGATTGGGGTCCGCCTCGTCCAGGAGGTGCTCAAGGACTACCGGAACGGTTTCGGGCTCCTGATCGCGATCGATCAGGTGAAATCGGATGCCGTCTGCGCCTGGGAGCTCGCCGCCGCCGACGTCGCGATCACGATCGATCTTCCGGGCTACGACATGGCGCGCTTCGGCCAGAGCGCCGTGGCGATGGAGGCGGGATACGATGCCGCGCGCCGAGCTCTCCCCACGATCGTGCGCCGGCTGGAGGAGGCGCGATGACGTCCGGGATCACGCTCGTCCTCGGTGGGCTCGGGGTGAAGGGGATCGCTCACGCCGGAACCCTCCAGGCCCTCTCTACGCGAGGGATCGAGGTTTGCCGGATCGTCGTCGGCGGGATCGCCGGAGGGATCGCGGCCCATGCAGCCCTGGGGGGGAACCTCGACTCCCTCGTCTCCGGCCTCTCCAGCCTCTTCGAGCGCAACAACGCCCGCCTGTGGGGAATGGAGCGGCTTTCCGGGCCTCCGGTGGGGGAGCGACGCCTGGCGGTCGCCAGCCTCTCCTACTTCCTGCGGGAGCGGCTCTTCTGCCGGATGAACCTCGCGCGGGAGAGCGTCCTCGGCTGGGAGATCGTAGACGCCGACCTCGAACGGATGTTCGGGGAGGCCCGCGCCTCCGATCTCCGGCCCCGGATCGCCTTCGCCGCCTTTGACCTCACGACCTGGGAGGAAGTGCTGCTGGAGGAGGGCCGGGTGGTGGACCTCGTGAAGGCCGCGGCCGCCTTCCCTGGTCTCCTCCCGCCGGTGAGGATCGACGGCCGTCAGTACGTCTCGAGCACCCTCTTCTGCGAGCTTCCTCTCGGACCGCTCGGCGATGCGGACCGTCCGATCGTCGCCGTAGACATCCCAGGCCGAGTGTCCCGGGAGCGGCCGACCTCGCTCCTCGAAGTCCTGACCCTCGCTGACGAGGCGCGAGGGGATGCCCTCAAGCGCCTCCGCCTCGAGAAGGCCGACCACGTCCTCCGCCTCGACGGCCTCGCCTCCTTCCACTGGGGGAGCTACCGGCGGATTCCGCAGCTTGTCCTCCGTGCGCGAGAGGACGTGCTGGAGAAGATCGACGCTGGCTTCTTCCGGCCGACCTGAAGACCTGGAGGGAACGCTGAAGGTCGCTCTCAGAGGCCCGCCTGGTGCCGCGCGAGCGCTGGTCGTCGGCACGTTCCGTGCGCGGTGTGTGTCTTTCGGTGGGAATTGCACCTAGGTCGGATCCCGGCCGGACGGTCGAACCTCCTGACGAACAGGGGAGGCTCCTCTCCTTCGAGGGGAGGGTGCTGATCGAGGCCGACATCCTGGACAAGCTCGGGGCGTGTGCGGTGACGAGCGCACTCCTCAACCTGGGAGGGAAGGGGAAGCTCCCCCACGAGTGCCGCGCCGCGATGGCCCAGGGCGTGGCCATGGAGCGAGCCGCGCTGTTCAAGGACTACGTCTGGACGGAGACGGGGACGAGACTCGCTGCGGAGCGGTACCTCGTCTTCGTCGGCTTCCTGAAGCAGCTGGCCGAAGAGGTCGACGACGGCGAGGATCCGTGCGGTTCTGCCTGACCGATGCGGGCCGTGAGGGCACCCTTCTCGCTAGAGGCCCTGCGCAGAAGGCGCCAGCCCGCTTCGCTTGCCTGCTGGCCAACATCCTCTCTCAGATGTTGCCCGGGTCCCCAGTTCTACAAGAGACGGATTCCGCCGCCTGGAGCTTGAGGGCCCTGGTTACAACGTCATGGCCTGCCCATCCACGACTTGCCAGCACCTCCCCCAACAGACGGTGCCCTCCCTCCGCCGCCTGTTCGCGCAGCGCCTTCTCGAGGATCTGAGGGCCGATGGCCCCTGCGTCGACAAGGATCTGTCCGAGAAGCCGCTGACCCAACCTCGTGTGGTCCCGAATCTCGGAGTCAGTACGCGGCTCCGGTCTCCGTTCGTTCGCAGCTGTAGCGAGGGTCGTCCCCACCGCTCCGCTCGCTCTGTCAGGGTCCCAGCGCATCCTGTTCCTCATACCTCCTCACCTCCTCCCGACAGGGAGGGATCCTCCCCCCCGGCCTCTCCCCGTGGGTGTCTTGTGGTGTCCCCTCCTCTTGTCACCGGGCCCCGGGCTCGGCCAGGACTGACGTACGTATCATCCCGCGCCGGCAGGGCCATAAAGAAGGGGCCCTCCTTTGAGGAGCCCTTCCCCGAGAGAAGCACCGAGTCGCCACTTCGCCATCCCCTAGCCTTGGCAGCTCGGCCGTCCTGCGATGCGTGGACCCGCCGCTTTGCGCCCCCGCCTCACAGCAGGGTTGCCCTTTTCAGGACCTTCTCCCTCCTAACCGCGTCGGTCGAGGGGGCGAATGTAGCACGTATCACGTCCGTATGTCTAGACCTCGCACTTCGCCTGATCAACGCCCAACTGTGCATTGCCTATCGTAGTCGTTCATCCCGGCGCGGCTCGCTCAAGACCGGTCATGATAGGTTCGTGTAGCTGCCGCTCGTGAAGACGAGCCGCCTCCACCCGGCCTCGCACCCCGCTTCCGGACAGAGTGCCCCTGCCAGGCGCTCCCGCGGAGTCGCTAACGAGGCGCCTGTCTTGACTCAACGGGCGCCGATGCGCTCGACCTTGAGGAACGTCGTCTGGCCCGGCCTCGCCCCCCTTCCCCCGCCGGTGACGACGACGAGGTCGCCCGGGCTGACGAGGCCCCGAGACAGGAGGTCCGACTGGGCGGCGACGAACGCCTCTTCTGCCGTTCCATACGGAGGGACAAGGAGAGGGAGGACGCCAAAGGAGAGGGCGAGGCGCCGCTCGACCGACGGGTCGGTCGTCAGGGCGACGATCGGCTGGCGCGGCCGCCACTTTGCGACCTGACGCGCGGTGTGGCCGCTTGTGGTCGGGGTCACGATCAGGCGCGCTCCCACCTCCTCGGCGAGGGCACACGCGGTCTCGCTGATCGCGTCTTCCACCGAGGGGCGAGGTTCTCCTGGTCGGGCTCCGCGCCAGCGGGCGGGGGGCAGGAGGCGCTCCTCGACGATGGCCGCAATCCGCACCACCATCTCCGCAGCGAGGACAGGATGACGACCTACGGCCGTCTCCTCGGAGAGCATCACGGCGTCGGTCCCGTCCAGGATCGCGTTCGCAACATCGCTTGTCTCAGCGCGCGTCGGCCGCGGGGACTCGACCATCGAAAGGAGCATTTGGGTCGCGGTAATCGTGGGGACGCCTCTCTCGTTGGCGCTGCGGATGAGGGCCTTCTGGTGGAGGGGAACCTCCTCGGCCGGGACCTCCACACCGAGATCCCCGCGTGCGACCATGATCGCGTCCGAGGCGGCAAGGATCTCGTCTACGTGTTCGAGGGCCTCCCGTTTCTCGATCTTGGCCACGATGCCGACGGTGCGAGGATCGCCCGCGATCTCCACGACGAGGGAGCGAAGCTCGTCCACGTCCCGGCGGGAGC
>Ga0315291_10010417_pt1 | contig 11367 bp, 12 predicted proteins | sample YL17G12_20_MG_FD_203070 | JGI IMG/M metagenome (GOLD analysis project Ga0315291, IMG submission 203070) | Sediment microbial communities from Yellowstone Lake, YNP, Wyoming, USA - YL17G12_20 | ecosystem: Environmental > Aquatic > Freshwater > Lake > Sediment | place: USA: Wyoming | collected...
ACTTGGGTTACCGAGTGGCCGCAGATATTGACCCCGACACATGCATCGGATGCCAGATATGCTATGTCTCCTGTAGGGACGGAGGTCACAGCGCAATACATCTTCCCGGCGAAACTCTTACTCCGGGCCACGTGGCACCGAGGTATCGTATCATAACGGAGCGACTGAGATTGGCCACGGAGTCGTTCTCATCCTCATCGGCCGCCTACAGAGTGCCGTGGGTCGATCACACTCAATGCGTCGGGTGTAACCTTTGCTCTCTTGTTTGCCCGGTGCCTGGATGCATCACGATGCAGGAGCTGACCTCGTAAACACGATTGACGCGAAGCTCACCGCTGAATGAGTTGCGTCCTCGTGCCAGACGTCATACCCCAGAAAATGGCCCTTGGCACTCGGTAGGATCTCCAGCAGCGAAGCCAACGGTGCGAAACCACAGACCTTGTATTTGTCATTCGCGTTTCTTGCCACTTGCCAGAAACCGTTCGCATCCCAGTTGCAGAGACGATTTATGAGAGCTTTGTCGTATTCGGTTGTTTCCTGAAGCAACGTTCGCCCTGTGTACTGGTCGCCGAACTTGAGTCCAATGTGAGAAAAATCCACCCCGGCAACGACAAGGCACTTCCGTTTCTCGCGGTCGGTCTCGCGGTCGATCACTGAACGCAACTTTCTCAAGAAGTCTCCAACTTCGGGGATTTCTGAGGCTCTGTTGCACGTAGAGAGTTGATCACGGAACGATCCGCAGAGAATCGGCACCATGCGAATTTCCGGGTTTCGGAGAACGTGCTGCAGAAAGATGACCTGGAACTCTATCGAATGCTCATGACGATGAGGCAGGTCATTGTCGAGTATGCAACCTGGTGCGGCAGCAATAAGCTCCTCGACGATGGGTTTTTCGGTCGCCGCTGTCCCGAGCGGCGTTTCGAAGTCCTTTGTCGTGAGAGAAAACATTCGGCTCTTGAGGCTGTGACCGGTTCCAAGAATGAAGACGAGCCCCACGTCGGCTCCCATCATTTGGTTATACGCAAGGCCGTAATACCGGGCGCTTGCGTCTATTTCCATGTGCGGCGCGACCAGGGCGACAATGTCTTCCTGCGGGAACATATTGTTCTCCACGGGTGGCCAACTAACGGCAGAACTTTCGTCACCGCCCTCAGCGGGCAGTGCGAATTCAACCCTGTCGACGTCAGTTTCTTGTTTGGCCGTCACGAGAACCTGATCCAGCATCCTCGCCAACTGCTCCCGGTCCTCGGGATACCCGGCTCCCGCATGGAAAGCGCGCCGAACCGGCTCGGCAGCATACTTCGAGACTATCTCAGATCGTGCTTTTGTGAACCGCTCATCCTCCAAAAGGAAAACAGCACTTAGTTGATTCAGGACTCGATGGACCTCGTCCGTGGTGACAAGCACACCGCCCTGACTTCGTGTCAGGAACAGTCGGAGATCGGAGATGGTGTGAGTACCGTCAAGCATGGCGAGGACGGAGGCTGCTGCTTCGTTGAGAACGATGGGTTCCTTTATGAGACCCAGTGGGTCTCTCACGAGCACCATTTGCCGATCCCCATAACGGAGCGGATGAAGCTCGATGTCATCACGCACCCTGGGAGTTTTCTCTTCCATCGTGGCTCCTTTCAACCTTGACCCCTTTCACGCTTACCAAACGCGAACGTCTCTCTATGTCGACCTGATCTCGCCCAAAAAAGATTTGTGCAAATTTCGTTAAAGGTGATCGCGCAGGCACTTTCCTTGGCGTTGCGTGACCATGTTCGCGGAGCGTTGGCCCCGCAAGTTCCCCGCGTGCCTTTTGCGCGGCGGCATGGCGAGGACTCCTCTAGAGTCTAAGCCAGTCGATGAGTCTTCGCAAGGAAATGGCCAATGGCCATTTGTGTTGGCAGGGTGCTCTCATTGGTTATGACACCGGGTTTCAAGAGCGCGAAAAAATTGGTGATTCTACAGTAGTGATCGGCGAGTCGGTCGGTAACAAGATGGCTATTCTGCATTGGTGACACGGGATTTGACAGGAACAGAGTGGATATCTGCGGAACCGGCAAGCAACTTGGGCGGCACCAAGATCGTAATTGCAAGTAGTGGCGGAAAGCATCTGATCCTGTTATGCTTTAGGAGTCATGGTATCGGATAGCTGCTGTCAGAGTCGGCCACCCAAACGTCAAAGTGGGCCGCCAAAAGTGCAATCGACCCAGTGCGGGGCCGAGACCGATGTCCAGGCTGGATCACCGCCCGAGGTGCAACCCAACGTAGAGTCCGGCGTGCCATGCGAAGCCCGGCACAATGCCGAGCCCGACAGGCGCGCCAAATTCCAACCCAGGACGCAGCCCAAGGTCGGGTCCGAGATGCAGCCTGGGGCAAAGACCCAAATCAAGGCGTGGCCTACCACAAGCACTCTCACCTTTGCGAACTACTGGGACCATTTTCTTGCACGGTGCTGGATCAACCGAAACATGCGGCGCGCCGAACCCGGTTTGTATGCTCTTGGCAATGCGACGTCCGATTCACCAGTCTTTGTCACCGCGAACTACAGGCTGAGCTTCGACGCTTTGCGATCCAAACTGTCTGGAATCGACTGTTATGTCCTGGTGCTGGACACGAGAGGGATTAACGTCTGGTGCGCGGCGGGGAAGGGTACCTTCGGAACTGATGAGCTCGTGAATCGGATCAAGTCGACGCGGCTCGGCGATTTAGTGAGCCATCGCCTTTTGATATTGCCTCAATTGGGTGCCGCAGGCGTGTCGGCGCACGAGGTCAAGAGACGCTCCGGATTCCAGGTGGAGTACGGTCCAGTAAGGGCACGTGATCTGCCGGAATATCTGAAGATACACAAGGCGACCCCGGATATGCGCAGGGTACGCTTTGATCTGTCCGATCGTATGATTCTTGTCCCGGTAGAAGTGCTGCACGTTCTCGTGCCCACGCTCGTGGCTTCGGCGATACTGTTTGCCATTGCTGGCCCCCTGGCCTCTCTCGGCTTCGTAGCTGCTATCCTCGCCGGCGTTGTGCTTTTTCCAATATTGCTTCCCTGGTTACCGACGCCGAACTTCAGCACGAAGGGGCTCATCCTGGGTGTCCTTGTAGCGCTTCCTTTCGCAAGAGCCGCGTTGCTCGGCAATCCAGGGTCGGCATCGTGGTTCCGTGCAGGTTGCGCATCGATTTACATTCTCGCAATGGCACCAGTGACAGCTTATGTGTCGCTGAACTTTACCGGGTCCACGCCTTTTACGTCCAGGACCGGAGTCAGGCGCGAGATATACGCGTACATTCCGGTCATGGCATGGATGCTCGGTGGAGCCATTGTTCTTGCAGTTGCCTTTGCTTTTATAGGACGTGGACACGCCTGATCGTACCGCGAGTCTACGTGCGCGTTAAGAGCACGCATTGAACGCGTTGTCTGTGCGCATCGAAGGCACACATTGAAGGCTCGTCTGTCCGTATCAAAGACACACACTGAGGGTGTTGTGATCTTGAGCCAGAGTCTCGGCATCGTGCGCCACTCGTTCGTCAGCGCAGGTTAGAGGATTGTCATTTTACTGAGAGGTTTCAGATGCTAAATGCGTACGCATCCAACACGCTCCTTTACAACTCAGAGTTGTGCAACAACTGTGGCATGTGTAGCATAGTCTGCCCTCATGCCGTATTTGCCCCGAATGACGAAGTGGTGGAGCTCGTCCGACCGGAAGCATGCATGGAATGTGGAGCCTGCCAGCTCAACTGTCCAACAGGCGCGATAACGGTGGAAAGCGGTGTGGGGTGTGCTGCGGCGATGATTCACGCCGCGCTGACCGGCAGGAAAGAAGCGACGTGTGGTGGCGACACGGAGAGTTCATGTTGCTCTGGGGACAGCGGCAAGGAGACCGACAGCGACACGAGGAGCGGCAAGAGCGGCAACATCAAAAGGAACAGCAACGACAGCGGCGGGGACGCTTCCTGTTGTTGAGTTGGTCTCAAGAGTGGACTTACCCTGAAGGTCGACTGTCAACAAAATCATGGTTCAGTGCAGGTAAGGAACTGCCTGTTGCCGAACTTGGAATTCGAACTGCAGGTAGAATCATCCCCTCTCGCCACCCAGATCTACAGTAACGCCTTCTTGAAAACAGTTAGGGCTTCCTGGTGGCGGCTAACCATCGCGGAAGCCCTGACTCATTATTAGCTGCTCAATGTATCCCCGGTGATTTAGGGTCGCCTATTCGCCCATCTTCATCTTGATGACCTTCTTCATTTTCGGCATAGTTCCGGGCTTCATCCCCATGCCGCACATTTCCTTCTTCATGTCCTTGAACTTGGTCAACTGCACTGATGTCAGAACCCTATGCGCCTTTTCAATGGTAGCCAGTTGGGTCAGGCACATGCTTTGTTTCATCGAACCAATCTCGGTGAGCTTGGCTTTTACCTTGGTGAGATCAACACTAGCTTGTCCTACAAGCTCGCTTAACTCCAGCTCCGCGACCTTGATGTCAGCTTTCTTGCGGATAACATCCTTCTTGTGAGCCGTGCAGATAGCCTTGAGATCGTTCACTTGCTTCTCGGACAGCTCAAGTTCTGCCGCCATCTTCACGAAGCAACCGGGACAGCCGAGCTCATACAGTTGCTTACAACACGGATCGCGCATCATCCCACACTGCATACCGCCCTGGCCCATGCCACCGATCATGCCGCATCCCATCATATTGCAGCACTGCATCCCGCCGCACATCTTGCCTCCCATCATCCCACATCCCATCTGTCCCTGACCCATGGGACCCATCATCCCGGGCATCATCCCACCCATTGGTTGCATCATGAGACGGCAGGGTGGTGTCTGCGTCGTGATTTGGGTTTCGATAGTCTTGGTTTCAGCGGCTTCTTCTTCCTCTTCTTGGGCAATGGCCAGGCCACCGAATATCAAAAGACTCAGCATCAGGATTGCCCACATCGATAGGATTCGTTTCATCATCTCGTTCCTCCTGTTCCCGTTTGACTTCGTGACTGTGATTGCTGCCTCATGCTCTGAGGCCAGTTACTCCCAAACTCTTATCTCGCTTGCGGTAGAATGGTTATTCCCGTAAATCAGTCCTCCTTTCCCTGCATTCTTTCTTGTAGATCTTCCTCTAGCATACTGCTTCCGCAGAATACGCACGGTCATCCTTGTTAGATTCCGCTATCCATTAGACACCTATTTCGCGGTCATGGTTCCTTCCTATTATGGAGGCGCTACCGGTTATGGACACGCTACCGGGAGACTTGCATGATAGTTTAGACCACTTTTTGCCAAAGCGGTAAGAGATTGAAGGATTCCGACCCTTCGCCGAACCACCAGTATAGCACAACGAGTTCTGACAGTTATCGTCAAGTTTCCACTTTGCCCCTGACACCACGGCGGCCTTTTCGCCTTGGAACGGTTCAATTCGCTTGACATTGCGCGGTCACTCGCGTATAATACGCCGGCTCGCATGGGTCGGGCGACCGTAAGTGCCTCGCGTGCGTGCATCTCTGGCTGCATCACCGTTGTTTTTTCGTTCGAGAGGAGGGTGACGCACGAGTTCCCACCCTATATCACAGCTGTGGAGGCGACCAAGTGGGGGAGGATACAGAGTTTTTTCAGGTAGGGGCAGATAGATCTCTATAGATAGATTCTGCTGGAAATTGATATGCCTTGCCCAAGCGTGAGAGGCAGGAGCAGAGAGCGGCTTCTGCCTTATCTTTTTTGCAAGCAGCGCCGCCTAGTGTAGGCGCGATTCAGGACGAGCACAACAATGAATCAGAAATCGACTGACAAGAAACTGATGGTCGATCAGCCGACGGACAAAAATTGCACCGACAACGTTCACCCCTGTAAGAAGCGGAGGAATTCGAGCATGCTATCGTCAACAATAGTAATGGGAGTCATTGCGGTTGCTCTCGTCATCATAGGAATTCAGAGGGGGCAGGGACAGCACATCACTGGCCTCAAATCGGCCATGAATCTGACCGTCCAAGTACTGCCTTTGGTGGCCTTTGCTTTTGTTGCCGCGGGTATGGTTCAGGTACTTGTTCCGCGTGAAGTCCTGGCAAAGTGGGTAGGTACGGAGTCCGGCATGCGAGGAATACTTCTCGGCACGGTTGCAGGGGGCTTGTCGCCTGGAGGTCCTTACGTCAACATACCTACTGTCGCGGCGCTCCTGCATTCGGGGGCGGGTGTGGGAACCACGGTTGCCTTCTTGACCTCATGGTCACTGTGGGCGATTACTCGGCTTCCGATGGAAGTTGGACTGCTGGGCTGGAGGTTTACAGCCATCCGGCTTGCAAGCACGTTCTTTTTCCCTCCCGTTGCCGGACTGATAGCCCAGAGATTTTTCGCCGGGGTCAGATTGATATGAATCGACTGCGATGGTAACATGTTGGCGTGGCGATGGCGTATGGGCGGCTGAATGGCGAAGAAAAGATAGCGTATTGACACAGAATGAATTTACGTCTACGGTAGTTTCAGCAGGTGCCGGTTGCCACAAGATACAACCAGTTGGGAGACACCAGCATGGAATGGAAAGATTACGCAGTTGAAATTAGAAAGCTCCTGGGGCTCAAGGGAAATCCAGTCGCCATCACATATTCCATGAAAGCGCCGGCCAAGCCTGCACAAGGAAAGTTTCGAGTATGTGAGGCGTTTCTTGATGCGAGAGATAGCAAGGTGATCGATCTTACTTCTTCGTCATCTTCTTGCAGTGGTGGCGCGTTGCACCTTGGTCTTTGCGAACGCCTGAAGGGCGACGCTGACAAAGCCCTGAAGGAATTCCTCGTGAACGGAGAGAAGCTCTTCTGCTCAATAGCGGCACTCTACCGTTCACAATACTTGTCGTCACCTCCGCCTACCGGTCTCGCTGAGCACATCATCTTTTCCCCTATGGACAAGGCTGAGTTTCGGCCTGACATTGTGCTATTCATCTGCAATGCCGAGCAGGCGTGCCGCCTCGTCACGCTGGATGAATATGATACAGGTATTCCTCCGAAGCTCGAAATGTCAGGCTCAACTTGCCATCAAGCTGTAGCGTATCCTTTGGTGACCGGAGAGTTAAACGTATGCCTAATGGATTACACAAGCAGGCGAATCAAGGGGTACAAGCCCGAAGATCTGTTGGTGTCGATTCCGTATCACAGGTTCCATGGTATCATGCGGAGCATAGAGCGCTGCACGGCGGGCCGCGCCAAGATGGAAATCCCGGAATCGTTCCGGCGCGTGGCGGGCGAGGATACGTTGAGGGGTTTGGAGGATTAACGGAGGTAGGAGATGAGTGAAGAAAAAGACAAGGGAAGGGTGTCGGGTCTGTTTTTTGTTGCGTGCATGTTCGTTGGCGGAGGGATCGGTCTTGCCCTCGGTCGCCCTGATGTTGGCGGTGCAATAGGGATGGGCGTCGGCTTTATCCTTATGGCCTTCGTGAAAACTCGAGAAGAGCCAGTTGAAATCAGGATTCCTTCGAGTGCGTCTGCCTATTTTCTGCTTCTACTGGGACTCGCGTTCGTAGTTAGCGGACTTGGAATCATATATTTTCGGGACATCCTATACCCTTACATGGTCGGCATCTTCGTAATCCTCTTCGGATTGAGATTTGTGGTAATGGCGTCTGGTATGCTCAAGAAGGGCCAGGGAGATAAAGGCTCGAGCGGGAGCAGCCAGGGTCGTACTTGAGATTGCATCACGCCAGGCGCAAGCGTAACATTATGTGGAATGCTGTCGCGTTCTTTGATAAGATTCGGTACTGTGTGGTAGTGGCGTTGCGTCATTTGACACGGACTGGTATTATGCGACGAAAAGGGTTAATAGTCTGAAGCTTTAGAACGCCATCTGTAGCGTCTTGCGCCGATGGAAGGAGGTGATTAACGGGGTCAATTGGGTTTTGTTCGCAGAACTATCGAGGAGGGTCTTTTTCGTGTGTTCTCTTGTGTCAAATAATGTGCGTTTCGAGAGGTTTGGATTGCTATTTTGCTTCTACCTCCCAGAGAAACATTATTGCACAGAGAAAGAATGGTACTAGGAGGAAGGAATGCAAGGTAGCAAGCTCTACGTGGGCAATTTGGGCTATTCGGTAACGAATGAGCAGTTGAGCGAGTTGTTCGCTGGTTACGGAGCGGTGAAGCAGGTCAATGTGATAGAGGGCAAGGGGTTTGGATTTGTTGAGATGTCGAGCGTCCAGGAGGCGGAGAAAGCCAAGGAAGCTTTGGACGGGTTTGAGTTCAAGGGTCGGACGTTGAAAGTGGATGAGGCGCGTCCTCCGAAGAGCAGAGACAACAGGGAGAAGAGAGAGTATCGCAGGTACTAGCTTCGCTTAGAATTCCCGAATGTGTGAGGCCCGTTGTATACGTAAGGTATCGCGGGCCTCACGTATCACTGCGGCGTAGAAAACAATCTAGAAGTAGATAAGGCAAAAAGAAGGGAAGAAGACGCTACGCATGGTGAAGCGGGCGGCATCGTAGATACGTATGATTAGTGGGTGAGGAGAACGCGATGAAACTTGACGACGTTAAGATCTCGCAGGCAATTATCGAGAAATTCTCTGCAAAACTCTTGGACGTTCTAGAATGTGACGTGGCTGTTGTTGGTGGGGGACCGGCTGGTCTCACGGCGGCATACTATCTGGCCAAGCAGAGAAAGAAAGTCGCGCTTTTTGAGAGGAAGCTCTCTCTCGGGGGTGGAATGTGGGGCGGCGGAATCATGTTCAACGAGATCGTCGTACAGGCTCAAGGCAAGAAGGTTCTTGATGAATTTGGCGTGAAAACAACTCCCTTTGAGAAGGGTTATTTTTGTGCGGATTCAGTTGAAACTGTGAGCACGATTTGCTCGGCGGCCTCAAGAGCAGGTGCAAGGATATTCAATCTGTTCAGCGTCGAGGACGTCCTGCTCTCAGAGGGGCGAGTCACCGGTCTGGTTATTAACTGGAGTGCGGTGGAATTGGCCAAACTGCATGTCGACCCGATCAGCCTAAGGTCAAGGTACGTAGTCGATGCTACCGGCCATGCTGCGGAGGTGGCGAGAATAATTGAACGCAAAAGCGGATGCGAATTGAATACGTCGACGGGCAAAGTCATCGGGGAAAAGCCAATGTGTGCCGATATTGCAGAGCGCACAATCCTGGATAACACAAAGGAGATATTTCCGGGCGTCTTTGTGGCGGGGATGTGCGCCAATGCGGCCTTCGGCGGGCCGCGTATGGGGCCAATATTTGGTGGTATGCTGCTGAGCGGCAAGAAAGTCGCCCAGATTCTCTTGAAAAAACTGTGATGGGTGCCTTGCAGCTAGCGTGAAAGAACGCGAGGGGCGCAGGTGCCAGTAGATAGCGCGATAAATTGCGCCGCAGACGGCACGGCAGGTGCCACGGCAGGGCGAGGTGCGATAAGTTAGGAGCCTTCAGAGGTGATGTGACATGGCGAGAAAACAGGAAGAAACTGTTATCTGTCAGATCTGCAAAAAGGAAAAGAGGCTTGGTGCGATTGTACCTGCAGAGCTTGTCCGAGAACCAATCGTCAAGTTGATCAAAAAGACGCACCCCGACTGGTCTCCCGAGGGCTATATCTGTATTTCCGACCTCAACAATTTCAGGGAAGAGTACGTAAGGCAAGTCCTTGAAACCGAAAAGGGCGAACTCTCGGCGCTGGAAGAGCAGGTGATGAAAAGCCTCAAGGAAGAGGAGCTTCTTTCAAAGAACATAAACGTAGAGTTTGAACAGAAACTGACGGTCGGAGAGCGTTGGGCAGATAGAATCGCCGACTTTGGTGGAAGCTGGCGTTTCATAGGTATCTTTGCCGGCATACTCATTGTGTGGATTGTTATGAACACCGTAGTGCTCATAACAAGGCGCTTTGACCCGTATCCGTTCATTTTTCTCAACCTTATTCTTTCCTGTCTTGCCGCTGTCCAGGCCCCCGTCATCATGATGAGCCAGAATCGGCAGGAGGATAAAGACCGCCTGCGATCCGAACACGATTATCGTGTGAATCTCAAGGCAGAACTGGAGATACGGCATCTGCACGACAAATTAGACCATTTCCTCATGCATCAGTGGCAGAGGCTTCTCGAGATTCAGGAAATCCAGACGGAATTGATGGAAGAGCTTGGCCGGAAGGAGCGACGCCCGCCGGGACCGGCGGTTCAATAGTGCGACTCATCGCACAGGAGGAGGATCGCCTCAGAAAGAAATTCATCTTTTGCCGTTGACAGATCACGGATTCTCAGCTATAGTACAATTAGCGAATGAATGAGGGTTGCTCGCAAGCTCGAGCACGCGTTTCTGAGCTAGCGATGTGATTGAAGAGGACAGCTTGAGTTCGCCGCTTCGACGACGATAGCCTGCAGTAATCGCCGATCAGTTACTTGCTGCTAAACTTTACTCACTCCGCCCTCTCTCCGTCGAACTAATGGAATTTGTAAGAAGTGTAGAAAAGCGAACATATCGGGAGTTCCAGGTGGGCGGGAAAAGTCTGCCTATTCCATTTCACATGCTTTCCACAGTTGACAATTGGCTGGTAACTACTGAAAGGGGTGGTAGAAACAATTCACTAATTTCTGTTAAACACGTTTTCGTTAAGATTCTTTTGTGTTTAGTAATGCTCCCGCAACGAGGTCTGAATAGCTAACTTGCTTCTACCTCCGAAAGAGACATTATTGGACAGAGAGACTGAATGAAACGAAAAGGAGATCTAGAATGCAAGGTAGTAAGCTTTACGTAGGTAATCTTAGCTATTCCGTGAGCAACGAGCAGTTGGAAGAGCTCTTTGCTGCCTATGGCGTAGTTAAGCAAGTCAATGTGATCGAAGGTAAGGGTTTTGGATTTGTCGAGATGTCCGGCACTCCCGAGGCCGAAAAGGCAAAAGAGGCGTTGGACGCTTATGAATTCAAGGGCCGTACCCTGAAGGTGGACGAAGCTCGTCCGCCTAGAACCAGAGAGAGAAGGGAATATCGGAGATACTAGTGAACACTAGTATGGATGCTCGCGGACTTGCGAGTATCGTTCTGAGATGATTCCGACCTAACGATTCACTCCTTGCAGTAAGTTACCAGCCATTTCATACTGCGCAGAAGCAGTGACAACCGAGGGAGAAGTGATTCTCCCTCGGTTTGTTTATGGGGCGTCTTTCTGGCGCCCCTCCCGCGCGGCGGCGCGCGCTCTCCGCACCTGCGCTATTCTTACTTTGACCCCTCTCGGCTTTTGGCTTAGGATAAACAGCTAATATTGGTGGCAAGGAGAAAACATGAGAAGTAGCGCAGAGAAAGAAACTAGCGCGGTCAATTCTAGTACCGTGACTTCGTACAACCTCACATCTCACGGTGTACCGAACTGACAATGCAGCCAACTGATAAGGTACCGAAGAACGCAAATAACGGTCCAACTGGACTCAAGCTAGTGTTTCGGG
>Ga0315291_10010418_pt1 | contig 11366 bp, 10 predicted proteins | sample YL17G12_20_MG_FD_203070 | JGI IMG/M metagenome (GOLD analysis project Ga0315291, IMG submission 203070) | Sediment microbial communities from Yellowstone Lake, YNP, Wyoming, USA - YL17G12_20 | ecosystem: Environmental > Aquatic > Freshwater > Lake > Sediment | place: USA: Wyoming | collected...
GCAGATCCAGGCCCCAGAAATCGTCGGCGAGCCGCCGCCATTCCTCGGGGAACTCGTGGGGATTCTGGTCAAGGCGAACCTGCGACCCCACGGCCACGGCCGTGTCCGTGGATCCCAAGACATCATAAAGGAACACAGACCAGTTTTCCAGCGCGATCTCTGGGTGGATCTCACCGCGTGTGAACACCACGCCGATCAGGTCAACGTTGGGATGCATGGCAAAGAACACCATCCCGCCGATGTCACAGGGTCCCCCGCCGTGCGAATAGATGACAGGAATCGTCCCATCGGACAGTTCCGGGAAGAAACCTTGCGAAGGCTGCACCTCATCCGGGGATGGGGAAGGTGTGCTCCCGGCAGGAATCGTCCCATCGGACAGTTCCGGGAAGGAACCTTGCGAAGGCTGCACCTCATCCGGGGATGGGGAAGGTGTGCTCCCGGCAGGAACACAGTACGCAACAAGAGGCAAGATCAAGGCTGTACAGACTGGAATTATCCACCTTTTCTTCATGGATCCCTCCCAAACAGGTTATACCTGAATTCCACGTCAAAACATAATTGCCTTCATTTACGTCCAACTGGCGAAGAAATATCGGGAATCCTTAATGACATGCGGCGGGGAGGCCTCTCTTCCCATGTCACTCCGCCCTACAGGGTGCTCCGCGAGGGTGCGGAGCGCCGAGGAGTCCTCGAGCGGCTTCAAGTGAAGAGCGGGGCAGGGTCAGCTGAGACGTCCTGAGGATTCCCACCTGCACCCCCTGGCACTGCGCTGGCGCTGCGGCGCCAGGGCAAGTGTGCGGCGCACCGCACACCGTCCCGGTGTCCTTCCGGGAGGTGCGGTGCAGGTGTCGGCGCCGCTCCGCGGCTCCTCGGAACGACATGGGGAAGGCCCACGCCCTCATTTCACTCCGCCCTAAAGGGTGCTCCGCGAAGGCGCAAAGCGCCGAGGAGTCCTTCTTGTCGTCCGCCGGCCTTGAGCTCCGGCGGATGATCCCCACCATTCCTCGCGCAGATCGTGATACCCCGGGTTGGCGGATCGAATGAGCGACAGCTTCTTGGACCTCCGCCAACCCTTGCGTTGCTTCTCGCGGGCGATGGCGGATCGAATGTCGGGAGTCTCTTCGAAGTAGACCAGGCGCGTGGTTCTGTACCGCTTGCTGAAGGCAGCAACCAGTTCCCGCCTGTGTTCCTCGAGACCTCGGTGCAGGTCATTCATGGCACCGAGGTAGAGAACGCCTGTGTCGCTTGAGAGGACGTAGACGTAGTAGCCTGAGGCCATTCGATGCCTCCCTGGGCATATTCCCAGCACAGCGTCACGTGGGCCGAGGCGGCTCGAGGATTCCTCTGCCCTTCGGGCCTCGGAATGACATGCTGCACCCTATGTCACTCCGTCCCACAGCGTGCTCCGCGAAGCCCCGGAGGGTCGAGGAGTCCTCGAGCGGCTTCAAGTGGAGGGTGAGGCAGGGTCAACTGAGACATCCCGAGGATTCCCACCTGCACCCCCTGGCACTGCGCTGGCGCTGCGGCGCCAGGGCAAGTGTGCGGCGCACCGCACACCGTCCCGGTGTCCTTCCGGGAGGTGCGGTGCAGGTGTCGCCGGCTTTGCCGGCTCGGGATGACATTGAGAAACAGGCCGCCCTCGCCGCGAGGCCGCAGGGTTCCGCTTTCTCAGGCGTTCAGCCCCGCTTGACCCTAGAAGCCCGGCCGAAAAGTGCCTCTCGGGAATATGCATTGGGATAGCATGACCAAGATTGCCCGGACCCCGACATATTCTCGGGAGGCCACCCGTGAAACCAGCTTCCATGTGCTCGCTCCGCCCCACTTTTCCGGGGCGTTCGAGCTTTTCGGCCACGCCTCTAGCAGGGTGATGAAAAGCCCCTTGCCCGGAGAAGAGAACCGTTCCTCTCAGGAACCAGGGCTTCTTTCATCACGCTCCTAGTCTACCGCGTTGCCCGCGTTTCGAATGACCGCTGTCACCCCCGTCTCCCAGCGATGCCAGTCGCCGAAGTGCTGCTCAAGCAGCGCCAGCCCTTCCCCGATGGGCTTCAGACCCACGGTTTCCATGTCGGCGTCCACCATGATCCGGGCCAGGTCCTTGTACGTAACCTTGGGCGCCCACCCCAGGGCCTTGCGAGCCTTGGAAGCATCCGCCTGCAGGAAGTCGACCTCAGTGGGCCGGAAGTAGCGGCGGTCGATCTCAACGTGTTCATTCCAGTTCAGACCGACGTAGCCGAATGCCTCCTCCACGAACTCCCGCATGGTGGGGGCGACGCCGGTGCCAAGGACGAAGTCGCCGGGGACATCGTGTTGGACCATTCGCCACATGGCTTCCACGTACTCAGGAGCGTAGCCGTAGTCGCGCCGGGAATTGAGGTTGCCGAGGTAGACTTTCTTCTGGAGGCCAGCCTTGATGCGGGCCACTGCCCGGGTGACCTTGCGCGAGAGGAAGGTCTCCCCACGCCGCGGACTCTCGTGGTTGAAGAGGATCCCGTTGACGGCGAACAGGCCGTAGGCCTCTCGGTAGTTGGCAGTCATCCAATAGGCATAGGCTTTGGCGATGGCATAAGGACTGCGCGGTTGAAACGGGGTCGTCTCGTTCTGCGGCGCCGGCGCGCTGCCGAACATCTCGCTTGACGAGGCCTGGTAGAACCGGGCCTGGAGCCCGCTGCGTCGGATGGCCTCCAGGATGCGGGTGGTTCCCAAACCGGTCACCGAGCCGGTGAACTCCGGGATCTCGAAGCTGACCTTAACGTGCGAGAGAGCGCCCAGGTGGTAGATCTCGTCCGGGCGGACGTTGTAGACCAGGTTGGAGAGCTGCTCGGAGTTGGAAAGGTCGCCGTAGTGCAGGAACAGGCGGGCGCTCGGATCGTGCGGGTCCTGGTAGATGTGGTCAATGCGGCCGGTGTTGAAGGTGCTGGCCTTGCGGATCAGACCGTGCACCTCGTAGCCTTTGCTGAGCAAGAGCTCGGCCAGGTAGGACCCGTCCTGGCCGGTGATCCCGGTGATCAAGGCCTTGGGCATGGCAGCTCCTGGAGCGATCCGTGTCGGTGTCCAAAATTCAGGTGTTGAATTATACACCAGGCGTGTGGCTCGTCAAGCGGCGCCGGCGGCTGCGGTCCAGCAAGAGGGAACCCGCCAGCCACAGGAGGAGGAAGACGCCCACCGCGCCCAGCGTGCCCCACAGCTCGAGGCGAGGCGTGCCGAAGTAGCGGCCGGCGTACCACTGGAGGAAGAGGAGCATGATCCCGCCGACGAGCACGCCGATCCTGCCGAGCCAAGGGCTCCCCGAACGCCGGGCACGCGCCCACGCCCAGCTGGCGAGGGCCACCTGGGCGACCAGGAAGACGGTGCGATAGCGGACGTTGTCCCAGTCGTCTCCCCCCGCCCGGTAAGAGGCCAGGATAGCGGTCCCCCACACGAGCAGCACCAGGAAGGCCGGCAGGCTGCCCCTATCCGATCGCCGAAAGGCAGCGAAGGGCGCGTAGATCAGGAAGGGCAGCAGGCTGACCCAGCCGAGGGAACGGAAGATCTGGATCGTCTGCGCCAGCGGGGCGGCCGGCTCGGTCAACGCCGCGGGCAGGAACGGTCGCAGCAGTCCATAGGCAGTGGCCATCGGCATGTGCGCCCATTCCGGCGTGCGCTGGAACAGGGCCTGCACCATGCCCGATCCTCGCTCGAGGACATAGAGTTGGTAGCGCGCTCCCGAGGAAAGCCACCAGGAGAACAGGTTCAGGAGGCTGCCCTCAGGCGCAGAGGAAATGCTGGCCCAAGCGCGGATCGTCAGTGCCAGCGCGGCAAGGGCCCCGACGGCCAGCAGGCCCAGCGCCCACGCCGTGCGCCGCGAATCGGCCCATCCCTCCCAGATCCAGGCCAGGAAGACAGCCCCGGCAATCAGGAGCCCGTACGGAGGGGAGATGAGCATCCCCACGAACGTCCCCAACCCAATCGCCGCAACGCCGGGCCGAGGCGCCCCAAGCCGCAGCCGGGCATAGCCGTACAGAGCCAACGCCAGACCGGTGGCGACAAACGGCTCCCGCATCTGCGAGGCGCCGAGCAGGATCGAATCCGGATAGAGGGCGACCAGCCAGGCAGCCAACGCCGCGGCCCGATGCCCGGCGATCATGCCGGAGAAACCCCACGTGAACAGTACGCCCAGCGAGGAAACCGTCGCCGCCAGAAGGACGATGAGCAGCGGATGCGACACCTCAGGGCTCAGGAGACGATAGACCGTGGCACTGATGAACAGCAACCCACCATACTGGTCGCTCACGGTTCGATCGGTCAGGGCTGTCAGCAAAGGTCGATCCGACGCGGCCAGCATCTGGGCATCCAGGTCGCGTTCATAGGCATCGGGGAAGAAGTAGCCGGCTTGCTGGTGCCGGGTGTCATAGCCATAGACCGGCAGGAGCTGCAGCATGGCAATCCCCACCCCGAGCCGGAGGGCGAAAGCCGCAATGAGCGCGGCCGCCAGGCCGCGATCGAAGCCATCCCTGGCCACGGAACGCCAGGCAAGCCACATCAACCCGGCGCAGACACCACTGAGCACCAGATAGGCCAGCCAGCCTGGGACCAGTGGGCCCCGGTGGTCGAACGCCTTCAAGGTGGTGGCCACAGCCAGCACACCGACACCCCACAGCAGCCACGCTCTCACCCGCCTCATTCCCTGCACCCTCCCCGCCCTACGAACGGGCGGCTCCTTCCAGCCCTTCGACGGCCCGCCGCGCCCGCTCGACCCAGGTGTAGCGAGCCGCGTCCTTTCGCGCCCGGCCCGCCAGCGTAGCCCTCAACACCGGATCGCCCGCCAGTCGACGGAGTGCCCGGTCCCAGGCGTCCGCATCCTCGGGCGGCGCCAGGAGAGCATTGTTCTCGTTCAGCACCTCGCGCAGGACCGGCAGATCACTGGAGAGAATCGCCCGCCCCGAGGCCAGGTACTCGAACACCTTCATCGGGCTGGTGAATTCGGCGATGTCGCCGCCGCCGCTGTCCGAGACGTGCCGCTCGTGGGGCATGAGCAGCACATCGCAGGCCGCCTGGACCAGCGGGAGCCGTTCGTTGGGAACAAAGCCGATGAGCTCCATATTGGTCAGGCCCGCCTCGGCCACCCGCGCCTGCCAACGTTCGACCGCGGCCGGCTCTCCGCCGGCCAGGACGAAGCGAACGGCCGGGTTCCGCCGGGCGAGCTCAACAAGCAGGTCCACGCCCCGGCCCGGATAGAGATGGCCGGTATAGCCGGCGGTAAAGGTCTCGGGAAAGCCCACGGTCGCGCGCGCCCGGGCGGGCGAGGGCAAGGCCTGGAAGCGCTCGAGCTCGACGCCATTCGGGGTGATGACGACGAAAGGACTCTCGAGGGCGAGCCCGTAGGCGGAGGCCAACCAGGCACGCAGGGCCTCCGTCGTCGGCAAGAGGCGGCGCGCGCCTGGTCCACGCAGGAAACTGCGGACGAGGCCGGGCCCGAGGCGTCCCTGTGGCCGATCATGAATCTCCAACGCCGTCGGCAGGCCAAGCCGGGAGGCCAGCGCCGCTGCGGGATAGGGCCAGATATAGTACAGGTCGGCCCCCCACCCCCGCGCCCCCAAGACCGCCCGCAGGCAGAAGTCGTAGCGACGCAGGAGGCGGGCTGAGCGGAGCCAGGTGATGGGGAACGGCCGGCGGACGCCGTAGTGCTCGCCCAGGGCAGGCCAGGCGACCCCAGCGGCCTTGCCCGGGAGCCAGAGACGGACCTCGTGTCCCAGTTCGACGAAGGCCTGGCAGACCTTCATCACCTGGATCGAGTTTGCCGTGCGGGACGGCACGCGGGACGTGGCAATGCAGGCGATGCGCATCCCGGGCTATCCTCCTGCCTGTGTTGGAGTCTCCGCCTCTGCCCGGCGCAGCTCGCGCATCGTCTTCCACACCAACGACCCCGATGTCCCCACGTAGAACGCGCTGAGCAGGACGGCCATGCCGTTCGCGCCCCAGACCGGCACGAGCAGGAAGATCCCGCCCACCTTCAACAGGGCAGCCACGAGATGGACCTTCGTGGGGTACTCCGGCATGCCCAAGGGAAGCAAGACGTTGCGGTTCCAGTAGAAGATGTTGACCGCTGCCACGCCCACCAGGAGGATGAGCAGGCTGACATAGGCAGACTCGAAGCCCGGGCCCCAGACCAGCGAGATCGCCCATGATCCGAGGACCGCCAACCCGAGGCTCGCCGGCAGCGTCCAGGCCGCCGCGATCAGACTGCCGCTGCGCAGCAGGTAGCGCACGTTCGCCCACCGCCGGCCCGCCACCTCGCGCGTCACCTCGCGGTAGGTGGTGCTGATGAGGGGCTCGACGGGATTGATCAGGACGTTGCGGATCGCCAGGGCCACCTTGTAGTAGCCGACTTGCGCCGGCGTGCTGAACGCGCTCAGCCAGAGGAGCTCGCTGTCGCGGGTCACCAGATTCAGGCTCGTCGTGACATTGGTGTTGATGGCGAAGCGAAGCAGTTCGCGGCGGTGGTCCGCCAGAAGCCCGAGGGGTGCCTTCCACCATCCAGCGCCCCAGTGCTTGCGAGCCTGCCAGAGGGCGGCGCCCGTGATGGATACGGCCCAGGCAGCCTTGCCGATCAGGTAGGCCAGCAGGACGTGCATCAGGCCGCCGCGTGTGAAGAAGACGGCGCCGATCAGGAGCAGGGTGAGGGCGCTCTGCCCGACCGTCACCGCAGCAATCGTGCCGAAGTGGTTGAAGACCTGGAGCAATCCGGTCGAGCTCTCGGCCATCAGGTTGGCCAGCACGATCAACCCGTAGACCGCAAACAGGCTGGAGGTCAAGGGATCGTGCGCCAGGTAGCGGGCGCCCAGTGGGGCGAGCGCCAGGACCAGAGCGTAGGCCAGAACCGAGCTGCACATCTCCGCCAGCCCAGCCGCCTTGAACACCGCCGCGGCATGTCGGTCCTGTCCGCGGGCGCCGAAGTGGCTGACATAGCTGACCACCAGCTGGTTCATGCGGAAGGACGTCAGGCTGTTGAGAACGGAGGCGAACTGGGTCACGATGCCCAGCAAGCCGAATCCGGCCGCCCCCAGGAGCCGGGCCGACAGGCCGCTCTGGCCCATGCTCAGCAGGGCAGCCAGCGTGCTGGCGCTGAACAGGTACCCAGAGTTGCGGATGACCCGCTGCAGGAGCGGGTTGTCGAGAAGACGTGCCATGAGCCGGCGCAGTGGAGAGGGCGGAGTCTCGAGCATAGGCACTCAGTCGCTTGTGTCCACCTGCCGCGCCCATTCCCGCTCGGACACATACCAGTCCACGAGCCGGGGAACGCCTTCCTCCAAGCTCACCCGGGGTTCCCAACCGAGCAACTTCCCGGCTTTCTCGACGCTGGCCCAGTTGGCCAGCATGTCGGCGGGGTGAAGCGGGCCGTATTCCAGCTGCGCTTCGCGGCCGATCCTGGCGGCCATCATGCGGATGAGGTCATTGATCTTGATCGTCTCGTGCCCGCCCAGGTTGATGACCTCGTATCCCAGGGGTCTGAGAGCCAGGATGGTGCCGCGGGCAATGTCGTCCACGTAGGTGTATCCCCGAGACTGCTCGCCGTCTCCGTTGACCCGTACCGGGCGGCCCTCGCTGATCCACTGGCAGAAGCGGAACATGCTCATGTCCGGCCGCCCCGCCGGACCATACACGGTGAAGTAGCGCACCACGGTCACGTCGATGCCATACAAGTAGTGGTAGCTGTGGGCCAGGGTCTCGGCGGCCTTCTTGGTGGCAGCGTACGGCTGGATGGGATGGTCGCTTTCCGCCGTCTCGGGAGTGGGAAGGGGAGCGTTGGCTCCATAGACGCTCGAAGTCGAAGCCAGAATGAACTTGTGGACCTGGTGCTCCCGGCAGAGATCCAGGAGGTTGAGGGTGCCCGTCAGGTTGGTGTCTACGTACGCCCAGGGATCGGCCACGGATTGGCGGACGCCCGCCCGGGCAGCCAGGTTCAGAACCGCATCGTAGGGCTCCTTCCCCCACACCCCGCCCAAGGCCGGCCGGTCGGAGATATCGACACGATGGAAGGTGAATCCTTGTCGGTCTTGGAGCCGCGTCAGTCGCCAGTCCTTCAGGCGCCGGTCGTAGGCATCGTTCAGGTTGTCCAAACCGACAACGGTATGGCCCTCCGCCAGCAGTTCCTGTGCGACGTGGGCTCCGATGAAGCCCGCCGCGCCGGTGAGCAGGTAGCGCGCCATCAAAGCCTCACCACCTTCGTCGACCGGATCCCAGCCGCTCCCAGCGCGTTGCGGCTGTCGAAGATCAGGGAGGCGGCGTTTGCCAACGCCGGGTAGTCGATGCCGCTGTGGTTGGTGACGATCACGACACAGTCCGACCGTCGAGCCGCGGCCAGGTGATCCGAGACCGATCGCAGGCTCAGACCTTCCTGTTCGAGGGAGGAGATGTAGGGATCGTAGTACTCCACGACGGCGCCCTTCTTCTGCAAGAGCCCGATGACATCCAGCGCGGGCGATTCGCGCAGGTCGGAGACGTCCGGCTTGTAGGCCACGCCCACCACCAGCAGCCGCGCACCCCGCACGGGCTTGCCTGCCTCGTTCAGGGCGTCCTGCACCCTACCCACGACGTAGCGCGGCATGTTCGTGTTGATCTCGCTCGCCAGCTCGATGAAGCGAGCGTTGTACTTCACGGTTTTCAGCTTCCAGGAGAGGTACAGGGGATCGATCGGGATGCAGTGCCCGCCCAGCCCCGGGCCGGGGGTGAACTTCATAAAACCGAAGGGCTTGGAGGCTGCAGCCTCGATGACCTCCCAGACGTCGAGCCCAAGCCGCTCGCACATCAAGGCCACCTCATTGACCAAACCGATGTTGACCGCCCGGAAGGTGTTCTCCAGCAGCTTGGTCATCTCGGCGACCTCGGACGAGGAAACCCGCACGATCGTCTGGATCGCCTGCGCGTACATGGCTGCCGCCACCTCGGTGCACGCGGGCGTGATGCCGCCCACCACCTTGGGCGTGTTGGCCGTCGTCCAGTCTTTGCGCGACGGGTCCACCCGCTCGGGAGAGAAGGCCAGGAAGAAGTCCTCCCCAACCTTCAGTCCGCCGGCCTCGAGCTCGGGGAGGACCATCTCGCGCGTCGTTCCCGGATAGGTCGTCGATTCCAGAATGATGACCATCTCCCGGTGCAGCACGGGGCGGAGGGACTGAACGGCGGCGAGGATGAACGACAGGTCGGGATCGCCGGTCTTGCGCAGCGGCGTCGGGACACACACGCTGACCCCGCTCACCTCGGCCAGTGCCTCGAATCCGGTGGACGCAGAGAGCAGGCCGCGCTTCACCAGGCCGGCGACCTGATCTCCGGGCACGTCGCCAATGTAGCTCCCGCCGCGCCGGATCGCCTCCACCTTGGCCGAGTCCTGATCGACGCCCACCACGCGATAGCCGGCCTCGGCCAGGACAACGGCAAGAGGCAGGCCGACATAGCCCAGGCCTACGACGCCGACCTGTGCCTCTCGCGAATCGAAGCGCTCGATCAGCCTTTGAGCGGCAGGCGGGAGAGTCGAGGGGTCAACTGACATTGGCGCCGGACTCCTGATCCAGGGATCGATTAGCAGGGTGATGAAAGAGCGCCTTGCCCGGAGAAGAGAACCGTTCCTCTCAGGAACCAAAGCCTTCTCATCACGCTCCTAGAGGCGTGGCCGGAAAGTGCCTTCCGGACCAAAGCCTTGGGATGGCACCCGTCAAAGCGCCTCGGACAAGGCAGTTCCGCGGGACCGGATGGCCCAGTGAGGGCCAGAAACGCACACTTATTCCCACAGGGACCCGGCGGGCGAGGTTTCCGGCCGGACCTCTAGGCTGCTGAACAGGGCCGCTGGAAGGGAGGAAACGCTCAACTCCGTCAGCGTCGCCATTCTCGGCATGCTCCTAGAAGAGGTTGAGCTGTTGCGGCGGCGCGGGAGATCCCTCTTCCGGGGCCTGGCTGGCCTGGGAGCGGCGGATCGCCTCCGGGAGCCGGGCGAAGTCCTCTTCCACGCTCTGGCGAAGGGAGGGCTGATGCAGAGCCGCAGCCGGGTGGTACATCGGGACAACGAGCCGCCCCTGGAGGCTGCGGGCCTGGCCGTGGACCGCACTGATCCGGGAGTTGGGGAGGTATCGCGCCAGCGAATACCTGCCCAGCGTGACGATCACCTTGGGATTGAGGGCCCGGATCTGCCGATCCAGGTACTCCGAACAGGCCTCGATCTCCTCCGGCAGGGGGTCTCTGTTTCCCGGAGGCCGGCACTTGACGACGTTGCAGATGAAGACCTGCTCCCGTGTGAGGCCGATGCTGGCCAGCAGCTCCTCCAGAAAACGCCCGGCCGCGCCCACGAAGGGACGGCCCTGCTCGTTTTCGTGGAATCCCGGGCCTTCGCCAATGAACATGATCTCCGCTTGCGCCAGCCCCTCGCCAGGCACTGCCAGCTTGCGCGAGAGATGCAGCTTGCACCGGGTGCAGGCAGCCACTTCGCCCGCAATGCCCTTCAGGTCCTCCGCCGGATTCACGCCGGACCTCCCCACCCGCCCGCGTGGCGGCTCCGCAATCCTGTCAATGTCATCAGCAGCGCATCCTCGTCTTGGTCTCGATAGTACTTCGGGCGCCTTCCCACAATCTGAAAGCCGAACTTGTCGTATAGGTTGACGGCCGGCTGGTTCGACACGCGCACCTCGAGCGTCGCCATGTCACCCCCCAGGCGGGCAGCCTTGTCCAGGGCCGCTTCCAGCAGGTCCACCCCAATGCCCGTGCGCCGGTAAAGCGGGTGGACCGCCAGGGTGCTGATGTGGGCCTCATCCACAATCAGCCAGAAACCGATGTAGCCGGCCACTTGGGGGTGAGCCTGATCGCTCGTAACGGCCACCAGCAGATGGGAGGCCGGGTTGTCGTTCAGCTCGAACCGGTAGCTGCGCTCCGGCCAGGGGATAGGGAACGACATACGATCGATCTCCAGGACCTCCGGAAGATCAGCCAGCGCCATTGCCCGGATCAGCGCCTGCGATGTCCGCTCCTTCATGGGGTCGAGTCGATCCGGGATCTGAGGTAGATCAGCGCGAGCGAGGCAGGGTCGGCCGCCTTCCCGGCTCGCAGCCGCTCCCAGGCCAGTTCGGCCAGGAAGCCCGGCCGCCGGACGCACATCCAGGGCGGAGCGAGCGCAGCCTGTCGTTCGCCCGCCAACGCCTGCCGCCCTTCCGGCCCGATCTCACCACAGATATAGGTCACCCGCTGCAACCGGCCCGGTATCTCCTCCCAGGTCAGGCTTTCGGCTTCCCCCTCCGCCTGCCAGCCGCTCCTCCCCGATTTGTACCACACACCCGCCAACCGGCCGCGCCCGGCCTCGATCACCGCCAGCATCGGCCCCTCGCGCTTGGGCTGGCTCCGGGCCAGGA
>Ga0315291_10010420_pt1 | contig 11366 bp, 15 predicted proteins | sample YL17G12_20_MG_FD_203070 | JGI IMG/M metagenome (GOLD analysis project Ga0315291, IMG submission 203070) | Sediment microbial communities from Yellowstone Lake, YNP, Wyoming, USA - YL17G12_20 | ecosystem: Environmental > Aquatic > Freshwater > Lake > Sediment | place: USA: Wyoming | collected...
GTTTTGCTAACCAAGATACTTTTGTTATTACTGGATTATCACAATCAGAATTATCAACTATCTGACCATGACCTTCAGAAATATCAAATTTAGTATTATCTGAAAGATTAATAGATAAAATACCACCATGACATATTCCTGTGGATAAATTATTAATAATAGAATTATATTTATTTTGAGTTAGCCAAGCATCTCCTGTTGGACCTGTTGGTCCTGTAGCACCTGGAGTACCTGGAGCACCTGTTGGACCTGTATTACCAGGAGTACCAGTTACACCCTGTTCTCCAAATTTACATATTATTGTTGGTTCATCATTTATTTTTACATAAATATTATCAGACATTTTATTTTATCCCCTTACTTTTTAACTTGTCCTTATTGTAATATCTTTTGTTATCGTAAGGATTCCTTCCAAAACCGTAATTATCTGTCCTAAATTTGTCTTAACTTGGATGTCCCAGAGAAATGACCCAATAGTTTGATTTGTATCAGTAGAAGATAATGATATTCCTGCTTCTCCACCAGTCGGGTCTGTAAAAACTGTAATAGTTTTTGAAATTATAGCAGCAACATCTAAATCATCTGCTTTTGCTTTTGCAGTAAAAAATAAAGTCCAACCAGTTATATCAATTGGATTACCATCGCCATCTTGAAAATATAATGTACGACTCCAATCGTCGCCTCTCTTTATAGATAAACAAACTTGTTCTACCATTTTAAATCTCCTTTATTAAAAAATTATTTTATTTACCTTACTTTTATTATTTTGGAGCTTAGGGAGAGAATCGAACCCCCAACCTACTGATTACAAATCAGTTGCTCTACCATTTGAGCTACCCAAGCTGGAAGGGAGGTTAATTAACCTCCCTCATTTATTATATTTTATAATTCCGTCTCATCTGGAGTTACAAGAAAATTATCGGATTCTAATGTATTATTTTGAGTATCATAATCTTCTATTGTTGAACCTGTACTCAAAGCTGTAGGAGATAATCCAGTAATTTTATAACCCATCTTAAAAGATGCTTTGGTATTATCTGTATAGATTTTTACTGTTAAAGTAATATTAGATGAGAAACTACGAGAATCAATATAAGGATAAACAGAAGTTCCTCTTAAAATTTCTTCTAAAGTAAAATCTTCTAAAATTCTACCTAATGCAACTGTAACTGTTTTTGATTTAACACCTGTTTGTACTACTTCAGCATTTCCTATTTCTTTATAATCTGTTCTTTCAAATGCAACATCAATAGATGCACTTTGTAATCGATAAATTTGTGCATCAGTACCTGCTCCTATCTTCAAAAAGATAGAAACCTGGTCTGCATATAATCCTGCTGCATCTGCTATATTATCAGTCCATAAAGTAGCATAAGCGGTTGCAGATGGATAATAAATCTTTATAATATCTCCAGCCAAACAGTCCTGTACAAGAACTGTTACTGTTGGATTATCATAAGACCATGTATCTGCTGCAAAAGGTCCGCTCTCATCTTCAATAAGTTCAGTACATACTCCTGCACGAACTCTTAATACTCTATATATGTATTTACTAGCTGCATATAATATAGGTACTGGAGATAATATTACTGATTCGTCTCCAGGAGCTACTACTGTTGCTGTTTGATAAGCAAAATAATTATCAGTAATTACTTTATAATCTTCACCAACTAAATCAAAACTTCTTTCAACTACTGCATCTGGGTCTCCAATGTCAATTGTAAAACCATTTACTCTTAACTTAGGAAGCCAAATTGTACCTTGAAAAGAACCATTATCATCAGTCAAATAAGCAGAAATGTCAAAATAAGTTGATTTTAAATCTTCTAGAGTTACATCTTCAGCTGCAGGTAAACTAGGGTCTATTTGGTTTGCTAATGCTCGCCAAAATGCCATAGTTCCATATTCATATTGTCTTAAAGAAAGTGCTAAACCTGGAGTCTCTTTATGAACTCCTAATTTTCCATCTCTACCAATTTCATATAACTTAGTTTGATTTAATGTTAAATCTCCACCTAATTCTTGAGCCCTATCAATTTGTTCAGGTGCCCTTGCACTATTCCATGGAAAAATGCGAGGTTTTGTTGCCTTGGCATGTATCATCGTCGTATCTCCTTTAATTTATATGTTATGATTATTTTAACTCTTCAATAGTTTCAGTTGTTTGGTTATTTTTTTCCTTCTTTGAAAAAAACCAACTGATAAATCATAACTTTTATCTTTTTCCCTTACGATTATCTAATTTAGTTTTAATACTAATAATTCCTTCCATACGACTTATTCTTTCAGATAAAGAATCTAGCTTATCTCCTGTTTTTTCAACAGTGGCTTTTAAATCTTTTACTGAAAGTTCTAAATGACGTAAATCATTAAATTTTATAGCAATAAACATACATATATTTGCTATAAGAGCTATTAAAGAAATTGAATAATTAACTACTGAAAAATCCATAATTATCTCCTTAGCTTAATGCTACTCGACCTGTTATCATAATAATGTGTCTATATCTATCTTCTTTTACTAAATTTTCTGTATTAATTAATTCTTTTCTATTTCTTGTAATTTTTAAACATATTATTTTACCTTTTAATGTTTTCGATGAAACTGCACCATTAATAATTACATATTCATAATAATTAATTCCTGGCATAACTTTTTCTAAAAACCATGAAGCTAAATCTAATCTTTGTCCATCGTTAACACAAAATAATCTAAAAGATATTGTAATATCTTCTAAATAAGAATCACTACCAAGTTCTCTACGGAAAACATCGGAATCATCAACATTTATACATATGCAAGGGAGTTGACCTTTATAGACCTCTGCAAAAGCCTTCTCGACACGAATTCCTGTCCAACCATCTGCAACTAATTGAGCAGTAATAAAATCAATTATACTAGCTTCACAGTTTCTATAATTTCTATACGTTCCCATTTATTTTCTCCATTATATATTTAAAATAAGTATATCAATAATCTCGATTAAAATTAGTTTTTAAATGATGTTTACTACATAAAGTAATTAAATTATTTTCATTACAGTTTTGTTTGTTATAATCTATATGGTGAACGGTATTACCTTTTTTATTACAATGTTTACATAAATGATTATCTCTTTCTCTAATTAAATTTTTTAATTCTTCTGTCCAGTCTTTAGGATAAGGATTATGAGATTTACCATGAATGTAGGCTGGATTATTTTTACCACAATATAATTTACTTAATTCTTTTTTCCAACAATTCCAACATCTTTTTCTACCATAAGTAATGTTATTGCCACAACTACAATAATTATTAATACATTTTCCATTTTTCCAATTTGGATTTAATTCTTTATTTCTATATTTTAAACTACATTTAAAACATCTTTTATAATAACCTAAAATTAATTTTTCACAATCTAAGCATTTATTATTTTTTATTGCTTTTCCATGTTTAAATGATTTGTATTTATTAGCACAACTTCTACATCTAACTGCTTCTTTGCTAATAATAATTTTACAATCTTTACAATATTTCATTATTAAACCTCACTCATAAGTTTATTTATTTGTAATCCAATTGCTGCCCTTAATTCTGCTGCACTAATGTCTATGTATCTTACTGGTTGTATTGGTTTTTTTGGTCGCATTAAAAAATCTTCTTCCGTATTTCCAGTATGAGTCCAAAGTTCTCCACCACCACCTGAAGTTGGTCTTGAATGTCCAGGAAAATAACCCACATTGGATGGAGGAACATAACCGCCATCATTCAAAACTTCCCAATAAGGAGGTAATTCACTTATTTTTCCTATGCCAATATGAACTCCACCTGTTGAAGAAATAATTTCAGATTTTATACTTTCTTCTAATCTACCTGATAGTGGTCTTTTTGCTGATGCTCTAATAATGTCTCCCATTCTTATTGCAGTTTGTTCACCTAATTCTACAAGACTTTCTTGGAATTCAAAATGAATTTTATCAGACAAATTTTTAATCCATTGCCAAGGGTTTTTACCTTTAACTTTTATAGATACATAAAATGGGTTAGGCATTAATCTGATACTCCAAAATTACTATTAAATATTCATCTTTTTCTGAAATAGCAAATGATTTATCTTGTTTGTACGTTTTGTAATAATCATCACCAATTTTTATTTTATCTGCTATTAATAAAGTATTTTTCCATTTCTTTTGACAAATTAATTCTTTTGATTTTATAGGAATCAATCCTGTATATTTCCATCTAAGAGATTCGGGAGAAATCTCACGAACTAATCCTTTTATAGTTGTATAATTTAAATAAGAATTGGTAACGTTCTTCTCATATGGGTCTTGTACAACTTCTACAGCAGGATAAACTAAGACCTTAGTAAGTTTTCCTTCGTCTTCTAAAATTTTAAAAATATCTATTCGCTTATCACTCATCTTCTTCCTCTTGATTTTTTTCTAAATTTCCTTCAGATAAAACTATTTTACCATCTTTATAAGCTAATAAATAAGCTCTATTACTTTCTTCATCAATCCAATAATCAATAACAACTACATGCATATTATTATTCTTCATCATGTTCTAAATCTACTTGTTTATGACCTAAATCTATATAATCTATAACTCCATAATTTTTTTGGAATTGTCTTACTATTTTTTTTATTTTTTCTTCTTTAGATTCGTTATCATTAAAACTAATTGTAAAATCAGGAGTACGATATTGTCTTATACTTCCTTTTATAAGAATACTTGCTATGATGGCGATTAAATTAACCTCACTAGTATCTGGTGTAGGAAAAATTATATCTGGCGGTTTTACTATAAAACATTTATATCGTTCAATTACCAAATAACTTATTGCACTTCTAATATACCCTTGCATTTCTGCAGTAGAATATTTTTCATAAGCATTATAAACAACTTGCAGTATATCATTTACTGTAAGAGTACCTGTAACTGTTAATTTACCAGTAATAGAAGAATAAGTATAGTTGGCTGGAGCATAAACTACTCCATTACGATAAACTACAATACTTGTGGAATCAACATTCGATTCTGTTAAAGTAAAAATTTTACTAGTCAAATACTCAAAAGTATCTTCAGTTCTTTGATAATTATCCTCTATTAAATCTCTTACTGCAGAAATTACATCATCCATGTTATTCTCCTTTTATATATTTAAAATAAGCAAACCAATAATCTCTATTACCATTAGTTGTGGAATGACAATATGAACATAATAATACCAAATTATCTTCTGTACAGTTCTTTTTATTATAGTCTATATGGTGAACATGCAATGCTTTTATATTACAAATAATACATTTATTTAAATATTTATTTCGTATAAACAATCTCATTTCTTTCCATTCTACAGGATATGGAGTATAACATTTGCCATGTATATAACCTGGAGCATTTTTACCGAATCTATGAATTCCAAACATAGGATTATTTTTACCTTTTGTATTTAATTTTCCTATGTTATGTAAATAAATATTACTACAATGACAACATCTTTTAACGTCATATCGACTGATTTCTTTTTTGCAATCTATACAAAAATATTTTTTATTAGTTCTTCCATCTATATAACTACTAGTATTTTTTCCTTTATATATCTTAGACAGATAAATACCATTACATTTTAAACATCTTTTTGTTCTATTATATTGAGCATTTTTACCTAATATTTTTTTGCAATTTATACAATATTTTTGTTTAAACCACATCTTCGTTATCCTTTTCTTGTGTAAATTTTTTAATTTCCTGTTTTTTTCTCATTAATAGAATTTCATTACCACGACTTCCCATAAATTCAAAACCATATCTTTGAGCAATTCTATTAATTGGATTTAATTTTTTTACTTTTATAAATAAATCTTTATCACCTAAATTCCAAACTAAAAATCTTAATAAATCTGATTCTACTTTTTCATTCTTTGCTAAAATTTTTATATAAGTACGATAACCTTTTTCTTGAAATACTAAAAGTAAACCTTCGATTTCTTTTTGTTCAAGAACATATATTGTCTGTTTATTTAAAACTTTTTTTATTAATTTTAAATTCGTTAAAAAAATTCTTTGTCTTTCTGAAGTAATATAGAAATCTTGAAATTTATCTTCTATATTTTTAATAAAAAATAATACATCAAATGATTTTTTATGATTAATTCGTTGTATCATATCTCCTACTTTTTTATTTTTAGTCAAATAAATCTGTTGGGAAGGGGACAAATTGTCCCCCTCTTTTTTATTTAACTAAAGAATTATGCAAGTATTGCTTTAGACCATGCAATAGCTCTATAGTTTGTAATCGATAATATTACTGATTCATAACCAAAACAACCATAAGCTAATGTATTCAAACCATCTGCATTTACGATTGTAGGAACTTGAGCAACAGAAACTAATCTTTCACCTGCTTCAACACCCATCTGAGCTGCGATTGCTGGATTGATTTTACGTCTGAAGAAATAAATAGGTCTACCAGAAGCTAATGTAGAATCTCTAGCAATCAAAATAGCGGTTTTAGCTGTCATAAGGTTAGAACCATTAACTTTGCCAACTATTTTTATAACTTTAATACCTGCTTCTTTTAACATTTCATTTAAACTTACTTTATAAGACCTAACAGCAACAGCATTATCAATTTCGTAACTATCGAATTTTGCTTGAACATCTGGACTAACTAAAAGAACATAGTTATCGCCATAATCTTCAACTGCTTGTTTCAAAAGTAGAATATTTTCATAAATTGCACCAGCAACTATACCGACTGTTATTTCACAAGCACCAAGACCTAAAATACCAGCAAGTACTCTACGTACTTCTTCTTTATCCATAGCTCTAGTAATTGATGCTTTCTTTCTTGCAAGTGCTCCTTGGTCTTCTGAACCAAGTACCGTATCAACTAAAACATATTCTAACTTCGATTTTAAACCAACAAAAGATAAAGTTGCAGGAGTAACTGGGTCAACAACATGCTTTACTAATGTGCTATCTCCAATAACATAAATGTCATCGGCATTTGCATCACTAGCTTCAAATGTTTTTACAATTTCCCCAGGTTCTGCTGATTCAACGTTACAAATTTCTGCTAGTGCCACAGGCACTCTCAGATTAGGGTCAATAGGTTCGCCAACTAAGCGAGCTATTTCAACATCGATTCTTTTTTCACTCATTGTATATCTCCTTATTTTTTACTTTTTTTCTCCAAATGCTCGTCTATCTATGCTTTCCCTTTTGGTTTTATAAGCATCAGCCGAGTTTACCTCTCCTACATCTAGGCTAGGTTGGGAGTTATCTTCTTGTTCTTTTTTTATACCTTTAAGTTCATTTATCTCTTGGTCTTTTGTACCAAGTTCTTGTTTCATAGTTGTTATTTCAGTATCTTTTTCCAATAAAATTCTTTCCTGCTCTGTTTTAAGAGTAGCAATTTCTGCATCCTTTTCGATTTTGGCAGCATTTACTTTCTCTTCAAGTTCAGCTAAATTATATTTGTTTTTATATTCTGATTCTCCAGTTACCTCATCTTTAGTTCCATCAGTATATTCAGTTATCTTTTTGAAAGAACTTTTTCCTTCTGAAGTTCCTGACATAGTTCCATCAGCAGAATATGTATCTACAAACAAATCACTATAAATACGTGTAACTTTAGCCACTATTTTTGGCACAATTGTTTCTAATTCTTGAGCTTTTACTTCTGGAGTTACTTCGGCTTTGGGTTCTTCAGGTTTCGTTTCAGCACCAGCATCTACTGGTTTGGTTTCCTCTGGTTTCACTTCAGCCTTGATTTCTTCAGGAAGTTGTGTTTTGGATTCTTCTTTTGGTAAAGAAGTACATTCCACACAAATTTTCTCTTCGGCGGATGATTCAAAATCCTTTCCGCATTTTTCACACTTTATCATGATTTTTTCCTCCTTATCTTTTTCACATGTACAAGGATTACATCCTTTACATTTAGGCTCTTCAATAGCCATTTGGGCATAAATTAAGTCTTCACTAAAGACTTTATCTACTATCTTTTCTGCTTCATTAATTTCATTTTTTGCTATTAATTTAAAAATTTTAGCTTTAGGACAGGCTGGTTTATTAGCCAAGAGAACCCCAGTTCCATGAAAAATAATAGGAGAAATTTCTTTAAAACCATTCTTTAATTCTTTAACTACCGATTCTCCTGTTTCTGGGTCTTTATTCCAAATCTCAAATGATACCGCAGCTTCACCCGATTTTACTTTTTCTTTTAATTCATCTGCTTGTTCTGGAAATAAAGATTTAAAAAGAACATTAATAGTCTCGACTTTATTTTCATTTATTTTTGCAGAAATAGTATATCCACATATAAATCCAGAACCATTATGTTCCCAATTACATTGTTTACCAATAAGAGTACTAAGTCCTTTTTCAACTGCTTTTTTAGGAAGAATAACTCCATTCAAATTAACTTTATCAATTTCTGCATAAACAGTTTTCATTACCATTAAATCGGGGGAGGGAAGTTCGATTCCTATTTTTTTAGCAGCTTCAATTAATTCTTTATCTTCTTTACCAACTTCTAAAAAAGTTGTTTCAGACCTTTTTGCGATTTCTAATAAGGCACCTGCTATAAGTTTATTATCTTCCATTATTTAATCTCCTCTAATTTTACCCATTTATCTCCGACTTTTTTATAACCATGTTTTTTTAACCATCTCTTCATTGCCGACCATGCTACGGGGAAGGCGTAATCTTCGCCTTTGGGTAATGATTTATTAAAAACATCTATAAATACTTCCTGAGCACCTTTTGGATATTTTTTTAAAAATGCTGGAGGATTATTAACATCATAAGGAGCTATAATTAATTCATCTTCCACTTCAGCAGTCTTTGTTTTTGTTTCTGGAGTATTTTTAAGTTTATTTTGGTCTTCATTCTTTTCATTTTTAGGTTTTGCTGGCATTAATCTATCAGGTACATCTTCCCTATTCTGAATAAGATGAGGATAAAATAAATCTTCATCTCCTGCATCTAATTCTTTTTGTCGTCTTTCTTTTTCTTTATCAAAATCAAAACCTAAAGTTTCTACATAAGATGCAATACTAATAACTCCTCTATCATAACCACTACGAATAACTTCCATAAGTTCTTCTACATTAATTTTAATAGGAGAATTAACTATTTTAATTTCATTATTTTCACTAAATAATTTTCTATGGTCTATTTTATTTTCTTTAATAATAAGTTTTATTAATTCCATTAAAATAGATTTAAACCCACCAATACCTGCATTAACTTCAGAAACAAATGGTTTTGGATTCAAGATACTTTCTCTGCGAGTACTAGAAAGTCCTTGTATAACATCTACAAAACCTAATCCTGATAATAAAGCTCTATAACCTTGCCTATAAAGTTCTTCGGAAACAATGTTTCTCAAATCAGGAATTAAATGGTCATATTTAGTATCGAATGATTTAGCAATAGTAGGAGTTTTTGCTTTCTGATTTTTATACTGTTCCATTGCTTCTTTAAAACCACTAATTACTTTATTTAAATCATCATCTTTATAATCAACTCCTTGAGCAAACATCTCAGCAGTACCTTTTTCGATAGTAAATAAATAAGGTAATACTTTACTAATAACTTCATCTGATTTAGATTGTAAAACTTCTACTCCTCTAAAATTTTTATAAATACCTTTTCTGATAGTATAAGGAATAGCATATTTTTCAAACCAACGACTGAATGGTTTTTGAACTATTATTTGTTCATTAGCACTATTTAGTAGTGCTATTTTTTTTGCTTTATCTAAATAATATTTATCACTACCTATTTTATAATTTGATTCATTTGGTCTTTCTACATAAACAGAAGCCCCATTCACAAACCATAGAGTTGTAGGTACATTAATTGTAGCTCCTTCATAAGTTATTGATTTCCAATTTTTAACTCTTAATAAACATAAAGAAGAACCTTCCCATCTTTCTTTATAATATTCTTTAGATAATTCTTGTAATCCTGTAGGAACATTGTCTATATTTATGTTTATCTGGTCTAACCATAAATTAAGTAATCCTTCAATAGTATTATTAGCACATTCTACTTTAAATTTAGCTTCGGATGCTGAATTAACACTGTAATCAAGAATAGTATTAATTACACCTGTAACATCATTAGCTAACATACATTCTATTTTAGCACAACGTTCATGAAAATCAGTAGGAACAAAAATATCACCCGTAGAATAAAGCCAATTAAGAAATGCTGGAAAAAGTCCACCTAATCCATCGCTCATGTTATACTCCTTCTGTAATTAAAACTTTTATTTTATTTTGATATAATTCTTGCCAATAATCTCGATTAATATTAGCTCTTAAATTACATTGATTACATAAACTAATTAAATTATTGCCTTGACAATTCTTTTTATTATAATCTATATGGTGAATTGTCAAATTTGTTCCTATTAACATCAAATGTTCTTCTTCAGTCATGCCACAATTCTGACATATATAATTATCTCTTTTACGGATTTGTTCTTTTAAATATTTATTAAATTCATCGGGATATTCTAATAAATTTCTATCTTCAATCCAACTTACATGTAATTTTCCTTTACGAGAACATGATTTACATCTTTTAGAACGATAATTTCCTAATAGTTTATTGCAATTTATGCAACGATTATTGTAAGTTTTTCCATGTCTATAATTAGGATGTAATTTTCTTTTTTTAGCACAAGAAGGACATCTTATTGAATCTCTTGCAATTGGTCTTTCACAATCTTTACATATTTTACCTTTACAATAATTACCATTTTTATAATTCGGATTGTTCTTACCTTTCATATCTCTTTTCATTTATATTCCTTCAAAAATAGTACCTAAACTTGGTTTCCTATTTTGTATTGGTTTCATTTCTTTAAATTCATAATTCCATAAACATATTGCAAATACTTGCCAGGCTTGGTATAAATGATTTGCAACTTTAGAACCATAGATAGTTCTTTGACCTGATTTCATAACAATGATTCCATCAAATTGTTGGTCTAATTTATAATCCATTAAGCATTGTATTTTTTTGTTATAGAATAAATGTTTCAATCTTTGAACACTCCAATCAGTAACATAAGCATCTTGGTATTGTGGTTTTCCACTTTTATCATAAATGTTATTTCCTTTATCATCTTTAGCGAAGTCTATGTCAATTTTTTCATTAAAAGATACACCTACAACATTCTCTGGATATTTTTTTGCTAGATGACTAAACATTGCTTTACCACCACCAGAAGTAACATCTATACCAATTATATTAGCTTTAATTGTTTGAACTATAAAATCAACTACTTCATTATCTTCATCAGGTGATAATTTAAAATTGGTAATGTTGTATTCGTATTTATAAATTCCATTAATTT
>Ga0315291_10010423_pt1 | contig 11365 bp, 12 predicted proteins | sample YL17G12_20_MG_FD_203070 | JGI IMG/M metagenome (GOLD analysis project Ga0315291, IMG submission 203070) | Sediment microbial communities from Yellowstone Lake, YNP, Wyoming, USA - YL17G12_20 | ecosystem: Environmental > Aquatic > Freshwater > Lake > Sediment | place: USA: Wyoming | collected...
CTTCCGTATTCATGACTACCACCTTCCTTCTCTTATGAGAGAGACATTCATGGTGACGGTGCTAGCGGCATTTGGCGATACGATCCCATAATTGAGGCGCTTTCTTGAATTCTTGAGCAATTAACTGTTATATTTTCGATGATAGTTTCAGCCGCTGAAATTTTCTGTAAACCCCCGTTTACCAGTGTAAACAGCCATTTACACAAGGGCATCAAATTGTAATGTTGTTATTATCGTTCTTAAGCCGCATTACTATTATACTCATGATTGATCTGAGCTGCAATAGAAAAAATCGAGATTCTCAGATTTCAGCGATATCGATGTACGCGCCGTCACTCGAAAATTAGAAGAAATGTGTATTTAGTTGTTAGCGTATTGTCTGCATCGCGCCCGAAGGACAAGCAAGATCAGGGATCTGGTAACCTTCCCCCATTAGACTTGTCCAGCCAGATTTGATTCTGACCTCCTGCGCGCTTGTTCAGCAATTACTCCCCCAGCCAATCCTTGAGGATAGCCGCCTGCAGAGGCGCCGGGTCAGGCATCGACGTAATGGCGAAGCTCCGCTCCGGCTTCTTACCAAGGACGACCTCGAGCTCGCGGACCGTCCCCCGGCGCGAGACCAGGACCTTGACCTTGTCGCCGGGCTTCTTGCCTTTGATCAGCTCGGCCGCACTCCGCCCGGCGCCGTCAGTATCGCCCGTGCCGCCGACACGAACGCCATCCAGCGCGACGATCTCGTCCGCCTCGCTGAGGCCCGCCCGCGCCGCCGCCGACCCCCACTGGACCCCTGTGACGACGAGCCTCCCCTCCCGCTCCGCACTCGCCGCCCCGAAATAGGCCCCCACGCTATCCGAAAGCCCCACGTCAATCGCGAGCCCCGCATAGCCCAGATACTTGGGATAGTCGATATCCTTCACGCTGGAGGCATACTCGAAGACCTCGGCCAGAGAGCCCCCGGCCCGCGCCGTCCCCCGTGTCGCCCCGGCCGCCGAGCCCCCGGCCGCGCCCTCGCACGCCTGTCGAAACTCCTCGTCCGTGAACCCGCGCTTCTTCTCTTTGTAGTACGTTCGGTACAGCGTTCGCATCACGTCGTCCAGGGACCTTCTGTTCTCCGATTCGTGCCTAATCTTGAGATCGAGCAGCATCCCGAGCCCCGCGCCCTTGTCGTAATAGGAAATCGTCGTGTTGGCCGCGTTCCCATCCCTCCCGTAACGGTGGATCCAGGTGTCGAAGCTCGCCTCGGTCGCGGACTGAAAGAGGTGCCCGGGGATGTTCTCGTACTTGGCGATGTTCGCTCGAAAACAATCGAACAGCTGGTCTCGGGTAAGGAGGCCGACGCGTGGTATACAAAGAACTTTCCGTTCAGGCGAACGACAACAAACGTCCTTTGATCATGTTTTACTCCTGATCCAACAATATCGAAACAAATCCATGGGATTAGCAATGTTCTGATTCGCCAGCAACAATTCCTTCATTATTCGAAGCTCCGTTTTGGTGCACTTGTCTCTTGCTCCAACTCTATTGACTTCGCCAATAAATTCGTTTGCCTTGCAGTAGTCCTCATAGGCGTCGTTGAAAGGCCTGCCATCCAGGTATCGCCAGTAGGCTTTTCGATTTCTGACGCCGTGAAAAGCGGCCGCATTCTTTCGAATATCATTGACTTCCTCAGCATCCTCAATGAAAACTCCTTCTTCAAGAAGAAAAAGATTCTTGCAACGAAAGACTTTGTTTATCCTATTGCTCGCCATGTGGTATCGATCGATGTCATCGTCCCCGATACCATCTATTGCATAGTAGTACGCCCGTTGATTAATGTAGCCATGCAGAGATATGTCTATTAGGACATGTTTCGAAACCGAATTGAATATTGCTTGAGGACACGCTCCCTTGTTGCAGAATTCCAGCAATTGATCAAAAACAAAGAAACTCTCAATACGTTTTTCATCATGCATCCTATCAGACTCTTGACGATTCACGACATCGTCGTAGTACCGCTTCCACACTGCTACTCTTTCTAATATTTCGCGTTCCTTGCTTTCGCCGACGCTCATGCCATATCCTCCGGCACGAATTACCTACTTCTGCTGCGCTTCTTCCTTCTGTTCGGCCCGATCGACTTGTTCCCGAATTGATTTTTCGATTCTCTTCATATCCAATACTACCCCGCTCTCAATTGATTCTGTTGCCTCCTGTACCTTCTTCACTTCAGTACTTAGCACGGTCCTCTCCAGTGATGCCGCGAGTCTATCTCGCACAGCAAACGGACCGAGTAGTCCGAAGAATATTGCCCATACAATGTTGACACCACGAAATTGAAAGGATATGAGAGCGCATGATGCCAATCCTGTAATCAAGGCAGACTGTACCTTGAATATCCTGAGAGTCCTTTTGTAAAACGGATCTCGTTCCAGGCCCTGGATCAAAATAATCGTGCGTATTAATGACTCCTTTTTTATGTTTGCGACATGAAACGGAAACGTGACGAAAGACACAATGAACGGGATAGCAAAATTAACTACATAGTAAATGATACCCACTGATGATGTTTGCTCAATAGCTTCATTTACTGATGTGATGGCCGCCACAATTTGATTGTCGGATTGCATATTCCTTAAACGGTTATCGCCGTTGGTTCCTTCGCGCCCTCATGTTCATTAGAATCCTTATTCAAAGCCCAAATAGCCGCACCTATTTCATTTCTTAGCTGAACTAGTCTGTCCCTGGCTGTTCGCAATGCAGACAGTCGATTGGTTTTCAATAGTCTCGCTTCGTTATTGACAATCATCGAAAAGTCCAGGTTAGAGTATTCGCTTTTTTGGCTGAGTCTATTCACTATTTCGCTCACCTTGAGGGAAATATAGCTGTCGATGTCCCTTTCCTCTTCATCAATCCGCGATATTTCCCCTTCGATTTTTATCAGAAGAGCCTTAATGTCCCTCTCGAAGCTATTATGCATTTGTCCACCTCATAGAAAGACCCGGATGATTTTACTTAATGGATTTTGGGAGCGGATTCTATCAAACCCAGACAGACTAGTCAATATTTATCATCTCACACGATGAGGACTTATAGGGAAGTCAATTCCTACAGATGTAAATGATAGTTTACGCAAAATAGCTTTGACGCCTCTCGAGTCCCTCCTAACTTTGACCCGTGAGGTTGGGTTGCTTTGACTTTTTCTTGGCAAACTCATCCGTACGAGGGACGAGTCATTCTGGTATGGGCTTCTTCCTCCGGGCCCAACCCGCAAGCTAATCCAGCCATGAGTAAAGATTCCTGGCTTTCTGAGATCCCAAATGATCCTCACCCTCAGTCCATAAAGGGAGGAACTGCAGTGTCCCCGCGACCAAGATGTTCCCGGCATCGACAATTCGCTACAGGTTCGTCCGGCCCCATTTCGTGGGCGTCCCCGAAGAACCCATCCACTACGTAGCCTGAGGAGAGGACTTCGCCCTCCTCCGCCAGCATGGCAAGCATGGCGCATGTAGCCAGCCCACTTCCCAGCACCGTGAGTGAAATGACGCTCGGCTCGGGGGCACCGATCCCACCAACGACATACCCTTCCCGAGCAAGCCCATCCCGCTCGTGCTCAGGTAGGTTCTCTGCGCGAATGACGTTCCCATTGAGAGTCCCTCGGCACCAAAGACAAGGCGTCGGCGGCGTCAGAACGCGCAGCTCGGCTACAAGTCCACACAGCAATCCTCCGCGATCAGCGACGCGAACACCTACGTCAATAACGGGAAGCAAGTAGGTGCTGGCAAGATCATTGACTACTGCTCTGCTGCCGTGGGTATCAGTTCCGATCAATACCAAGTCTGCATCGAGCAATGTGCGGAACGTCCGCTCCATGCGGACATCTCCATTAATGCGCCGAACTGGGACATCGAGACCCATCTGGTCAAGATACCGGCCAACTACATCGACCTTGTTTAGAGGCACGGTAGCTGCGAGATCTGCGGCAACCGAACCGAAGACGCGCCGGACATTGGATGGGGTGTCAAGCCGGTCGTTGTCCACCAAAATGAGCTCGCCAACTCCCATGCGGGCGAGCTGTTCCGCCATCACCGATCCTAAGCCACCGCACCCTACCACAGCAACCGTGAGAGCTCGCAGTCGATCTTGGACTATCCCAAGGGCGCCACGCTGGCGACAGTCTAGCGGTGAGTCATCCGTCTTGCCGAGAGGACTCAGAAACTCGAGGTTCCTGCCCACGCTCACAATCCTCTCGATGGGGTGAAGACCTTCCTCCCTCCACAGTACGCCAGACCAGCCTTCCGGATGGACGACGGCAGCGGCAAAGGGACCTTCCATCATAGGTGCAATAGTAGCGGCAAGAGCTTCGAAGGCGCTCCTGTCAATACGGCTTAGGTCCGAAGGAAATGCCGCGTCTGGGTGAGAGTGAACAAACAGGAGACCCGCCCGTTCGGTTATCGCGCGGCCAATGGCGGCCGAGATCCACTGAGCACTGGGCCTCAGGATGCCCTCCCCCTGTATTTCCCAAGCCTCGGGAATGGGCGGGAGCACCTCGGTGACCAGAAGTCGAACCCCGCTCGTTCCCCGCCCCTCCCGAAGAAGACAGAAGGCCCCGGCCTCCAGCGGAGCATTTCGCTCGAAGTGATTCTTGAGGGTTTCAGTGGATTCTCTCAGAATTGCTAAACGGATCATCGTTTAGCCTCCGCAATCCATCTGGACTCCATGAAATAGAAGTGGTCGAGCAACCCGTTGCTTGTAGGGTTCCACACCCCGTTCCGGTGCCAACTGAACCTTCGCCAATGCCGATCCAGGTAGTCCTCAATCTGCTCGGCGCCTTGGGGCACAGTCCCGTCCGCACGCACAACGGATGCGTCGATCCAAAACATGTCTAGCGCGGAGAACGGATACTGGTTATCTGCCAGGAAAAGCACATCGCTCTTGTCGACCTTGAAAAGACCCGGAGGGAGGGGAACCTCTCGCATCAAAATGAAAATCCGGTTTCCCTCCGCCTCCACAACATCCACACCGAGTCCAGTCGCCTCATTCAATTCGCCAGCATGGCGCTCAAGGGTTTCCTTCGCGCTCATAACATCAACCTCCGAACGTGCGATTCCCAGGGATCACTCTGAAATGTTCCCCATTCTTGAGCACCAAACTCTGATCGTACATAATGAGCGTGCCCCCCGTGGGATCACCCTCACCCTGGATCCGGAGAAGGTCCCATCCTGGCCCAGTGAAGCCAGCGGCTTCGAGCAGTTGCCGCCCAGTTACCTCCGCAGTCTGAAACTCCACCTTTCTCCGGTTGACGAAAACATGCACATCATTCTTGCTTTGGTCCATTTCTTCTCTCCTTTCAGTGTCGTCTCTAAATCCAAATCATCGGTATGCGGCCCGGTCGAAAAAACCAATCCAATGGGGACGCGCGGACCCCCGCGAATCACCTACCCTTTCGGCGGGTTTGGATCATGTCCATGGCTATCCCGCGCGCGGATGCGCCCATCCCGGCCATGGATCAGCAGCTCCGTTCCCTGGCTGCGGGCCAACTCGCGCCCTCGATCGATGGCGTCCTGCTGGGTGGAATATATAGATGAAGCCCTGCTACCCCCTTCGGGCTTCACCGCCCACCCGCCGTCGTGCGGCACAACATGCTGATTTCGCTTTGGCATCGGTTATCACTCCTTTCTACGTATCGTGCGAACTCCTTGGCACCATAGAGAATTCGGTCAACACCGACATGTTTCGCTTGTGGATTTCTGTTCCACTGTGATATACTAATACTGGTTGTTTCGTTTGTCAATATCTGTTTCTTAAAAAGAGAGGGGCGTCATGCCGCGGAAAACGCTGGCCAGTCTCGGGGCTCTTGTTAAGACCAAACGTGGCGAACGGAAGCTAAGAGAGATCGCACATGAGATTGGCATCGGGCCAGCAACGTTGATGCGTATAGAAAACGGGCGCATTCCTGATGTGACAACTTACGCGAAGATCTGTCGATGGCTAGATATCGACCCCGGCACGCTCCTCGGATTCGATCGGGCAGATGCAACTCCACCTTCAAGCGAAACCCAGTCATCTGCGGCGACGTCGCTATTTGCGAATCTGAGAGCCGATCGGACACCATCCCAAGAGACCGCTCAGGCACTTGCAACAATGATTCTTCTGGCGGCCCAAAGCCAATCTAGAGCAGTCAAGGATCCCACTAATGGCAACGTTTGATCGTGGGTTCAAGAGTAGGGCGGAGCTTACCTCTCTTACAGTACGTCGAGAGCTGGATCTAGCTCCGACCGATCCCCTCGATCCAAAGAAATTGGCCAGCTTCCTTGACGTGAAACTATTGACCCCCGATGATGTACCGGGGCTCCCAGAAAATGTTCGTGATCAGCTACTCTACAAAGACCCCGGTGGCTGGTCCGCAGTTGGCATGCTCGTGGATGGCCAAGGTCTGGTGATCTACAATCCAAAGACATCCCTTGGTCGGCGAGCGAGCGACATTGCACACGAACTGGGCCACTTCATCTTGGATCATGAACCAAGCAGGATCATCCTCTCCCTTGATGGCTCCATTGCAATGAGGAGCTTCGATCAGAAGCAGGAGGACGAAGCGAACTGGCTTGCCTGGTGCCTCTTGCTTCCAAGGGAGGCGTTGATAGCAGCCAAACGGGCCAGGCTATCAGCAGATGAGATCGCGAACCACTATGGGGTAAGCAAGCAACTAGTGACTTTCCGCCTCGGTGTAAGTGGAGTGGATCTTCAGTTCAAGAGGAGGTGCCCTCGCCGAGCCTAGCCGGAAAACGACGGGCGTCGGTTCATTTCTGGCACCGACAGTTCTAATAGCTTATGTACTATCCGCCCTGATCCTCTCTCGGAGCGCCCCCCAATCCTTCCCGCGAGGCATAATGAAAAGCCCCCTGTCATTGCTCCGACGCTCCCACAGTTCGCCCAGCTGCCGTTTCTCCTCGTTGTCGGGCAGTTCCCAGTCCCTCGCGTTCTTGTACTCCACGACCAGGATGCGCCCGTCTTCCAGCTTGCAGATGAAGTCCGGGTAGAATCGATCAGTTGCGGTTTGCAGGGAGAATGAAGTCGGCTTCCGCTCTACATTGCGGATCCAGTACTTCACGCCTTCAAGTTGTGTCGCAAGAAACAAGGCGCACTCGAATTCCTCGCCGTCGGCCTGCAAGTTGCCGATCTGGGGGAAGAAGTGCTTCGGCAGATCAGTGAAACCACCGTAAGCCCAATCGTAAGCATAGCGGCCTTGCCCAAACACCATCTCGCACCGATCGTCCGCCACGAACTGGCTGGGATCGCCCAACAAGGATCCGTAGATTCTGCGCATCGCCGCGAGCTTGGCCATCCTGATCTTATCTTCAAGGGCAACTCGGAGTCGAAACTTCGCATAGTTGAGCTGCTCAAGTGTGAAACCCCGCGATTCGATGAGCGCCTTCACTGCACTGTTGAGAAAGGCCGCCTTCTCATCCGGCGCTACGCTGTCCTCGGGGATATTCCGCGCGAGCCAGTCCACGAGATCGATTCCGCTCCATTCGGTTTGGAAGTCAAATAAGGCGAGTTCGGCCTCAATATTGTCGAGATACTCAAACTTGACGGATTCCTCGCGCATGACGAATCGACCGCCCTGCGCTCTCGGCTCCGGCTTCTTGAATTCTGTCTCGCTTAGTTCGGCCGGATAATCCAGTAACCGCCAGTCGCCTTGAAGGAGGTGCGTTTCCTCGAACGCTTCCCACAAGTCACCCTGGCGCAAGGCCAGCAAAGGCACATGGAATAGTTCCCCGAGTTCGGACGGCGTTTTCTGCCGTTGCGCCAGCGGAGCCCGAAGACGGGCGACGGCTTCGCGGATCGCTTCCTTGCCGGCTTGCGTCTGAAAAACACTCTCCAGCGCCTCAGCCTGTTTCGCCGTGAAGTTGCCCTTTAAAGTGATTGCCCCGGTTTCCGGCGCGATTTCAACCTTGTTTTGCAGACCCACGGGAATCAACCCCGGCTCTGGCAGTTCCGGTGCGGTGAAGGTCACGGTAAAAGTCAGTGTAAAGAGGTCGTCTGTGCCCGGTTCCTCGGGCGCGTGGATCAGGTCCCTCGTTTCTTGCCGTTCAAACCCATTCTTGACGAGTCCATCCCGCAGGCTTTCTACAGTCGCCTGAAAATCAGATGACGTAACGAAGACATAAGCCTCGTTCAATTCCTGCTGAGTCTTGCGCTTCGCGCCCGGCATGCGGAGAATGCGACCCAATATCTGTTCCGCCGCTGTCGACGAATTCGTGTTGCGGAAGGAGCACAGGACATAAGCAAAAGGACAATCCCACCCCTCCCGGAGCTTATCTATCGTTATGATGAACCGCCTGCGACACTGTTCCGACAGGATATCCTCGTCGGCAATCTCGTCAACTGTGCCGGTCGCGATGGCGATTTCTTCACCAGGAATACCAAAGTCGCTAATGAGGCATTGTTTCACCGTCTCCGGCACAAGCGTCTCATGACCCGGATCCCTCCGCTCCGCCTGCAAGAGCATAATCGGGCGCAGGTAATCGCCCGACGCCGCGCGTTCCTTGTCGGCCAGCACCTGCAACTTATTAAGACATGCAATCGAGTCGCGCAAGGCGTCTTGCCAGTTGTCGCGGCGCACGAGCTCAAGTGGCATCTTGATCATATCCGCGGCCTGCAAGGTGGATGCGCCGACACTGAAAAGCACGTTACTTGGCTGCCTCAACCTATCCGGCGTTGCCGTAAGCTCCAGAATCGCGCTCGGCTCGAATCGGGCCAGCGTTTCAAAGGCAAGTGGCGTTCCCTGATTGTGCGCCTCGTCCACAATGACGAATGGGTGACGCATACGGAGCACATCAACAAGGGAGAGGTTTCCTTTGATCGCTGGGTCGCTCACGTCTTCGAAATGCGGCATCATGTCGGTGTTCTGTTTGTACACGTTGAGACGGTCAACGTCCTCTTGCTTGAACGCCTGCATGGTCGCGACGATGATCGCGTTAGATCCGTTCAGTACATTCGGCCTGACCCTCAGGGCCTGTTCAACCTCCAGAACAGTCACTTCGCCCAGTGCTGAGGAAACCGCCTGATGCAAGAAATTGTAAGGCGCTCGGAGCGCCTTCAAGGTCTGGTCCCGGATCGGTTCCGAAGGAACCAGCCAGAGTGTGACGCTGTGGCGGGTGAAAAGCAGACTGCGGTTTGCCCGCTCGATTGCCAGCCCCCCGATCAGTGTTTTCCCGCCGCCAGTGGGAATTCGGAGACAGACGTATGGCACGTGCGCCAGCGTCGGCAGAGGTCGGTAGTGCAGGGCAACGTCGCGCCATTCCCTTGTGGTCTCCTCGTAGGCGTAGCGCGGATTGTTACTCGTCTTGCAGCGCTTGAAAAAGATCTCCAACCAATTAAGCGCCTCCGCTTGATAGTTTTTCAAGATCATAGTGCCTCAGCCCTCAACTTGTACGGCAACTGTTTGAACACGATGCCCTCGCGCCGCAGTCGCTCGGATCCAATATGACAGGCCGTCCCGTAGATCACTTTTGACCCCTCATAATTCGGCAATGCGGATAGGACAGACGTCGTCAGCACATTGCCGCCATTCACCCCTCTGTCCCTCAGAATGCCGTTATATAGAAGGTAAATAGCAGTACCCCGGCAAACACCGATAAGTGGACTGTTCTTCGGCAATGATTGCGGCAACGTCTCACCGGTTTCCATGAAATACACGTGACGCGCAAGATCGGGAAACCGGACCGTGCTGCAAATTCTGCCCCGCTCGTCAAACAGCGGCTCACCAAGCGTTGCAAATTGGAAACCGTCCCCTACACTCGTGATTTCGGTGCCGTCTGTTCTGGAATATCCCGCACAGACACTGCGCAACCGTCGTGCTGCCACGTTTCTGCAGATATTGGAATCCATTTCCACAAGGATGAAGCGCCGGTTGCCGCCATCTTCTTGGTTCAAACGCAGAACTGCATGACCTGTTGTGGCTGACCCACAGAACGAATCCATTACAATGTCGGAAGAATCGGCGTACAATGAACAAATGTAATAAATGAGATCCAAAGGTTTTGGATAAGTAAAATCAATACCCATAGCTTCCAGCATATATCGATTTGTCTCAGTTGTCCCAACATCTCGGATGACGCTCTGCACGTAATGCGACTCTCTGCCCTCGCGGCGATAGTAGACAACACCATTCTTGGAGAGAAAAAACCTCAACAATGTTCCATCATCATCCAGAGGCTCGCAATTATTGGCAATGAATTCACGCAGTTTGTCAGCAGACATCCAACCGGCAAAAACACGGCAACCTTCGATTAGTCGCCCCCCGCGAACGATCATTCGGTCCTGTCTTACGGGGTAAACAGCCGAAAAACGTCTGGTCAACTCCCTTGTGATATATCCCTGCTCGTCAATGGCCATCTTGAAACGATCGAAGTCGGGCATGGGATCAAGGTCAAGAGAATCTACCTCACAGGGAAATCCAACCGGCAATTGAATGACACTCGCGGGATTCTTAGGACCATTTTTTGTGATTGAATTCTCCGCAAAACTGCGCCGAATCTTCGAATCCGCTGCAATGCTGGGATCAACAACAGGCCGTATTCGAAGCTCAGACTTCTTTTTCGCGTAGTGGAGGATATACTCATGAACACCGGTAATGTCTTCCTGATTCTCTGTGTGTCCGTGCGTATTCCAAACGAGAATCTCCACGAGGTTATCCCGGCTGAAGATGTCATCGCAAAGTGCAATTAGGTTAGCCAGTTCATCGCGGCCAATGCTGATGAAAATTGCGCCATCGTCCCTAAGCATTTGTCTCAGAAGGGCCAGCCTCGGGTATATCATACAAAGCCACTTGTCGTGTCGCGTCAAGTCTTCAAGCTCCTTGCCGACGACTTTTCCGAGCCAGTCTCGCATTTCGGGACTATTCACGTTGTCGTTGTAAATCCAGCCCTCGTTGCCGGTGTTGTATGGGGGATCGATGTAGATGCACTTGACCTGCCCAGCGTAATACGGCAAGAGAGCTTTCAGGCCCAGGAGATTATCACCTTCCACGAGCAAGTTGCCCGTACCCGGATCGCCGACGGACAAATCCGGGACGGCATTCAGCAAGTGAAATGGCACATGCCGATGGTGATTCTCAACAGCTTTCCTGCCTATCCAATTCAACGTCGGCATGATTTTCGTTTGTTCCCTCTCATGGGCGAACCGCAAAAGTCAAAATGGTTTCGCAGAGTTTCTGCAATGTCGCCGACGGCTTCCCAACATCCCATGCCTTGGCAAGAATGTCAGATATGAACAGCGCGTTCTTGTTTAGTCCGCCTATTTGTCCGTATGCCTGTTCCGCTTCTTCCTTCCACTTTTGCCAGCTCGCGGGTTCATAGTCAGCCTGGATTGCGCTTCCCATATT
>Ga0315291_10010424_pt1 | contig 11364 bp, 8 predicted proteins | sample YL17G12_20_MG_FD_203070 | JGI IMG/M metagenome (GOLD analysis project Ga0315291, IMG submission 203070) | Sediment microbial communities from Yellowstone Lake, YNP, Wyoming, USA - YL17G12_20 | ecosystem: Environmental > Aquatic > Freshwater > Lake > Sediment | place: USA: Wyoming | collected...
ATTGCCCGGTTGATCGAAGACGTGGAATAAATAATCGCAGACGATAAACAAGCAGACGTAAAGATTCTCTTTATTATCCATCGTCCAGAATGATATTGACAGCCATCTCCAGCTCGCCCGGCCCGTGGCCGTTTCCCCCGATCGTCCGGACATACTCGCCCTTCGGGGGGATCCTCAGATTTCACTCCTTGGACGAGGCTGGGTCGGCCTGGCCATCGGCAAACGAGCGCCAGCCATATTGATTACGTCCGGGGTCTACGGCTCAAGCCTCCAAACAGTGAAACTGCCGATTTTGGCAAGTTGCCTCCAGCGATCGGCCATGATCTCTCGCATAACACGCTCGGCCTCCACCTCCATCATAATGGCAACAAGCGGTCGTCCACTCGCGCGAAGGCGGGCGGCGCACGTTTCATAATTCGTCCGCGTCTTAAAAAAGTCCCATCGCAAGATAGGGAAATCCGTGTAATAGAAGACGGCGCCGCTGGCCTGCATACAAATCACGAGCGAGTCGGCCGGAAGGTTCGCTTTCGCCCACGAACAAACGTCTATATACTGCCGGTCGACGCTCTCGGTGGCCAGAGGATGTAGCTTGCCGCCAAGGAAAAGCGAGGACCCGAGTCCAAGGAGGACGACGGCGGCGGCCGCGACGGGGATAAGCCATGAGCGCGCATCCCCGCCGATCCAGCGTAGCCATCCCTCGAGCCCGAGCATCGCCAACAGGACGAGCGCCGGAAAAGCGGGAAGGATGAAGCGCAGATACCACCAGGTTTCATGGGAGTAGGAATAAATCGAGTGGAAGAGGATGAAACTAGCGAATCCCACAAACAGCGCCGCGATCTCGCGCCGCCGCGAACGCCAGGGGAGGAAGAAAGCCAGCAAGAGCGCCAACCCCGTAATAGGCAGAAGCTGCGGCATCCAGATGCCGTAATGGACGATTGTCGGGACGAAATACTTGGTCCCGAAAAAAATCGAATTATCGCCATATCCGGAGCGCATCGGATTTCCGTAAAGATAATACTGATAAGCCCCAAGTCCGAGAGCAAAAGGCAGTCCTCCGAGGAAGGCTCCAAGAAAGCCCCTTCGCTTCCAGATCAGAATCAAGATCGCGGGTAAGAGGATAGCGTTGCTCGGACGAACGAGGACGGCCATGCCGAGCATCGCGCCGCATGCGACTCCCCACCCCAGCCCGGCGGAGCGCCGCGACCGCAACGCCGCCCATATGGCGGCAAGGCACATTGTCGTGGCGAGGGCGTCGCTCATCGGCTGCGACGAGGCCGAGAGGAACATCGGCGAGACGGCCAGCGAGGCGGCGCCTGCCGCGGCGAGAAAACGCGAGATGCCAAGTTCACGGCCGCACAGAAAACACAGAAATACGGCGGCGACGGCGGCGGCCGTGCATGCCACGAGCGGACCCCAGGTCCAGCCGCCGACGAAGCTCGAGGCCGCAAGATAGAGCGGCAACCCAACCGGGTAAACGGGGACGTAACAATCCTTCCTGGGGGACCAGGCAAAACCAAGCGGTTCGCAATATGCTGCGATTTCTCCGATTTCCGGTATGGGGCGATAATCGGCCGTCAGCCGGCCTTTGGCCAGCAGTCGGGCGCTGTTGAAGTAGCCAGAAGAATCCGCACCGCCGGCGACGTCGGAAAAATTCATCCCGATGAAAATGCCATAACCGAGCAGCAGAAGCAGAAACACTCCTGCCCACGAGCGCGGCATCGGTTTAATCCCTCGTTCGTTTGTCGAATATACTCTCCGATAAAAGGATCTGTCAAGCTTCGCTCCGCTGAACCGTTGAGGGATCGCAAGTATCGGTGACACAATACTCGATTCCCTATTCTTTTTGGGTAAGCCCCATCGAACTCGGGCAACGGGTATGGCGTCTCCGATAAATCCGATTAATGAAAAATGAGGAATCAGGTATTGGGTCACCAATTTATGTTATTCTTTCCACGGATGAAAAAAAGCGGCTTTTCCTCCAAGAAAATCCTAAATTCCGTCCTCATCAAGCCGGCCGGTCCGGATTGCAACATGGCCTGCGCCTACTGCTTCTATCGCGAAAAAGAGGCGCTCTTCCCCGGCGCCCCCGTCCACCGGATGACGGATGAAATCCTCGAAGAGACCATCCGCCAGGTCATGGGCCAGCCCGTGCCGTCGGTCTCCATCGGCTGGCAGGGCGGCGAACCGACTCTCATGGGCCTCCCCTTCTTCCAAAAAGCGGTCGATCTCCAGGTCAAATACGGCCAAAGCAGGAGCGTCGGAAACGGCCTTCAGACGAACGGCCTTGTCATCGACGGCGCGTGGGCGGCGTTCCTCGACACATATCAATTCCTCGTCGGGCTATCGCTCGATGGTCCGGAGCACGTTCACGACCGTTACCGCCGGCACGCCGGCGGACAAACGACCTGGCAAAAAACCGTGGACGCCGCAAAGCGTCTTCTCGACGCGGGCGTGGCGGTCAACGCCCTTATCGTCATCAATGACTATTCCGCGCGCTTCCCCGACGAAATCTACGAATTCCACAAGGCACTCGGCCTCGTCCACATGCAATTCATCCCCTGCGTCGAGTCCGATCCGGACGACACGTCGCGGGCGGCGCCGTTTTCCGCTTCGGACGAACCCCTCGGGCATTTCCTCAGCCGCGTCTTCGACCGCTGGCTCGCCGATTTCGAGAACGGGGCTCCGACGACCTTCATCCGCTGGTTCGACAGCCTGTTCTATCGGTATGTCAACAAGGAGCCGCCCGAATGCGACCTTCTCCGGGAATGCGGGTCCTATCTTGTGGTCGAGCACAACGGCGACGTCTACGCTTGCGACTTTTTCGTCGAGCCGTCCTGGAAGCTCGGGAACGTGCTGGACGGCAAGCTCGTCCACATGTTGAATTCGGCCCGTCAGGCCCGGTTCGGCCGGTCGAAATCGGTCCTGCCCGGGCCGTGCCGCGCCTGCCCATGGCTGTGGGTGTGCCGCGGCGGCTGCACGAAAGACCGCCTTCGCGATCCCCGCGACACGGGCCTGAACCATTTCTGCCGGGGATTTCAAATGTTTTTCGCCCACGCCGATGCCCAATTTCGGACGATCGCCGAAACATGGAAAGCAAAAGATCATGAATAGAGGCCGACGTTTCCCCAAAAACGACCGTAAAAAAGAGCCGATTCCATGAACGACCCCATTAATCTCGAATTGAGTCCCGAGGCCATGCGGGAGATGGCCGACGCTGCAGTCCGCGCCGTGGTAAATCACATCGCGACGCTCCCCAGCTCGCCCCGCTCGAATCTGGAGGGAAGCGCAGAGCTCGTCCGGTCACTCCGCGAGCCGCCGCCCGAGAACGGCACGGATTTCCGGACGCTTCTCGAATTCCTGATGACGACGGTTATCCCGGCTTCGATCAATACGCCCCACCCGCAGTACATCGCCTATATCCCCGGCGGCGGGCTTTATCCTTCCGCCGTCGCCGACTTCATCGGCGCCGCGACCAATCGGTATACCGGAGTCTGGTTCGCCGCACCGGCCGCGGTCCGGCTCGAGACGAACGTCCTGGAGTGGTTCGCCCGATGGATGGGCTACCCCGATTCGGCGCGCGGGATCCTCACGACCGGGGGGTCGATGGCCAATTTCAGCGCCGTCGTCGCGGCCCGCAAACATCTTCTCGGGGACGACATCGTCCGGGGGACGATTTACGCCTCGGACCAGACGCATCATTGCGTCATGAAAGTCGCCGCCCTGGCCGGGATCCCGGAGCGGAACGTCCGGCTTTTAGACACGGACGAACGATATCGGGCCGTGCCCGAGCTTTTTGAAAACGCGATCCGGGCCGACCTCCGGGAGGGATTCCGGCCTTTCTTTCTCGTCGGCAACGCGGGCACGACCAACACCGGCGCGGTCGACCCGTTGGCCGGGCTCGCCGACGTCGCCAAGCGGCGCGGCCTTTGGTATCACGTCGACGCCGCCTACGGCGGCTTCTTTAACCTGTGCGAAGAGGGACGGAAACGATTGGCCGGCCTCGAGCTGTCCGACTCGATGGTCCTCGACCCGCACAAAGGGTTATTCGTCCCCTACGGCTCGGGGAGCCTGCTCGTTAAGGACGGCGATGCGCTGCGCCGGGCGCACGTCATGTCGGCCGAGTATCTTCAGGACATCGAGACGCCCGAGGGCGAAGTCAGCCCGGCCGACTACTCGCCCGAACTGTCCCGGGCCAATTACGGATTGCGCGTCTGGCTGCCGCTGAAATTCTACGGGGTGAAGGCTTTCCGCGAAAACCTCGCGGAGAAATTGCGCCTGGCGGACTGGCTCTATCATAAATTTCTGGAAGAGCCGGGCTTCGAAATCGTCGCCGAACCCAAACTCTCGGTCGTCGCCTATCGTTATCGTCCCAAATCGGGGGACGCGAACGAATTCAACCGCCGCCTGATAAAAAAAATCGTCGCGAGCCGCAAGCTATTTCTTTCGTCGACGATCCTGCGGGGACGGTTCGTCCTTCGAGCGTGCGTCCTCAGCTTTCGGACGCACCAGGCCGAAATTGAAGAGGCGTTCGAGACGATCGTCGCGGCCGCTAAGCAATTGGCCGCCGAATAAAGGCGGGTTTCAGAGGGTCCGCGTTCTTATATTTTTTCGCCGCACTTAGGGCAGGCTTTCCAATCGGGCTGAATATCGGCACCGCACTTCGGGCAGACCGGCCGCAGCCGCTCCCCGCAATGAGGACAGAACGCATGCTCATGCCCGGTGGACTTGCCGCAGCGCGGGCAAGCGGGCGCCGGAGGCCCGCTCGCCGGGGCGGCGACCGGATGCTCGGACCGGATCAGGATGTAAATTACCAAGCCGATGACGTGGGCGAAAAATACAACCAGGGCCCAAACAGCCCCGTTCAAGCCCCGCTTTTCCGCGTCGCGGTAGACCCAGACGACGACGGCGATCCAGAGGAACAGAACCGCCAGGCCGAAAAGGCCCGCGATCCCGATAAAAGGCCACGCCCAGAAAGCGGCCCGGTTGATGTGAAGGCCGTGAAAACCGTGAAAGACCCCGCCGGTGATCCCCCAAGGGAAGACCAGGTATCGGAGCCCGGCGACGGCCGCGATCACGATAATGACAAGAAGAATGATGGCCAGCGTCTTTCCCAATGATGCGCTCATATTAGTTCTCCTCGTTTATATATACGAGGAACGAAGAAAAAAGTTGCCGGACTTTATCCTCTCAAACTTTCGCTTTTGCCTTGTTCCGGACGAGCGCGTACATCAGACTGTCTTCGTTCCAGCCCGCCACCCTGGCGTAGAGCTTCTTGGCTCCCGCGGCATCCCCCGCCTTCTCTTTAGCGATGGCCGCATAATAAAGATAGAAGGGTTCCTCGGCTTTGGTGAAGTGGGCATCGGCCCCGGCGTAATCCCCCCTGGCCAACAGGATGAATCCCCCCGCGCCTTCCGCGTACCTCGACAAGAAAGGCTCCTTGAACTTGGCGACGGCGGCCTTCATTTCCGCGAGCTTCGCTTCGGCCCCGGCGAAATCCTTCCGTTCCGCCGCCATGAAAACTTCCCAGAAGAATGAACCGACTTCCGTGTTCTGCTTGACGTCGGGCGGGACGGCAGGGTCCTCCAGGCATTTCCGGCACTCCGCGATGCTCATGGCGGCCGCGGCATAGTTTTTCAACTCGCAGGAGATCGCGCATTTCCCGAGATAGAGCCCGGCCGCCTCTCCGGGCAGCCCGAGCTCGCGGGCCAGGCGGATGGCCGCGTCCGAGGCCTCGAGCGCCTTCTTGTCGTCCCCCGCGTAGATATAGGAACGGGCGATCCCTTCTTCATCAAGGACTTTGTTCGCGGGTTCGAGCTCCATCGTCTTGGCCTTCTCGAGGGCCTGGCGGCCTTCCGCGTACTGGCCCTTCAGAATGTAGCTCGAGCCGATCTTGGATTGCGACAGCGCGAAGTGCGGGTCGAGCTTCACGGCCTGCCCGTAGTGGCTGATCGCGTCGTCGAACCGGCCCATCTTCATGTAGAGGTCGCCGAGACAGTCGTGCGGGTTCGCCTCCTGGGGGGCGAGATCGCGGTAGGCCTTGAAATGCTCTTCGGCCTTGCCGTAGTCGCCTTTCGCGACATACATGTAGGCGAACCAATTGTGGGTCGGGAAATAATCTTTGTCCATGGCGAGTGCTTTTTCGAATTGCGGGATGGCCTTGTCGAATTCCTGCCGTTCGGCCAAACACATGGCGAGCCACAGTTGGGCCACCTTGTCGTTAGGGAACATCTCCGCGATCTGCCGGAAGATCTCGGTTCCCTTGACGTGATCGTTCTCCAGGAACCAGGCCTGGTCGGCGGCGATCAGCAGTTGCTCGCCCTTAGACACGCGGGGAGCCAGGGCCAGGGCTTTTTTCAGTTCATCCTGCAAAATCTTGGGGTCGGCGGCCGTCTCCGCCATGTAAACGTGAGCGAGGGCGAAGTCGGGGTCCTTGGCCACGGCTTGGGCGAAGAGCTGGTGGGCCTCCTCGCGGTGCCAGTTCTGGGCCTTGGCATACCCCTCCAGGTAGAGCTTCAGGGCTTCCTTGGATTTGGTGGTGATGGGGACCCCCGGGACTGCGGCGGACTGCGCGCCGGCGAGCGCGACAAGAACCAGGATGAAGGCCCAAGCGCCTAATTTCATGACGGTCTTTCGAGAATGATTCATGTTCCCCTCTTCGAAGATGGATTTCAGCGCTAATGTATTCCCGACCGCGGATAGGAGTCAAGAGCAAGGAAATTGCCGCGTAGAAGGCGCTCGACCCTATAAAAGAGCGCGCTCCGAAAACCGTAAACAGCCGTTGACGCAGGATCAAAAAAGAAAACGGCTGCCGGGACAGGAGCGTCCCCGGATTTTCAGCGCAGGACCAGGTTCTCGATGAAGAACTCCATCATCCGGTCCTGATTGATGCCCGAATGGCCTTGGTCAGGACCGACCTGGACTTCGAAACTCTTGCCTTCCCGCCGCGGGCCGGTCCCTCCGCGCGGCGGGCCTTCCGGCTGCAACGCCTGGATGAGCTGCATGGCGTTCGTGGGATGGACGTTGTTGTCCGCCGTGCCGTAGTAGATCATCAGCCGGCCCTTGAGGTTTTTGGCGTACGTCATCGCGCTGCCGGCTTCGTAGCCCTCCTTGTTCTCCTGCGGGATCCACATGTAGCGCTCGGTGTAGATGCTGTCGTACTGGTACCAGGACGTGACCGCGGACGAACCGCAGGCCGCGGCGAACACGTCCGGATAGCGAAGCAGGCACATATCCGAGGCGTAGCCGCCGTAGGATGTCCCATAGATGCCGACCCGGTCCTTGTTCACGTACGGCCGGCTCCACAGCGATTTGACGCCGGCAGCCTGGTCGTCGATCTCGACGATGCCGAGTTTCAAGTAGATCGAATCCATGGCCTTTTTCCCCCGGCCGGACGAGCCGCGGAAATCGAAGGACGCGATGAGGAAGCCGTATTCCGTGAGCAGGCTGGGCAGGCCGAAGTTTTCGCTCGTCCCGTTCCAGCCCGGCCCGCCGTAGACGCTGACGAGCACCGGGTATTTCTTGTTCGGATCGAAGTTGGACGGGAACTGGAGGCTTCCGAAAAGGTCGGTGACCCCGTCGGCGGCTTTGAAGGTGAAGACTTCGGTCTTCTTCAACCCCAGCTGCTCGAACTTCGTCAGGTCGCTTTTGGCCAGATGGGCGACGACCTTGCCCTTCACGTCGATAAGGCGGGTCGCGGGCGGCGTGTCGTGCGTCTGATAAACGTCCGTGAAATATTTCGCGTCCGGCGACAGGCTGACGCCGTGGTTGAAAGCCGGGTCGGTCAGACGGACGCCGTCCTTACCGTCCAGGCCGACGCGGTGGAGCTGCAACATCTTGAAGTTCGCTCCGTCGCGGGCCATGTAATAAAGGAAGCGGCCGGTTTCGTCCACCTTGACGATGTTGGCCACTTCGAACGGATGGTTGGTGACCGTCGCCAGGAGCTTGCCGGTCAGGTCGTAGAGATAGAAATTGCGGAAGCCGGACCGCTCCGAGACCCAGAGGAATCGTTTATTATCTTTGAGCCACGTCAAAGAGGGAGGGGGATAGTCCTCGACCCAGCCGGTCGGCCATTCCTCGCGGATGATGACGCGGCACTTGCCTGTGGCCGGGTTGGCAGCGACGACATCCAGAATGTTCTGGCGCCGGTTGGTCCGGTAGAACAGGAGCTCGGTGCCGTCGGCCGTCCAGGAGACACGGAAAACATAGTGCCCGACGACCGCGTCATCGAACGGTTTGCCGTCGCGGACGTCCACCTTAACGCTTGTCTTCGAAGCGACGTCATAAACTAAGATATCGACAATCGGGTTGGGCTGGCCCGCCTTCGGATAAGCCTCGATGTCGGGCTGGCTGTAAACCTTCGTTTGGTCCATCTGGAGGAAATAATCGGGGACTTTGCTCTCATCGAAGCGGTAATAGGCGATCCTCTTGGAGTCGGGCGACCACCACATGGCCGTGGTCTGGCCAAGCTCCTCGCCGTAGACCCAGCTCCCAGTCGCATACTTGACCCGCGTTTTCGCATCGCCGTCGGTCGTGACCTGGATTTCGTTTTTCCCGTCCGAGTCGCTCAGCCAGAGGTTACGGTCGCGGTAGAACGCCTTGATCTTTTTATCCGGCGAGACCGCTTCCGTGAACTGCCGTCCGCGCGCCGGCCCGCCGCCGCGGCCGCCCCGCATCCCCTCGGGCTTTTGGGCGGGTTGGGCCGCCCCGGTATCGACGGCCTGCTTCTTGGCGATGTCATATTTGTACGTCCTGCCGTCGCGGGTGTATTCGAACGACTTGCCGTCGTCGGCCCAGCGGACGGTGAGGGCGCCGGTCTTGAACGCGCCCTGAAGCTCCTTGCTCATCGTTTGGACCCGGTCGTAGCCGGGGTAAGTCTTCAACCGGTCCTGGGCGAAGGACACGCTCGCCAAAGAAACGAGCGCGGCAAGCGCCAAAATTGCTAAGGCTGACCTCCTGGTTATCAAACGACGAATCATGTCATGACCTCCATATTTGAAAGTTCGTGAGATTGCCACGTCGCACCGCTCCCCGCGATGACATTCGATCTGACGATGTTTCTCGGATGCCGTCATTTAACGGAAAATTTGTGGACCGTGCCGGTCCGGTACATCTGTCCGGGCCGAAGGGTCGTGCTCGGGAAATTGGCATGGTTGGGAGAATCGGGGAAATGCTGTGTTTCCAGGCAGAACCCCCAGTGTTTTCCGTAAGTTTGTCCGCCTTTGCCCGTGATCGTCCCGTCCAGGAAATTGCCCGAATAGAACTGGATGCCGGGCTCGGTCGTGAAGATCTCCATGACCCGGCCGCTTTCGGGCTCGACCACGCGGGCGGCGAGCGCCATCGTCTTATCGCCGCTCAACAGGACGAAATTATGGTCGTAGCCGCCCTCGACACGGCCGATCCTCGAACCGATGGCCTGCGGGGCCCGGAAATCCATGGCCGTTCCTTGGACGGCGCGAAGCTCGCCGGTCGGAATCAGCCCCGCGTCCACGGGCGTGTAGCGGTCCGCGGCCAGCATGAGCTCGTGGCCGAGGATATCGCGTTTTCCGCCGGCGAAATTAAAGTAGCTGTGGTGCGTCAAGTTCACGGGCGTGGCTTTGTCCGTGGTCGCTTCGTATTCGATCCGAAGCTCGTCGTCATTGGTCAGCATGTAGACGACGCTCACCCTCAAATTTCCGGGATATCCTTCTTCGCCGTCCTTGCTGAGGTGAGCGAATTTCACGCCGACGGCGCTCGCCTCGGAAAACGACGCGGCCGCCCAAACGACCTTGTCGAATCCCTTGATCCCGCCGTGGAGATGGTTCGGCCCGTTGTTGGTCGCGAGTTTATAGACGACACCGTCGATCGTAAATCGGCCCTGCGCGATACGGTTGCCGTATCGCCCTACGGTCGCGCCGAAATAAGGGCTGTTTTTGAGATAGCCGTCGAGCGTGTCGTAGCCCAAAACGCAGTCCGCGAAGACGTCATTTCGGTCAGGGAGTTTGAGCGAAACGAGGGTCGCGCCGTAGGTCATCAGGCGCGCTTCAAGCCCGTTTTTATTCGTGAGAGTGTAGATATCGACGGGCGTCCCGTCCGGCAAGCGGCCGAAAAGCGTTTTTGTGACATTCATCATCGCCGCTCCTTTCGCCGGACCCTCGGGCTTGGGCATCGCCGCAGCCGGAGACTTCGCGGTTTTTTGGCAGGCGACAAAACCATGAAAACATCCGATGCCGAGAAGGCCGAACGCCAAAACAACCGCGGATTTTTTCATAAAGAAGGCCTTACATATCAAAATTTATCGCGAAAGACAAATCACATCTCGAATATCTTACGGGCGGCCTTTTCCTTGGACATGCGCTCGTCCGCCAATTGGAGGGCGTCCGAAACCTCTTTGCCGCTGAGCGCCGTGGCCGTCCCCATCGACAGAGATAAGGCGGGCCCCTCATCGCGGACGGCGGTGTGCAAGGTCGCCCGGATGCGGTTCAGGACGTCCGCGGCCGTCGCCTCGTCGACGCCGGGCAGGATAACCCCGAATTCGTCTCCGCCGAGGCGCGCCACGATATCCTCGCCGCGAAAGGAGCTGAGCAGAAGGCCGGCGGCCATGAGGAGGAGTTGATCGCCGGCCGCGGAACCGAGGGTTTCGTTCACTGCTTTCAACCCGTCCACGTCGATGATGACGACGCTAGAGGGAAACCGCCGCCCCTTCGACACCCGCTCGATTTCGGCGTCGAAACAAGCGCGGTTGTAGAGGCCGGTCAGGGCATCATGGGTGCTGGCCCGCTGAAGGTCCGCGGAGAGCGCATCCATCTTCTCGACCATCAAGTTGAAGGCCGCGGAATAATCGGCCATGAATTCGGCGCGTTGGCTGAAATCGCCCTGGGCGATCTTCTGCATCTGTCCGGTCAAATGCCGAAGGTTGGTTTGAAGCGCCGTCAGGCTTCCGGCCAGGGGTCCGCGCGCGAGGTCAAGCGTTTGGGACAAGTCCCCGCCGGCGAGGGCGTTCGCGAACCGCTGAATATCGGCCAGCGAGTGGACGATGTTTTCCAGGTCCGCCGCGTAGGGACAATCGCTCGGGATCCGGGAGGGAAGCCGCCCCTCGCCGAGCTCTTTCAGAATCTCATGAAGTTCATCCGCCATCATCGTTCTCCTCGCGAGTCCTCGCCCGTTTAGCTTGTCCCCGGCGCCCGGGGGCATCCCGTCCGCGGCCGGACGCTCTACTCCTATTTTTAGGAAACCCGCTCCAATGTCAAGCCCGACTTAAGGCCGCGTCCGGATTCTTCTCACGAATCCTCGAGGACACCCCGGAGCGCGGCAAAATCATCGGGCGTGAAATCGCCCCAAAGATAAGGAAACGTCAGCTTGTTGTGGAGTAAGGGGTCGGCGTCCGGG
>Ga0315291_10010427_pt1 | contig 11363 bp, 8 predicted proteins | sample YL17G12_20_MG_FD_203070 | JGI IMG/M metagenome (GOLD analysis project Ga0315291, IMG submission 203070) | Sediment microbial communities from Yellowstone Lake, YNP, Wyoming, USA - YL17G12_20 | ecosystem: Environmental > Aquatic > Freshwater > Lake > Sediment | place: USA: Wyoming | collected...
ATCCGACTAAGAACAGCCCTAACAGTATATAGGAAAAAATCTTCCCTATTTTCATTTATGGTTTTCTTTCAGTTTTACATATAGCTGCGTTATAAACATTGTTGTAACTTTAGTCATATCAACTCCTTACGAGCAAACTCAATTCCTGCAAAAATTCTTAATCCTATATTATATCGTCCGTGCGAGGACTTATACATAAAAAACGCTATACGCACTGGGTGCACCTGCCTCAGAATCGGTCGGAATATTTTATTGCGTATTCCCGCAATTCTTGTTACAAAGCACGATGTTTTAGAGCGTCTAATTTGAAACTGTGCCCATAGGAGCTTTGTTAACATCCCAAATGGAAAGGAGCCAGGAAGATGAGCATCGCCAAATATTGTTTAACTATTATTGTCGTATCAGGTTTCGCACTTTTTGTAAATGTGAATTTCGCAGGGGCAGCCACGGCTGAGGAATTCAAGCTGACTCGCCAGCAGGTTATAGAAAAAACCATGAAGCCGTACAATGGGCCAAGCGTAAAGGGCGTTGATACCACCACTCTCACAGGTAAGGTAATGTGCGGCTATCAGGGCTGGTTCGCCTGCCCGAACGACGGCTCGGAACAGGGCTGGGGACGCTGGGGAAAAAAAGGTAAATTTGAGCCTGGAAGCTGCGAAGTCGATTTCTGGCCTGACATGAGCGAATATGATGAGGATGAAAAGTACCCGACATCCTTTCGGCACGCAGATGGGAGTATGGCCTACGTCTATAGTCCTACGAACCGCAAGTCGGTATTGCGTCACTTTAAATGGATGCAGGACTATGGTATTGACGGCGCCTTTGTTCAGCGTTTTGGCAGAAATACATTCGGCGCCAAAATACCGTATCATTTCAATACAGTTCTCGAACATTGCCGCGAGGGCGCAAACTTATACGGCAGGACATACGCAGTGATGTATGACCTGTCAAAGCTCAAAGCCGGAGAAATGGATGGCGTCATTGAGGACTGGAAGCTGCTGGTCGACAAAATGAAAATTACCAAGGACAAAGCCTACCTGCACCACAATGGAAAACCGGTGGTGACGGTTTGGGGAATCGGGTTCAACGATAATAGAAAGTATACTCTTAAGGAATGTGCGGCTTTGGTGGATTTTCTGAAGAACGACCCTAAGTATGGAGGGTGCACTGTGATGATAGGTGTGCCTACGTGGTGGAGAACGCTCTATAATGATTGTGTCAATGACAAAAAGGTCATTGAAATCGCACTCGCTGCCGACATCATTAGTCCCTGGATAGTGGGTCGATTCGGCAAAATAGAAGATGTTCCGAGTTTCGCCCGCAATATCTGGGAGGAAGATATTCAGTGGTGCAAAAAAAACGGCAAGGAGTATCTTCCCGTAGTATTCCCCGGTTTTAGCTGGCACAACATGAAATCCAAAAGCCCTCTGAATCAGGTTCCTCGTCAGGGAGGCCGCTTCCTCTGGAAGCAGTTTATTGAGGCCCAAAAGGCAGGTGCAACTATGATTTATGTGGCTATGTTCGATGAAGTCAACGAAGGAACCGCAATCTTTAAGTGCAGCAACGAGCCGCCTGTGGGAGAGTCAAAATTTTTGACATACGAGGGTCTTCCGAGCGACCACTATTTATGGCTCGTAGGTCAAGCCGGCAGAATGCTTCGTGGCGAAATACCCGAAGATTTTCGACTGCGATCCGTATATAACGATCGCCTGCAAGGATGCAGAAAGGACTGATATGAAAAAAATAATGGTTTTTATTGTCGGGGCTTTGTTTTTGGGATTAACAAGCCAGAGTCTGGCTGAAAATAAGGGTGAGAAAATATCTTTTTCCGCTCTTGGCGAATCCGGATTACTTTCTCGCACGCTTCGTAATGTTATTCCTGCTGAGGGCTGTCTGGTGAGCTACGACTTAACACTGCCGGATTTTGAGAAAGGTGTAATAAATGAATCGAAGATAGGTGGTTGGTGCTCAGGCTATGAAACAAGCCCCACCCCTTTTACAAGCTTTGATCAATTCAAAGGCCTGTCTTATGATGACATCAGCGATAAAAAGTTTTTAAACGCGTTCCATTGCGGCTATTACCTTTTGTTGAAGCTCAATGATGGTCGATACCTGGCGCTGCTGCCCCTGGTTTCCGCAGAGGTGATGGCCACTATCTCGGTTTATCAAGGAGCGCCCCGCATTAAGCTTTGTACATTTGGAACAGATGCTTTCAGCGGCCAGGCGCCGCTGTTTAGCTGGGCCTATGCAAAGGACCCCTATTCCGCTACACAGAAATGCTGGGACCATGCGCTTCAATCTAAATTTTGTAAAGATAACATTCAATGGAGATCGAAAAAAAAGTATCCCCAAATGTACAACTATCTGGGCTGGTGCACATGGGAATCCTTCGGCGGAGATATAACTGAAGCCAATGTTATCAAGAGCATAAATGAAATCAAGGAAAGTCCTGTTCCGGTGCGATGGGTGATTATCGATGATGGTTATCTTGATGCAAAGACACCCGCCAGAGGCGGGAAAAGCCAACTGCTCAGTTTCGGCACTAATGACAAGTTCCCCAACGGCTGGCAGCCGATAACCTCTCTAAAAGACGACGCCACCGTAAAATGGATTGGTATTTGGCGCAATATGAGTGGATACATGGGTGGCGTAAGCCCGGATCATACCATGATCGAGATCAAGGATCACCTGATGCTCCAACGCGCTTATAAGAAGGAAAATCCCACCAGGCCCGCAGAGTGGGAAGATGCGATGATTGTTAAACCCGACGACGCGTCTTCGAAAGCGTTTTATGAGGCGATGATTAATAACACCCGGCAGAGCGGCTTTGATTTTGTAAAAGTGGATTTTCAGACCTACAACTTTTGGATGTATGCAGGTACGGGAAATGCCGTGAACAGCGCTCATCAAAACAACAAGGCGCTCGAAGAGGCATGCAAAGCAAACAATATTGACTTGCTAAACTGTATTTCGCAATGCAATGTCAATGTCTTCAACACGAAATACAGCAGCGTCACACGCGCCAGTGTCGACATCAAACTCGATAATGATAATATGGCGCGAACCGTCCAGTCTTTTGCCAATAATATGTGGTGGGGTGATATTTTAATTGGTGATCTGGATATGTACCACACCGGTAATGATAAAACGGCCCAATACCTGACGGTTGCCCGTGCTGTTTCCGGAGGTCCGGTTTATATCTCTGACAAACCGGGGCATTTTAACAAAGAAATGATTCAGCCGGTCATCTTTAACGATGGAAAAATTATTCGCACCCTGGCCCCAGCCGTCCCATTGCCGGATTCACTCTTTATCCACGCCAATAAAGGCAAGTCCTGTTTCCGGGTTATCGCTCCGACGCGTCATGGTTCCTGTTCAATTGCCGCATTCAACTTTTCCGAACACCCGCAGGTGGATGGAATTATCAGCAAAAATGATTATCCTTTTGCCGCGGCCAAAGAGCAGCCCTATAACGGCCTATGGCCTATTCCGCAGGAGGGTCTGGTGGTCTATGACTGGCAAGCCAAAAAGGGGGCTCGGCTAAACGATGATTATGTTTACAGCGTAGATCGAATGAAGGGCAAAATCTTTAACCTGTCGCCGATCAACAAGGGATGGGCCATCATCGGACGCTCGGATAAATATATCGGCGGCTGCACCTATTCGATCGACAAATGCTCTGAAAACGAAATTGAGGTGACGTTAGATGAATCCGGTCCGTTGGTTGTCTATCATGGCGGCCAAAAGCCCAGGGCATCGGAAGGGTCCGTCACGGTGATCGGTGAGGGTTTTTATCGCATTGATCTACCCATCGGGGAAATAAATAAGAAAATCACCATTAGTTTATTATAGCTGGGAAATACCCTCATAATGGCTGGGCCGGGAATTGGTTACAGTTCAATAAATTTACTAAATATTCCCTATGCGCCAAATAGACAATCCGTTATTTTCAAACCCTGTAAAGAGAGATAAAAAAGTCCTTCGTGAATGGTTAATAGCGAATAGGGACCAAATTTAGAATGGATAAAAAATCCTGTAAGTTCTTGTATCGTTTGCGTCCATGGCCTCTTTTGCGTATTTGGCGTTAAAAACTATGGAACTATGGAACAATGGACATATTGCCTTCTCCAGCTTATTTGGGTTTGACGTTTTAAGCGGTCAATGTATAATAACCCAACGTTTTAGAAAATCGTATACTTTGAAATGAAAGGTAAAACAGTGAAAAAAGAATTTCGACGATTACTTACAGCTATTCTTGTACTGTCATTTTTTGTCCTGCATCTAACTGTTGGATGTGCAAGCGAAGCCGCCTCGTATCTATCAATTGCTTCAGGTTTAAAACCGAGCATTCTGCGATATAATGTTGCGGGCAACCACGACATCCACGATGCGCCGAGCCCGACTTCGTATGCGTGGTATAAGGAGCGTTTTGGCGACTTGTGGTATTCGTTCACTTACGGCAATAATCTTTTTATCGTCCTGGAATCCAATATACTTAAAAATTCATCAAACTATCCGGGTAAGGATACGGAACAGATGGATTGGCTCACTGCAACTCTTGCCAATGCGGAAAAATGCTTCGCGGCGAAATTAAGCTTACCGACGAGCTTCCGAAAAGAAAATAACTAAAAGCCTATAAACCTATAAAGGAGAAACGCAATGGTCAAGCTGACTTACAAATTGGGAACAGTAATACTTGCGGCATTGTTGTTTATAAATACCGGTTATGCGAAAAATGACAGTGTCGAAGGCAAAAGCTTAACCCGCCAGGAAATAATAGCGAAAATGAAGCCGTACGATGGGCCAAGTGTCAAAGGCGTCGATACCAATACGTTGACGGGTAAGGTAATGTGCGGCTATCAGGGCTGGTTCGCCTGCCCGAACAACGGCTCGGAACAAAGCTGGAGCGGCTGGGGAAAAAACGGCAAATTTGACGCCGAAAACTGTGCCATCGATTTTTGGCCCGACATGAGCGAATATGATGAGGATGAAAAGTACCCAACATCCTTTCGGAACGCAGATGGGAACACAGCCTACGTCTTTAGTTCTATGAATAAAAAAACCGTGCTCCGTCATTTCAAATGGATGAGTGATTATGGTATTGAAGGAGTCTTTGTCCAGCGTCTTGCTCCTGAGATAGCCCCTGAGAAAGAACTCATTCTCTGCAACCATACGTGGTGGTTAGCCACTGCGCCGAGAACATGGCAGCCGTTTGATACCGCTAAACTTAATTTCCGAAATACAGTTCTTACCCATTGCCGCCAGGGAGCAAACCAGTATGGCCGGGCCTACGCCGTAATGTATGACCTCTCAGGACTAAAGGCCGGACAAATTAACAGCGTCATCGACGACTGGAAACTATTAGTTGACAAAATGAAGCTAACCAAAGACCCCCAGGACAAAGCATACCTCCGCCACAACGGCAAGCCCGTAGTGGCAATTTGGGGAATCGGATTCAAAGACAATCACGAATACACTCTGGACGAGTGCGCCAAGCTGACAGATTTTCTAAAGAACGACCCTAACTACGGAGGCTGTACCGTAGTACTCGGCGTGCCCACCTGGTGGCGAACACTCTACAATGATTGTGTAGATGACAAGATGCTCCATAAAATTGTTCTTATGGCTGACATCGTCAGTCCATGGACAGTCGGACGCTTCAACGCCACGGATGATATCCCGGGCTTTGCACGCAACATCTGGGCCGAAGACCTCAAGTGGTGCAAAAAGAACAACAAGGAGTATATGCCCGTGGTTTGGCCGGGATTTAGCTGGCATAATATGTTTCCAACAATGTCGCTAAATCAGTTCTCGAGGTTAAAAAGCCAATTGCTATGGAAGCAGTATACAGAGGCAAAAAAAGCTGGTGCAACTATGATTTTTCAGGCTATGTTCGATGATTTAGGCGAGGGTGACGCGATATTCAAGTGCACAAGCACCCCACCTGTGGGCCGGACCAGCTTCTTAACCTATGAAGACTTACCAAGCGACCACTATTTATGGCTGGCAGGTCAGGCGGGAAAAATGATGCGAGGCCAAATCGAACTAACCGAACAGCTTCCAAAAAGGAATAGATAACTTAAAAATCGACTGTGGATATGTGTGTATTTGGGCGGTTCTTGGCATTTGCGGAACCCAAAGGCAAACGCCCTCATGATGCCTATCATCGCATGTTTCCAAAGTCCCGACTTTTTCTTCACGACCGATCTGAAGCTTACGCCTGCCGAGGTGATTGGCGATTTTGCCGGTCGCTCAAGGCAGGCGGCAGGCATGGCAATGACAAAAGGACGACCATTTCTATCTACAAACTTGACGTGCAGACAGCAATTTGTTTTTCTTGAGTTTAGGGCGGTTTATGCGTAGAATAAAGAGTTTTGAGGCTGGGCAAAGCAGAAAGTACAGCGTCCCGGACTTAAGATATGTCAAAATTTAAGATAAATAGTTCGTTTCAGCCGGCAGGCGACCAGCCGCAAGCCATAGAACGGCTTGTGGATGGCTTGAAGGCCGACAAGAAATTTCAAACCCTGATGGGCGTAACCGGCAGCGGCAAAACCTTCACGATGGCCAACGTCATCGCCCAGTATAACCGCCCTACCCTGGTAATTTCGCACAATAAGACACTGGCTGCCCAGCTTTATGAGGAATTCAAGGAGCTGTTTCCCGACAACGCCGTCGAATACTTCGTCAGCTATTACGATTACTATCAGCCGGAAGCATACATACCGGCTCGCGATATTTACATCGAAAAGGATGCGTCAAAAAATGCAGACCTTGACCGGCTGCGTCTTTCCACAACGACGAGTCTGTCGACCAGAGAGGATGTGATTATCGTTGCCTCGGTTTCCTGTATTTTCGGTCTGGGTTCACCTGAAGATTACAAGGCCAGCGTCGTAGCGGTGCGTACAGGCGACAGCGTGGACAGGAACGAACTGCTGGGGCGATTCGCCGATTTGCAGTACAACAGAAACGATATTGACTTCCAGAGAGGCACATTCCGTGTCCGCGGCGATGTCGTTGAACTGCATCCCTCTTATGAATCCTTTGCGATTCGTTTCGAATTTTTCGGCGACCAGGTGGAAAACATCAGCTACATAAATCCGGTCTCCAGCGAAATCCTCGCAACCGAGAAACAGGTATTCCTGTACCCAGCCCAGCATTACATTATGCCCGCCGACAGGATTGCCGCTGCCACCGAGAGCATAAAGGCTGAGCTTGGCGAGCGGTTACAGCAGTTCCGCCAGGAAGGTAAACTCCTTGAGGCCCAGCGGCTGCAGGCCCGCACTATGTACGACCTCGAAATGCTTCAAGAGGTCGGCTATTGCAGCGGCATCGAAAATTACGCAAGGCACATGGCGGGCCTAAAAGCCGGCTCAAGACCATATACGCTCATCGATTATTTCCCGAAGGATTTTCTATTATTCATAGATGAGTCACATGTCAGTATCCCTCAGATTAAGGCGATGTGGGCAGGCGACAGGAGCAGAAAACAGGTGCTCGTCGACCACGGCTTTCGGCTGCCCAGCGCCCTTGATAACAGGCCTTTGCGTTTTGAGGAGTTTCAGGAAAACTGGGCAAACGCCATTTTCGTATCCGCTACGCCCGCACCGTTCGAGATGGAAAAATGCAATAATGAGGTCGTCGAACAAATCATTCGTCCGACAGGCCTGATAGACCCCGAAATATTCGTATTCCCCGCAAGCAATCAGATTCCGCATCTATTGGGCGAAATCGAAAAACGGGTCAAGGCCAAAGAGCGTGTCCTTGTTACGACCATGACCAAAAGAATGGCGGAGAACCTGGCCGGCTATATTTCAAAACAGGGTTTCAAGTGCCGCTATCTGCACAGCGAAATCGAAACGCTCGAACGAATCGAGATACTTCGCGACCTGCGGAACGGCCAATTCGACGTGCTGGTGGGCATAAACCTTCTGCGGGAAGGCCTGGATTTGCCCGAGGTTTCAGCGGTCGCAATTCTCGACGCCGACAAGGAAGGATTCCTTAGAAGCCGGACCTCGCTGATACAAACCATCGGCAGAACTGCGCGAAATGTCAACGCTGCCGTATTTTTGTACGCCGACAAGGTTACCGAATCGATGAAGAAAGCTATTGACGAAACCGACAGACGCCGTAAAATTCAGTTACAGTACAATAAGGAACACAATATTACGCCTCAAACCATAAGGAAGGAAGTTCGAAAGAGCCTGACCGAACAGGTCAGGGCCAGACAGACCGCATTAAAAGCGGTTCGGTTCGATGAGCAGGAATATGATAAGGTTGAGCTTGCCGGTGAGATTGAGAAGGAAATGTTGGAGGCCGCTGATGCGCTTGATTTTGAAAAAGCGGCTTTTTTGCGGGATAAGCTCCGCGAACTGAAGGAACTGCCGCAGCTTGTCCTTGTCGATTCGAGCAGGAAACGAGCTATGAACATTGCCGCTAAAAAACTTAAAATGCACAAGAAAGAGAATTAAAAAAAATGAACAATGTCAAAATCAAGAAACTGAACGTCGAAAAGGTACAACCGCTGATTCAAATGGCTATCGGGGAGGACCTCGGCCAGGGCGACATAACAAGCGAACTTTTCGCCGAAGATAACAGAATCGCCAGGGCATATATCGTTTCACGCGAGGAAATAGTCGTATGCGGAATGGACATAGTCGCCGAGATTCTCAAATACTACAACAAAAGATTGAAACTGAAAGTCCATATCGGCGACGGCCATCGTGCCCACGTCGGCAGCAGACTGGCAACTGTCGAAGGGCCGTTGTGTTCGATGCACAGCGCCGAGCGGGTCATGCTCAACTTCATCCAGCGGCTAAGCGGCATCGCTACTACAACACATAAATTTGTAATGGCTGTCGAAGGCACCAAGGCAAAAATCTACGACACCCGCAAGACCACGCCCGGCTGGCGGCTGCTCGAAAAATATGCCGTCAGGTGCGGCGGAGGATTTAATCACCGCCTCGGACTCTATGACGGCATCCTGATTAAAGATAACCACCTTGCACAATTAGGCAGAAATTTTTATCCAAAGCTCAAAAAAATAATCTCTGAGGCCAGGAAAGTAAAAGGAATAAAATTCATCGCCGTCGAAGTCGACCATGTCGACGACCAGCTCAATTACGTCCTGAAAATCCGCGGCGTCGATATTGTGCTTCTGGATAATATGGGCCAGTGGCAGTTAAACCACGCAGTCGCGATGCGAAACAAGATGTGCGGAAAAGGAAAAAAACCGCTGTTAGAGGCATCAGGCAATATAACCTTAAACAACGTCTCAGCAATCGCTCAGTGCGGCATCGATAGAATCGCCGTCGGTGCAATTACGCACTCGGCAACGTCCGTCGATATCGGGCTTGACAGATGATATAAAAATGTTCAAAATTGATTTGCTGGATACTGATAAAATAAAAAATCATCTCAAAACCAGGCGTATAGGCAAAATGGTCATGGTTTTCAGCAGTACCTCAAGCACAAACGACATCGCCGCCGAATATGCGAGGAATAAAGATAACGACGGGCTGGCAATATTCGCCGAAGAGCAGACAAAAGGCCGCGGAAGAGCGGGCAATAAATGGTTGACAGGAAAAGCCGACAGCTTAATCTGCTCAATCGTTTTAATCGGCTGTAAACTCAATCTCGAACTGCTTTCGCTCACCTGCGCCGTGGCTGTCGCAGATGCGATAGACAAAATCGGCAGACACCACGCAAAAATCAAATGGCCCAACGATATCCTCATCAACGGCAAAAAAATCGCCGGCATCCTTCTCGAATCAAAAACTCATAAAGGCACAAATGCCTGCGTCATCGGCATCGGAATAAACTGTCATCAGAATAGAGAGTCACTGCCTGTTGAACTGCAGCAAACCGCCACGAGTATCGACATCGAAGGCAAGACCACATCCGACCGAATCTCGCTGGCAAAACGGCTGCTTACCTCACTCGACCACTGGCTTGACACAGCGGAAAAGGACAGCAGAAAAGCGATAGACCAGTGGAATAAATTAAGCATCCAGTTAGGGCACAGGGTAACGGTTGTTTTTAACCGCCGAAAGTTTACCGGCAACTGCATCGGCATAGACCCCGAAAAAGGCCTCATCCTTCAACTCGATAAAGGCGCAGTGCGAATGTTCGACGCCGCACACACCTCCATCGCAAAATAAAACCAGACGTATGCAGAAAATCGGCCGCAAAAATGCCGAAGAAAATGCTGCTTTCGTTTCTGTTCGATTCTGCTGGAAAAATAATCGGCTTGTTTTACTTTTGGCTGCTTTCTGCTATAATACTTGGTTCATGTAAAAAGTGCGTACGGTGTGGTACGTAATACGAGGGAAAGACTATGGCTGAAAAATTTAACGTAGTGGTAATCGGAAGCGGCCCGGGCGGATACAGTGCGGCTATAAGGTGCGCACAAAGAAAGGCATCGGTGGCAATAGTTGAAAAACAGCATTTCGGCGGCACCTGCCTCAATTGCGGCTGTATACCGTCAAAGGCGCTTTTGGCATCGGCACATACACTGCTTTTGGCCAGACACGCAGCGATGATGGGCGTCGATATTCCGACAGCAAGTGCCAACTGGCCGAAAATGCAGGCACGAAAAGACGCCATAGTTGCCGGCTTCCGCAAGGGCTTACAATGCCTATTGATGGCTAACAAGGTAAAGACGTTCCTCGGCCGCGGCGTGGTAACGGCATCTGGTAAAATTAAAGTTGAATCCGAGTCCGGCTGCGTTGAAATCGAAGCCGATAAAATAATCTTAGCCACCGGCTCAGAGTCGGTACAAATCCCATCGATGCCGTTTGACGGCCAGATTATCATCAACAGCAAGGAAGCACTGAACCTGAAGCAAATACCAAAGTCGATGGTCATTGTTGGCGGCGGAGTTATCGGCTGCGAACTTGCCTGCGTGTATGCCGCTATGGGGACAAAGGTAACCATCGTCGAAGCCCTTACGCGGCTGATTCCGATGGAAGATGCGTGGGTCGGCCAGTTACTCGCTCGCGAGTTCAAAAATCTCGGAATCGACTCTTTAGTCAGCCAGAAAGTTATCTCCATCGACAAAACCGCCGGAATAGCAAAAGTAAATCTCGAAAGCGGCCAGGCAATCGAGGCCGAAAAGGTGCTTATCTCAGTCGGCAGACGTGCCTGCTGCGACAAGGAAACCGTAGAAGCCCTGAAATTAGAAATGGCCGATGCGAGAATTAAGGTAAATGAAAAACTCGAAACCAATGTCCCCGGCGTCTATGCCATAGGCGATGTCGTCGGCACGACTTATCTTGCCCACGGCGCATTTGCAGAGGCCGAGGCGGCAGCAGTTAATGCCACCGGCGGCAGTCGAAAAATGGAAGATTATTCGCTTATACCACGGG
>Ga0315291_10010428_pt1 | contig 11362 bp, 3 predicted proteins | sample YL17G12_20_MG_FD_203070 | JGI IMG/M metagenome (GOLD analysis project Ga0315291, IMG submission 203070) | Sediment microbial communities from Yellowstone Lake, YNP, Wyoming, USA - YL17G12_20 | ecosystem: Environmental > Aquatic > Freshwater > Lake > Sediment | place: USA: Wyoming | collected...
AACCGAGCAGCATGCCGAGTCCGGCGGGGACCATGGGCTCAAAAAGGAACCATAGCCAACTTGTCGTGAAACCCACGAAGTGGCCGAGCGACGCCGAAATGATGACGAAGTACCCGCCGGCCCCATGGACCTTCCGCACTACTTCTTTCAGGGATGCTGCGGTGAGCAAGCAGGCGATCGTGGCGATGATCCACGCCAGAGTCAGCGAGGCCCCTCCTTTTGTAGCCATGTACTGGGCACTGAAGATGACGCCCGCGGCCGGAGCCATATGCGAGATGGACTGAAAGACCTGCCCGACCACTCCGATCGCGCCCTGTGCCAGTCTCGGCTGCTCTACCTTGCTTCGATCGTCCATCATCACTCCTGCAAGGTCCGTCAAGGCCGGGCCGGGCTTGTTGAAAGCTGAAGCTTCGCCAAACATGCCGCTTCGGTGCCCGGCCGGCTTTCCGTGGCCCCTTGGTCGGTTGGCCCCGGAAGCGCGCCCCTTCGACAGCGGGGGAAAAGTGCGACACGCGTTTCTTTTGCGCGAGTCTCAATCAGTCCCCAGCCGGGCGGGATTGTACACAATTCCACACGATTGTTACAATATGCAAGTTTCTTGGCTTCCGGCTGCTGCGCCCGGAAACCGCTATGCAAGAGGGTTTTGCGCAACATCCCAAAAACGTGGTTTTTGTCTTGACTGTCTTCCCGTTCAGTGATATCAGGGCATTGTATACATGGTGGGTTCCGTGGATTTTTGCTGAGATCAGCCATGCCGGGCACTCATGGGTCGCTGCTTCGCCTGTTCGCGGTCTTGCTGCTTGCCCTTCGGGGCCGCAAGAAACGGCGGCCGCTTCCCCCCGGGACATTGCCACAGAGGAGACAGCTAATGCGTAAAGCGTCTGCGACGCGCCTGATGGCCATCTCTGGCCTGCTCATTCTGCTGACCGGCGTTCCCGCCGCCGCGCAGAACGAGCAGAAGCGGTGGAAGGACGAGATGTTCCGCGGTGTGCTGCTGGATGGTCACATCACCGACAAGACGTGGAAACCGGGCATGGGCGAACCCGGAATTCTCTCCCGGCGCGACGCGCGCAAGATCGTCAGCCAGTTGAAAGACGCCCACGCGCAGTACGTCTACTTCGACGCCAAGGCGTTTGGCGGCCTCTACTACAACTCCGACGCCTATCCCCAGTACAAGCACTGGGCGCTGGGCAACGACGATTTCTTCGGGGAATTCGTGGCCGAATGCCGGAAGGCGGGGATCGTCCCGTTCGCCTACGTGACGATGTCCAGCGATCTGCTGGCGGACGACCACCCGGAATGGCGGGTGAAGTTGCTGGACGGCAGCGACTACCAGCGTGTACGGCGCCGCTTCGCTGTCGAGCGCTCGCGCGGCGGGGTGACTTGCATCAACAGTCCCGGGCGGAAGTTCTTCACCACGATCCTGCACGAGATCGCTTCCAAGTACGACATCGCCGGCTACTGGCTCGACGGGCTCCGCACGTTTCCGGCTCAGGGCTGCGGCTGCGAATTCTGCAAGGCGCGGTTCAAGAAGGAAACCGGGCACGACCTGCCACGCGACGCCCAATCGCCCTACTGGCAGGAATTGCTGCAATGGCAGAGCAAGAAGTACGACGAGTATTGCGAGGAACTCCGGGAGTCAATCCACGCCGCCCGGCCTGCTGCCATGGTCGCCCGGAACTTTTCGGATGCACTCGATATCGTCTACGGCGGCGGCGGCGGTTCCCGGGACCTGGAGAGCAATGCGGACACGCAGGACTTCATTAGCCACGAACTGCGCGGCGGGAACATCATGGCGAGTGTCTGGCCACGCGCGCTGCGCGCCCTCGCCGGTTGGGACAAAGTCATCGAGATGGAAATCTGGCGCTTCGACTACCCGTCCTCGGGCGGCACGTACAACGTGAAGTCCGTTCCGTGGCTGTTGAGCGAGATGCTATCGGTGGTAGCGAACGGCTCCAAAATCCAGCTCTACGACAACCTTTATCCCGATGGCACCGTTGATGCCCGCGTGTGGGAAACGGTGGGCGCGGCCTTCCGCGAAATTGAAAAGCGCGAGCCGTGGCTCAAGGCCGCCAAGCCAGTCAACTACGCCGGCCTCGTCTGGTCCAAGCAAACCAGCGCCGTCCATCGCGCCCAGCGCAGCAGTTCCACCGCGGTGCTTGGGCTCTCGCAGATCCTGCTGCGCTCGCAAGTGCCGTTCGAGTTCATCACCGACCGGGGAATCACCGCCGAGGGGCTGAAGAATTTCAATATCGTAATCATGTCCGATACGAAAGCCCTGACCGAGCCGCAGGTGAAATCGCTTCGGGACTATGTTTCCGCCGGCGGCGGCCTGGTCGCGACCTACGAGACGTCGATGTGGGACGCGTCCGGCAAGCGCCGGAACGAGTTTTCTCTGGCCGACGTGTTCGGCGTCAGCTACGCGGGCACCGCGCCGTCGGTGATCCGTGAGGACACCAACCCCGAGCAGAACAGCTTCATCAAGCTCACGAAGCAGCACCCGGTCACCGCCGGTATCGACATGCGCATGCCCTTTGCCACCCAGAATACCGTGCAACTGCACGTCAAACCGCGGCCCGGCACGGAAGCGCTCGCGAAGATCCTTCACGCTTACCGCAATGCGTTCGGCTATCCGCCGAGCGAGGAAGAGACGGGCTATCCCGGATTGGTCGTGAACACGTTCGGCAAGGGCCGCGTCGTGTATTTTCCCGCCGACATCGGCTCGATCTACTACGACTACGGGGGCCTCGACTACCGGCGGATGATGGTGAACGCGATCCGCTGGGCAGCGAACAGCGAGCCGCCGGCCCAGGCGGAAGCGCCCAGTTCCGTGGAACTGACGGTTTTCAAACAGGAAGCCGAAAATCGCCTGGTCGTTCACCTCGTAAATTTTCAGACCGTGACCGGACGCCATTACGTTCTGCGTCCCCAATCGAACGGTTTTACCGGGCCGTATATCGAGGACGTATTGCCCGCGCACGATATCAAGGTAACGGTGAAGGTTCCGCCGGGGAAGCGGATCAAGAACGTGTATCTCGCGCCCGAGCGGGAGGTGGTGAAGTACACGCAAGTGCGGGACTCTGTGACGCTGACGGTTCCGAAGGTCGAGCAGCACCGCATGGTGGTGGTGGAATTTCAACCGTAACTGTAGCGCCGGCAGATTGCCGGCATGTGAGGCGCCGACAGGCGGCGGGCGTTTGCCGCGGTGGCGGGCCGGTCGGCGCGCCGCCAAGATGCCGGCGCTACAGTTTGCAGGCCGATTGCGTGAAAAACCGAGTGCTTCGATGAAAATCAGATATTTGCTTCCCATCATCATGCTGGTTGCCTTCACCCTGCCCCTGTTCAGTCAGACGGCGCAGCTCACCGGCCGGGTCACCGACCCGAGTACCGCGGTCATTCCAGGCGCGCAGGTGCGCGTCACGAATGAAGCGACCGGCCTCAGCCGAACAGTGACTTCGGACGAGGCCGGCTACTTTACAGTCACTCTCCTCGATCCCAGTACCTACAAGATGACCGTGGACGCGGCGGGCTTTAAGCAGTCGGCGCGCAGCGGCATCATGCTGGAGGTCGGCCAGGCCGCACGAATCGACTTCACACTGGAGGTGGGCCGGCAAACCGAAGTCGTGACGGTCACCGGGACGGCGCCGGTCGTGGAGAAGGAGACGGCCTCGCTAGGAGCGGTCGTCGAGCGCGTGAGCGTATCGAGCCTGCCGCTCAACCAGCGCAATCCTTATCTACTCGCGCTGCTCGCTCCCGGGGTGACTCCCGGATCAAGCGTGGACAGCGCCAGTTACAGAGAGGTGGCCTTTTACCCGGCGGCTGCGGCCTTCATGGTGAACGGCGGCCGGATCCAGGCGGGCGAGTTCCTACTGGACGGCACCTCCAACACGGCGAACTGGAGCGACACCAACAGCAGCGTTCCCGTTATGCCCGCCGCCGATTCGGTGCAGGAGTTCAAGGTCCAGACCAATAGCTATTCGGCCGAGTTCGGGCGCAGCTCCGGCGGCGTCATCAACATGGTGATGAGGTCCGGGACGAACCAGTTTCACGGTAGCGCCCACGACTACTTGAAAAACAGCGTGCTGGATGCGAACGACTTTTTCGCCAACAGGGCCGGCCGCCCGTTGGGCAGCTTCAAGCGCAACGTGTTTGGAGGCACTTTCGGCGGCCCGGTCCTGCACGACAAGGCCTTCTTCTTCGTCAGTTATGAAGGCTTCCGATCGCGGACGGCGACGACTTTCACCGCAACCGTTCCCACGGTTCTGGAGCGCACCGGCGATTTTTCCAAAACGGCTCAATCCGTGTCGGGAAGGTGTACGCCGGTCACGATTTACGATCCCACGACCACACGCGCGAATCCAAGCGGGACAGGCTGGGTGCGCGACCCGTTCCCGGGCAACAAGATTCCGTCTTACCGTTTCGACAAGGTGGGCGCGAACATCCTGGGGCTGTACCCGACGCCCAACACGGCCGGCAACTCGTGCAGCAATGCCAGCAATTTCTTCCAGGCGCTAGGGCGGGCGGTGGACACCGACCAGTTCGACTCCCGTTTCGACTACGCTCGGAATGAAAGAAATCGTTTCAACGGCGGCCTCAACTGGCGGCGGCACATGACGGCGCCACCCAACAACTACGGTACCCTGGCCAACAGCAACTGGGAGCCGTACAACGACCCGAGCGAAGGCGCAAGACTCAATTACACTCGCATCCAGGCGGCCAACTTCCTCATCAATGCCCGGCTCGGGGTTGCCCGGGCAATACGAGACATCCCGACGAAGAAAAACATCGACCTGACGAATCTGGGGTTCCCCCAGTCGCTGCTGAACCAGATGGTGCATCCGCTCGACATTCCCCAAGTTCAGCCCACCGGGTACGGCAACATCGGGATGGGGTACCAATTCTCTTTCTGTACGGGAACCACTTACAGTTTCAACGGGAACGGCGCCTGGGTCCGCGGCAAGCACACGATCAAGTTCGGGGGCGACGTCCGCTTCCTCCAGAGCTACGAGTTTACCGGGTTCGGCGCGAGCGGCAGCTACACCTTCGGGCGCGATTTCACGCAGGGACCCAATCCTCTGGCGGCGAGCGCAATCGCGGGCAACGGCGCTGCCAGCCTGCTGCTCGGCTCCGGCAGCGGCTCCATCCAAATTCTCCCGCCGGTTCTCACCTCCAGCCAGTATTACGCGCTGTTCCTCCAGGAGGATGTGCGGGTGACGGACAAGCTGGTGCTGAACGTGGGTTTGAGGTATGACGTGGAGCCAGGCCGTACCGAGCGCTTCAACCAGCTGAGCTGGTTCGATTTCAGCGCCCCTTCGCCGCTAGCGCAAAAAGTCGCCGCGTTCCCGAACCTGCGCGGCGGTTTCCGCTTTGTGGGCGTTGACGCCAAGCGGCAGTTCGATACCGACATGAACAACTTGGGCCCTCGCGTCGGCCTGGCCTACACCATCAACCGCAAGACGGTACTCCGCACCGGCTACGGAATTTTCTATCCGATGTTCAGCGGCGGGGCTGCGGGGGCGAAGGCAAGCAACGCCGGATTCCAGACCGCGAGCACCTGGCTCAGTTCGCTGGACGGCGTAACTCCGCTGAATTACCTCGCAAGCGCCTTCCCGCAGGGGCTGCAAATGCCCACGGGAAGCGCGCTCGGGCTGATGACCTACCTGGGCGGGGCTCTCGGTTTGACCGGGCGGGATGGAGCTGTCGACCGTAAGACCACCACCGGTTACATGCAGCACTGGAACCTGAACCTCCAGCGGGCACTCCCAAGCTCTATCACGCTGGAATTGGCCTATGCCGGATCGAAGGGCACCAAGCTGAGTTACTCCAGCATCGACGTGAATCAACTGCCGCCCGCGGCTCTCCAGCTCGGCAGCGCACTGAATCAGTTAGTCGCCAACCCGTTCTACGGGTTCATCCCGGGAGCCGGACCACTCTCCCAGCCGCAGGTGCAGCGAGGGCAACTCCTGCGGCCGTACCCGCAATTCCAAAACGTCTACGCTATGAATCTGGATGCGGCGGACTCGATCTACCACTCCTTCCAATTGCGGGCGCAGAAGCAGTTTGCCCAAGGCCTGACCTTCATGGTCGGCTACACGAACGCCAAGCTGATCAACGACTCCGACGCCATGGCTTCCGGCTGGGGCCAGATAACCCAAACCCAGAACACTTACGATCGGCGCTCCGACCGGGCTCTATCGGCCCTCGATATCAGCCAGCGGCTGACGATCAATTACGTCTACGTGCTCCCCTTCGGTCGCGGCAGACACTTCGGCAGTTCCTGGTCGCCATGGCTCGATCGCGCCATCGGCGGCTGGCAGTTCAATGGTGTCACCGTGTTTTCGAAGGGGTTTCCGCTCGCCCTCACAGCGGCGAACACCAGCGGGGCGTACAATCTGGAGGAACGCCCGAACGTCAACGGACAGAACCCGAACCTGCCGGGGGGCCGCAGCACCACCGCTAAGCTGGCCCGCTGGTTCGACACCAGCGTTTTCAGCCAGCCCGCTCCGTTCACCTTCGGCAACGGGCCGCGGCTGTTGCCGAACGTCCGCTCCGACGGGCGGAAGAACTTCGACATGTCGTTGTTCAAGGCGTTTCCGATCAGGGAGCAGATGCGCGTGGAGTTCCGGGCGGAGTTGTTCAACGCCTTTAACACGCCGCGTTTCGGTAACCCCAATCTGGTCGTGGGCAACGCCAGCTTTGGCATATCGAGCAGCCAGGCGAATTCGCCGAGGGTAACGCAGATGGCGCTGAAGTTCATGTTCTGAGCCCGGAGGTCCAACAGAGCCGCGTGCCAAATGTGCAGCGGCGGTCTTTAGACCGCCATGAGCGCTCGTAACTGCTTGCAATGGCGACCTGGAGGGCGCCGCTACATGGCCGACCCTCCGGCGCCGGCAATTTTTTCACAGCGGCTCTGTTGATGAGCGCGTTACCAGAGTAGCTGAGGTGTGAGCTCTGTCACTTAGAGGTATTTTGTCCGGCCGGGCGCTTCCCGGCCGATTCTGTCGGCGGTAACTAAAAGGAGTCTTGCGATGAAAATCAGATACTTCCTTCTTGTCGTCCTGCTAGGCGCATTTACCCTGCCGCTGTTCAGTCAGACGGCGCAGCTCACCGGCCGGGTCACCGACCCGAGCACCGCGGTCATTCCAGGCGCGCAGGTGCGCGTCACGAATGAAGCGAACGGCATGAGCCGAACAGTGACTTCGGACGAGGCCGGCTACTATACGCTCACTCTCCTCGATCCCGGTACCTACCAGGTAGCCGTGGACGTAGCGGGCTTTAAGCAATCGGCACGAAGCGGCGTCACGTTGGAGGTGGGCCAGGCCGCGCGAATCGACTTCGCCCTCCAGGTTGGCCAGCAAACCGAGGTCGTGACGGTCACCGGGACTGCGCCGGTCGTGGAGAAGGAGACCGCCTCGCTGGGCGCCGTAATCGAGCGCGTGAGCATATCGAGCGTGCCGCTCAACCAGCGCAATGCGTACCTGCTCGCCATGCTCGCGCCGGGTGTCACTCCCTCCACGCGCGACGTGGCCAGCGAAGATGCGGCCCATTATCCGGCGGCTTCGGCCTTCATGGTCAATGGCGGCCGCATCCAGTCGAGCGAGTTCCTTCTCGACGGAACCTCCAATACGGCGAGCTGGAGCGGAACGTCGAACAGCGTTCCCGTTATGCCCGCCATCGATTCCGTGCAGGAGTTCAAGGTCCAGACCAACAGCTATTCGGCCGAGTTCGGGCGCAGTTCCGGCGGCGTCATCAACATGGTGATGAGGTCCGGGACGAACAAGTTCCACGGCAGCGCCCACGACTACCTGCGCAACAGCGTGCTGGATGCGAACACCTTTTTCGCCAACAAGGCCGGCCGCCCGTTGGGGAGCCTGAAGCGCAACATGTTTGGAGGCACTTTCGGCGGTCCGATCCTTCACGACAAGGCCTTCTTCTTGGGCAGCTACGAAGGCCTGCGGTCCCGGAGGGGGACGACTTTCACCGCAACCGTTCCCACGGTGCTGGAGCGCGGTGGCGATTTCTCGGGTACGGCTCAAACCGTGTCGGGCAGCTGCACTCCGGTGACGATCTACGATCCAGCGACCACGCGCGCGAATCCCAGCGGGGCGGGCTGGGTGCGCGACCCGTTCCCCAACAACAAGGTCCCGTCGTACCGTTTCGACAAAGTCGGTGCGAACATCCTGGGGCTGTACCCGTTGCCCAACACGGCCGGCAACTCATGCAGCAATGCGAGCAACTTTTTCGTGGCGAAAGCGCAAGCGCAAACCACCGACCAGTTTGACTCGCGTTTCGACGTGGTGCCGAATGAACGGAATCGTTTCAACGGCGGTATGAACTGGCGCCGCAACATGACTGCGCCGCCCAACAACTACGGCACGCTGGCCAACGCCAACTGGGAGCCGTACAACGACCCGAGCGAAGGGGCCCGCCTCAATTACACTCGCATCCAGGCCGCCAACTTTCTGATTAACGCCCGGCTCGGCGTTGCTCGGGCCATACGCGACATCCCCACGAAGAAAAACATCAACCTCACGGAGTTGGGGTTCCCGCAGGCGTTGCAGAACCAGATGACGCATCCTCTCGATATTCCCATCGTCCAGCCTTCGGGCTACGGCAACATCGGGAACGGCTGCTGTCCGTTCGCCTTCCTCGCCGCCACTACGTACAGCTCGAATCTCAATGCCTCCTGGGTGCATGGCAAGCACACCATCAAGTTCGGCGGCGACCTCCGCTTCCTGCAAAGCTACGAGTTGACCGGGTTCGGCACCAGCGGCCAATATACGGTCGGCCGCGATTTCACGCAGGGGCCCAATCCTCTCGTGGCGAACGCAGTCGCGGGCAACGCCGCCGCCAGCCTGCTGCTCGGCACCGGCAGCGGCTTTGTACAAGTGATCCCCGGCGTTCTCACCTCCAGCCGGTACTACGCGCTGTTCTTCCAGGACGATATGCGGGTCACCGACAAGCTGGTGGTGAACCTGGGGCTGAGGTATGACTACGAGACAGGGCGCAGCGAGCGCTACAACCAGCTAAGCTGGTTCGACTTCAGCGCCCCCTCGCCGCTGGCGCAAAAGGTGGCCGCGTTTCCAAACCTGCGCGGCGGCCTGCGCTTTGTAGGCGGCGACACCAAGCGGCAGTTCGATGGCGACAAGAACAATTTTGGCCCTCGGTTCGGCCTGGCCTACACAATCAATCGTAAGACCGTGCTGCGCAGTGGCTACGGGGTTTTCTACCCGCTGTTCACCGGCGGCGCGTCCGGCGCCAGTGCCGGCTTCGCCGGGTTCCAGGTTTCCACGCCCTGGGTCAGCTCGCTGGACGGTGTAACTCCGCTGAATCCGCTTTCGAACGCCTTTCCCAAGGGCCTGGATTTGCCAAACGTAAGCCAGATGGGGCTCATGACGTACGTGGGTGGAGCCCTGGGAGTCACCGGTCGTGACGGCGTTATCGATCGCAAAATCACGACCGGTTACATGCAGCAATGGAATTTGAACCTCCAGCGGGCCATGCCGGGCTCGATCACGCTGGAACTGGCTTATGCGGGTTCGAAAGGCACCAAGCTGAGTTACGCCGGCCTCGACCTCAATCAGTTGGCGCCCCAATACCTCTCACTCGGCACGGCACTGAATCAGTTAGTCGCCAACCCGTTCTACGGTTACATTTCGGGTTCGGGACCGCTGACGCAGCCGCAAGTAATGCGCTCGCAACTGCTGCGGCCGTACCCGCATTTCTTGAACCTGCTGGCGCTCAACCTGGACGCCGCGTCCTCGGTCTACCACTCCTTCCAATTGCGGGCGCAGAAGCAGTTCTCCCAAGGCCTGACTTTCATGGTGAGTTACTCGAATGCCAAGCTGATCAACGACTCCGACAACATCGGCTCAGGCTGGGGGCAGGCGACCTCAGCACAGAATCTTTACGATCGGCGGGCCGACCGCAGCCTGTCTGCATTGGACATCAGCCAGCGGCTGATGATCAATTACGTCTACATGCTCCCCTTTGGCAGGGGCAAACACTTCGGCAGTTCCTGGTCGCCGTGGCTCGATCGCGCCATCGGCGGCTGGCAGTTCAACGGTGTGACTACGTTTTCGAAGGGGTACCCGCTGGCCCTGACAGCGACGAACACCAGCGGGTCGTACAACCTGGTTGAGCGCCCCAACGTCAACGGAAACAATCCGAAGCTGCCGGGGGGCCGCACTACCGACGAGAAGCTCGCCCGCTGGTTCGACACCAGCGTCTTCAGCCAGCCGGTGCCCTACACGTTCGGCAACGGACCGCGGTTGTTGCCGAACGTTCGCTCCGACGGGTCGAAGAACTTCGACATGTCGCTGTTCAAGGCGTTTCCCATCAGGGAACAGATGCGGATCGAGTTCCGGGCGGAGTTGTTCAACGCCTTCAACACGCCGCGTTTCTCCAACCCCAACCTGGTCGTAGGCAACAACAATTTCGGCATATCGAGCGGCCAGGCGAACGCCCCCAGGCAGGCGCAACTGGCGCTGAAGTTGATGTTCTGAAGTGCGCAGTCGGTTATGGTGCGGGGGCGCCCGCCTGGCTTGGACGCCAGAGCAAAGCGGCGCCCCCACATGATCGCTTATCGGCGGCAGGAAGGCGGCAATGAGAACAATTTGCTGCGCCGTGGGGTTTGTTTTGCTCGCCGGCGTTGGATCGGGCGCATCCGCGTCGGCAAACGGCAAGGGCGACTCCTTCGCTTACATCGGCACGTACACCGACCATGGCGACCCGCCTCCCACGAGCAAGGGAATCTACCTTTATCGTATGCAGGCCGGCTCACCTCGGCTGATCCCGCTGGGCTTGGCGGCGCCAATGTCCAATCCGTCGTTCCTGGCCTTGCACCCGAACGGGCGCTTCCTGTATGCGGTGAGCGAGAACTTCGACTACCAGGCTCACAACGGCACGGTCAGCGCGTTTTCGGTCGAGCCAAAGACTGGCCGCCTGGTTCCGCTGAACACCGTATCCTCCCGAGGCGCCGGACCTTGTCACATATCGCTCGACCGCACCGGGAAGCTTGCACTGGTCAGCAACTACGGAAGCGGCAGCTTTGCCGCTTTCCCCTTGCGGGCAGAGGGACGGCTGGCCGAAGCTTCGGCCTTCCTGCAATATTCGGGGAAGGGCGTAGATCCGAAGCACCAGGAAGGCCCGCACGCTCATTGCGTAGTCGCGTCGCCCGACAACCGGTTCGCAATCGCGGTGGATCTCGGGCTGGACAAGCTCCTGGTTTACCGTCTGGATCCGGCCAAGGGATCGCTGGAGGCGAACGATCCTCCCTTCTACAAGCTCAAGCCCGGCGCCGGGCCGCGGCATTTCACCTTCAGCCCCTCGGGCAAGTTCGCTTACGTGACCAACGAACTTG
>Ga0315291_10010430_pt1 | contig 11362 bp, 7 predicted proteins | sample YL17G12_20_MG_FD_203070 | JGI IMG/M metagenome (GOLD analysis project Ga0315291, IMG submission 203070) | Sediment microbial communities from Yellowstone Lake, YNP, Wyoming, USA - YL17G12_20 | ecosystem: Environmental > Aquatic > Freshwater > Lake > Sediment | place: USA: Wyoming | collected...
CCCCCCTCCAAGGGCTTCGCCACCTCTGCCGAGCCCGCTCTCAAGCCACCCAACACCAAATGCGATGCTCAGCGGAGGGGTGGTGAGAAATGCGGGCTAATCTCGAACCGCAGTTGTCTCAAACCGGTTGACACGTTCCGGCGAAAGAGTCCTACTCGATTTATTGCTCTCATCGCTTCCCATGGACCTTTGTACCACTATTGGCGGGGCGGAGGATGACTACAAATCGAATTAGGACACTACCGAGCGGGACAGCCGGTTGCATGAACCGGGGGGCCTGGGTAAGATAGTGGTTTGGTCTGCACACCTTCGTGGAGGTGGCTTGTGAAGGTAAGCCGTGCCGAGGCGACGTTGACAGCGCCCGTCCGAAGGTAAGGCGGGTCGCTTGGCAACGCCCACACAGGGCGACTTGGACATCTTTCTTTCCCTCCAGGAACAGGAGAATCTGCAAATGGGACGAAGAGTTGGCGTGATATTGCTGGGCCTGGTTGCCGCGCTGTGCGTGGTGACCGACGCAGCCTGGGCCTGCAAGTTCCTCGACGGCTGTCTCAGCCGCTGCCGCATCCGCCGTTGCTGTGTATCGCGCTGCGTGCCCTGCTGCGCGGGGGAAGTGACGACTTGCGGCCCGGCCGTCTGCGCTCCGGTCACGGAGGAAGGTGCCGCCGCGGCCCCGAAGGAAGCGCCCAAGGAGACCCCGAAGGAAACACCCAAGGAGACTCCGAAGGAAACACCCAAGGAGACCCCGTCGGAGTCTCCGTCTGCGGAGCCGCCCAAACCGCCCGCCGAGAAACCGAAGCCACCCGCGGAACCACCGGTAGAGACGCCCGCGACGCCACCGATCGAGACGCCCGCCCCGCCGCCGGTAGAGACACCCGCGCCACTACCGATCGAGACGCCTGCACCGGCACCGGCTGAGAAGCCCAAGCCGTCAGCGCTAGAGACGCCGGTGCCGCCACCGGCTGAAACACCCGCGCCTTCGGCTAAGAAGCCAGCGGAGAAACCGCACGAGGAGCCGATCCCGAAGCCGGCTGACGAGAATGATCCGTTTGCCGGCCACGATACCGGCGGCTGGCGGGTGTGGACGGACATCAGCGGCAAGCACCACGTTCAGGCCAGGTTTGTCAGCTTCCAGGACGGTACGGTTCGCCTGAAGCAGTCCAACGGCTCCTACTGCCGGATCGTCTTCAACAAGCTCAGCCTGGCAGACCGGGCCGTCGTCCGTCGGCAGATCGAGTCGATCGCCACGGCCTGGTAGACCGGCCCCACGAGGCAGCAAAACGCGAGTGCGGCGCTGGCTGGAGGGGCGAGGCTCCCCGGTGCGAACAGCATCTGCGCCGGGTCTGAGCCTGGCTGCAGACCTCCAGCCGCCGCCCCTCGCACTGTCTTCCTCTGGGCGTATCTGCCAGTCGGAACCGGACGGGCCCGTGGTCCGCTCGCCCAGGTGGCAGGCGCAGGCTTCCTGCCCCCGATAGCAGACTTTCGATCTCCAATCCTCGATCCTCAGTTTTCAATTGCCGCATCAGGCCCGGCGAACGATCAGAGCGACCTTCTTCCGATAGGCTCTGTCCGCTACCCGCTATCCACTATCGCCGTGAGGATTGGCGGGCCACTACCCTTCCGGCCCTGCTTGGGGTATTCTGCCCGCTGTCGCAGACTGAGAATTGAAAATTGACAATTGAAAATTGAAAAATGGATGAGAATCTCTGCCTCCCGTCTAGCCCCGAGCTGATGTCGGCGACCGACACCGGGCTGTTGGTGGTCGACGTGCAAGAGAAGCTGGTCCGGGCGATTGCCGACGGCCGGCGGGTGGTGTTCAACGTGCGGCGGCTGATCGACGCGGCCAAGATCCTCGGCCTGCCGGTGGTCGCCACCCAACAGTATCCCCAGGGCCTGGGCCCCACCGTGCCCGAACTGGCCGAACGGCTAGGCGAGGTCCCCTCGAAATTGACCTTCAGTTGCGGCGGCTGCCCGGGAATCTTCCGTGACTTGGAGCGCCGAGGCATCGGCAAGCTGCTGCTCTGCGGGGTGGAGGCACACGTCTGCGTCCAGCAGACGGCCCTGGACCTGTTGGCCGCCGGCTGGCGGGTCTACGTGGCCGTAGACGCTGTGGGCTCGCGTTTCGAGACGGACTGCCACACCGCGCTGGGGCGGATGGATTCCGCCGGCGCCACGCTGACCACCACCGAAGCGGCGTTGTTCGAGTGGTGTCGGACCGCCGGCACCCCCGAGTTCAACGAGATCAGCCGTCTGGTGCAGCAGCAGGAATGAGGAATGCAGAACGATGAATGCAGAATGCAGAATCACGAATGCTGAATTGCCAACACGCCGAAAACCGCGACAGTCTGTCTATCGTTGACCATTCTCCGTTCTTCATTCAGTAGTTCCAAGTTTGGGGAGCGGGTGGCTGGGGTCGAACGAAGTGAGCCCCCAGACCCCTGGGTTTCCGGGGGCTCGCTGGCGCTCGACCCCGGCCACCCCACAAGTCGGAGCAGCCGAACTTGGAACTACTGTCATTCTGCATTCTTCATTCTGCATTCACCATTGGCCTCAACCTCCACGGCCGCCGCCGCCCCCTCGGCCGCCGCCGCCCCCGCCGCCTCGGCCGCCTCCACCGCCCTGAAAGCCGCCGCCGCGTTGGAAACCGCCGCCGCCCTGGAAACCGCCGCCGGGCTGGCCGAAACCGCCTCCTCCCATGCCGCGCTGCTGCATCATTTGCATAAACATCGCGCGGCGGGCGTCATCCGCAGCCTGGGTCGACGTACCAGAACGCCCAGTCCGGCCTGTGGTCGTGCGGCCCCTGGAGGAGGACGTGGCCGACGAGCCGAACTGGACCTGCTCGCCCAACACCGCCGAAACGGCGCTCTGCACCACGGTGGGGCTGGTGTTGTGCAGTCTCCTGGTTACGATCACCTGGTTGGTCGAGTCCAGCGCCTTCTGGTCGAGCTGCCTGACCAGTTGCTCGACTTGCGTCAACAGCGGCTCGGGCGCGGAAACCACCAGCGAATTGGTTTGCACGTCGACAGTGACCGACATCTTCTGGACCTCTTCGACCGCTGCCGTGCCGGTGCGACCACCACCCCGGCTATCACCCCCCCGCCCGCCGCGGAGCATCTCGATGAACTGCTGGGGCGACGGCGGGCCGCCACCGCCCTGCTGGCCGCCGGCACCGGCGATGAGACGATCCTTGTAGAGATCCTTGACCATCTCGGCGACCGTTTCGGCCGGCTTGTTGTACACCGGAATGATCCTGGACTGGGCGAAGACCAGGACCTCCTCGGGCCCCGTGGGCTGGTCGAGGATCTTCAGCAATTGCTCGATCAGGTCCACGTCGGCCGGATTGGCCTGTACGATCAGGGCATTGAGCCTGGCCTCCGACGTGATGCGGATGGTCCCGCTGGGCGCGATCGTGCTGCCGCCCCCATCCAGCAGCGCACCGACGATGCCGCCGGCCGTGTCGCCCAGCGCAGCGCTGGCCAGGTCGCCCATCACCGAAGCGCCGCGAGAGCCGCTGCTGGCCAGGGTCCCGCCGCCAAGGAGCTGGTCGAGCGTCTGGGCGACTGCCGGGGCCTTGGCGTACACCAGGTAGAAGATTGTCGGTGAGGCGCCCCCGCCGGTCGCGCTGCCAGTCAGGGTTTTCAGCAGCTTTTCGAACTCGTCGAGTGCCCGGGGATCCTTCCCGACGATCATCAAGCCGCTGGGCGTAACGGCGACGATAATCTCGGTCGGCTCTTCTGACTCTTTCGGGCCCGGTTCCTGCGGTTGCTTCGCGGCCGGTTCCTGCGGTTCTTTTGGGGCCGGACCTTGGGAATCCTCTGACTGTGCCGCCGGCTCCTTCGGCGGCGACGTCCCCGGATCGGGTGCCGGCTCCGCAGCGGCCGGCTCCGGCTCGGCTTCGACCTCCTGTGCGACCAGGAGCACGCGGGCCCCACCGGGTGCCACTGGCGGGTGCCACCGGCGTGACGCCGGTGCCACTGCGCCAGTGCCACTACTGGCCGCCTTGTCGTTAGCCCGTGGATTCTTCGGCGGAGCGGTCCCGCGCGGGGGTTTCTTCGGCACAGGCGTGGTTTGTTCCGGCGTCGGCTCCCGGCGCCCCGGCGGCGCGGCCTCGCCGCCGGTTCGGATCGTGGGCACCAGGGCCGAAGGGGTGACGACCCGGATCTTCACGTTGGGATGCATCAGGGGATAGAACTCCTGCAACTGCTCCAGGGCCATCCTGCCCGCCCGGCTGTTCAACGGGATCATCCGTACCGTCCCGCCGCCACTGGCGAGGCCCCCCTGCGTAGTGTCGGTCTCCCCCATCTTCTCCAACAGGGTTCGCATCTGCGCGATCTCCGCAGCGGTAGCGCGGACCAGCAGCAGGTGATTGATCGGATCGGCGTCGACCTGGGGGGCGTTGGGGTTGGGCTGTTTGCTGTCGCCGGAGCCGAACAGCTTGTTGATCGCCAACACGGCCATTTGCGGATCGACCACCCGCAGGTGGATCACCTCCACGTGGCGGGCGCTGCCTTCATACTGCTCCAAGGTGGGCCGAATGATGGTCGCATGTTGCGAGGGCAGGGCCAAGGCGACCAGGCTGTTTGTCTTCGGATCGATGGCCAGACGCACGTCGGGCTCGCCCGCCAGCAACGTCTGCATCACCTTCAGCAGCGCCTCCGGATCGGCAACGGTGATCGGGTAGATCACCAGTTGCGGCTTCTCGGTGGTCCGTGCCCCGCCCGTATCACCCGTCGGGGGAATCTCGAGGGTCTTCACGATCTCGTCTAACTCGGCGAGCTTGTCGGACTTGCCGCTGGCCAGCAACCGTTTGCCCAGCGGGTCCGGCGAGAGCCGGATCGACCCGTCCTCCAAGCCGTACTCGTCCGCCTTGATGCCGAACAACTGCCGCGCGCTCGCGAGCACCTCGTCGGGCGTGGCGAACTTCAGGGTGTACATCCGTAACCGGCTACTGGAAGGTCCTCCGGGGCCTTCGATTACCGACCGGATCGCCCGCAGCCTACCGCCCGTCTCCGTAACCTGGATCATCTGTGAGTACTTCAGGACAACGATCTTGCCCTGCGGTCCCATAAGCCCCTGGATTTCGTCCCTGGCCTCCTCCGCGGTGAGTCTCTCGAGCGGGAATACCACGCAGGTCAGCTCAAACTCGCCCTTCTGATCGAGGTCTTTCAAGGGGACCGGCACCACCAGGTTCGGCGGAATCTGGTCGACATTATACAGAAACAACATCCGCTCACGGGGAACCAGGCTGTAGCCCTTGGTCAACAGGACGCTGTTCAAGAGGTCGATGGCCTGCACTGGGGTGTAATCGCGATCGTCGATATAACTGAACGTCCCCTGCGGGGCGAACTCCGATACGTACGAATAGCCGGCCTGGCTGGCAAACCACTGCAAGACCTCCGCCCACGGATGGGCCTTGAAGTTAAACCGCACCTTGCCAGGAGCGGGCGCAGGTGGCTTCGGCGCAGCCCCTTCGCCCGGCGCGGGCGCAGGTTTCGCGGGCGGCTCGGTCGGTGACTTTTCGGGGGCACCTTCCGCGGTGCCGGGCACCGGCTTCGGCGTCCCTGCCCCGAATACACTCTGCGGGTTCGGCGGGGCTGATACCGTCGTTTCGGCCGGCCCCGTGGCTGGAGACCCGCCCTCGATGCCACCGCTGAGGGTCTCCCACGCAGCCCGCTGATGCTCAGTCAGGACCCCGGCCAGTCTGCGTTCCGCCTCAGCACGAATCACTTGCATCCGCGCCTGGTCGGCCCCTTTGAGTTGCTCTGCCCGTTGTTTCAGGATCTCGGCGACTTGCCCGCGCTGCTCGGCGGTGAGGGCCAAGTCCTCAGCAACCGGAGCCTCGGCCAGCACAGGCAGCCCCGCGAGTCGGATGCGGATCTGCTGCAAACGGGCCCGTTGCCCCGGGCTCAAGATGGCCAGTCCCAGGGCCTCCGACTCCCGCCGGAAAGGGGCCAGCTTCGCCTCTCGATCCGTCGGAGTCAGATCCTTCAACGTCAGCACCAGCTCGGTCAGCTCCTGGCTGTCTTCCCGCGATTCGATCAGCTTCTGGAGCTTCTCTCTCTGCGCGTCGGTCAGCCCCAGCTCTTTAGCCACGGCACCTTCGACTGCCAGGGCGACCACGCCCACAAACTCGGCCTCGGCGGCCTTCGCCCCGCCACCCACTGCCGCAGACAGGTTGTAGGCAGACATCAGGAAAACCACGGCCAGGCCGGCGGCCGTGCCCGCACGCTGAATTCGGGCATAGACACTCATCTTACAGACTCCAAGATGAAGAGATGACCTCGGATGTGACGGGCAGAAAAGGCCCCATTTTGTCTATATTAGCTACCGGGGGTGGACCCCACCAGTCGAAACCCTGCGACTGTCAACTATTGCCACCCACTTGGGGCGTACCGGACGTGGTCTCTCTTGACGTGCCAGAACACCGGTCTACCCATCCGCCGCGCGGGTTATATTTGGCGACTCTTTAGTGGCTACCACAGCGCGCAGCCCATCCTTCTGCCTATTAAACCCCATAGCGGCTGCAAAAGACCGCCCGTCCTTCGGTCGAACCGTCAATCTCTCCCCTCTGGTGGACTACCAGCGAACCTTCAGAATTCCAGCCGCCTGAAGGCCCGGAAGCCGATCCGCAGCGGCACCACGGTGGCCAGCACGCCCAGCAGGACGCTGCCGATCATACCGGCGATCAGCCAGAACTCCAGCCAGCGGTAGAACGGGGCCCCTTTGGTGAGCAGGTGTGCCGGGTGGGTGTGGGAGGCAGCCAAGTAGAAGTGACAGGGCAGGGCCGTCAGCAGCACGACCACCAAGATGTACAGGGTGCTGATCACCAGGCTCAGTGTCCCGCCGAAGCCGGCGGCGATTCGTGCCGGCGACTCCTCGCGGAGGTTCGGCAGTCGGGCGCCCAGGCCCGCGGCGATACCCGAAAGCCCCAGGCAGAGGATCGCGCAGGTCAGTTGATGGCTGGCCACGATGATCGGCGAGATCCGCAGCATGCCGAGCATGACGTCGCTTAGGAGGATCAGGGCCGCGCAGGGGAGAATCGAACCGCCCACGGCAAACAGGAACTTGCTCCAGAGGATGGCATCGCGACGCAACGGCAGCAGACCCAGGAACCAGAACCGCCGGCCTTCGAGGCTGATCATGGGGAAGGTGAACCGGGTGGTGAAGGTCGACATCAGCAATCCCACCACCGAGAGGTTCAAGAAGCTGACCATGTTGACCCAGCCGACGTAGTGGATGTTGTAGCTGAAACGGCGGATGTTCAGGAAGTACAGGGCCAAGAGCCCGAAAAAAATCAAGAACTGCAACCATTGGGTCGGATCCCGCCGAAACAGCCGCAAGTCCTTGACCAGCAGCAGTCGCATCTGCCGCGGCAGAAATCCCGTGGCCCAGAACGCCAGCCGGTCGATCTGCCCCAGCTTGGCGCGTCTCCGGGCGACGTGCCTGCCGGAAAGGGCGCTGTAGGCGGGTCGATAGATCCGCGCGGCGGTCCACACGGCCAGGTGCCGGCAGAACAAGGCGTTGGCGATCATCACCCCCAGAAACAGCAGGCCTTCGTCCCACTTGCTCCGCCCCGCCTCCAGCAACCCCGAGCTCAGCCACCAACTGGGCAGCAGCCGCCGGTCGCTAATGGTCAGCCGCGCGGAAATCTCCTGGAACCAACCGGGGGTGAGCAGATCGCTTTCGGGGCTGGTGACCAGCGACCAGGCGACCCAAAGGCCGCCGGCCGCCAGCAGGCCGCCGCCCAGCAGCAGAACGTGCAGCCGCTTGCCCGGCAGGTGACGCACGATCCCCAGGCAGAGCACGGCCGCGATCCCCGCCGGGATGTACACGAAGGCCACCATGAAAGGCAGCAGCATGGCGAAGTAGTACCAGGGTGCGCGGGCCACAATGCCGTAGGCCAGCAGCATGGGGCTTCCCAGCAGCAAGAACCCCCAACTGCTCAGCAGCACGGCCTCCTGGAACTTGTGCAGGAACACCCGTTCGGTCCGCGCCGGGATGGTCAGCAGAAAGGCAATCTCCCGCGAGCGGAACAGCGATCCGTAGAGGATAATCGCCGAGGAAAACACCAGCATCAGCATCAGCGCGGCAAAGAACATCCCAAAGATCGCCCGCACCGTCTGATCGTGCGTCTCGGCGTGGACAATGCCGCTCTTCAAGAAGCGGAACCCGTCGGCAAACAGCCAGAACAGCCCCAGCCACAAGACCAGGCTCAGCCCCAGAATCAGCGTCAGGCGGAATCGCGCCCGCGAAAACGCCTGCCGCAGCACGGTGGTGGCCAAACGGCGGCGCAACCGCCAGAACGCCCGGGCCTCATTCTCGGGCGAGAGGAAGTCTCCCGCCGGCGCAGCGACGGGCCGCGCCGGGAGCCTCTCGACCGGGAAGCTGGCAGACGGCTGAAGGACCACGGACGGGCTACCTGGCGGGTCGGGGTTGGAGTGACGGGGCCACGACCGGGCGGCCGTTGCCGCCTTCGGTCAGTTCCAGAAAAAGCGACTCCAGCGAAGCGTGACGCGACGAAAGCTCCGCCTGCAACTGCGCCACCGTGCCCAGAAAATGCAACCGCCCGTCCGCCAGGATTCCTATCCGATCGGCGATCTCTTCGGCCACCGCCAGCGTGTGCGTCGACATGAAGACGGTCGTCCCCCCGGCCGCCCACAAACGCAAGAGGTCTTTGACCATCCGCGCGCTGCGCGGATCGAGCCCCACCATCGGTTCGTCCAGGACCAGGACCGCCGGGTCGTGCAACAGGGCCGACGCGAAGACCAGGCGTTGCCTCATCCCGTGCGAGTAGGTCTCGGTCAGGTCGTCGAGAAACTCGGCAAGGTCGAAATTCTCGCTTTCCCGCGCAATCCGCGCCCGCACCACGGATCGTTCCAGCCCCCGCATCTCGGCGGCAAACTCCAGGAACTCGCGGCCGGAGAGCTTGTCGTAGAGGAACGGTTCGTCGGGCACGTAGCCGAGCAGACGTGTAGCCTGCCGGGTGTGGCCCGTCAGGTCGTGGCCGCAAACCCGCACCGTCCCCGAGTCGGGCCGCAAAAGCCCCACCAGCAACTTGACCGTGGTTGTCTTGCCGGCACCGTTGGGACCCAACAAGGCGAACAATTCCCCCGGCGGGACGGCCAACGTAAGTCCGCTGACCGCCACCTTGCGACCGAAGCTCCGGGTAGCATTGTCGAATTCGATCATAGGGGCCGGCTCTACTCCGTATTTCTCACCACAGTGTGCCACTGCTTGACGTAAGGCAAGCAGTGACGAGGGGTTCCGCCCCGCACTGCTTCTGCGAAGCAGTGGCACACTGTGATCCGACGTCGGGTGTTGGTGAGAAATGCGGGCTAGTCCCGCTTTCTCTCGCTGAGCCTCTCCAGCAAGGGACCCTTCCTTTCCAGCTCGGCAGCCTTCCTTTCCAGTTCGGCACTCTCGTCCGGGGAAAGCCGCACGAAGGTCATGGTGGAATTGAAGATCTTCGCCTGCTGCTTCAGCACGGTGCCGTCGCGGCGGACCCAGAGCTTTCCCCGGGGACGCTCCTGGCTACCCAGTCCGTAGCCGGGGTCGCTGCGATAGACCACCAGCAGGGTCTGCACCGTGCCGCCGTTCCAGACGATCGGCTCGGTGCCGGTGACCTCGGCCTGGAGGATCTCCAGCGGATGGCTGGGGGGCCGCAACGGGCTGTAAACGGGGACAGTCCACCTCTGTCCCGGTCTGATCCCCGGCAGTTGAGTCCGCGGGGAGAGGGCATCGCTTAGCAAGGCGTTCTGAGGGATCTGCGCCTCCATCTCGTAGGAAAGACCTCCCGTGCGTATCTCAAATTTCAGTTGGCTTCCTTCGATCGTGCCCTGCATCCGGATCACGTCGTCCAGCGGTGTTACCCGCACCTCGGATTTGAAACTCGACAGGTGCCCCAGCGGATCGATCCAGGTGGTGTTCTTGGCGTCCATCTCCAGCCTGCCGGCCGGCTGCTCGGCCGGGCGGACCAGGGTCCGGAGCCAGCCGGGCGTGAGGTCTTCCAGCGGCAGTTGGTCGAAGTGGACCCAACTGTGGACCTCAGTGATGTCCTCCGGCAGGGCGGTAGTGGTGCTCAGCGCCCAGCCCACTCTCCGGCCGTCAAAGCTCATCTTCCAGCCCACCGGCGGCTCACCCCGCTGGGCCTCCACGATCGTGCGATAGCTGGGCGGCTCGCCCACCAACAACGGCGGCAAGACCTTCTCGACGAGCAGCCAGCTCATCGCGGAAAGCCACAGGATGACCACGGCTGCGTTGGACCAGTGACTGTACATCGTGGCGGCTCGAATCCGACCCGATCTCACCCACTTATTCTAGCAAACGGCTGGCGAAAGCAAGTCTCCTCAGATCCCTTATATCTCCTAGTTTTTCCCGAATCTGGAATAACCGAGGTTGCACGAAACCTGCATTCCGCGGATGATACGGCCCGGCACCGACCGGAGGTTGGTGAGGCGACGATCCGTTTCGCCGCCGAGCGACCCATGACTGTCCCGTCCACGCCAGGGGGGGCCACCGCCCTTCGGCGCCCTGGGCGTCCCGGAGACGATAGGCACCCAAGCACGGAGGCAAGGGAATGCGGTTCTGTTTGAGGTCCATTGTAGCATGTTTGGCCATGATGGTGTTGCCGTTTGCGGCCGGCTGTGGACGCGGCGGCGATGAGACGGCGGCCGAACCGGCAGCGATTGACGGGTCGGAAGGCGGCAAAAACCGGTCGGATACCGAGACGACCGGATCGGCCTCGGGCCAGCCCAGTACCGACCCGCTGCACCCGCTGGTAGTGATCGACACCTCACTGGGCAAGATCACCGTTCGGCTGGACAGAGAGAAGGCCCAGGCCCCTCTGACCGTCGACAACTTCCTCGCCTACGTCGACAGCGGCCACTACGACCAGACCATCTTCCACCAGGTGATCAAGGACCATCCAAGGATCATCCTGGGAGGCGCTTTCACCCCGGAACTATCCGAAAAGAAGGCCCGCACGCCCGTCTACAACGAGGCCCGCAACGGCCTGAAGAACCGCCGCGGCACCATCGCCATGGCACGGCAGGCCGACGCCGTCCACAGTGCCACCTGCTATTTCTTCATCAATCTGACGGACAATGAAGTGCTCGACTACAAGGACGGGACCTTGGAGGGCTACGGCTACTGCGTCTTCGGCGAGATCACCGAGGGGCTGGGCGTGGCCGACAAGATCGCCGCTGTCCCGGTGCACGACATCGACCAGTTCGAGCGGATTCCCGTCGAGACGGTCTTAATCCGTTCGATCCGGCAGGCTCGCTAGTATTCCTGCCCAAGATCCCCGCGGTTGACCGTTTAGCCCGCATTTCTCACCACAGTGTGCCACTGCTTGACGTAAGGCAAG
>Ga0315291_10010432_pt1 | contig 11362 bp, 8 predicted proteins | sample YL17G12_20_MG_FD_203070 | JGI IMG/M metagenome (GOLD analysis project Ga0315291, IMG submission 203070) | Sediment microbial communities from Yellowstone Lake, YNP, Wyoming, USA - YL17G12_20 | ecosystem: Environmental > Aquatic > Freshwater > Lake > Sediment | place: USA: Wyoming | collected...
GGATCTCACGCCTCGACCTATGTTGTCATGGCGAAGACGGATCTCACCAAAGGGAACAAGGGGATCTCAGCGTTCATTGTCGAACGAGGAATGAAAGGGGTGGGAGTCGGAAAGAAAGAGAACAAGTTGGGGATGCGGGCGAGCGATACTGTGATGATGGTTTTTGATGACGTGCGCGTACCGAAGGAGAACCTGATAGGGATGGAGGGGGATGGCTTCAAACAGGCCCTTGTCGTGCTTGACAATGGAAGAATTGGCGTCGCTGCACTCTCCGTTGGACTCGCGCAGGGAGCCCTCGATGCCGCCGTGAAGTACTCGAAAGAGAGGCGGGCATTTGGCAAGTCGATTTCGGAATTTCAGGGGATCCAGTTCAAGCTTGCCGACATGGCGACTGAGATCCAGGCGGCTCGCCTTTTGACCTACCGGGCCGCGATGGCGAGGCAGAAGGGCGAGCCCATCAATCTGATTGCAGCGGAAGCGAAGCTGTATGCGAGCGAAGTGGCCCAGCGTGTCGCAACGGAGGCCGTTCAGATACATGGCGGGTATGGGTTCATCAAAGATTTCCCGGTCGAAAAATTCTATCGGGATGTGAAGATCTTGACCATCGGCGAGGGGACGTCTGAGGTCCAAAAGATAGTCATCGCAAGAAACCTGCTTCAGACCTAGTCACGTCTCACTAATCGAAGGACCACATGAGCAAGCAGACCACATATGGTGTTATCGCTGTTCTCTTCATCGTCTCCGGGGCCACTGGTCTTATCTATCAAATCGCGTGGTTCAAGTATCTCTCCCTTTTTCTCGGCAACACGACGTACGCACAGACAATCGTTTTGGCCACGTTCATGGGCGGGCTCGCGATCGGAGCGTCGCTTTGGGGGCGCCGCGTCGACCGGGCAAAATCACCTATCGTTCTCTATGGCGGGTTGGAATTTTTTATCGGCCTCTACTGCATCGTGTACCCGTGGCTGATGAGTGCTGTGAAGAGCCTTTTTGTGATGACAGTCCACGCACTCGATCTTCCAAGCGACGGAACTGCCGTTCTCTTTCTGAAGTTGCTCATCAGTGTGCTGACGCTACTTCTCCCGACGATTCTTATGGGGGGGACACTGCCAGTCCTGGTCAGGTTCATTACCGATAGCGTCGAAGAATCGGGCAAGAATGTTGCCACGCTGTACTTCCTGAACAGCTTCGGAGCTGTGCTCGGCTCGCTGCTCGGAGGTTTTTTCCTTGTGCCGATGGCAGGCCTTCAGGCGACAGTTCTCTCAGCGGGGGTTGTCAACATTCTGATTGCCGCCGTCGCGTTCGCGCTCGGCACGAGGAAAATGCTTGCTCCCGCCGAGGGTGAATCCGCGCCGGGAACCGAACTCCCGTCTGCACCAGATCTCTTCGTCCTTTTGGCTGTCGGCGTTGCAGGGGTGTCTGGTCTTGCAGCGATGATCTACGAGGTTGCCTGGGTCCGGTTGCTGATACCCGTCCTGGGTTCATCGACCTATTCCTACACCCTGATGCTGGTCGCTTTCATTGCCGGTATCACCATTGGGAGCTGGCTGGTCTCTGTTCTCATCCGGCGATGGCGCAACCTGTTCGGAGTCTTGGCCGTGTGCCAACTGCTTATCGGTGCCTCGATGGCTCTGATGCTTCCGCTGTACGGACATGTCCCGTACATCTTCTGGCAGCTCGGCTCGATGTTCACAAGATCAGATGCGACCTACCCCGTCTTCCTGACTCTCCAGTTCCTGATTGGCCTCACGATCATGATTATCCCGACAATCTTCCTCGGGATGTCGCTTCCGCTGGCAAGCCGTATCGCCACGAGGTCTGTGCAGGTGCTCGGGAAGTCCGTCGGCACCGTGTTCTCGGTGAATACCATCGGGACTGTGTTCGGATCGCTGGCAGCAGGTCTTGTGCTGATACCTCTCATCGGGGTGCGGCATGCGATGGAAGTTGGACTCATGCTGAACCTGGCAAGCGGCATCGTTTTGACCGTCGTCGACGCAGGTGTCTCAAAAATCCGCCGAAGTCTGCAAGTGGTTCTGGCTGTGGCTGTAGGTTCTCTGACATTCGTGTTCGGTACGGACTGGAATCAGATCGTGACACTCTCGGGTGTATTCCGGCAGTTCGGCAACAACAGGCAAGCTCCGGCCACCTATGGGGAATTCGTGAAAGGTGTGCGGGCGAATAGAGTGCTCTACTACAAGGAAGGAGCATCGGCGACAGTTGGAGTGGTTCAGAATCAGTCGGGTTCGAGTTTCCAGAATGTTCTGATCATCAACGGGAAAGCAGATGCCTCGTCCATCGGAGATCTGCCAACGCAGGTTCTCCTTGGCCAGGTGCCAATGATGCTTCATCCGCACCCTGATTCGGTCCTCGTGATAGGGTTTGGGAGTGGCGTTACCAGCGGCAGTGTGCTCACGCATCCCATCAAGCGGCTGGAATGCGTTGAGATTTCGCCGGAGGTGATCACAGGATCGACATACTTTGAGCACGTCAACAATAATCCTCTTGGCGATCCCCGCACCAGGCTGTATGTCGACGACGCCCTTGCATTCCTCAAGCTCTCAAAAACGAACTATGATGCGATCATCAGTGAACCGTCAAATCCCTGGATCGCCGGCATCGGCAATCTCTATACAACGGATTTCTTCGAGATGTGCAAAGGGAGACTGCGACCGCAGGGTGTGATGGTGCAATGGTTCCATCTTTACGAAATCGACGATGAAACGTTCAAGCTCGTGGTTCGGACATTCCGTTCGGTCTTTCCGCACGTTGTCGTTTGGCAATCGTTGACTCCTGATCTCCTTCTGGTAGGATCGCGGGATTCGCTGGTACTTGACGAGGAGCAGCTTAAAAAGAAGTTCGAGAATCAAGCTGTGAAAAAGGATCTGGAACGAATCAAGATTCCCGATCCAGCCACTTTGGTCTCGCTCGAGATGATATCAGAGGGACCGACCCGGGAATATGCGAGTGCAGGTCCCTTGAATACCGAAGACAAGCCCCTCCTCGAACACTGGGCTCCGAGGGCGTTCTTTGTGAACCGTGGAGCGAACGAGATTAACCGATATGACGAACGGCTGGCGTTTCAGAGGCCGGGCCTTTTCCTTGATCAACTGGTGAAGAAGCGACCGCTTACTGATGAGGAACGGTTGAACATCGGTCTCTTGCATGCGGATCTCGGCAGAGGAAACCTTGCACTCGGGTATTCAGTCCTTTCGAGCTATCTGGACGCACATCCGAAGGACACGCGTGCGCTTAGTGCCATGGCGACATTGACAGAGCGACTAGGGAGGCGGGAGGAGCAATTGCAGTTCCTTGCCCGGATCATTGAATTGTCCCCGAATGACCCTGTCCTGCTTGAACAGTATGCATGGACCAAATTCACGCGCGACCGCAGCGTGGGCACTTCGTTCGGCTCATTTGACATGAAGAAATCGGAACAACTGCTAAAACGATGTATCGAGCTGACGGCAGACACCGTCGATTTCTATCACATACGTCTCGGAGACGTGTACTTCGATATCCAGCAGTTCCAGCCTGCCTTCGAACATTATCATAAGGCGCTCAAACTCAGGGAGCGATATGCATCCGACCGACGAGTGCGTCAGGATGTTCTGCTCCTTCAGCTTTCCAAATGCTATCGTCGGCTGGGCGATGCAGGCAGAGCGGCTGGATATGCGCTTCAGGCCATCAACTTCAATCCAACGAACGAAGAAGCTCGAGAGCTGTTCTATTCGATCTTTCTGTTTGGCGGCACAGGTCAGCGTGACACAACTGCAAAACGGTAATCATATCCTTTCTCATGGCCCGCATCGGAAGTGACATCAAGGTCGACGCGTCGTTTCAGAAGTACAGGGAGCACCACCGTGCTCTCCTAGCGTCCGTGCGCGCCAAAGGGGAAATCGTGAAATTGGGGGGAGGGAAGGATGCGATTGAGAAACACCGGAAGAAAGGAAAGCTCTTTGCCCGGGATCGGATACAGAAGCTGATTGACCCGGGATCGTCCTTCCTGGAAATCGGTCTCTTCGCAGCGTATGGGGTGTACGAAGAGTTCGGCGGCGCTCCGTCCTCTGGTACCATTTTCGGCATTGGAAAGATCCATGGACGAGACGTCGTTATTGTCGCAAATGATGCGACAGTCAAGGCCGGGGCCTGGTTTCCGATTACGTGCAAGAAGAATCTCCGGGCTCAGGAAATCGCGATCGAGAATCGGATCCCGATTGTGTACCTCGTCGACTCAGCTGGAGTGTTCCTGCCGCTCCAATCGGAGATTTTTCCTGACAAGGAGCATTTTGGCCGGATTTTCCGGAACAATGCAGTCATGTCCTCTTTGGGAATCACACAGATTGCAGCCATCATGGGCCCATGTGTCGCGGGTGGCGCGTATCTTCCCATCATGAGCGACGAGGCGATGATTGTCGACAAGACGGGGAGTGTCTTCCTTGCAGGTTCCCACCTTGTGAAAGCGGCGATTGGAGAAGAAATCGACAACGAGTCGCTGGGGGGAGCAGGCGTTCACTGTGAGATCAGCGGCGTGACCGATCACAAGATGAAGGATGATGACGAGTGTCTGAAGAAGCTGCGCAGTATCATCGGAAAGCTCGGCAGGAAGCCGCGACTGGACTTCGATCGTGCCGCACCGGGTATGCCGCGGTTTGCCCCGGAGGAGATCCTGGGACTTCTTCCTCCCGATCCCTCGAAGCCGTACGACATGTATCAAGTTCTGGCCCGCCTTGTCGATGGAAGTGAATTGGATGAGTACAAGGCCGGTTTTGGCAAGACGCTGATCACCGGATACGCGCGAATCGATGGTTGGGCCGTGGGAATTGTCGCGAACCAGCGAACCGTCGTCAAGACGGCAAAAGGTGAAATGCAGGTTGGGGGTGTGATATACAGCGATAGTGCCGACAAAGCCGCACGCTTCATTATGGCGTGCAATCAGAAAATGATACCGCTGGTGTTCATTCAGGATGTTACAGGATTCATGGTTGGAAGCCGCGCCGAGCAGGGGGGAATACTTCGCTCGGGAGCGAAGATGGTGAACGCCGTGGCGAACAGTGTAGTGCCGAAGTTCACGTTTATCGTAGGGAATAGCTACGGCGCAGGGAATTACGCGATGTGCGGCAAGGCGTACGATCCACGGATGATCTTTGCGTGGCCGAGTGCGAAGATCGCTGTGATGGGAGGAAAGCAGGCGAGCGAAACTCTTCTGAGTATCAAGGTCCAGGCGATGGAAAAAGGGGGAGAGCGGATTTCGAAGGAAAAACAGGCGAAATTGCTCAAGGAAACACAGGATCGGTACGAACAGGAGCTCGACCCGCTCTTCGCTGCGGCACGACTATGGATCGATGGCATTGTCGATCCGTCTGAAACTCGCGACGTAATTTCCCGTGGAATAGAGATGGCAACGCACAATACCGAAATCCCGAAGTTTAACCCGGGAGTTCTCCAAACCTGAGAGTTTCTCTCAGGGCCATCGGATGTCTTGAAGTTTCTGGCAGTTCTATGAAGAGCCTCTTTGCAATCGGTTTTCTGCTCCTTTTCTCGCAGGGTATTTCCATTGCCCAGTGTGACGGCAAGCCGGGTCCCGATGGCCTCTCGTGGGATTATGATGATGGAGAGAAGGAGTCCTTCTCGCTGTTCAAGTTTATTGGCAATGCCTTCACTCCAGATCTCGTCAAAGAGACGCGCCAGATCCGGGCATATGTCCGCGATGTCCGATTCGGAATTCTGATGAAGCGGTGCGGTGATGCGCGCGCCGTTGACGCTATCTACCTGAAGGCGTTGAAAGTTGCTGAACACAACCTTGCCCGTGCCTTGTTTCTGTCGCTGATGGGAACGCTTGAGCATCGCGATGTCAGTCTGAAAATTCCCATTATAGGCCCCATTGGTGTGCCTCTCACCTTTGAGGAAGACAGCATGTTCAATTCCCGCTTTCGCAATCTCCCATCGCGCCTCTATGCCGACACGCCCTCGGAAGGTGACAGGGACAAGCTGCAGCATTTTTTCGCCGCGGCGTATGTTTCGTATGCCTCCGAGTCACGCGACATCGCCCGGACAGGTGGCAATCTTGTTGAATGGGGGGAAGCGCAGTTCGTCGTTGGTGGTGTTGACGATCCGCGAGATCGCCGTGCAAACAGGCACGGCGAGCGGTTTGGTCACGATCTCCTGACGGTCAGAAATCTCCTTCCGTCGGATTACCTGAATCTTCCATTTGAAGAGTAGTGTGCGCCATGAAAACGATCCTTGTAGTTGATGACGACAAGAGCATCCGCGATTCGCTTAAGATGGTTCTTGAGTTCGAATCGTACGAAGTCCTTTTTGCGGAGAACGGTCCGGATGCGCTTCGCCAGATGGCGGCGACTCCGATCGATCTGATTCTCCTCGATGTCAAGATGGCAGGCATGGATGGGCTCGAAGTTCTCCAACGCGTCCGCGAGAAGAGGGCCGAGCTTCCTGTTATCATGATTTCAGGACATGGCACGATCGAGACTGCCGTCGAAGCGACGAAACTCGGCGCCTTTGATTTTCTCCCGAAGCCGCTCGACAGGGACAAGCTGCTTGTTACTGTCCGTAATGCACTGCACCAGGCGAAGATCTCGGAAGAGTACCGACAACTTCGGGAATCGGTAGAAGGGAAGTGGCAGATACTCGGTGAGAGTGCAAAGATCAAGGAGATCCTTGCTGTGATCGAACGCGTCGCACCGACCGATGTTCGCGTGTTGATCACGGGGGAAAATGGCACCGGCAAGGAGCTCGTTGCGCGGGCTCTCCAGCGTCTCAGCAAGCGTTCATCGAAACCGTTCGTGGAAGTCAATTGCGCTGCGATACCTTCGGAGCTGATCGAGTCGGAATTGTTTGGGCACGAGAAGGGGTCGTTCACCGGCGCAACGTCCCAGCGAATCGGCAAATTTGAGCAGGCGGATGGCGGAACGTTGTTCCTCGATGAGATCGGAGACATGAGTTTCCGTGCGCAGGCAAAAGTCCTCCGCGCATTGGAGGAAGGGAAGATTGAAAGAGTCGGAGGCACCAAACTGATCACTGTTGACGTGCGCGTGATCGCCGCGACGAACAAGAACCTTGAGGAGGAAATCAAGAAGGGCAATTTCCGCGACGACTTGTACCATCGGCTCCGGGTAATCCCGGTTCACGTCCCCGCGTTGAGGGAGCGCAGGGATGATATTCCGATCCTCGTGAAATCGTTCATCGGTGATGTGTGCGCCCGGAATGGGATGGCACTCAAGACCTCATCGGAGGAAGCGCTCAGGCGTCTGTCATTGTTGGAATGGCGGGGCAACGTCCGCGAACTGCGCAATACTGTCGAGAGGCTGGTCATTCTGTCGCCGGGCACCAGCATAGACGTTTCTTTGCTCGAGGTGGGAGTCCAGGGGGGGCGCGGGGAATTCGAAGATATTCTCGCCCAGGGGGGTACTTTCCAACAGTTCAAGGAACGGGCCGAGGCAGCGTTCATTCGCCGTCAACTCGACCTCCACAAATGGAACATTTCGAAGACAGCGGAATCACTCGATATTCAACGCAGCCATCTCTACACAAAAATGAAACGCTACGGCCTGATGAAGGAAGAGGACCCGGGTGAAGGGGATCAGTAACAGACAGAAGATGATCGTGAAGCCGCGGGAGAGCGTGCAGAAGTATGCCTCGCAACTGAAGAATCTTCGGAAATCGGTGAGTCCTGAGAGGGGCCGATCAGCCAAACGGAGAGATGTGGGGAACAGTAAACACTGATCCTGGTGGCACGCCAGCTGGCGGAGTTGACCGCCGGCCTGCAATCCCGGCGTCTACTTCTTATGCCTCTTTCTCGCTGCTTCAAACAGTATCAGCGCTCCTGCGACAGAAGCATTCAGTGATTCGATCTTGCCGTACATCGGGATTTTCACAAGAAAATCGCATTTCTCCTTCACGAGTCTCCTGATTCCCTTCCCCTCATTCCCAACGACGATTGCCAGAGGTCCGGTGTAGTCATGCTCATCGTACGTGCGCGTCGCCGTCATATCAGTTCCCACAACCCACACCCCGTGCTCACGGAGTTCATCAACGGTAGTCGCAATGTTGGTGACTTTTGCCACGGGTAGGTGAAGCGAGGCGCCGGCAGAACTCTTGATGACCGTTTCGTTCAAGGAAGCCGAATGATGCCGGGGGATTATCACCCCATGAATGCCCGCGCATTCGCCGCTTCGCATCAATGCGCCGAGATTATGGGGATCCTCGATCTCGTCGAGGATAAGAAGGAACGGTGCTTCTCCTCTGTCGGCCGCGACCTTGAGGATGGCGTCGACTTCGACATAGGTTTTCGTCGATGAGACGGCGACGACCCCCTGCGCATTCACATCTGGGCAAATCTCGAAAAACCGCTGTCGGTCAACCTCCTGGACGGGCACCCCTCTACGCTTGGCGAGCTGTTGAATCGATTGAATCACGCTACCGTGGATTCCGAACAGGATGTAGATCTTCTCAAGAGGGGTATCCGATCGGAGTGCCTCGAGTACCGGTTGCCTTCCTGCGATCAGGTTTTCCACGGCTGCCTCATTGATGTCAGTGCGCGTTCACGAGTCATGCCGCACGACGTCCGTCTTGATTCCTGGAAAGAGAGTACCATCCGAGCAATCCCGTGAGGACAAGTGCCAGGGCGATGAACTGTGCTTCGGAAAGTCCAAGCGAGGAGCGCGGGTTGACGCGAATGAACTCGATAAAGAAACGCTCCAATCCCGCGAATATCAGATACAACATGAAGAGCTTGCCTTCCGGTTGCAGTCTTGTTCGCAAGCGCCACAGGATCCAGAAAAGAATTCCGCAAATGAGAAACTCGTACATCGGTGTCGGATGGCAGAGTGTGTTGTCTGGTACGATGCCGCCGGGGTATTTGTTCGCGATTTCGGGGACATTGCGAAATGCGATCGAAGGCGGATAGGTTCCTTTGGAATAATCTGTTCCCCAGGGAAGCGTCGTGGGGAAGCCGTAGTCTCCGTCGCCAGCGAGGTGGCAGCCGATGCGAGCAATGCCGTAGGCGATCAGGAGACCGGGTGCGATCGCATCAGTGGCAAGAAGAAACCGGATGCCGCGCTTTTTGAGGTAAAGGTAGATTGCGAGGGTAGCCAGGAGAAATCCGCCGTAGAATGTGAGACCGCTCGGCGAGAAAGCCATCCCAATCGGATCTTCGAGGAAGTAATTCCAGTTCTCAAACAAGAACAGGATTTTGGATCCGGCCACGCCTGCGACCAGAGCGATCAGTGTGATTGTGTTCCCCAGATTCGGATCCATGCCCCGCCGTTTCATGTCGTACGTGATGAGGTAGCTGCCGACGATGAAGCCGATCGCAAGCATCAGGCCGTAGCCGTAGATGGTGAAAGGACCTATTTGCAGTAGTCGAGGGCACATAGCTCAGGAATGCACTGTAAACGAGAATAATCCGGGGTCATTGGAGACCCACCGGCTTGTTAGAAACTGTGATGAATGGGGAAGTCGGAGTTCCGGAGATGGAAATGCTCGATGGAGTCAGGTCGACCTGAAATTCGTTCGTCACACCGTCCAGTTTAATGACGTTAAGTTGGTAGGAACCGCGTAGATCTGTGAAGTCCCGCCGTCCCCGTGCCGGACCGACCCCCGGCATGATCAGCGGGGTGGTGCGCAACCCGAGAATCTTCATCTGAACCGTTCGGTCCTGAACCGCGACATCGAGAAGTATCTCATAGTTGAAGCTGGTGAACTCTTTGACTGTCTGAACGAGAAAGATCTGCAGAACCTTGCGGATACGCTCGTCAAAATGATGAAAGACGTGGAGAGAATACTCCGGGTCGCGGTGTTTTTTCCTGCGTGGCATCAGCGTTGGAGTGCGGACTCGATCTCATTGAGATTGACTGCGGTTTCGTCGCCGCTCTGCATATTCTTCAGCCTGGCAGATTGGGATTGGAGTTCTGTTCCTCCGATCACAACAATATAGTGCGCTTCCTGCCGGTTTGCCTCGCGCATCTGGGCTTTCACGCTCCGTCCCAAATAGTCGACCTCGACCCGAAGTCCTTTTGCTCGCAGAGTATGCGCCTTCGTAAACGCCCAACGCCGGGCTTCTTCGTCGATGGTCACGATGAAAAGAACCGGGCGAAGATCGATCGGCCTTTGTGATCCAACTTTTGACAGGACCATCAGAAGCCGTTCGATGCCGGCTGCGAAGCCTACTCCGGCCGTTTGTTTCCCGCCGAGTTCTTCCACGAGAAGGTCGTACCGGCCTCCACCGGTAAGAGCGTCTTGTGATCCAAGCGCCGTGCTCGTTATTTCGAACGCGGTCTTCGTGTAGTAGTCGAGACCTCGTACGAGCCTGCCATCAATCACGTACGGAGTTGACGTTGCCTGAAGGAGAGTCTGGACTTCCGCAAAATGCTGGCTGCATTCTGCGCAGAGGTGATCCTTCATCAACGGCGCGCTCTTGGTTAATGCCTGATCGTTCTCGTCTTTTGAGTCGAGGACACGCAGCGGGTTTTGATCGACCCGCGCCTGGCTTTCGGGGGACAACTTGCTTCGTACGGCCTGAAGCGCTTCGAGAAGCTTCTGTTTGTACGGCGGCCGACAGCGTTCACAACCGACAGAATTTATCTTGAGTGAGAATTCCTGAATCCCCAGTTCCCGGTAGACCGTCAGTGCAAGGAGCATCATCTCTGCATCAAGCTGGGGGGAAGAACTGCCAAGAGCCTCTGCCCCAAACTGGTGAAACTGCCGCAGGCGTCCCGCTTGCGGGCGCTCCTGACGGAACATGGGCCCGATGTAGTACAATTTCGTCAGAGGCGCTTGTTCACCAAGGTTGTTCTGAATGTACGCTCGAAGCACGGAGGCTGTTCCTTCGGGTCTGAGCGTCAGGCTCTCTTCGCTCCGGTCCTTGAACGTGTACATCTCCTTGCTGACAATGTCAGTCAGTTCGCCGATGCTGCGCGCGAACAACCCGGTCTGCTCAAAAACGGGCGTCCGGATTTCGCTGTAGTTGAATGTGCTCATCACGCGTCGAATTGTCTCTTCGACGAACTGCCACTGTTCCACTTCTCCGGGGAGAACGTCCTTCGTTCCCCTGATCGATTTGAATTTCAATGGTGTGTCCGTTCCATTAGTCGGTTCTTGACTGCTCCCGTTCACCACGTTCGGGCTCCCGACCGGCGAAGTCCCGCAGCGCACTTTCGGGTGAGGGTCGGAAGCAGACAGCAATCACTACGCTTCAAAATGTGTAGCTTCTTCCTGGCGGAAGATCTCGAGGATGTCTTTCGGTGCCGGGGCCTCCAGGAGGCGTTTTCGGAAGTCTTCGTTGTTCATCAGGCGGGAAATCCGGCTCAGCAGCTTGATGTGCGGTCCGACCATGTTCTCGCGACCA
>Ga0315291_10010433_pt1 | contig 11361 bp, 10 predicted proteins | sample YL17G12_20_MG_FD_203070 | JGI IMG/M metagenome (GOLD analysis project Ga0315291, IMG submission 203070) | Sediment microbial communities from Yellowstone Lake, YNP, Wyoming, USA - YL17G12_20 | ecosystem: Environmental > Aquatic > Freshwater > Lake > Sediment | place: USA: Wyoming | collected...
CCGATCAGATATGGACCTTGCAAAACTCGGGTATCAATTCTTCAAAGCAGACGTTGACCTCAAAGATTACAGACAGCGAGGCAAGATCATTAATTACGTAAAAACAAACCCGCATCTTGTACGTATTGACAAATCAGTCGGAATCTCCGACCTTGAATTGGAGTATCACGTACAGAGTCTGGATCAGTTCCATCAGATTATGAAAGACCTGATCAACAAATTCCCAGATATTATAAAAACATACAAGTATGTGTACGCGTCAAAGCTGCATAAAATGAACTACATGCCCGAAGCATAAGTTCTACTGTGAATAGCCGGCGATTTTAAGGCTAGGGTCGCCAAACAGCACCCACTGTTCAATGGTTTTTGCATCACTGATGTTTTCCATCCCTGGATAGATAAAAAGGTACTCATTAATGGCAGTGCACCAGGTTTTCCCTAGAATATCAATATGATTCACACCATACGCTTTGAAAAAATTTGTCTCAAGATTTCCACAGAGTGCCTCCACACAATCAGGCTCATTGAGGCCGTCTCCGTTGAGATCCCCGACTTCCCCGCCCGCTTCATACCCTAAAGCGGTGTTTCCAATTGTTGCAATCGCTCCACCGTTTGGTTTCACGGTGAGACTCCAGCCCAAGCATTCAGGAATCGGAACCCCATTAGACCACATGAAATGTTTATTTAGAGGATCGAGTATTGTTAATAACAAAGAAACATTGAACTGGTTGGAATGACAACCTCCGATAATACAGATAGGAAGCTTTTCGTTGTTCTGTAATTGAGAGAATCGATAGATAGTGATTCCGCCATCTTGGATAAGAGAATCAAACTCACCTGGCCAGTAGGTATTCCACCACGACGGCCCGCCATGACCATCAAAGAGTAAAAACCCGCAACCTTCGTTTATTTCTCGAATGATGTTTTGGGTTTTGGGGGTGAGATTTGGGTTCATTTCTCGGTTCGAAGCAAATAGCCTCTGTTGTTCAAAACCAGTCATATACGAGAGTGCCTTTTCACCAATGAGTTCCCCTTCAAGGTAATTCGTCCCCTGATCATCATATGGGTCTCCTCCGACAACCACCATCTTCTTGAACCATGACAGGTCCGCTGGTTTTTTTTCATAGGCGATGATCTTGTTCACTATGAGATTCACTTCAACGATGTTCCTGCAGGGTAGTCTCCCAAGGTAGATATCGGGATAAAAGTCTATCTGATCAGTTGGATAATTAGGAGGACCTAAAGAAAACGAGTTTGACCATCCACCATACACCCCATCCTTACAGGAGTCCCAAGTACAAAAACTTCCTTGGCCATCATAGATATCTGCATAATAAAGATCACTGATAAACCCGGGGTCGTATATGACATCAGCATCCCAAAGGTTTGTGTATCGTACGGGCAGATACCAATCGCGTGTCCCTTTGTTAACATCGTCTCGCGGTTTCCCGACGAGGTGCGATTTCAAGCCACCAACGAGTAACACATAAGTCGTCCCCATGCGTTCCACTACATCTTTAATGAAATATTTGATTTGTTCAGGTCGATCATTTCCAGGGTAGTCACGGTAAATCTCCCCTAGTGTTTTAATCTGTGTACGAACACCAATATTATTTTTATGTTCTGCTAATCGCTGTAAGGGGAGGACAAACTGGAGAGGGCTAATGATAACAAGATCATTTGTCACCTGGCTGAGGAATGGAGAATGTGGTAGCGGTTCATAGCTAATGGTGATCTGGCATGAATCAAGATAGGTTATTGCATCTGTCCCTGGGCTGTAGCGTACAGGAAACACTCGCACCGTAAAGAATGTCACATGTTTGCTTTCCTCGTTTAACCCGCCACCCGTTGTATAAGTGAACCACTGCAACGGATAGAATTCCTTAGAATAATAAACTCCTGTATCGATTGAGACTTGTGTTGGTTCTTGAGAAGCTCCTTCAATGAAAGGATAGGGTGCTGGAGTTATTTTTTTCTGAAGCATCATTGTTTTTACTTCATCAAAATGAAGAGTGACGTTTCTGATAATTGATCCAAATGGTAATTGAAGGGTTGTGGTATACATCGGAATAACAGGTTTTCCTGGACGGTACAAACACGCCGCTGCACCTTGCATCCGTACGTTGAGAAATGATCCATCATCAACAAAAGAAGGTTCGGAGAATGAAAGGGACAAGGATTCAATCCGTGTATGCTCCTCGTATGTGAGGCTGACTGCCGCAACACTGCTCGATAACATCAGCCCTATGGCAATGAACACAGAGACTTTCATAAATCCTTTTCCTCAAGGAAATGTAGTACAGTGCCTCCCTATATAATTTCCTATCAACAAATATAGCACAGAGGGGGTAACACGATTTGATAGATTTGTTAAGGAAGCGAATGCGGCCTGAACATATAAGTATTCAGTCCTGGGTATCTAAGGCTGATATCCCAACTGATAAGGAGAAGGAGGAGGAATGGGAAAAAATTAAACCTAAAAAACTTCATATTTGTCCTTGAATGGACAAATATATTCCCACAATCCAATCCAGGTCCGCTTAAAATTTCTATCGTCTTACCCCCATTGATGCTATAACTTCATATTTTCCCTATGATTCCAGGAGCTGCAATGAGAATAATAAAGGTTCCCCATAGAATTTTGGTCAAAAGTAGAAAACCTATTAATAAAAAAGTCATTTCGTTCAAAAATCAACGTAAAAGCAAAAAGAAAATGATTGCGATCATCATGGCAATTGATAATGAATCAACAAACCGGAACCTACTCGTTTCACCTCAACAATCTTCAAAGGAATGCTATCCTTTTCACTTTTTATCCCTTCGCCCTCTGCAACCGTCGGTGTATCTTTCCCTCCGATAATACAGGATCCGATGAAGATATAGAGATCGTCGACAACCTTGTTTTTCAGAAAATTCCAGATGACAGTGCCGCCGCCTTCTACGAGAAGCGTCCGAACACCTTTCTGATAGAGAAAATCCAGAACACCTTTCAAATCAATGAACCCGCTTCTATCAATCTTGCATCCGACAACCTCGATATGCGACCCTTTGTATGTTTTTTCTTTTCCTTTCGCAGTAATAATCAGCGTCTTTGTTACATCATTTAACACCAGAGCATGAGCTGGCGTTCTCCCCTTACTATCAAGGACAATTCGTAACGGTTGTTTCGGATGTTTTACGTATTTTTCTTTTACCGTCAGTTTTGGATCATCAGCCAGGATCGTACCAACCCCAACCAGCACTGCATCACACTCGTTGCGAAGCAGATACATCCGTTCGATGTCTTCATCACAGGAAATCCGCATCTGCTTTCGTGTCGGTGACGCTATTTTTCCGTCAGCAGACATCGCACAATTTATGATAACACGGGGTCTTTTCATACCATCTCACTTTGGATAAAGCGGACAATTTTTCTTCTTCTCCGGGCAAATCTGCTTTGTTTTACATGAAGGGCCAGTATTTTTAAAAATAATCGGAGCAACTTTTTTTACTTCCTGAAGCATTTTATTCGCAAGCAAGCGGATTTCCCATTGTGCATGAAGACAACAGCGAAGCTCGAAAAAATTCAGTAATGAACGTGCATTCATCGTCACCATTATATTTGTACATGTACCATTCGGAAGTACGTACCTCGCGTCCTCCGCTGGTATCTTCAGTTCCAGTAATTTATTGTAATGATCCCAGATGGCCCCCATGGTTTCTTCATACGCTTTCTTCGTCTTCTTGTTCTTCCCGATAGACGGTGGAATTACATAGTTCGGCTCATATAAATTTACATATCGCTGACTTTGCTGAGAAAAACTTGCGATGCGATGCCGAACAAGCTGATGGGTGAGCGACCTGCTCACATCACTTATCGCGAACGTAAACGAGGCATGCTCAATAACACTGGTATGCCCTAGTTTTAAGACTTGCTCCAAGACTACTGACTGTTCTTTGTCTGATATTTTGTCAAGATTCTCTGGTTTTATCTTACTATGGGTCAGGGTGGCAGCCATTGCAGGTAACTTTTCTGGATCCGATGTAAATCCTATGAGTTTCACATTCATGTCCGTTCCCCATACCCCTTATATCATGAGACGTTTAAGTGTTTTGATACAGATCTCGTTTTCGGTTCTTTTCCAGAAAATCCTTCATTTATTCATTCATCAGATTTCTCCGCTGAAAAAAGGAAATACCTTTTTTTACTAATTTTTTTCCGTTCAATTAAACTGCAAGTTTTTAACAACAGACTCAGTTATCTAATACACTGAAACAAACCGGCATGTGAGACTAACGATAAGGTCGTTTATTAGTACCATCATCGTGTGTTTCATTCCGAAGGAGAGATTTCTAAAACGATCTTTACTTTCACATAACTGACTTAAACTAGGTTTTGAATAAGGGGAACGATTCTGCATGACAGTACCATCTGAAAAAAACAATGGTCTTGTTGTTCTTTCTTTTTTTCTGATACCTGCGATGATGTTGATTTTTGGGTATGTCCTCTTCCCGTACCCACCGTCGTTGATCGCAAGGCAGCTTTCGTTCATCCCCTTGTTTCTCGGGTTGATCCTCCTCGGCATTGGTTTTTTCTTCAAAGGAAAAAACACCGCGAGTACATTAAAAATTGTCGGATGGGGCATGGTTGCATTCTTCTGGGCCACCATGCCAAGCTTCCTGTATTTTTCTGAGGGCGGTGATGTCTTCAACGCAGCGGTCTGCATCATTGGCGTGTATGTGCTTATCTACATCGCATATCATGAATGGCTTTCTCTTAAAAGAAACGAACATGTCTCTTGTTTGAATTGGATTGCTGGTGGCACGTTTCTTGCAGGTATCATCTATTTTACGATTGAAAATGGTATCGTCCCTGGCCTGAAGGATTGGTTAATCGAGTTTGTTGCCGCGCAAAGCACGGATCTCTTGCATCTCTTCGGGGTCAACGCCAGTCGGAATCAAGCTCTTATCATCTACAACAATACACCGGTGACCATTATCTTTGCTTGTACTGCTGTTCAATCCATGGTTCTGTTTGTTGGTATGATCGGGGCATTATCACGCGTGAATATGAAACGAAAGGCTCTCGGATTGTTGGTGACGGTCGTCCCGATTTACTTCCTGAATTTGGTTCGTAACGCAGGTGTCGTGTTCATGGTAGGAAGCGGCATGGTCTCTTTTGAGCTTGCTCATAATGTGATTGGCAAAACAGGATCCCTACTTGCCCTGATTGTCCTGTTGTTTGTCACCTTTAAAATCGTTCCGGAATTGTATGATGAGATCGTCGGCATCATCGATTTGCCGAAACGAAGAGGACCTGTAGAACTTTTTATTGGGCGGCTTTTGGGGAAGAAACATGATGCGCATCGCTAAGGGTGGTTTTTCCTGGATTCTGGCATCGTTTGCGTTGACCTTTGTATGTATCGGTGCATCATTCTACTCCAAAGGCCTGCTGCTGATCTTTTTAGGTGTTGTTTCTATGTTTTTCTTTTTGATATCTTGTCTTTTGATTGTTTTTTTCCGGGACCCTGAGCGAAGTATCGGTCATGGTGTTGTCGCGGTTGCTGACGGGAAGATACGAGAAATAACCACCATGCATGATACCGAGGTTGGAGAGTGTATCCAAATTTCTACGTTTATGAATATTCATAATGTGCATGTGAATCGTATGCCTCTGGATGGAACCATTGAAGAAATCACCCATTACAGAGGGGCTCATCTGCCAGCGTTCAAAAAAGAATCAGAAAAAAATGAACGGGTCGTTCTGCTTATTCACACTGATATTGGGCGGATAAAAATTGTTCAAATAGCAGGGACCCTTGCACGTCGAATCGTCCCTTATGTTTCGAAAGGAAATGCCGTGAAAAAAGGAGGAAAAATCGGGCTTATCCGTCTTGGTTCTCGCGTTGACCTTTATCTTCCAACAAAACGAATTAAACCACTTGCGATTCAGGTTACTAACAAAATAAAAGCTGGAGAAGACACCATTGCAGAAAGCCATGATTAAACTACTGTCTCTTGCAGATATCATCACCCTCATGAACGCGGTAATGGGTTTCCTTGCTCTCCTCATGGTATTTTCCAATCAATTCCAGCTTGCTGCTGCTTTTATCCTTCTGGGTCTGCTTGCTGACGGCTTAGATGGTATTGTTGCCCGGCGTATAGGAAACGGACAAATGGGGGAATATCTCGAAACTATAGCAGATATGATTTCATTGTCGGTTGCTCCCCTTATTCTTCTCTACAAGACCTATTACGACGTTGTCGTTTCACAGTTCTCACTACATCTCCTTCTTGGCGTCGTGCTTGTTTTCTCACTTGTATGCAGCATGATTCGCCTCTCGTCGTTTTCTCTTTTGAAAGAGAAACATTTCTTTATCGGTCTGCCGACTTCTGCGAGTGCGGTGTTCCTTGTGTTAACCTCATTTCTAAAACTGGATGTCTGGGTTATTCTCCCCTTTATTGTTATCCTCGCACTTGCGATGATTTCTTCGGTTCGTTTCCCAAAACCAGGGTTGAAAATGGATTTTGTTGCCGCTGTTTTTATCGTTGCCACTCTCCTGCTTGACAGCATGTATAACAATATCGCACCACTGCTGCTTCTCGCAGCGCTTGTCTCCTACATCATTATCGGACCGTTCTATCTCTATATAAAAAAGAAGAAAAGCTAGCGGAATGGAACGTACTCGTAATTGAGAACAACACTGTTTTTGATGTGGACGACGCGTCCACCATAGTTCTGTCCGTTCATGGTTGCAGAGTCTGTTTGGACGAATAACGGCCATGATGAGTAGTTATCGGTCTCTTTTCCGAGAGTGGTGAACACATGGTTTTCATGCGTATGCCCGGTGAGAATCAGGGAGACGTTATTCGCGAAACAATACGTGATGAATGCTCCTCGGTTGAATACGATGCAATCGTTATTACCACTAGGAAGGTCGTTTGGTAATGCACCGAGTCCTGTATCGTTCTTATCATTGACCGCGGGGTGATGCATGGTAATGATCTGATTCATCTGGTTAACCCCCCAGGTATTTTCGAGAAGGTACATCTGGGTTGATGTCAAACCGCTTGCTTCTGGTGTCGGATTCCAAATTTGCGGTTGGATTTCCCATCTGCTATATTCATATCCTGAATCGAGAAAGATGAAATTCACGCCCCCGTATTCGAATGAATAATCGCTGAGGGGTGTGAGAAAACGATGGTAGGCAGTAAGATTAGTAAAGGGTGTATACAGAAATAAGAGGCTGTTGCCGAACCGTTCATGGTTCCCTGGTGTGGTAAAGACCGGTACCTTACAGCTGAGAAGAGCTTCTTGGAGATCAACGTAGACATTCCGATGAGATTTCTGGTTGTACCAATCCACTGAATCACCGGACAGGATAACGAAATCAGGGTGGACGTTCTCATTGAGGTAGTTGATGAGGCGGATGAGTTCCTTTTTCTTGTTTACAAAATTCGCGTATTTTCCGATATGAATGTCAGTGAGTTGAACAACTGTGTACTCGGTTGGCTCTGTGCTCATTATTTTAACCGCGTGCGGCCAGGCGTAATTCTCTTTTGTTGTTGTCACGGAAATATTGTAGAACCCATCAGGGATGCTGTCGATGTTATACGAAACGATTAGTTCATCTTCGAGTCTGTTTGTCCCTGTTTTGATCCAGGTGTGCCATGTCGTTGTGTGATTGTCGAGGTGATAGTGAGTGGTACCGTCTATGATTTGTAATTCTACCTGAAGTATCTGGACTGGTTCTTCCGTCGTATTTCGTTCTTCTGAGATTGTTACTGCGAACTGATTTGTGTTTTTCTTGATAATAATGGAGGGGCATCCCAAGGAGGGGGACATGATTCCTTCGACATCAAAGCCGACACTCACGTTCAGTTGTTTCTCAGGGAATGTTCCTGCAACAACATGGAACGTATGATTCCCGACGACCGAAGGATACCACGCTATTTTTTTGGTGTACCTTGGTAACTTTCCAACATTCATGACAATTTGACTTACCGTTATATTCCCAGAGAACCCCGTCATTTCACCTGCGTTGGCGATTAATCCGCAAAACTCATCGGTCACACTAACTGTTTCGTTGAATTGTTTCCCTGCTTTTCCTTCTAAAGTGACCGAGAGATACACAGGTTCGCCTAACGTCGAATACAGATCAGAACAGGACAACGCAATGATTTCGCCGGGAGTCGCATCTTCTGTTTTTACAATAATCGGACCTGCAATTGAGGTAGGCATGCTTAAGACCGGGGTTAACAGAATGACTATGGCGAGGATGATCGCTATTTTTTTCATGTTCAAACGTCTTTACAACACTATAATTATGAGAGGTATATTATAAATATTTTGAGGTAGATGAGGTAAAACTTCTCTAGGAATAGATATTTTTCACATTTGAGAATTTTTTGTTTCAATTCAATCCAAACATTTCTAAACAAAAAATGCATTACATACTGCTGTTATGGACGATATACCAAAGATAGGCATTACAGGCATGCCAAGCGTCGGAAAAACCCAGACGCTCATCAAAATCATCGAGAAAATAGAAAAAAGTGGCTATAAACTTGAAGGGATGATCACCACACCGCTTATTGAAAAGAAAAAACGGGTGGGTTTATATGTGGAGGACTGGCAGACCAAAGAAAAAGAAGTCTTCGCCCGCCTAGACCTCGATTCCAAGGATAAAGTCGGGAAATACGGTGTTGACCTAGCTGCACTAGAAAGAGTCGGCGTGCATGCGATAGAAAAAGCGATCAACGATGAAGACACTGATATCATTGTCATCGATGAAATCGGGAAGATGGAGATGCTTTCTGAGAAGTTCTGTGAGATGGTCATCGAGGCACTTGATTCAGATAAACCGATTATGGTGACGTTGCATAAGAAATCACGAACACCGCTCCTGCAGGATATCCGCAGGCGGGATGATATCCGCATCCTTGAGGTGACCGCGGTGAACCGGAATCTGCTTCCGTATAAGATTGAAAAAATCATGGCTGAGAAACTCCCGCCCTTGTTTTAACCATGACCGACGAACCAACCGATCTTGTAAAAGAAGGAACAACCGAGCTTTTTATTTATAAAAAAAAGACGTCTGCGAAAGGACCAAGCACTCGAGACCAGACGCCGTTCTATAACCCGTCCATGGAACTGAACCGGGATGTCTCCATCCTTGTCAATCAGTGGTTTCTGAATGCGAGTACAAAGCACGTTCATATCTTGGACGGGCTGGCAGCATCCGGGATTAGAGGGATTCGGCTTGCCCATGAACTGAACGGGGATTTTGAGGTAACGATAAATGATTGGAATGATCAGTCGTACTCATTAATCCAGCAGAACATCCAGAAAAGCTCGCTGCAGAACATCTCCGTGTTCCAACGAGATCTCAACGGGCTCCTCTCAGAGCGTCGATACAACTCCATTGATATCGACCCATTTGGCTCACCCGTGTATTTTATTGACGCTGCCGTACGAAGCGTCTACAACAAAGGAATCATTGCGTGTACCGCGACTGATACCGCAGCGCTCTGCGGCGTATTTCCTAAGGTATGTTATCGACGGTATGGCGCCTGGCCGCTTCATGTTCCCGCGATGCATGAAATAGGGCTGAGAATACTTCTTGGTTTTATTTGTCGTGAGGCAGCGAAATACGACCGCGGCATCGAACCGCTACTCTGTTACACGACCGATCATTATGTACGATTGTATGTACAAATCAATAACGGAAAAAACGCTGCCAATACGTCCATGGAACAGTTTTCCAGTATTCCAGCAAGGGACGTTCCCCTCTCCAAGGAAAACACTGCTACGGTTGGCCCCTTGTGGCTTGGGAAGCTGCAAAAAAAACCTGTGCTGCAAGATATACGAACCCTCTTGTCAAAAAAGGAGCTGAACACAAAAAACATGCTCTGGAAACTGTTATATCTCCTTGAAGAAGAGGCAGATGCTCCACCATTTTTCTATACCACCAATGACCTGTCCTCCCTCCTGAAACAGTCGCCACCGACCATGGAACATATCTTTGAGAACTTACGAAACAAAGGGTTTGTCGTCACCAAGACCCATTGTACTCCAACCGGATTTAAAACAAATGCTCCTCTGGACGTCATCACAGAAGTTTTTAAATAACGAAGGATATCACTGGCCCATGAAAACGACGCCAAAGAAGCTTTCCGTTGGTGTGCTTGCCTCTGGTTCTGGGACTGACCTCCAGAGCATCATCGATGCATCAGAGAAGGAAATGATCGATGCAGAAGTTGTTGTGGTGATCAGCGATACAAAAGACGCGTTTGCATTGGACCGGGCAAAAACGCATCATATCCCAGGGTTTTTTGTTGATCCAAAAGGAAAAGATCGCGCTGCGCATGAAGACGAAATCGATGCGGTTCTTCGAGCTCATCAGGTGGAGCTTGTCGTTGGTGCTGGATACATGCGGCTCCTTTCACCCTCGTTTGTGAAAAAATGGCAGCACAAACTCATCAATATTCATCCCGCTCTTCTGCCGTCCTTTAAGGGAACAAATGGTCAACGCGATGCACTGCAATATGGAGTGAAGATATCTGGGTGTACCACGCATTTCATGGATTCAGATATGGATCACGGTCCGATTATACTCCAGGCTGCAGTAAAAGTGCTCCCTGATGATGACCGGGAGTCTCTTGCTGCCCGGATTCTTGTTGTCGAGCATCAGGTACTCCCCCGTACGGTACAACTTTTTGCTCAGAAACGTTTATTAGTCGAAGGTCGCAACGTTATTATCCTTTCTGGTGACTCATGGAAAAAGAAATACAAGGAAATCCCAGGTGTGCTCTATTCTGAAGGATACTAGCACCGTCACCCATGAGAATGCATTTGAATGGTTGTGTAACTTTGATAAGTACGGGTGGATCTTTGGTCTTGAGCGGATTACATCCCTTCTAGAACATCTCGGGAATCCTCACCGCGAGTTGAAGGTCATTCATGTCGCAGGGACCAATGGGAAAGGCTCAGTCTGCAAATATATCAGCTCCATTCTTCAGAAAGCTGGGTACACCGTTGGTGTGTATCTCTCTCCTCATGTCGAGCGGTTTTCAGAACGTATCGTCGTCAATGACCAGGAAATCCCCGAGGACGACCTCGCGATGCTTGTTGCGCAGGTCAGACCGCTTGTTGAAGAAATGAAACAGAACAACAATACTCCAACGTTTTTTGAGATTGTAACTGCACTTGCGTTTCTGCATTTCAAAAACCGTAACGTTGATTATGTAGTTCTAGAGGTCGGGCTTGGTGGGAGGTTTGATGCGACAAACGTGGTGACCCCGCTCGTATCCGTGATTACAAATATTTCGTTGGAACACACCGATATCCTTGGAAAGGATATCGCATCAATCGCATTTGAA
>Ga0315291_10010437_pt1 | contig 11357 bp, 10 predicted proteins | sample YL17G12_20_MG_FD_203070 | JGI IMG/M metagenome (GOLD analysis project Ga0315291, IMG submission 203070) | Sediment microbial communities from Yellowstone Lake, YNP, Wyoming, USA - YL17G12_20 | ecosystem: Environmental > Aquatic > Freshwater > Lake > Sediment | place: USA: Wyoming | collected...
CTCCAGGCAGTCTCGCTGATCTGAAATCCGCGGAGATGAAGGTCCAACTTCTACAAGCTGGAGGTGGGACGGAGATATTTAGAGGCTTGGAGATGGGTTTTTCCCAGGTCGATCAATTTCATTCCAGTCAGCGGATTAACCACATTATTCTAATCACAGATGGTCGCACCTATGGCGATGAAATAAGCTGTGAGAAGCTCGCTGATCAATCATCTGCTATCGGGATAGGAATAAGTGCACTAGGGATAGGCAGCCAATGGAATGATAAGTTTTTGGACCACATTACTTCAAAAACTGGAGGGATCTGTAAGTTTATTCCTGATGGCGGTGATATCCGTAATTCCATCCTGGAAGAACTCACCCGTCTCGGATCAAGCCTGACTGAGCAAATTACTATAAACTTCCAGACCTCTTCGGATGTGGAATTATCCACCGTGTATCGGCTCCAGCCAGATCCATCACCAATAGATCCTGTTTCACCTTTGATTATGGGTTATATGCCTCATCATGGACCTATGAGCGTACTATTCGAGTTTGTTATCAAGGATATATCAAAACTCGCGACCGAGATCGTTATGGCAAAAGGCATTATTAATATTGAAATTCCTCGCCATACCGGTAGAACAAAATATATTAATCGAATGATATTTAATAGGCAAATTACATCAAAACCGACAAAAGAAGCACCGCCAGCTGTCATCCTTAATGCAATCATGATGTTTTCACTTTTTATTATGCAGGAACGTGCGAGTGAGGAAATGAGTAAAGGGGATTTTGATTCTGCCACCCGTCATATGGAAAATCTGGCCACGCATTTGTTACATAAGGGAGAAGATAACCTGGCACAATCTGTATTGAATGAAGTGGCATATATTCGTCATAATCAATCCTTTAGCGAAGAAGGCGAAAAATTGATAAAATATGGTACTCGTTCCTTGCTTCTTCCAGCAAGAAGCGGGGAGAACTAATTATGATTGTCTGTCCTAATTGTGGGAATCAAGAAATGCCGGGTGCATTATTTTGCAAGGAATGTGGCACTCAATTCACCATTATCAGCCGCGATCCTACATTGACAATTCCCAGTAATATCGCTGATCATCTCCACGAAGAACAATCCGAAGACGCTGAGCAAGTTGTGCCACCCACTCCAGATGATGCCAGCCTCTCTTTATTTCTTGTAGAAACTGGTGAGGTGATCCCACTCGAGGGGCTGACAGAGTATACCCTGGGCAGATCTGCTGAAGACCAACCCATTCTGCCAGATATTGATCTGGCACCTTACCGCGCATATGATTATGGTGTTTCAAGATTACATGCATCCATAAAAATAAGCCAGCCTAATGCCCTCCTGACTGATTTTGATTCAGCCAATGGGACTCAATTAAATGGTCAGAAGTTAGCCCCCCATAAACCCTATCCTATTACCCATGGTGATATATTTTCTTTGGGTAAAATGAAGATCCAACTGCTCGTAAATCGATAAGAAAGCTGAGATAGACATGCCTTATACTATTATCCTTCACCCAACCGGAGAAGAACCCATCATTGGCGAGGTTGAAGATCTACCGAAGCCAACGGATATATTTATTACCATAAACAGCCCACGTCGAATAGATGGGAAAGAGCTTCATTACCTGACCGAAAGTGTCCTCACTGTCATGTGGCCTATCCATCGTTTAAATTTCATCGAAGTGTTGCCAACGAAGGCTGAGGAAGAAATCATCGGATTCGTGCGAGAGTGAACGTAGTGAACACTATATTGTCAGATACTCACTATAAAAATTACCGTATATTGGTAGTGGATGATGAACAAAGGATGGCAAAATTCATCCGCTTGAACCTTGAGCATGACGGATTCTGTGTTGTTGAAGCCTTCACAGGGACGCAAGCAATGGATCGTTTACGCACCTCCCTCCCAGATCTTGTGCTTTTAGATGTGATGTTGCCAGATTTGGATGGTTTTGAGGTTCTAAAGATGATACGCACGATTAGTCCGGTGCCAGTCATCATGGTGACTGCCAAGGGAGAGGAAGAAGAACGCATTCATGGGCTCGAGCTGGGTGCGGATGATTATGTCACAAAACCATTCAGCCCTCGCGAATTGGTTAGTCGTGTTCGAGCCGTACTTCGCCGCACTGAGCTGACCACTGATAGCACCCATGGACTGATTGAGGTTGATGAGCGCTTAAAAATCGATTTTGATCGGCATGAAGTATGGGTGGACGGGAAGTTAATAAATTTGCGCCCGACGGAATATCGATTGTTATATTATCTGGTTCAGAATGCTGGATGGGTTGTCTCACACGATCAAATCCTTACCAATGTGTGGGGATATGAATACCGCGACCAACCGCATTACGTTCGACTTTACATAAACTACTTGCGCCAAAAAATCGAGAGGGACCCTGCTAATCCTGTTTATATATTAACTGAGCGTGGTTTAGGATACCGGTTTGTTGACTTCAGACGTGATAATCCTCCAGAATCGTCAGAAATTTTTCCAGAAAAACAGAAGAATGACACATCTCAGAAATGAATAGAAATATAGGTACAAGAAATGGCGAATAAACAAAGGATATTATTGGTTGATGATCATGAGGTAGTCCGGCTAGGATTGAAAGCCTTACTGGAACGCCACCCAAGTTTTGAGGTTGTGGCTGAGGCAAGTACTGCCCGTGAAGCAGTTGAACGTGTGGCAGCATTTTCACCAGATGTGGTAGTAATGGACATCCGCTTGCCGGGTGGTTCAGGTATCGAAGCTTGCCAGGAGATTGCAGACAAATACCCCGATACGAAGGTAATCATGCTCACTTCCTATGCAGAAGATGAGATGCTATTCTCAGCCATTCGCGCCGGTGCAGCCGGATATGTATTAAAACAAATAGGCGGTGAGGACCTTGTACGGGCAATTGAGGCCGTTGCCCGGGGTGAAGCACTGCTCGATCCCGCGGTCACCCAGAGAATTTTCCAGGAAGTTCGTAAGGCTGCCAGAGAAGAGGAGGCTTCTGCATTCTCCGCTCTCACTCAACAGGAAAGACATGTTCTGATGCTCGTCTCTGAAGGAAAAACCAACCGTGAGATTGCCAAAGCACTCTTTCTTGGGGAGGGAACAGTGCGAAATTATGTCAGCAGTATCCTCTCTAAGCTGGGTGTGAGCAATCGTGCAGAGGCTGCTGCCTACGCGGTTGAGCATAATTTAAAAGACTACCTATAAATTGGTTTCTATCATAAAGCTATTTCGTAACCCAGTATAAATATTGGTGTTCTCTAATATGTCTAGTTTTTATACAAAATGCTGTACAATATCTACTCAAGAACGTTGGGAAGTTAAACCCAGCATAGCACTGGGAAAAATCAAATCTCATACCTTGGAGGAATATTACTATGACTGATCAACCCATCAACCCTGAAATAACCAGCGATGATAAATTATGGGCAGCATTAGGTTATCCAATATCACCCTTAGCAGTCATCGCCCTGCTGATGGAAGATAAGAAAGCACGGCCATTTATTAAGTATCATGCTGTACAATCTATAGCTTTCAACATCGTACTCTATATTTTGATCGCTATCATCTCGGTTGTCACATTTGGAATTGGAGCCATCTGCGCGCCCTTGTTCTGGCTGGTTGTACTTTGGCCAGCATATGTAGCATACCAGGGAAAGTATCTTGAGATTCCTGTCATCACAAACTTCCTTAAGAAGCAGAATTGGATCTAAAAGCACCCTAAGACTCGTTACCCGCCAGCCTGTAGTTGGCGGGTAACTTTTTATTAGAGGAAATTGACTTTATTAATTGTTATTTGTACAGGTAAAACTCATAATGCATCTTGACATTTCTCCTTCTCAACCATAGAATCAGCCCGTTAAAGTAGTAAGAACGAAGAAGAGACCCAGATAAATATTGGGCACCGAAGGGGCAAACCTATAGTTGTTAAATTATGGGTGAATCTCTCAGGTAAAAGGACTTTGTTCCATATTATTACTCTGAAAAGCCAGCTTAGTTTGCTGGCACCGTTGGGGCAAACGTTTTGGGAACAAGCTGATTCCCAAGCGCGAAACTCTCAGGTAAATGACAGAGGCACACGTACCACCCGTGTGCCTTCGCGATTTAATTGATATTCATATTTGTCTTGTATAAAGCAGAGTTCGTATTAAAATTTATCAATATAAAATTAATAAGGAGGCATCTCATGAAAATTCCCAGCACCTTGAAATACACCGAAAGTAATGAATGGATCAATCTGGAAGGAAAAACTGGAACGATTGGAATTTCAGATTACGCCCAAGACCAGTTATCAGATATTGTATTTGCCGAGGTTATTGTCAATGAAGGTGACATACTAAAGAAAGGCGATTCCATTGCCACAATTGAATCTGTTAAAGCTGCAGCAGATGTGTACACACCAGTAAGTGGCAAGGTTATCAGCGTTAACGAAGATCTTGGACGTGCTCCTGAAGTGATCAACACCGATCCTTATGAAGCCGCCTGGATTATAAAAATCGAGCTGAACACCCCAGGTGAAACTAATTCATTAATGGATGCTGCCGCTTACGAAAAATTCGTTCAGGAACAGCAATAGGAGCAGTTATGTTCATTCCCCATACAAGTGCAGACCGAGCAGCTATGTTGCGTGCCGTCGGCATTGAAAAACTGGATGATCTATTTAAAGATGTTCCAGCCAAATATCGCTTCCCCACCTTGAACTTGCCGCCTGCATTAAGCGAAATGGAAGTCTCCCGCGAGCTGCAGGATATATCGCTGGCGAATGAGAGTGTGCACGACCTGGTATGTTTTCTTGGTGCAGGGGTTTACAACCATTATATACCGGCCGCCGTGGATGCAATTATCAGGCGGGGGGAATTTCTCACTGCTTACACCCCCTATCAACCAGAGTTGTCTCAGGGAACACTACAAGCTATATTCGAATATCAAAGCAATGTAGCTGCCCTTACGGGGATGGAAGTATGCAATGCGTCCCATTATGATGGCGCTACTGCTGTAGCAGAAGCTGTAAACATGGCTTATGCCAATTTTCGTGGGAAGCGTACCAAAATTATCCTCTCCCCCGCCGTAAATCCTCAATACCGCCAAACCGTGCGTACATATGCTGAAGGTTCTCCAGTAGTGTTGGTTGGAGATGATCCTCAGAGTGATTTGAAGGCCAATCCTGATGGTCTAATCCCACTTATTGATGTTGATACTGCGTTGATTGTCGTCCAATATCCGGATTTCTTCGGTCGGATCTATGACTATACGAAATTAGCCGAAGCCGCTCACGCCATGGGTGCTTTAGTGGCCGTATCTGTCAACCCCATCGCATTAGGATTGCTGAAAGCCCCCGGCTACATGAATGCGGATATTGTCACTGGTGAGGGGCAACCACTTGGAATCCCCCTTTCATATGGCGGTCCATATCTCGGCTTGTTTGCCACCCGCAAGGAGTATGTTCGCAAAATGGCAGGGCGCCTGACTGGCGAGACGGTTGATAACCGTGGACAGAGGGCTTATGTCCTTACCCTAACCGCTCGCGAGCAGCATATTCGACGCGAAAAAGCCACCTCGAATATTTGCACCAACCAGGGATTAATGGCCCTCGCCTCAACAATCTATATGAGCCTGTTGGGTAAAAATGGTCTCCGTCAGGTGGCTGAACTATGTTTTCATAAGGCTCATTATGCTGCACAAGCTATAACAAACCTACCAGGGTATTCAATCTGGTCCTCAACTCCTTTCTTCAACGAATTTGTAATCCAAACTCCCACCCCTGTCTCTGAGATTAATGATCTATTGCTGGACCATGACATCCTGGGCGGGTATGATCTCAGCCAGGATTACCCTGATCTTTCCAGGCACATGCTCATCGCTGTAACGGAGATGAACACGCGTGAGGAGATTGATCGACTGGTCGAAGTTTTATCGGAGGTGTCAAATGGGTGAGCCACAATTGTGTGATATCTCGGTCAGCGGTCGCCAGGGAATCAACTTTCCTCAACCAGACGTACCCCTTGCTTCTTTCCCGGAAGGCTTTATCCGCGAAGACCTGCCAATGCCCGAGTTATCCGAATTGGATGTGATCCGCCACTATACTCGTCTATCACAGCTTAATTACAGTATTGACACTGGATATTATCCCCTGGGTTCCTGTACCATGAAATACAACCCAAAGATCAACGAAGAAACTGCCCGTTATCCGGGCTTTGCGTTCACACATCCTCTGCAACCCATCGAAACAGTCCAAGGTAACTTAGCACTGATGTACACACTGCAGGAATGGCTTAAAGAGATCGGTGGTTTTGCAGGGATGACCCTACAACCCGCCGCGGGTGCCCATGGTGAGTTGACCGGGGTGCTGATCATCCGCTCTTATCATCGCTCACGTGCAGATAACAAACGCGACAAAATCCTCATCCCCGATTCAGCCCATGGCACCAATCCCGCCACATCTGCTATGAGCGGTTTGCGGGTAGTGGAAATTAAATCCGACTCACGTGGAAATGTAGACCTGGACGCTCTCCGCCAGGAATGTGATGGCACTCTTGCGGGTCTGATGCTAACCAACCCGAATACCTTAGGGCTTTTCGATGAGCACGTGGAAGAAGTCATCCGCTTGGTGCATGCAGCCGGTGGATTGGTTTATGGAGATGGGGCCAACTTGAATGCCCTGCTTGGCATAATTCGCCCTGGAGATGTAGGTTTCGATGTGATGCATTTTAACCTGCATAAAACCTTCTCCACCCCCCATGGCGGAGGTGGCCCAGGCTCTGGCCCCGTTGGTGTTGCTGCACATCTCGTCGATTTCCTACCTGCACCTGTGGTCGGGATCATCGAAGAGGGTGATCAGGAAATGCCACCACTTTACGGTTTTATCACTCCATCCAAGTCCATAGGAAGGATGAAGTCCTTCCATGGTCATTTTGGCATGCTTGTAAGGGCTTACACCTATATCAGTATGCATGGTGGACCAGGCTTGCGCAAAATTGCAGAACATGCAGTTTTAAACGCAAATTACCTCCTGGCTCTTATCAAAGGGACTTACCACCTGCCTTATGATCGGTTATGCATGCATGAATTCGTCGTCGAAGGGCAGTGGCCAGATGCACCCGAGATCCATGCATTGGATATCTCCAAGCGCCTGATGGATTATAAATTCCACCCACCCACCAACTACTTCCCACTCATCGTCCATGAAGCATTGATGGTTGAGCCAACCGAAACAGAGAGCAAGGAAACCCTGGATGCATTCGCAGAGGCACTGATCAAAATTGCGGATGAAGCCCATCATGATCCTACTTTGCTCAAGGAAGCGCCACATGTCACCCCAGTGGGCAGGCTGGATGAAGTGAAAGCCGCCAAAGAGCTGGTACTATGCTGCGGGGTCGCTACCTTAGATAAATGATTGAACTGGTGGAAGCCCAGTTTCATCCAAAAGCTGGGCTTTTTTCTCCATTAATCTATCAATAAATTAATAGATTGAAAATAATAACCCGCAAACCTTACAAACATGTAATCAATCATAGATTGACTTAATGTTACAATACCCATCCGATATCCTTATCGCTTTCCCGAATTATGGATAATGTTGACACCTCAAAATTCGAATTTGTGACCCCTCGCCCAACCGTTGAAATCCACTTACCAGATGGGCGGGTTATTTGTGGTAAACGGGGGGCAGCTGTAGGTAAATTCCTTTCCTTGCTGGAAATACCAAATTCACCTCCATTGGTCGGAGCCATAATTAATGGTGAGTTGCGCGAGCTTACCTTCCCCATTAATATAGAAGCCAAGGTTATTCCAATCTCAATGGAAGATCCAGATGGAATGTTAATCTATCGCCGTTCGCTGACCTTCCTGCTGGAAGCTGCTTTCGAAGAAAAATACCCTGATGCTACCCTTACTATCGATCATTCCGTTTCCTCAGGCGGGTACTATTGTGAGGTTACAGACCATGATCCTCTCACAGATGAAGAGCTTGTAAGCCTGACAGCACATATGCGTTCGATTATTGATGAGAATTTGCCATTCTCCAAGCGTGAAGTTCCTCTGGTCGAGGCGGTTGCATATTTCGAAGCCAAAGGTTATACAGATAAAGTACGCTTGTTAGCTCATCGTCAAAAAGATTATCTCACCCTCTACCGTTTGGGAGATCACCAGGATTACCACCATGGCTACATGGTTCCCTCCACCGGTTATTTGCAATGGTTTAACCTGATCCCGACCAATGGTGGTTTTACGATCAATTTCCCTCGTCGGAATCTCCCCACTCAATTACAACCTATGCCCAGTTACCCCAAGCTGCTGGCAACTTTTCGCCGCTATGGCCAATGGTTGGATCGGCTCGGGATTGCAAGCGTGGGTGCCTTGGATGATGCCATTCTTGCAGGTCGTATCCATGAGATTATCCTGGTTTCCGAGGCTCTTCACGAAGAGCACGTGGCGGATATTGCTGAGCAAATCACAGCACGCAGCAACCAGTCAGACCTCAGCCAGACCGTGCGCATTATCCTCATTGCTGGACCCTCTTCCAGTGGAAAAACGACTCTATCCAAACGGCTGACCATTCAGCTGCTCTCGCAGGGCATTTCACCGTATCCCCTGGAGATGGATAACTACTTTGTGGACCGCGAGCAAACCCCCATAGATGAGGATGGTCAGCCTGATTTCGAGGCGTTGCCAGCAGTGGATACGCATCGTCTGGCCCAAGATTTACGCCGCCTCGTATCAGGAGAGACTGTCCGCATGCCCCACTATAATTTCAAAACCGGCCGTCAGGAACCTGGTGATGTGATCCAGCTTCAACCTGGGCAGTTGGTTATCCTGGAAGGTATCCATGGATTGAACCCAGACTTACTTCCAGATTTTCCGATCGAACAAACCTTTCGCATCTATACCTCAGCCCTCACCCAGTTAAACCTTGACCGGCACAATCGCATCTCCACCACCGATACACGGCTGGTGCGGCGTATTGTCAGGGACGCCCGAGAGCGGGGTTATACAGCCCGTGAGACGATCCAACGCTGGGAATCAGTTCAGCGTGGTGAAAAACGCAATATTTTCCCCTATCAGGAAAATGCAGATATTATGTTTAATTCCGCCTTGGCTTATGAGCTTTCCGCATTAAAGCCTTATGCTGAACCTTTATTACGCCAGGTTCCCTTTGGAACGCGTGAATATATAGAAGCCAAGCGGATGCTAGCACTTTTGGAATGGTTCCAGCCTGTTTCATCAGACCTCATCCCCGATAACTCCATACTTCGTGAATTCATTGGAGGCTCCATTCTAAAAGAATTCAAGTTGTGGAATCCAACCAAATAAATATACAAGTAGGATAAGATCGATGGAATCTCCCGAAAAATTCATGCGTACCATTCGCGTGCGCAATGAACAACAATTGGGTACATTAGGTCGCCTTTTGGTGGCTGTTGCGGACGCGGGTGGAGATGTAGGTGAAGTCCGTATGATCCAGGAGACATCTCGTTATACTTTACGGGATATATCCATCTACACCCAAGACGAAGCCCACATGGATCGTGTTCTGCACGCAATGGAAGAAAACCCCGGCACACGCATTCTAGCCATCCGTGATGAAGTCTTGGAGTTGCATCAGAAAGGCAAGATTGCCATTCGCAGCCGGCTATTGGTAGATAATCTATCCATTCTGCGACGGGTATACACCCCTGGAGTGGCAGAGGTCTGCCTGATGATTGCCAAAGAACCATCCATGGCACGCCAGTATACTGCCATCAGCCACTTGGTGGCAATTGTCACCGATGGTACCGCGGTCTTGGGTTTGGGAGATATCGGTTCCGTTGCTGGAATGCCGGTGATGGAATGCAAAGCCATGTTGATGGAGACCCTGGTCGGTTTGTCTGGCGTCCCCATTCTGCTCAACAGCAAGGAACCCAATCAAATCATCCAGACCGTGGCAACGATTGCACCTACGTTTTCAGCCATCCAGCTTGAGGATATCTCCGCCCCGCGTTGCTTCGAGATTGAAGAACGCCTGCAGGCCTTATTGGATATCCCGGTAATGCACGATGATCAGCATGGGACTGCAGTTGTGACCACGGCTGCCCTAACCACCGCCAGACGGATCACAGGTCTCCAGCTGGAAAAAGTGTGTATCGGTCAAATCGGATTGGGTGCTGCGGGTAATGCTATTGGCCGGATGTTGATGAAACTCACTGGTAACCCGGTGTGGGGTGCTGATCTTTCAGAGGCCGCCCTCTCTTATTTTGAACAGGTGGGTGGAAAGCGATCAACTCTGAAGGAAATTATGCAGGAATGCGATGTGGTTATTGCGACCACCGGAGCTGCAGGTCTCATAAAGCCGGAGATGGTGCGTAAAGGTCAGATCATCCTGGCACTATCGAACCCCAACCCAGAAATCGACCCGGATATGGCGATTAAAGCTGGCGCAGCATTTGCTGCGGATGGAAAATCGGTAAATAATGTGCTTGGATTTCCTGGCATCTTGCGTGGTGCTGTGGATTCTTATGCCACCCGGATCAGCCACGAGATGTACCTGGCAGCTGCAACGGCTATCGCTGACCAAACGCCCCCTGATGAGCTTGTCCCCAATCCATTAGATAAAAGCGTCCATCGAGCTGTTGCCCGTGCTGTCGCTCAAAAAGCCATCCAGCAAGGGTTAGCTCGCGCTGAATTCGTACCCTATGTGGATGAATGACAATAACCTGCAAAGATAGTAGAGACTAATCCGGTCTATACATATTCTGATTTAGGTATCTCTACCATCAACCAGGTTGCTCTCAATCGAATGGGCACCAGCGGCATCATGCACGTGGTAACTATGGGTCCAGCAACATTCAAGATATTCCTACCATTTATAACCAAATAGGTTGTGTGGATGTTGCATATTTCAGGTACAATTTGCAACATCCATAGTCTCACTTTATTTTTGCTGGAGGTGTCCATGACTAAATCAGCTTTACGTGAACAACGCCGTGCCCAACGTCTAGCTAAACGGAATCGTCAACGAACAATTATCGGAATAATCATTTTATTAGCGATAGCTTTCATTACTTTTCTGGTATATCGCGACTACTCGACCAAAAGTCAGCCTTATTCGATCGGCACGTTGGACGCGACCCCTCCAACACCGTCTGCAAGTGCTACCACCACTGCTTCTGGTCTTGAATATGAAGACCTGAAAGTTGGGGATGGTGCGACTGCCAAATCTGGAGATAATATTATCGTGAACTATACCGGTTGGTTGACGGATGGTACCAAATTCGACTCGTCCATCGATCGCGGTAAACCCTCCGACTTTACCATCGGCGTTGGCAAAGTCATCAAAGGTTGGGACGAAGGTGTGGTCGGTATGCGAGTGAACGGG
>Ga0315291_10010440_pt1 | contig 11354 bp, 13 predicted proteins | sample YL17G12_20_MG_FD_203070 | JGI IMG/M metagenome (GOLD analysis project Ga0315291, IMG submission 203070) | Sediment microbial communities from Yellowstone Lake, YNP, Wyoming, USA - YL17G12_20 | ecosystem: Environmental > Aquatic > Freshwater > Lake > Sediment | place: USA: Wyoming | collected...
CTCCAGCATGGAGACCATCATGCGCGGCGTCTTGGCGGCAGCGAGGTAACCCGGTGGTCGAGGAACGCACAGAGCAAGCTACACCGCGTCGCCGCGAGGAGGCGCGCCAGCGCGGCGACGTTCCCCGGAGCGCCGAGCTGGCCGGCGCCGCCGCGCTCCTGGGCGCGCTGATCGGTCTGCGCTTGGGTTGGCCCGCCATCTCAGATCAGTCGGCCAGCTCCGTCCTGTGGTTCCTCCGCGAGTGCCGCGACTGGCAGCCGACCATTGGGGCAACCGCGCGCGTTCTCCATATTGCCTTTGGTCACTCGCTCCGGCTCGCTTTGCCGGTCACGGTAGGGGCCGCCGTCGCCGGCCTCGCCGCCAACCTGGGCCAAAGCGCCTTCGTCCTCAGCTCCCATCCCGTCACCCTCCGATGGGAACGCTTGAGCCTCGCACAAGGCCTTCTTCGCATGTTCTCCCGCCAGGGCCTTTTCTCACTGGCTCGATCCCTGGCGAAGCTCGGCATCGTCGCCGCCGTTACGGGCGCCTTCCTGCACAGCCGCGCGGAGCAGGTTCTGGGGCTGGCCCAGGCCCCCGCCCAGGCGGGCGCGTTGATCTGGGAGCTGCTCCTTCGCGTGGGCGCGGCCTTCGCGGTGCTCGCCGTCGCCGACTATCTCTACCAGCGCCACCAGCACGAGAAACGCCTGCGCATGACCAGACACGAGCTGCGCGAGGAACACAAGCGCACCGAGGGCGACCCGCTCATCCGCTCGCGCATTCGCGAACGCCAGCGCGCGCTCGCCCGCCATCGCATGATCCATGCCGTCAAGCGCGCAACCGTCGTCATCACCAACCCCACTGAGATCGCAGTCGCACTTCGCTACGAGGCGGAGAAAACGCCGGCCCCGGTGGTCATCGCCAAAGGTCGGCGCTTGCTGGCCGAGCGCATCAGGGCGGAGGCCCTCAAGCACGGTGTGCCTGTCACGCCCAGCCCCGACCTGGCACGCGCGCTCTATCGCTCCGTGCCCGTCGGCCGCCAGATTCCCCCGGATCTCTACCAGGCGGTCGCTGAGATCCTCGTGTTCGTCTACCGGCTGACGGCGGGCGCGACCAGCCGGTGAGATAGGAGAACTCTATGTCAGAGACCCGAGCAACCGCATTGCCGACCGGAGGCCTGCCCGAGCACCTGGCTCGCCACAGCGACCTCCTCGTCTCCGCGGGCGCGGTGCTCATCATCGCCATGCTGGTCATCCCTCTTCCCCACTGGATGCTCGACGCGCTGCTCGTCATCAACATCGGTGCGGCGCTGACTGTTCTGCTGATGACCGCCTACACGACCCATCCGCTCCAGTTCTCCGTCTTCCCCTCGCTCCTGTTGATTGTGACCCTGTTCCGCCTGGCGATCAATGTCTCCGCCACCCGTCTGATCCTACTCCACGCCAATGCCGGCATGGTCATAGCCGCCTTTGGGAGTTTCGTTGTCGGCGGAAACTACGTCGTCGGGCTCGTCGTTTTCGTCATCCTTGTGGTCATCCAGTTCGTCGTCATCACCAACGGCGCCGGCCGGGTCGCGGAGGTGGCCGCCCGGTTCACCCTCGACGCCATGCCCGGCAAGCAGATGGCGATAGACGCGGACCTCAACGCCGGCCTGATAGATGAAAACGAGGCGCGCCGGCGGCGGGAGGAGATCGCTCGCGAGGCTGACTTCTACGGCGCCATGGATGGCTCCAGCAAGTTCGTCCGCGGCGACGCCATCGCCGCGGTCGTGATGATCGTCGTCAACATCCTCGGCGGCTTCATCATAGGGCTCGCCCAGCGCGGCATGGACCTCCCCACCGCGCTGCGCACGTACACGCTTCTCACCGTCGGCGAAGGCCTCGTCACCCAGATCCCCGCCCTCATCATGGCCACCGCAACCGGACTCATCGTCACTCGCTCCTCCTCGGGGGCCCCTCTCGGGCGCGATCTCACGGATCAGCTCCTCAGCAGCCCGCGAGTCGTCGGCCTGGTCGCCGCAACGCTGGGCGCGCTCGCCCTCGTCCCAGGCCTTCCCAAGCTGCCCTTCCTGCTGGTCGCCGCCGGTGTCGGGGCATTGGCAACCACCGTGAAGCGCTCCCGTCCCGCGCGGCCCGCGCAGGCGCCACCGCCTGCTCGCCCGGGCGCGCCATCGGCCGAGCAGCTTGTCGAACTCATCGTCGTCGAGCCCATCGAACTCGAGATCGGGCTCGATCTCATACCTCTCGCCGACCCGGCCCAAGGCGGCAACCTGCTCGAGCGCATCAGCACGCTCCGGCGCCGGATAGCCGAGGACATGGGCCTCATGGTCCCACCCCTCCGCGTGCGTGACAATCTGACCCTTCGCGGGTCGGCCTACGCGATCAAGCTGTCAGGCGCACGCGTCGCGCAGGGCGAGATAAGGCCTGGCTACATGCTCGCCATGAGCGCGGCCGGCGGGCCGCCGGACTTGCCCGGCATCGAGGCCACCGACCCCGCCTTCGGCCTGCCGGCGCGTTGGATTCCCGAGAGCCGGCGCGTAGACGCGGAGATGATGGGGTGCACCGTGGTCGACGCGGGCACGGTGCTGCTCACTCATCTCGATGAGGTCCTGAGGCGCCAGGCCGCCGACATCCTGAGCCTCCAGGACGTGCGCACCATGCTCGATCACCTGCGCCAGCACGCGCCCGCGCTGGTGGAGGAGCTGGTCCCCAAGACCATCACCCTGAGCGAGCTGCACCGCGTCCTTGCCTCCCTGCTCAGGGAGCGCGTGCCGATCCGCGATCTGTCGCGCATCCTCACGGCCCTCGCCACCCACGCGCCGACGACCAGGGATCCCGAGGCCCTTACCGAGCTGGTGCGACAGGCGCTGGCTCGAACCATCACGGCTCAGCATGTCGAGGAAGAGGGCACGCTCTGGGTGTGTGCGCTCGATCCGGCGGATGAAGCCCAGCTCATCGGGCGGGCGCGCGGCGAGGACGACGGCCTCGAGCCAGATTGGACCGAGCAGCTAGTCCGCGGCATAAAGCGCGGCCTCGATCGCCTCGTCGCGCTCGGCCACGCGCCGGTATTGCTGTGCGCGCCCACAGCGCGCCCGCTCGTGCGGGCGTTGCTCGAGCGCCGCGCACCGACGATCACAGTGCTTTCCCACGCCGAGATCGCGCCCGAGGCCAAGGTCAAGTCCGCCGGCATCGTCGGCGGTGACCACGATAGCTTCTCGGCGATGGAGGAGAATGAGCGATGAACATGAGCAAGGCGCTTTCGGGAGCAGGATTGCTGGTCGCGCTTTCCGCCTTTGGCCTGACCGGAGCCCTTTCGCTACGGGCACAGGTCGAGCCGCTCTATGCCGTGCTCAGGAGCGTCGGAGCTTTCCTCGGGGTGCTTTTCGTGGCTCGCTGGAGCGCCGGCATCCTGGACTCATTGCCGTCCGCCGGCGGCAGGCCGCAGCAACCCGAGGGTGGTGGGGATCGGGAGGAGCGCGACCGCGTCGGTCGGACCCGCTAATCACACTGGAGGTGAACTGGGGTGGGAGCAATCGAGGAACTTTGGCAGCAGTATGCGCGGAGCCGGTCGCCGGAAATCAGGCGACAGCTCATAGAGTCTTACGCGCCGCTGGCGCGCTATGTCGTGGACCGGCTCAACCTGAAGCCCAGTGCGGCGCTGGAGTACGACGATCTTCTGAGCCAGGCCGTGGTGGGCCTGATAGATGCCGTGGATAGGTTCGATCCGGACCGCGGCATCAAGTTCGAGACCTACGCTTACTACCGCATCCGCGGAGCCGTCATGGACATGCTGCGCGAGCTTGATTGGCTCCCGCGGTCCGTGCGGCAGCGCGAGTCGGAGCTTGCCGCCGCCTATGCCCGGCTCGAGGACAGGTTTGGCCGCCAGCCGACCGATCAGGAGGTCGCTGGCGAGCTGGGGGTCACTGTCGGGCAGCTCGACACGCTGGCCCATGAGGTCGCGCTGCAGGCGATGCAGTCTCTGGACGAAGTGGTCGCCGGCCACAACTGGGAGGCCGGCACGCTCGCCGATATGATCCCCGACGAGCACGCCTCCGCGCCCGAGGCCGAGCTGGAGCGCCAAGCCGAGCGGGACATCCTCGCGAAGGCGATTGATGCACTGCCTGAGACCGAGCACACCGTAGTCAGCCTCTACTACTACGAAGGGCTCACCCTCAAGGAGATTGGCCGCGTGCTCGGTGTCACCGAATCGCGCGCTTGCCAGGTACACGGCAAAGCGATTCTCCGACTCCGCGCCCGGGTCCAGTCGTTGCTGGAGACTCCACCCGCGCGCAAGGCGGCCGCGCTTGCCACCGGTGCGAAGGGAGACGCGGGCACCTTCGCCTCAGACGCCGCGGGACCATGAGGGGTGCGCCGTGTCTGTGGACCACCTGCCACCCGTGGACCGAGGCGAAGGCCTGCGACCGCCGCAGGCCGAACGCCAGCCGCGCGTGCGCCCGGTTGGGCAGGCGAAAGAGGACCGCTGGGAATCGAGCCGCGACGACGCTGGCAAGGAACATCGTGACGTAAGGCCTGAGGATCGACCACCGGAGGACGCCGAGCAGGAGCCCCGCCATTTCGACCGGCGCGCCTGAGCTAACGACGCCTGCTGGGCTTGAGGTCGGCTCGCCCCACCGCGTCGTAGCTGCGGCATGCCGCGCGGCTTTCTGCGGCTGCTCGGAGCACGCGCGCGGCGACACGCAGCCGTCGCTTCCCCACCGCAAGGAGCAGCGCCTCCAAGTGTGCGATCGCGTCGGCCATCCGAAGCTCGCCCTCCTGCATCTGCTGAAGCATCGCCCCGGTCGCGCCCTCCGCCGCGGCAAGACCGTCGCCGGTGACGCCGGGAGCCAGCTCCGTCTCGGGCGATGCAAGCTCCCCTACCAGACGCTCTCTCGCAGGTAGCCAGCGACTCCATTCGGGGGATCCGAAGATCGGCGCCTGGAGCGTATACCGCCAGAGCATTAGCAGCGCGCGCTGCCTCCGCAAGTGCCGGGCAGCCAGATTCGCGAACTGTTTTGTCATCACAGGTGCCCCGAAGGGAAGAGGCGAACGGCCCTCCTGCGGCGGGCAGGCCGGCGGGCGTGGGCTTGTCCGCCTCAGGCGGGAACGCCCGCCCTACAGCCCCTTACAGCCTCGCTTCTCCGGCCGCTCTCAGCCATGCCTCTCGCAGCTCCGCGACAAGGTCTCTCGCCTGCCGCAGTCTCTCGAGATCATCGGTCGCGTCGGCGTGCGCGAGCTCAGCCATGAGGTAGGAGTAGACGCGAGACAGATTCCCGGCCAGCTCAGGTAAGGCCGAGAAGTCCAGCGTCCGGTCCAGTTCCAGCAGGATCGCCTGGGCGCGTGCGAAGCCGATGTGCTTCTCATCGTAGTCCTGCGCCTCAATCCCCCGCTCCGCCCGCGAGAGAAATCGCAGCAGCCCGTCGTAAGTCAGCAGCAAGAGCTGCTCGCGGCTCGCGTTCAGAATCTGGCTCTCTTGATAGCGTGAAAGCGTCCGCTGCTGGCCCATCTTCACCTGCAGTCCGCCTGAGGCGGACAAGCCCGCCGTAGGCGGGGACACTGCTCGACGGGAGAGGGAACCTCACCAGGGGAGACGTCCCCGCCGTAGGCGGGCGATTCTGTGCTAACCCTTCGGCGCGTTCGCTTGTATCTGCGCCATATAGCTTGAGAGGAACTGGCTCTGGCTCTGGAACTGCGCCAACGCCTGCTCCATCGCCGCGAAGCTCGCCTTCAACCTCTCGTGCTCCTGGCCAACCAAGGTCTGTATGCGCGTGATCTCCGCCTCGAGATCGCTCATCGAGTCATCTATGTAATCCTGTGTGCGCGCGATGGTGCCGTCAACGGTGTCGGTCGCCTCCAGGCACACTCGAAACGCTGCCTCCGCCGCGCCCACCGTGAAAAACACGTCGCCGTAGCTCCCCGCCGAAGTGGCCTTGACCAACAGCGAAAGCCCCTCCGCAGAGCCCTCGTTCGCCGTCAGCCTCTGGCCCGACCCGGAGCAGGCACAGCCGCCTATCGTTCCTGCCACATCCAGCCCCGCCCCGCCCGTTCCAGTTCCGGATTCGCCCTGAGGGTAATCGTCGGAGACAGTCGTCGTGCCGATGCCGCTTGATCCAGGTCCTCCCTGGTTCGATACGGTCGAGCCGCCGGTGACATGAAACGCCGACCCGTAGGCGACCCGCGTCAGCGTCAGGTAGTTGCCCGATCCCCCGCCGTTCGCGTCTGTCGCCGACGCGGCGACTCCCGTCTGGGACTGCTGCGCGTTGATCGCCTCGATCACCTGGGTCTGCGTCATGCCCGCCGTGAGCGCAATGTTCACTCCGTTGATGGTCAACGTCTCACCGGCCGCCAGGGGCGCCGTCTGCTCGACGCCTGCTGTGACCCGGGATCGCGTCGCCGCCTGCGTGATCTCCACCGCCCAGCCCGTTGCCCCCGATGGCTGCGTTTCCGTCGAGCCGGTGAGGTATGAAACGGCGGCATGTGTTGTCCGCCCCGCAGCCGCGAAGACGCCCACGACCTCGTCGAGATGATCGGTCAGCGCGGCTGCGAGCGCCGCGCTATCAACCGTCAGCTTTCCTGCCAAATCGGTTCGGATGCCGAGCCCCGACAGCGAGGCATACTCGCCCGTCAGGCCGATCACCCGGCCGCCCAGCGCCGACGCGATGTCTTGCTGCAAGCTTTGCAGCCGGTAGTCACCGAACAGCGTCCCCGTCTTGCTCGTCTCCGCGTCGAAGGCGAACTGCTCGGCGAAGAAATCCACTATCTCGTTGTACCTGGCTGCCAGGTCCTCTATGACGCCCCGGATCGTGGTGGTGTCTCGCGACACCGTCAGCGTGACAGCCGTCGCCGGGTCCGCCTCCAGCACCGTCAGCGTGACTCCCTGGATCACGTTCGCAAACGTGTTGGTGCTGCTGCGGACCGTCACAGCCCCCGCGCCGGAGCCAAGCTGAATCTCGGCGTCCTGCGCGGCCTGGAGTTCGGTCAGAGTGGGAGCCGTGCCGCCCACGAGGTCAACCGTCACATCCACCTCGCCGGCCAGGCCGCTCGTTTCCGAGGTCAGCACCAAGCGGTAGGGCGACGCTCCGCTGCCGTCGTTCACTATCGTCGCGGTCACGCCGGCCTCCGCGTCGTTGATTGCGTCCCTGAGTTCGCCCAGCGTGTAGTTCTCAACCTCGATGACTACCGGATCGCCGTCACCGACGCTGATCGAGATCGTCCCCGCGCCGACCTCGGTCTGGTTTGTGTCCGCATACCCTTGTGAGGCGAGCTGGTGGGTCTGCGCCAGCGCCTGCACTGTGAAGGAGTACGATCCCGGCACCGCGCTCGCGCCCGCCGAGGCCGTCGCCAGGTCTTGTTTGCTCAGCGCCGCGGTGTAGCACTGGAATCCAGCCGGCGATGCCAACCGCGTGGCGACAGTGCGAAAGCTCAGTAGGTTCGCCTCCAACTGCGACCACGCTGCCGACTGCTCGCCAAGCGCGTCCTTCTTCGAGCGAAGCCGCAGTATGGGCGCTTGCGCCACCTGATAGAGCTGGTCGAGCATTGTGTTCGTATCAATGCCGGAGATTAGCCCGCCGATTGACATGCCGCTGGACATATGGGTCCCTCTTCACGCGCTCTCGTCGAAGGCCGCATCGGCCGCTTGCTGCAGGTAGACGATCAGGCTCAGGATCTTCTCGGGAGGGATCTGGCGGACCACTTCGCCGGTCTCTGGCTCAATCAGCGACAACACAGTCTGGCGGGCGAGCTTCTCGAACCGCAGGCTTGCCTGCAAGGGGACTGCGAGCTCCCCTTGGGGCTGCCGGCCGGAAGTAGCCGGGGGTGTAGCCTCCCGGCCGGCAGCGGGCAAGCGAACTGGCACCGGCGTGGGGGGCACCGGTTGTTGGGAAGGGAGGGGTTCCAGGGGATTCATACTCGCTCACCCTTTCCGCTCGGGGAGGGGAGGGCCCGCCGAAGCGAGCCCTCCCACATCTATGCCAGCCGGAGGAGCTTACCGCAGCATCTGCAAGATGACTTGCGGAGCTTGGTTGGCCTGCGTCAGCATGTTGGCGCCGGCCTGCAAGAGGATCTGGTTCTTGGTGAACTGAACCACCTCGGCCGCCATGTCCGTATCCCGGATGGCGCTTTCCGATGCCTGCACGTTCTCTCGCGAAACCGCCAGCGACGACATCGCGCTCTCCAGCACGTTGCGCTGGACCGAACCCAGGTTCGCCCGGACGGTCGAAATCTGGGAGATCGCCTTGTCCAGCAGCAAGATCGCGTCATTCGCGCCGGTAGCCGTCGTCACATCTATCTCGGCCACGTTCGTCGCGCCGCCGGGGCTGAGCCCCTCGGCGCCCAGGCCCAGGAGACTCGGGGCCGTGCTCTGAAGCGCGGCCGACGCCGTCTGACCGGCGTTCGCTCCGATCTGGAAGATGAGCGTACCGGTCGTTACTTGCACGTCCAGGGTGTCGGTTGCCGCGCCGGCCGTGATGAGCATCCTCAGGCCCGAGCTGGCGTATCCGCCGCCGCTCGTCCAGAGCTGGCCTTGCCCCTCCAGTTCAGTCGCGTACTCAGCGGCAATGTGCGCTCCGACGTTCACACCATCGGTCAGCGTGCCGCCTGTCAGGTTCAGCCCCGCGGCGCCCAGCACCACGGTGCTGCCGGTCGTGTCAATGCTGTGACCCGTGCCATAGTGGATCTGCTGCAGGGTCAGCACGCCCGCGGCCTGGGTGGCGCTCACGCCGCTCTGCGCCGTCTTGGCGTTGATCGCAGCGGCGACCTGCGCGGCCGTGCTGTTGGCGGCGATGTCAATGCTGATGCCGTTCAGCTTCAGCACGCCCGCCGCGTAGGCGCCGGCGACCGCACCCGCACCCACCAGGTCGGTGCGCGTGGCCGCGGTGTCTATGGTGATGGTGTAGCTGCCGGCTTCGGTGTCGGCCGTACCCGAGACGAACGTGCCCGCGCCCGCGCCGGTGGCGCCGGTGATCTGCCCCATCACGCCGGCCGTCCCGTCAAGCAGCTTCTTGCTGCCGAACTGGGTCTGCGCCGAGATTCGGTCGAGCGATCCGATCGCCGACTCGATCTGCGCCTGGTCGGCCGCGATGGCCTCGGTCTCGTTCGCGCCGGCGTTGGCCGCGTGCACGGCCAAGTCGCGCATCTGCCGCAGGATGTTGTGGATTTCCTGCATGGCGGCCTCACTGGTCTTGATCAGGTTCACCGCGTGCGAGGTGTTGACCAGCGCCTGGCCCAGGCCCTGCGCCTGCGCGCGCAGACCCTCCGAGATCACCAGGCCGGCGGGGTCATCGGCTGCAACGTTGATGCGGAAACCAGATGAAAGACGCTCGATCGACTTGCTGAGTGAGGAATCGTTCACACCCAACCATCGGTGAGCGTTAAGTGCGGCGGTGTTCAGGTTGATGCGAAGTCCCATCGAGTGGTTCCTCCTTGATCGTTGCCCGGCATCCAGGGGCCGGGTCCGGCTTCATGCCGTTTCTTGGGATCCTCGATTGCCCGCAGGTGGAGGTCGAACCAGCGCGCGGGCGGGCGTTGGCTCCTGAGCGGTTCGATAGTCTAGGCCTCTGCATGCCTCCTTTCTCGGTTTGGCTGTGTCCCAGCCGCGGCTGCGCCTCCGCTTTCATCATCGGCAGACGCCGGGGTGGGCTTTAGCAGCCCCGCGGAAGCTGTTCGCTGTGCCTCTCGGCCCGCTCGCACTACCGCCGCCGCACGCGCGGCCGCCGCATTCTCCGCCTTCACCCGCTCCACCACCTCGCTTCGGTAGACGCTCACGTGCTTGGGCGCGCTTATGGCCAGGCGCACGTTGTCCCGCCGCACCGAGATCACGGCGATCTCGATATCATCGCCCAGCAGGATCCGCTCACCGACCTTGCGCGTCAACACCAGCATGAAGGCCGTCCTTGATCTCGCCCCCGATTGCGTGCTTCGTCAGATAGCGGTCGGTGTCCAACAGCACTTGCCGCGCCCGCCGCGTCCTCATGTTGATGACCACGGGTGCAAGCAGGTTCGCGCTTACCGTCTGCGTATCAGGGCACACTGTGACCAGCGTAAGCACCGCCGCCTCCTCTGCCGACCCCAGCTCCAGCGCCTGCGCCTCGCTGTCCGGTATCTCCGCCTCGTATTCCGGGAACACCAGATAGGGCTCCACCGACAGGAACAACAGGGTCGGATCCTCTAGCGACTGAATCCAGCGCAGCCCCGCAGTCCCCCCATACGGCAGCAGGCAGCACCGCCGCAGATGAGGAAACCCGAAGATCCCGGAGGAGAATTCCAGCACCGACTCCTCCGGCACATCGAACTCTCCGAATCTCACACTCTCCACGCGCATTTCCCAAGCTGTCCTTCGGCCCCGAGGCCTATCACAGGTAGTTGAGGAGGCTGGCCCGATGGATGGTTGACGCCGCCGCTGCCGCCGCCTGATACGTGATCTCCTGCGACTTGAGCCCTATCAGCGCCTCCGCGATGTCTACATCCTGCACCTCGCTGAGCAGGTCCCGTAGCGTCAGCACACCATCACCAAGTCGCTGCTTGCCCATCTGCACTTGCTGCATCCTCGTGCCCATCTCTCCCCTCAGCGCAAGCAGGCGATCCAGGTGCCACTGGCTATCTGTCAAACCGTTTGCGATGGCCACCCGATCCCCCGCGCGCAGCGCCTCCTCGATCTGGCGCAGCGTCTCCAGCGCGTCGCTCCTGCCGGCATCCACCGCTCCGTCCATGTTGAGCACCTCGGCCGCGTCCAGACTGGTCGTCAGCTTGATGCTCCGGCTGAGCTGCACCGTCACATCCCCGCGGTCGCCTTGATACAGATAGGGCGGAACCCCGAGCGGATTCTCGACCAGCGGCGGCGTCAGAACCTCGAAGCCGCTGAGCAGATACCGGCCCTCGCTGACCGAGTTGGCGTCAGATACGATCCGCGTGATGATGTGGTGCACCTGATCGGCCAGCGCCTGATTGCCGCTCTCATCAAATGGGCTCATCGCCAGCGCCGCATCCCGCGCCTCTCGCAGGCAGCCGCTCATGTCCGTCAGAGCCACCTCAGTCATCCGCAACGTAGAAGTGGCCTGATCGCAGTTGCTCTGGTATCGGGTGAGCTCTGCTATGCCTGAGCGGAGAGCCGCCGCCTGCACCGCACCAGGGGGATTCTCAGACGGCCGCCTGAAAGCCAGCCCAGAGGAGACCTGCTCTTGCAGCCTGAACAGCCGCGAGCTGGCCCGCTGCATGTGGGCGACGAGGCTGCCCGCGATCATCACATCGGATATCCGCATCCCCCCCCCTATACGCCCAGCCGTTCCAGGATGATCCCTATCATCTCGTCCGCGGCCGTCACCACCCGCGCCGCCGCCTCGTAGGCGCGCTGCGACAACATCAGATAAGTCATCTCCTCATCTATGG
>Ga0315291_10010444_pt1 | contig 11351 bp, 14 predicted proteins | sample YL17G12_20_MG_FD_203070 | JGI IMG/M metagenome (GOLD analysis project Ga0315291, IMG submission 203070) | Sediment microbial communities from Yellowstone Lake, YNP, Wyoming, USA - YL17G12_20 | ecosystem: Environmental > Aquatic > Freshwater > Lake > Sediment | place: USA: Wyoming | collected...
GTACCTCCTCCTTTCGCTGTTACGCGTTTGTGTTATTGTTTTAAAAACCGTGGCTCATGCTAAAGTGAAACTTTCCGCTTCCCTTTTCCTCTTCCCCGGACGTCTTATTCAAGGGGATGCCGTAATCAAGCATAACCGGGCCGATAGGGGTCTTGATTCTTACGCCGATGCCAAAGCCTGACTTGTATCCCCCTTTAGCGAAATCGCTCATATCAGCCCAGACATTTCCCGTATCATAAAAAGCCGCCACTTTAAAAAAATCGGTCAAGGGATAGGTGTATTCGATATTGCCGATCAACATGGCATTGCCGCCTAAGGGGTCCTTAGAGACCGGGTCAACAGGGCCAATGCTCCTCTCTTCGTACCCGCGTACAGTATACGTGCCACCGGCGAAAAATCTCCCATAAATGGGGATCGAATCGGAATTGCCATAGGAATCGGCGAGCCCCACCCGGGCCCGCACCTCCAAAGTGGAGTTGCGCGGCAACGGGAAATAATGGGATGCCCGCCCGAAAAATTTCAGGTAATCTTTATCCCCGCCGAGAGGGCCGCCCGCTACCTCCCCTGTGCCGTTCAATAAATTGCCTTTCAGGGGATCAAAAACATTATCCCGGTCGTCAAAACTTAAACCAAGCTGCAGGCTGCTTATCGCATTGGTACCCGCTTCCTTTTTGAAATCGGCGGACGCGGAATCGGTAATATTGCTGATATCGATAACATCATACCGGTAGGTTATGTCTCCCCTGACGTATTCAGAGAGTTCCTTGCCCAGGCGCAGGTCTCCCCCGGTAACATCCTCGTCATACCCATACCCGACGTCTTCATCCCGTTCATGGGTTTGTTTATAGGCGTCAAAACCAAACGAGACGGGATAGTCAAAGAGCCAGGGCTCGGTAAAACTTAAGTCGAAGCCGCTGCGCAGTGTCCCGATGCCGGCGCGCAGTTTAATGTCCTGGCCGGCGCCGGTAAAATAAGGGAAGTTCTTCCAGTCAAAGTTTTTCTGCTCAACTTCCACAAACCCGATGAATTGATCCACGGTAGAGTAGCCGCCGCCGAAGCTAAATGCGCCGGTTTTAGCCTCTTTGACCTCAACCACTAAATCCCTTTTATCCGGCTCTGCGGTCTCTTCCGTATCGTAATTTATCTCATCAAAGAATCCTAAATTCTGCAGGCGCTCTTTGCTGCGTCTCAGTTTCTCGCCGTCAAATTTATCGCCGGGCTTAATCCGCAATTCCCTGCGGATGACGATATCTTTGGTCTTGACGTTACCTCGGATCTTGATTTTATCCACAAAGGCGACTTCATTCTCCGCAATGGTATAAACGATATCCACGCGCCCCGTATCGGGATTGACGGAGGTCGACTCCTGCACCTGAACAAAGATATAGCCGCGGTCAAAATAGAGCGACTGAATATTGGCGACGTCTGATTTCAGCGCCTCCTGGCTAAAGACTTTATCCGGTGTGCATACCTTTAATTGTCCTAAAACCTCTTTTTCGGCAATCTCTAGGTTGCCTTTAACGGCGACATTGCCGACAAAGTATTTTTTCCCTTCCTGCACTTTTATGGCAATATACATGGCTGCCTGTGCGGGATACGGGGTAACCTCATAATCAACTGCTACGTCGCTGTAACCGTTCTTCTGATAGAACGCCTTTATGCGTTCGATGTCTTCTTTAAAAACATCGTCTTTAAAGGTGCCGGGGTTAAAAAACCACGCCCGTTTTGTCTTCATCAATTTCAATATGCGACTGTCGGGAAAGGTGAGGTTTCCTTCAACGAATATATTTTTGATTTTTTCCCGCGTGCCTTCGGCGGCGCTAAAATTGACTTGTGCCTTATTGGTTGCGGCGTTGATGTCAACCTTATAGTCTACCTCGGCGTGAGAATATCCTATCTTCTCGTACATTTTCTTAATCTGCTGCGCGTCCTCGGCGAGGCTCGGATAATCCAGATACTGCTGTTCTTTTGATTTCAAGGATTCTTTGAGTTTCGCATCGATGACGCGTAAACGCGAGATGCCGGAAAAGGTGATTTTTTCGATCAGCGGCCTTTCGACGACCGTGATGATTACCTTAAGCCCCCCCTCGGAGTCTTCGGTATCAATCTTGATATCGCTGAAGAAACCCAGCAGGTACAACCGTTTTAAATCATCGCTGATAACGTTATCCAGGTAGGGCGCGCCGATCTTGGTTTTCATTTTGGAAATAATCGTATTGGTGCTGATGGCCTTATTGCCTTTTATCTCTATGGCAACAACGGTTTTATTGGCGGAGGAAAGCGGCGCTTGCGCCGGTTGAGAAACCGTCGATTCCTCCCCGGGCGAGGTTGCGGTATCGGGAACGGCAGGATTTTCCTGGGCAAAAGCAACGAAGCAGAGACTTAAGACGGCAATCAAAAGTACAAAAAATCTGCTCGACATTGTTCCTATTATATGGTAGCCGCGTTCTTTAATCAAGAGTTTATTCTCTGCGCACCATGTTCTCAAAGCGGGTGTATTCCTTAATAAAGGTCAACTGGAATGTGCCCACGGGGCCGTTGCGCTGTTTGGCAATGATGACCTCGGCAATCCCCTGGTTGTCGGGCGTGGGGTTATAGTATTCCTCCCTTAGAATAAGCGCCACTACATCCGCATCCTGTTCTATTGCCCCGGACTCTCTTAAATCGGATAATTGCGGCCGGTGGTCAACGCGGGATTCCACGGCCCGGGATAACTGGCTTATGGCTACCACCGGGATATGCAACTCGCGGGCCAGGGCCTTCAGGGAACGGGAAATCTCGGAAATCTCCTGCTGCCTGCTTTCCATATTGGCTGAACCGCGCATAAGCTGCAGGTAATCTAATATGAGTAATTGGATGTTTTGCTGCGCCTTCAACCGGCGGGCTTTGGCCCTCAGCTCCATTACTGAGATACTCGGAGCGTCATCGATAAATATCGGGGCATCCGAAAGTTTCCCTGCCGCAGCGGTCAGCCGCGGCCAGTCGGAAGTAGCCAGGTACCCCGTCCTGACTTTTTGCGCGTCAACCCGCGCGTGGGAACAAAGCATCCTCTGGACGAGTTGTTCTTTGGACATTTCCAGGCTGAAAAGGGCGGTGGGAATTTTTTCTACCACTCCCGCATATTCGGCCATCCCCAATGCCAGAGCACTTTTCCCCATTGAAGGCCTGCCGGCAATGACAATCAGGTCCGAAGGCTGCAGCCCCGCGGTCTTGCTGTCAAAATCAATAAATCCCGTCGGGACGCCGGTGATATGTGTCTTCTTCTGATAGAGAAGGTCGATGGTCTCGATAGAGTTTTTGACAATCTCTTTTAAATGTAAATAACCGCCCGTGGCCTTGCGCTCGCTGATTTCGAATATAAGCCTCTCCGCCTCATCGACCACTTCGTCGATATTTCCTTCGCTTTCATACCCCATGGCAATAATCCTGGTGGAATTGTTGATGAGGCTGCGCAGGATGCTCTTCTGTTTCACGATACTCACATAATGCGCTATGTTTGCGGCGGTGGGAACGGTATTGACCAGGGCGGTCAGGAAACTTACTCCCCCTATTCTTTCGATCGTCCCCCGCCGTTTAAGTTCATCGGTAAGGGTAATTAAGTCTACCGCCTTGTTGGCGCTATATAAATCGATAACCGCCCCAAAGATCTCTTTGTGGGTATCGTGATAGAAAGAATTTTTCTCGAGCACCTCAACGGCAACACCTATGGCATTCTCATCTAACAGCATTGAACCTAAGACTGCCATTTCGGCCTCGAGATTCTGAGGGGGGAGTTTTTCTATGGAAGAATCCGCCATCGTTATCCGTGGTTTACCCAGCCCTTCGTTCTAAGAGGTCGAACTTTACGAAGGGCTGGGTTTATTTCTTGACGATCCAAACTTTTATTTTGGTGGAAACTTCGGGATGCAGTTTTATGGGCACTTCATAAATGCCTAAAGCCCGTATGGGTTCATCCAGAAGGATGGTGTCCTTCTCAAGCGCAAGCCCTTCCTCTTTCAGGGCGTGCTCTAAATCCTGGGCGGTGATTGAACCGTAGAGCTTCTCATCTTCCTGCACCAGGACCGGAATCGTCAGGGAGAAATTGGCCAACTTTTCCCTGAGCGCTTCGGCTTCCTTTTTAACCTTTTCCAGTTGAGAATCTTTACTGCGTTTTTCCGCTTCCAGTTTTTTAAGATTTGCGCTGTTTAAGGGCACCGCCAACCCGTTAGGTATCAGAAAATTACGGGCAAACCCGTCTTTGACTTTAGCAACCGCACCGGCCTTGCCAAGCCCCGCGATATCCTGCTTTAAAATAATCTCCATGTCTCGTTCCCGTGTTTTTTAGTACCGCACGTACGGCACCAAAGAAAGAAACCGCGCCTTCTTAATCGCTTCGGCAATCCTGCGCTGGTGTCCGGCGCAATTGCCGCTCGAACGCGACGAAACAATCTTGCCCCGTTCCTTGATAAACGACTCCAGGGTCCTGACGTCTTTGTAATCTATGGTCCTGTTTTTATCAGCGCAAAACCGGCAAAATCTTTTTCGCAAAGTTAGTTGGCTTCTTAATTTTCTCGGCGGTCTCTTCGTTTTAACTTTCATGTGCTGCTTCCTCGCTTTCTTCCAACCAGGTTGTCTCCGTCGACTGTTCCGGCACCGGCACTTCGGGTTCGGCCTGCACTGCGGCGACCTTGGACGGCGGCGACCCTAAAAATTGGACCCGTTCTACCCTGACTTCAATGACGCTGCGTTTTTGTCCGGCATTGTCTTCCCAGGAGCGCGACTGCAGCCGGCCTTCCACAAAGACGGGGCTGCCTTTGTGCAGGTATTGGTTACAGGCCTCTGCCTGTTTGTCCCAGACGACCGCGGTAACAAAACAGGTATCTTCTTTTAACTCCTGATTCTTATCCTTGTATTTCCGGTTTACCGCAAGCCGCAGGTTGACTACCGCGGTGCCTTGCGGGGTATAGCGCAGTTCCGGGTCTTTGGTAAGATTTCCCATAAGAAGCACTTTATTAAAATTGGCCATCGCAATCCCTCCGGTCTGTTATCTTACGCTACCGCTGAAATAAGGAGCCTGAGTATATTTTCATTCAGGTTATACGCCTGCCTGATTTTATCGATAAAGCCGGCATCGAGCGTAAAATTCATCAAATAGTATGTCCCTTCACGGTATTTCTTCATCGGGAAATATAATTTCCTGCGCTCGGCCCAGATGCTCGATTGGCCGACGCTGCCGTTGTTTTTCGTTACCTGGTCGCCGATCTGGGTAAGAAGATTTTTTCTCTCGTCTTCCGATAAATCGGGTCTAATGATAAACATCGCTTCATATTTCTTCATGCTTGCTGTTCCTCCGATTAAATACGTTCATTGCTTTATCAGTGCCCTGGGTAAGCCACATTTCACAACAGGCGCATGCTTCTTTGACAACCTTTTTAACTGCCCGTATTTCTGCCCGGTGAAAACGCGATAACACATAGTCGGGCGCATCCCTGCCCTGCGAAGGGCGGCCGATGCCGATGCGCAATCGCGCGAACGCCTGGCTTCCCAATGCCTCGATGATGGAAACAAGGCCCCGATGCCCGCCCGAAGAACCGGCCGGCTTTATCTTGAGCCTGCCTAACTCCAAGTCCAGGTCGTCGCAGACAACCAGGAAATCTTTTACATCTACTTTGTATTTTTTAACGAGTAAGGCCGCTGCCCGTCCGGATAAGTTCATATACGTGGCCGGCATCGCTACGATAGTCTCGTGCGGGCCTATCCTGACCTTACTGCTCAAAGAGCAAGTGCGTGTATCTTTTTTGAAGGCCGCCCTGTGTTTTTTAACGAGCACCCTGGCGACGGTAAAACCGATATTGTGCCGTGATGATGCGTAAATCCTGCCGGGGTTGCCTAACCCCACGATGAGTGTCATTCTTTTCTGCTTTAGCCTATTTCTTTTCCTTTCCTTTTTCCTTCTCTTCTTCCTTGGCGCCTTCGGCCGGCACCTCTTTCTTTTCCTTGATGACCTCGGGCTCTTGCGGCACGGCTCCTTCAACTGCTTCCACCGGAACCTCTACCTTCATCGGGGCAGCCACCGTCAAAACAATCGCCTCGAGCGAGGTTACGACCTTAACGTTGGACGGAAATACGATATCTTTGACGTGTATCGAATCGCCCATCTTAAGATTGCTTACGTCTATTGCGATTTCTTTGGGGATATCCGTCGGCAAACATTCGACTTCGATTTCCCAAAGGATATGCTCTAAGGAACCGCCCTCCTGTTTGACGCCCGACGGCTCGCCCTTGGCAGCCACGGGGCAATTAACCTTGATTACTTTCGTCAGGGATATCTCGTTAAAATCAACATGTATGATATCCCCCGTCATCGGGTCATACTGCGTTTCTTTGATCAAACACGAACGGGGCTTGCCTGTCTTATCATCTTCGACCTTAAGGCTGATAATCGCGTTCTCGATCCGGTGCTGATGGATAAGTTGAATGAGTTTGCGATGAGAAATTGTTATGGGGACCGCGACCTTGCCCTCTCCGTATACCACCGCCGGGATTAACCCCTGCCCTCTTAAATTGTCTGCCTTTGACCTGCCGGTCTCTGAGCGTACCTGCGCATCAAGAATAATCTCTTCCATGGTAGCATACTCCTTTTAATGAGCAGACAATTTACGGAGTCCCCCATAAATTGTGGCGGACGACGTAAATTGTAGCGAAGCGTCTGCGAATTAACCCCGAAGCCTATGCTAAAAATTTCAGAGAAATTTTTGGCGGTTTTAGGCGAGGGGCAGATATTATCAATCCTCTAATCGAATAAGGAACTGACTGACTCCTCGTGATGAATCCTGCGTATCGCTTCGCCCAAAAGCGGCGCTATCGATAGCACTTTTATCCGGGGATGTTTTTTGTTATCAGAAAGCGGAATGCTGTCGGTAATAACCAATTCCTGTAAATCCTTCGCCCTATCGACCCGTTCAACCGCGGGGCCGGATAATACGCCGTGGCTGATCGCTGCGCGGATAGACGAAGCACCCGCCTTCTTTAATGCCTCTATGCCTTCAATCAGGGAACTGCCCGTCGCGATCAAATCGTCGACAATAATCACGTTTCTTCCTGTGACCTCGCCTAAGATGTGCATCACCTCTGTTTCATCGGGTGAATCCCGACGCTTGTCGATGATGGCAAGGTCTGCGGACATGCGTTTCGCGTACGCCCGCGCCATTTTTATGCCGCCCACATCGGGAGAAACGACCGTTACATTGTCGAGCTTTAATTTTGAAAAATATTCAAAAAAGACACCCGCGGCAAAAAGATGGTCGAGCGGAATGTCAAAAAATCCCTGGATCTGTCCGGCATGCAGGTCCATCGTCAAAATCCTGTTTGCGCCGGCAGTCGTTAACAGGTTGGCAACCAGTTTTGCGGTGATGGGGACGCGGGGCTGGTCCTTTCTGTCCTGCCGGGCATAGCCGAAATACGGCATGACCGCGGTAATCCGCGAGGCCGAAGAGCGTTTCAAGGCGTCTATCATGATCAAAAGCTCCATCAGGGTATCATTGACCGGAGGGCACGTCGGTTGAATGACAAATACGTCTTTGCCGCGGACGTTCTCGTTAATCTTAACGCGTATTTCGCCTTCGCTGAATTTGCCTACCAAGGCGTCGGAAACCTTTATCTTAAGATACGCCGAGATATCCCCGGAGAGCCCGGGATGGGCATTACCGCTGAATACCGCAAGTTTATCCATATTTACCTCGCTTATCTCTTTTTTATTTTCAAAAGCCTGGCCGGCACTCCCACTACTACTTCGCCGTCGGGGACATTCTGGTTTTTAACCACTACCGACCCCGCCCCGGTTTTAGCACCCCGGCCGATGGTGACCGGCGCAACCAAAATCGTATCGGACCCGATAAAGGCCCCGTCTTTTATTACCGTAGTGTTCTTTCTCGCGCCGTCGAAATTAGCGGTAACAAAGCCCGCGCCGATATTGACTGCATGGCCTATTGTTGTATCGCCGATATAACCGAAATGTTTTATAAGTGTGTGGGAAGATATGGCGGAGCGGACAAGCTCAATAAAATTACCCACGTAGACACTATCGGAAAGGCGCGTCCCTTCTCTCACATGGACGAACGGGCCGATGGAGCAGTGTTTCCCGATTGTAACATCACGTTCGATAACTGTAAAGGGGTAAATCGTGGTATCCTGACCTATTTTTGCGCCGTAACTGATGAAGCAGGAAGCCGGGTCGACAATGGTCACGCCTTCTTTCATAAAATCATCGTTAATCCTTTTTTGCATAATCGCGTTTGCCTTGGCGAGCTCCGCGCGCGAATTAATCCCTAATGCTTCGCTGACATCCTCAATCCTGACGCTGTCTATCGATCGGCCTTGTTTATACAGGATGCCGATCGCGTCCGTCAGGTAATATTCCTTTTTACGGTTATTGGCCTTGACCGAGCTCAACGCTTTCGCAACAGTGTCTTTATTAAAACAGATGATGCCGGTATTGATCTCTTTTATCCCTTTTTGAAAATCATCCGCGTCTTTTTCTTCGATAATGCCGCAGATGCTTGCGTATTTATCCCGCATAATCCTGCCGTATCCCGAAGGCTTATCAACGACGGCGGTAAGGAGCGTTGCGTCGCAGCGGTTCTCAATATGGTGCGTAATGAGTTTTGAGATGCTTTCTTTCTTTAACAGCGGGCAATCCCCGTATAAAATAAGCACCGTGCCGCGGAAACCTTTTAACGCCGAAAGGGCAACCTTCACCGCATCGCCGCTGCCTAAGAGCTTTTTCTGTATCACTATCTTTGCCGAATCTTCGATCAGGGGGCTTACCAGGTCGTGTTTGAAGCCGACCACCGCAACGCTTTTCTTTATCTTAAGGCTCTTGACCAGGTCGCGGACATACAAAATCATCGGCCGCGAACATATCTCATGCAGGACTTTAGGCAGGGCAGATTTCATCCTCTCGCCTTTCCCGGCGGCTAGAATTATTGCAACGATATTCTTCTGCATTTTCTCCGCATCGCTTTCTGATGATTCGTTAATACCTTATCCGCCAATTCGTTCATTAACCTGATTCCTTCCAGCTTTTTCTCTGCGGATATTCCGGCACCTTTTAAAATCTTTTCTCTTTCTGTCTCCCAGCCAAACATCATTTTAGATTTCTTATCAGTTTTATCTCTTCGATATCTTTTAAATCCTTATCTCTTCCGGAGCTCTTTTTCATCTTTATGAACTTTTTAGGGGAAATTATCTTAAGGTTTAAACCGCTCATCTTAACTTCTATGGCATCTTTAATAGCTTCTTTAAAATCAACGGACGAATCAATAACAATATCTACTTCTTCATACGTCCTTTCGCCTTTATAAAAATTGAACGCTTTCATGTGCTTATTTTTTATCCAATCCTGGCGCGTTTTTTTATCCGCAATCATAATGGGGTCCACCGGCTGCTTAACATGATACCCGGTCTTCTTTAGAATATTTACTATTTTGAGAAGATTCTCATCGCTCATTTCAACAAGGATATCCATATCAAGAGTATTCCGGTATCCGCCGAGAAGATTAAATGCTACGCCTCCAACAAGCACATATTTTACTTTTTGCCTTTGAAATTCCCGCAGTATTTCCTCGTATAGTATCATATTGCTGCTCTTGCATTCCGTATCTTTGCGCCTTACATGGTTGCCCGGTGAGGATTCGAACCTCAACAGTCAGACCCAAATTCTGATGTGCTACCATTACACTACCGGGCAGATATCGGCTTGACCCTCTCCCGCCTCCCTGCAGGCGGCAGGGCACCGGCCTATCCTTTAAGGCCGGGTGCCTGCGGGGCTTTTTATTCTAAACCGGAATGCCCCGGGGCGACGGTTCCTTTCGCCTTTTCCTGATTGTACGCATCCAGGACTCTTTTTTGTAAATATTCCCTGAAGGATTGCGTAATAGGATGGGCGATATCTTTATGTTCCGCCTGTGCGGCAGAAGTCGGTTCCTGGCTCATCGGGTAAGAGACAACCGGCAAAGATGCCCCGCATTGATTGCAATATTTGCTGCGCGATTCATTCTTAAAGTTACACTTGGGACACGGCTGTTTGACTTTTCGAGAAGGCATAGCGATAAAGAGCCCGCTTGAACCTTCGATAACTTTGATATTCCTTACCACAAAGGCATTATCGAAAGTGACGGTGGCGTATGCTTTCAATTTCTTGTCGGGAGAATCCTTAAGGAATATCTTAACCTCGGTGATTTCCATGAGTAAACCTCCTAAATTTAAGCCTGCCCCTGGCGCAAAGGCTTAAATTTATACCGCGCTCTGCGCGGTATAAGAAAATGTTCCCTGGCGTTTAGGCTTAATTTTATCCTGCGCTATGCGCAGGACTATTGCTTATTTTACTCCGCACTATGTGCGGAGTTGCCAATCTTAGCTGGTATGGGTGACATACACGTGCCAACGCCTGGTACGCTTAAGTTGCCTGCCTAAAGAGTGCGCCTCCTTTCGCGAAGAAACCATGCCAAACACTGCCGGGCCGCTGCCGGACATAAGGATTGATTTCAGGCCCAGGGCCGCAAGCTTTTCCTTAATGTATCCTATCTCGGGATATAAGGCGAGGCTTACCTGTTCTAAACTATTAAAGAGATGCGCGCCTATCAAAGAAAAGTCTTTTTTCTTCAGCGCCAAAAGTAATAGTCTAACATTAGAATGCGACTTTGTCAACCTTACTTTTCGCGGCAACATATCCCATTTTTGATAGACTAAAGGGGTGGAAACCTGGATGCGGGGCACCACCACAACATGCCAGAACCGCGCCTTGCGCAGGGCGCCTACGGGGCCGATACAATCGCCTCTTTGGGTCCCCCTGGCAAAGGGGGTATCGTAGAGAAAAAACGGCACGTCTGCCCCCAGCTTTTCTCCCAGGCCAACGAGCTGGCTCCGGCTTAAGCCTAATTTCCATAATCTATTCAAACCTGTCAGGACAGAAGCGGCATTACTTGAACCGCCGCCCATGCCGCTGCCTACCGGGATACGCTTGATAATCCTGATATCCACCCCGCGCTCGATGCCGCAATGTTCCCGCAGCAGTGCCGCAGCGTGCCAGGCGAGATTACGCCTGTCTTGCGGGATCCGGGCGGAATTTGTGGAAATGGTAATACGGTTATCCCGGCGGGATTTGAGGGCGATGGTATCACAAAGGTCTATTCTCTCAAAAAGAGTCTCTAGGTTATGGTAGGTATCTTTGCGTTTCCGTAAAACGGCGAGGTAGAGGTTTAATTTGGCGCAGGAATTAAGAACCACGGCAATACACCTTACGAAATAATATCTAAAACTGCTTTCTCAATATCAAGAGCGGTCAGGCCATACTCCTTCAGCAGGTCTGCCGG
>Ga0315291_10010448_pt1 | contig 11350 bp, 16 predicted proteins | sample YL17G12_20_MG_FD_203070 | JGI IMG/M metagenome (GOLD analysis project Ga0315291, IMG submission 203070) | Sediment microbial communities from Yellowstone Lake, YNP, Wyoming, USA - YL17G12_20 | ecosystem: Environmental > Aquatic > Freshwater > Lake > Sediment | place: USA: Wyoming | collected...
ATCTTGGCGAGGTACGCCTCTTGGATCGCCAACTCTTTCATCATGCGACCGAGCGGTACGCCGCGCCGGTAGAGCATGTCGACCGCCGTCGTTACCTGCCCGAGCGTGAACGGTGTGCGCCGGAACACGTCGTAGACGGTGTTGGCAAGATCCTCAAGGTCTTGGCCCATAGCGCCGGTCTCTTGCTGGATGATGCGGCGCTGCTTACGAAACTCGCTGCCGATCTGGAACAGCCCGGCGACCGCCGCAGCGACCGCCGTGCCGCCCACGATCTTGCCGATGCCGAGTCCGCTGGCGAAGTTCATCGCTGACATCTGCGTGCGCAGCTTCGTCAGGAACCCCGCCGTTTCGGGGCTGATCGCTATGAAGACTTCACCGATCGGAGATGCCACAGGCGCGATCGTACGCCCCTACTCGCCCGGTGGTCGGGGTTCGGCCGGGCCGAACAGTTGCTCGGCCGCTTTCAGACCCTCCTGCGAGCCTTTCGACTCGCCGAAAGTGTCCTCGTCGGCGAACACTTCGAGGATCGCCTCCTCCCACTTATCGAGCACCTCGTCGATGCTCGCCCCGCCACCATGGAACGCTGGCTCGAAGAGTGCGGCTTCGGCGGCTGCGATCAGTTCGGTGAAGTCGAGCGTCTCGATGCGCACGCCAGCGAGCAGGAGGCGACCACGCAGGTAGCCGTGCCGACTGACGGCCCAAGCGGCTAGCGCCTGGACCGTCGTGTAGGGCGCTCCCCGTACCACTCCATGAGGAACGTCATCAACGCCGCCACGTCTTCCAACTCGATGATGTCTTCGGTCGAGTCCATGATGGCGAGGAAGCGCGAGCGATCGTCGGCCGTCTCCCAGTAGCCGCCCTCGTCGGTGACGCTCTTCTTCTGCTCGTCGGTGAGATCGGCGGCAGCGTCCTCGCCCTCGAACTCCCACACGATCCAACGACGTTCGATCATCGCTTCTTCGATGAAGGCGAGCACGTTCGGCGCATCGAACGCCATGCGTCCTTTGCTGTCGAGACGCACGGCGCTGGCAATGCGTTGCTTCACACCGGCCGGTAGCGCCGGGAGACACTGAAACTCCTGCCCGCACAGCGTGAACGTCGGCCCCGGCTTCTTCGGGTCTACCCGGTGTCGCTCACTGTCGAGATCGAAATGATCTTGCTTCTGCATCGTGACCTTTCAGTTGCGGATTACGTCGAGTGCTCGGATGAGGAACCGGTTCGGTGCGTTGCCCGGGTGAATCACGCCCAATGAGTACACGACAGCGTTGACCTTCGGCCACCAGAAAACCAAGAGGCCGTAGCCGTCCTCGCGCGGGTAGATCGGGTGCGTCGGGTTGCCTTCATGCACGCCGTATGCGTACGGGACGCCGAAGACGCCGACGACGACCGTGATGCCGTTCGTGTCGGTGACGATGCGCTTCACGATGTGGTCGCGCAGGTTGCCGTTCTCGGTGCCGTCGCGCTTCGGACGGCCGAGCGGGTCGGGCGTGCCGACCGGTGCGAGACGCACCGCCTCGCGCTTGACCATCTCGCCGCGCTCGATCATCGCCCGATAGACCGGACCGGCAGGGCTGCGCAGCACGGCGGCGAGCACGACCGGGTCGACCACCATGTAGCTCTTGCCGCTGAGTGTCGTGACCGACGGCATCTAGAACAACGCCAGACGTACTGCGAGCCGACCGCCGCCGAGCCCACCGTTCGGGCCTTCAGCGGACCATCCACCGAAGGCAATGCCGTGACAGCCGCCGAGGTCGCCGTCCTGCTGCGCTTCGATGAGGGTGTTCATGATCGTGCGCTCGTCGATCGCTGCGATACGTGCGCTCGCCTCAATGTCGTCGGCGGTCGGGATGATGATCACGTCGCCCGACGTGTCGGCGACCGGCACGCAACGAATCAGCGAGACCTCGATCTCCAGACCGCGCATGGCGAACATCTGGTTCGAGACGAGTTGTTCGGCAGCAACGTCGGCTTCGACGCCGTACGTGCGCGAGATCGACACGGTGAGTTGTTCGCAGTCCCACGCAACGAGGCCGAACGCAACGTACTGACGTTCGGGCAACGGTTCGGCGTCGGCGTCCCAGTTGTTGATGATCGCATCGAGCGCAGCACGAGCGAGCACGTAGACCCTGTCGTCAACCGTCATTCGTCCATCACCTTCGCCGCATCCCAGTACAGGCGCTCGATCTCGGCCATCAGTTTCTCACCGATCTGGCCGCACCGGATCGAGTCGAACACACCGGCACCGGCAAGGTTCTCCCAGCATGCGGACGCACCCCCGAGCGCCTGGAACACCGCATCGCGCAGGGTCCATTCGTCTTCGGGGTAACGAGATCGGGTGAAGTCCCACTCTTCGCCGTCAACGAGCGGTTGCGGTCGTGCGTGGTCGTACCCGGTCATGATCGCACCGGAGAACCATGCGAGCATCGTGCCTTCGTCGGTAGCGATGCCGGGGTTCTCGGTCACGCGCTCGACGAACCGTTCGGCCCACACCATCGCATCGAAGTTGCCGTGCAGGTCGATGTCTCCCGGCTTGCGGTCCGTCATTCGTCCATCACCTTCTCTAGCGCTCGTATCAGCGATACGCGCGGCTCGTTCGCCGTGCGTTCGAGCAGGATGAGCCGGTTCGCTCGGATCTTGTCGTGCCCGACCTCGGCCATGATCGTCGGGATGGCGAGTGCGAGCAGACCCCAGTCTTCGTCCTCGTGCGCCTTCAGCGAGTTGCGGTAGTCCTTCACCGCAACGTCGACTGCGGGCGTAGTGCTCGGGGCGGTCGGGATCGGCCGTCGCACGTACGCAGCGAGCAGTCGGTCGTTCATGCGGAAGATGTGGTTCTGCTCTTCATCGTCGAAGTTCCACCAGGCCACGCTCAACCAGTCGAGTTGCTCGTCGCTCGCTCCAAGCTGCCTGCCCCGGTCGAGCACCTCCTCGAACCGCTCACGAACTTCTGTCATCGATCATCCCTTCGATCGCTCGTGCAGCATGCACTGCCGCTTTCCCGTCGAGGTGAGCGTATGCGTGTGCGACCGCCCGCGCGCGTAGCTCCCGCAACTCGGGCGGATCGGCGAGCGCCGCTTCCACCGTCCAGACGAGATGTTCGGGCTCGTCGCATTCGATGCCCGGCACGTGCGACCAGAAGCGCAAACCGTGCTCGATGTTGCGCCGGTACTCGGGCCGGTTCAGACAGAGCACCGGCATGCCGAGCGCCGCCGCCTCGTAGAGCATCGAAGTGTTGTCGGCGATCAGCAGGTTGCCGGTGCGCAGCACGACATCGGGGTCGGGCTCGAAGCGCACGCCGAGTTGTTTCCAACGGTCGGCCATGCGCTGCCGGTCGCGCGGGTGCGCATGCCCGACCAGTTCGAGCCCGCTGTCGGCAAGCTCATCCCGTAGTGCGGGCAGCGCCGAAACGTGATGTTGGAATGCGGGCCACGTCTCGAAGTTCGCACCGCACCGCCAGTGCGCCGTCCAGTACACGAAGCCGCTCGGGTGATTGACGAGACCGTCGAGTGCAGGGTCGCCGACCACGGCAGTCTGCGCGCGGGGATAGCTGCGATGCCAATGGTCGGCGACCCGTTCTGCCGGGCAGACGAACAACTCGACGGCGTCGAGCCCGGGTCCACCGACGAACCCGGCCGGGAGCCCCGCATACTTCTGCCCGGTGCCGTGCTCGACGTAGATGATGCGATGCGAGGAAGCGAACCGTCGTGCGTCCGGTTCGGACGCAACGATCATCCACTCGTTGTCAGGTTTTCGCTTCGAGTCGGGCGGGCGGTTCCATTCGGTCTCGATGCCTTGCGGGTGCCACGTCTCGACCTCGTGGTCGGCGGCGAGGAGCGCCTCGACGATCGGACGCAGGTGACGCCAGTAGCTGTGGCGCGATGCGTAGGCGTCGACTCTCATTCGAGTACACGCTCGAACTCGTCGAGGTACAGCGGGAGCAACTCGTTCCACGAGTTGCGGCGTGCGAATCCGATCGCCTGCAACCGCGCTTTCGTGAGTGTCTCGGCGTTCGCCATCGCCAGCAAGTCCATCTGTTCGGCGAGGTCAGCCGGTTGTACTTGTGCGAGCGGGATCGAACGGTTGTAGATGTGCAGGTAGCCGTCGGTGTGTGACGGGATCGGCACGATCGGCCACTCGTCGATCTGCGGCGACACGTCGGGCATGAGCAGTGCGCACCCGGCGCCGAGCGCTTCGAGTGCGGGCAAGCAGAGCCCGCCGTACTTGCGCGGGATGACGACGGCGTCGATGTTGTCGTACACCGCCCAGTAGTCCTGCGCACCCGTCTCGTGCATCGTGAGGCGCACGCCGTCGGCGACGTTCGGGTATTGGATCGGCTGCTGCGTATTGATCGTCACCTCGTGCTCGCCGCGCAGGTGCTGCAATGCCCGCATGAACGTGGTCGTCCCGTTGCGGTCCATCGCAGCGCGCGCACCGCCCGGGTGTAGCCAGCGCACCGGGAACTTCGTGTACGGGTCGGGGTGCATGACGAACCGGTCGGTGGCGATCGGCACCGGCACGAGGCGCGTCGTCGGCGGCAGCGTGTTCATGCGCCACGATGTCGGCGCCCACCACTGGTCGACCTTGTCGACGTTCTGCTTATGGAAGTACTCGGCCATCGCATGCACGACGGTCTTCACGCCCGCATCGCTCGCCCATTCGGCGAGCCGCCAGTCGTACAGCGTCTCGGCCGAGTACAACACGTCGAGCCCGGCGAGCCAGTGCTTCACGATCTCTTCGCCGTCGAAGTGCCCGCCCGCCCACGAGATGTACGTCGTGTTGATCGGGTCGTACCAGTTGGTGTGTTTCGGCAGGTCGTTCTCGGGGAGCACGACGAGACAGCGGTCGGGCTGCACGTGACGGTAGAACTCGCGCGTCATAGTGCCGAGCCCGCGGTCGCTGCATTGGGCGAGCATGCCGATCTTCATGCCACGCCTTCCAAGAAGATGCTTTCGTGCCCGCGCGTGTCGAGTGCGCAGATCTCGTTGTCGCCGTACACGGTGTGATCTTTCGCAACGATGTACGGCTCGAATCCCGCCTGCTTCAGCACGTTGCATGTGATCTTCGCCGTCAGGAACGTCTTGCGAGCACCGTGCAGCCCGAGGTATTCGTTCAGCAGGTCGAGCCCGTAGGCGTCGTCCGGTTGGTGCAGCATGTGGAAGAACTCCCACCGCTCGCGCTCGGCGTCCATGATCGCACCGCGCATGTCGGCGAGCGAGATGCGCAGCACGCCGTGCGGCTTGATCACGCGGTGCGCCTCGGCGAGGAACGCACGAAGCTCGGTCGGTGTGAAGAGGTCGAGCAAATGATGGGCGACGGCGAAGTCGAGGATGTGTTCGCCGAACGGGAGCCCCTGACGCATGTCGACCTGCATGAAGTCCTCGGGGTTGAATGCTCCTCCGGTGGTGGCATCCGGCGGGAAAGCGGTATCGATGTTGATCCAGCCTTCGACGATCTGCCCTCCGCATCCAAGATTCGCGCGCATCATCACCAACACCTCCAGGCCCGTTCGCTAACGAGCATCGCCGGGTTGTCTGCACCTGCGGGGAACTGCGACACGTACCGGCAGATCGCCTGCTTCTTGCGCTCGATGTCGCCACGTTCGAGCGGGGCGACGATCGCATCGACGTTCCACCGGTCGCGTATCTCTTCGAGACGCCGGTGCGCCTCTTCGGGGTAGTCGACCCGATAGGGCAGTTCCTCGTAGACGTACAGCATGCGGTCGAGCCAGCGCGTGCATCGTGCGACCATGCGATGGTCGGGATGCCCGAGCCCGAGCGGCACGAACAGCGTCTCGGCGCTCGCCGCAATCTTGGCGATCGCAGCAGTGATGTCGGCCACGAGATTCGGGCTGCTTCCGTACTGGTATTCCCAGAAGTCCCAGTGGATCGCTTCGGCGTCGAGCGATGCGCATGCGAGCTTGTCTTCGTGGCGCCGACGTTCGATCGCCTGGCGCGATGTCTCGAAGCCGCACGCCTTGTCGTAGTCGGAGAGGAAGCCGCCGCTCTCGGGCGCACCGGCGAACACGGTGATGACCGTCACGTCGTCGAGCGTCGACATGTGCTGGCCGAGCGACAGGATCGCATCGTCGACCATTCAAAGGTGCGGAGAAAGAATCGTAACGCTCATCGCCGCACCAACTCCCCTCTTGCCAGCCGACGCAAACGCGACTGACGGACGGCCTCGCGCTGACACGTACGGCATACGCGCCTGCCTGCGGGGGTGACTCGAAGATTGTCGCCATCGTACGCATGCCTTTGCGGGCAATGCGTTTTGATTCGCATGTTGATTCCTCCGTTGCCGCGCTGGACGTTTACGACGTGCAGCACAGCTTCGAGATGCGCGGGATTCACGCAGCGCCGGAACCGACACCCCCGCGCTCGTACGTGATCGATCTCCGAGCCCTCGGGAATCGGTCCGATGAAATGTTTGTAACTCCAGCGATGAGCGAGCCATGTCGTCTGCCCCTCACTGAAGAGCCCATACCCGAACTTGTTCAGCCCTCTCGTCCAGAGCCAGCACCCGCCCTCCACTCGCTCAATCTTCGAGAAGAATCGCCGTTCGTGATCGCCAACGATGCGCTGACCCGTACTCCTCGTCATCTAGCCACGCAATCGCTGCAAATATTCGGATGGCCGTTCGTGATCATCTCGACGGTCTCGAACCCGGCGAGGTTAAGCGCATCCCTCAACGACGCCTTCGAGAACAACGCAAAATGTGCATTCCAGGTCCAGTTCCCGCCAACGTCGACGTACTTGCCGTCGAGGTGCCCGCCGAGCAGACGCCACGTTGCGCCTTCGAGGAGCGTGCAGTCGCGACCTTCCATCTGTTCGAGGCGAGGGTTCTCGTTCACGTACCAGCCCATGATCACGTGAGCGTCGGGCACCTGCACGTACAGCTTGCCGCCGGGCACGAGCACACGATGCCATTCGCACAACGCTTCGTGCGTGTTGCGATAGCTGACGTGTTCGAGCACGTCGACCGCCCGTATCGCCTCGACCGAAGCGTCGGCGAACGGGAGGTGCAGCGCGTTGGCGACGACACCGGCGCACGCAGGATTGAGGTCGACCGCTAGATGACCTGACTTCGTGCGCGCACCGGCGCCAATCTCCAGCTTCACGGCTTCGGGACCGTCGCCCCTGCGACGTGGTTGCCGTCCCACTTCTCGAAGAGGAGCTTGAGCCCCTTCTCCAACAGGATGCTCGGTGCGAGATCGCGCTGGTCGGCCTCGGCCAAGAGACGCTCGGCGTTCTCGGGCGTGAGCGAACAACTCACCTGCGTCTTCTTCACCTTCATGTTTCGTGCTGCCATTGCCTGCCCTTTCATAGTTCGACCACGTCGAGCATGTGCGCGACGCGCCGCTTATAGGTGTGTTTCCGCGCGACGTGCGCACGGCCTTGCTCTGCGATGCGAGCGCGGTCCATCGCCGCCGGTAGGTACGCATCGATCATGCGGCAGAGCCCTTCGATGTCGCCGACCTCGTAGCCGACGTAATGCGTGCCTTCATCGAAGTGCAGTTCGAGGCCCGGCACGTTCGGCGCTATGAGGAAGCCGCCGCGTCCCATCGTCTCGTAGTAACGATCGCTCCAGTAGTACTCGTGGCCGGGCAGTGCGAGCGTGTCGCCGACGACGATCTTCGCCGATGCGTACAGATCGTTGAGCCGCTGGTCGCGCATGCCCGAGCCGTGCGTCCAGACCTTGAACTGGTTCCGGTAGCGCTTGCGTAACGCTTCGAGCATCTTCGCTCGCCACGGCCATTCGCGGTGATAGTTGTTCGTCTTTCCGACGAACACGATGTCGGTGGCGAGCGTCGGGTCGAACTGACCGTGGTACGTCTCGTCGCTGACGCACGCAGCGGGGAGCCACGAATGGTTGATGCCGTACGACTCGAACACGGCTTGCGTCTTCAGGTCGCCGTCGGCGGTGAACACGGTGCCGGTACGCCAGAACGGGTCGAGCCCGATCTCCTGCTCGCGCTTCAGTCCGACGTACAGGTCGAGGTGGTAGCTCGCCGTCTTCGTACCTTGCGCTTCGAGCGCACGCCACAGTCGGTCAGTCTCGGCGGGCGGGAGCGTCTTGCCCGCTCGCATGTACAGCACGAGATCGGCACCGAGGTTCGGCACGTACGAAGCGAGATTCGGGATGCGTTCGCTCACGCACACGACATCGTGCCCGAGCGCACGAGCGTCGCGAGCGACGTGAACCTCGGTCGCGAAGGTATGCCGAAACCCGCTGATGAAAACGATTCGCCGTGCCCACACGGGCGGCAGTGTAGCTAGCTGATGCGGCGAGCGGTCGGGACCTGACCGGGCACGAGGACTGAACCGGCACGACGGTCGGAGCCGAGGTTCACGCTCGCCACCCACTGGTCAACGAGGGCGAGCCCGACCATGCCTTTCTGGATGAAGACCATCGGGTCGAGCACGGCCATCGTGATGCCTTGGCGCGTGATTGTCGTGACGCGCTTCGGGAGTTGGCATTTGTTCGATGCGACCGCTTCGGCATCGAGCGACAGTGCGAGTTGCAGGGCGTACTGCATGCAGACGATGACGCCGCTGTCCGGTGGACCGAGACCGAAGTCGTACTCGATGCCCATCGTGTGATCTTCGCTCAACGGTGCGAGCAGATCCTGGCAGCACGGCCACCCGTCGCCGTCGGTGCGCACGAGGAACCGGTGGTCGTGCAGTGCGAAGTCGGTGAAGTCGACACCGTTGAGCGTGACCTTGATCGAGTCGGCGTCGACCGGCGTGCCCGGCAACTTGATCTCGGGCAACCGAGCGCAGCCCGTCTCGCGCGCTCGGTTGCACGAGCACCAACCCAACGATCCGCGTTGATCGTCGGGCCACCAACGCGGGTAGGCGGCGGCGCGAAACTGCGCCATCGGCCGGAACTCGTCGTGACAGGTGCCGGGCCAACGGCGGCGGGTCAACTCGAAGAGGATGTCGCTGGCGAGCGGGAGTACCGACTCCAGCACGTCGGGGTCGCCCTCGAAGCTGTCGGGCGCATCGTCGATCGTGGCCCACGGCGTGCATACACCCATGCGGTGATCCTAAACCCCTTCGTACCAACCGGAGCGGCGCAGCGTCGAGATGTCGTCGAACCATCGCTCGAACTGGGGTGCAACCGCATCGAGGCTGTAGCGGCTCATCGTGAGCGCCCGCACCGTGGCCGGATCGAGGTCGGGAGCTTTCTCGACGGCGGCGCAGAAGTCGCGCAGCATGTTGCACCGGAAGCCGGTCTGGCCTTCGAGCACGGTCTCAGGGAACGCACCCCAGTCGGACGTGATCGCCGGTGTGCCGCAGAGCATCGCCTCGACCGCAACGCCACCAAACGGTTCGAGATACAGCGAAGGCACGATGATGGCGCGCGCTTTCGCCATCACTTCGGTGCGTTCGTCGCCGGTGATGACACCGAGATACTCGCCGTGCGGGCACAAGCTCGTGTCACCTTGCCCTGCGAACTTCAACGGCACGCCGGTCTTCTGCGAGATCTCGTCGACGATGTGCGGACCTTTGCCCGAGTTGAGTCTGCCCATGAAGAGGATGTAGTTCTCTTTCGGTGCGAGCTTGAACTCGTCGGCGTCGAAGAAGTTGGGAATCGTGCGGTCGAAGTACTTGCCTTGCGTTTCGCCCTGCATGGTGGCGACGACGTGACGCCAAGCGTTGCTCTCGTAAGCGCGGAACGGTGCGTACACGCCGCTGTATCCGATGCCCCATTCGCAGACGTGCATCTCGTACTGCTTCAACGCATCGTCGATCGGCTTCTGTGCGAGCCCGGCGATCAGACAGAGGAAGTCGCCCGGCTCCGGTTTCGCAGCACGTATCGCATCGGCGGTGCGCACGTTCATCTCGTTCCACCACGGCTGCGTCCAGTCCCATGCTGCCTGCGGGATCTCGAACTTGTTGATGTCAGGGTCGACGACACCGAACCAACGCTCCTGGTCGGCTCGAGAAACGACTGGCGTCCAGTCGGTGCATTCGGCTTCGTTGAACTCGCCGCCGTACAGATGCACTTCGTGTCCGCGCCGATGCATCATCGTGCAGAACTTGCGGCACTTGGATGTGTAAGCGCACCAGTCAAAATCGCGCGTGGTCTCGGTGTGCGGGAGTGACATGACGAAGAATCTGCCCATGGCGCGCAGAGTATCGCTCAGGTGCGCATGACCATCGTCTTCGGGCTCCACGTTGCGACATTGTCGTACCAGGACGCTGCGTGGATGACGTAATCCTCGCTCGTGCCGAACGTCCATGACACTGCTTGCGCTCCTGCGGTCGCTTGCAGCGTGTATTGCGTGCCCATCCCTGCTGCACCAGCGTCGGTGTTGAAGAGGATCGTTCCGCTCTGCGCTGACGGCGCCCACGTCTGCGCACCGTTACCAATCAACGAGAAGATCACACTCCCGTCGCGCGATGTCGTGAGGTTGCTCGATAGCGCCGGGTTCGTGCCTGTGGTGAGGCGGCTCGTGAAGTCGGCAGCGAATACCGACTTGCCGCTCGACGCTTTGAACGAGGCGGCTTGCCAGCCTTGCGTCGCTGAGTATGCGCTCGTGCAGTTGACGACGATGTTGTAGGCAGCGCCGGTCGGCGGGTCGAGCATGTACCACAACGAGTTGGCAGTTTCTCCGGTGCCGTCTTGGAGTCGTGTGACGACACCGCCCGTGTCGACTCGTGTGAGCGCAACGCCGTTGTAGGTGACCGTCCCGGCCCAGTCAACGAGGGAGCCGGTGCTGCCACGCGCTTGGCAGGCCACGATGAGCAGCGTCGTACCGGCCCCGCACGTGTATGCGACCCCGACGTTGTTCGTTGTCGTCGCCTTGTCGAGCGACGTGTCGAGAGTGTGCCCTGCCACTAGCTGAACTCCATGCCGACGATGAGACCTTTCGTTCCGGTGCCTGCAATGTCGATGTCGACTCTGATCACGTCGGCGGTCTGCACGATGTTGCGCGACGACGACGTGTCGATCACTGCCGCTGTCGCTGCGCTCGACGAGTCGGTCTCGTTCGCATCGACCGTCAACTTCGTCGAGAGGAAGTCGTAGGTGTCGGTGACGTTGGCGAGTTGCACGGTCGGGATGCCCGACGACGACACGGTCGTGACCGTCATCGTCACTGCGGTGAGCGTCATGTTGTTCATCGCTGCGGGAACTCTGAAGTACGCCTTGCCGTCGCCGGTCGTGATCGCCGAGCCTTGCGGGTCGGTGACGGCGATCTGCACGATCGTCTTGCTGGTCGGGCCGGTCGGGCCGGTCGGACCTCCCGCACCCGTGTTGCCGGTGACGCCCGTGTTGCCGACGGGGCCGGTCGGGCCGGTCGGACCTCCCGCACCCGTGTTGCCGGTGACGCCCGTGTTGCCGACGC
>Ga0315291_10010450_pt1 | contig 11349 bp, 11 predicted proteins | sample YL17G12_20_MG_FD_203070 | JGI IMG/M metagenome (GOLD analysis project Ga0315291, IMG submission 203070) | Sediment microbial communities from Yellowstone Lake, YNP, Wyoming, USA - YL17G12_20 | ecosystem: Environmental > Aquatic > Freshwater > Lake > Sediment | place: USA: Wyoming | collected...
CGCGATCGTCGCGGCGGCCCGCGAGCACTGCGAGGCGAACGGCGGTGGGATCGAGCTCGTCGACGATCCCCACGAGGCCGTCCGCGCTGCCGACGCGGTCTACACGGACGTCTGGGCCTCGATGGGCAAGGAGCACGAGCGCGAGGAGCGCCGCCGGATCTTCGCCGGGTACACGGTCGACGCGGCGATGATGGCCGGCGCGGCCCACCACGCCATCTTCCTGCACTGCCTCCCGGCGCATCGCGGCGACGAGGTGACCGACGAGGTGATGGACGGCTCCCAGAGCCGGGTCTGGGACCAGGCCGAGAACCGCGTGTACACCGAGCAGGCGATCCTCTACGCGCTGATCAGCGGCGACCGGCGCGGGGAGCGCCTGGGATGACCCGCATCGCGGTCGCGCTGGGCGGGAACGCCCTCATCAAGCGCGGGGATCCCGGCTCCATCGAGGTCCAGCGCCACAACCTGGAGACCGCCGCCCGCGCGCTCGTCGACCTCGCCGAGCGGAGCGGAGCGGAGATCGTCCTGACCCATGGCAACGGACCCCAGGTCGGCTTCCTCGCGATCGCGGCGGAGATGGCCGCCGACGTCGTGCCGGCGCCGCCGCTCGACGTCCTCGGCGCCGAATCTCAGGGCCAGATCGGCTACCTCATGTCACAGGCGCTCCACGCCGCGTTCCTCGAACGGGGGATCACGCGCGAGATCGCCGTCATCGTCAGCCAGGTAGTCGTCCAGTCCGACGACCCGGCCTTCGCCAACCCGACGAAGCCTGTCGGGCCGATCTACGACGAGGCGACCGCCCGGGACCACGCGGAGACGCGCGGGTGGTCGATCGCCCCCGACGGGAAGCACTGGCGCCGGGTCGTCCCTTCGCCGAGGCCCCTGCGGCTCGTCGAGGCGTCTTCCGTGCGATCGCTGGTGGAGGCGGGCATCCTGGTCGTCGCCTCCGGCGGCGGCGGGATCCCCGTTGCCGAGCTGCCGGATGGCCGGTACGAGGGGCGCGAAGCGGTCATCGACAAGGACCTCGCATCGGTGGTCCTGGCGCGGGCCGTGGGCGCCGAGGGGCTCCTCCTCCTCACCGACGTGGACGCGGTCTATCGCGGCTGGGGGACCCCCGAGTCCGAGGCGATCCGCCGGATGTCGGTCGACGAGGCGTTTGAGGGCCTCGCCGGGAACGCCTGGCCGGCGGGCTCGATGGGCCCGAAGGTGCGCGCCTGCGCGGAGTTCGTGCGCGGCGGCGGGAGCTTCGCCGCGATCGGGCGCCTCGAGGATGCCGCGGCTCTCGCCTGGGGCCGGGCGGGCACCCGGTTCGGCTCGGGTCGCCTGGGGCTTCCCCCGTTCACGGCCCCTGCGGGGGATCGATAGGGCGACGGCGGCGGGACGGCGACCCGCCCAGGCGCGGCGACCCGCGCCCGGACCCGCCCGAGAAGGATCTTGACAGTGGCGCGTAGCAGTGTCACAATCGGCCCATGCCTGATGGAACCTACTCCCTCGCCGACCTGTCCGGCCTCGCGGACGTGACGCCGCGAACGGTCCGCTACTACATCGCGCAGGGGCTCCTGCGGTCGCCCGGCACGACCGGCCCCGGGGCTCGCTACGACGACGGCCACCTCGCCCGGCTGCGGCTGATCCGCCGCCTGCAGCGGGAGCACCTGCCACTCGCGGAGATCCGGGCGCGACTCGCGTCCCTGACCGACGACGAGGCGATTGCCGAGGCGGAAGGGCCGGCTGAGCCGCCGGCCGAATCCGCCCTCGACTACGTGCGGGGCGTTCTGGAGGGCGGGGCGTTCCGGATGTCGCCGGGACCTGACTGGCTGGCGGCATCGCCGCCGCCAGCCAGTCCCCGCCACCTCTCGCGGACGCTCTCCAGCTCCCTGCGCGAACAGGTCGAGCCGGGCCCACCGCTTGATGCCGAGGCTCCGGCCGCCCCCGACCGCTCCCACTGGGAGCGCTACACCCTCGCCCCGGACGTCGAGCTGCACGTTCGGCGGCCCCTCACCCGCAGCCAGAACCGCGCCGTCACCCGCCTCGTCGAGACAGCGCGCCAGCTTCTCGAGGAGAACCAGCCATGACCTTCGACATCCGCCAGGACCGCGCGTACCTCCGGGCGCCGTCGCGCAGCACCCGCTACCTCGTTGTCCGCCTCGTCGCGCCCGAGGCGCCCCACCGGACCGATCGGCTCCCCGTCAACGTCGCGCTCATCCTCGACCGCTCGGGATCGATGGGCGGGCAGAAGATCCGGCTGGCGAAAGAGGCCGTCGAGCGGGCGATCGCCACCCTGGATCAGCGCGACCGGTTCTCGGTCGTCTTCTACGACGACCACGTCGACGTCGCGGTCGCGAGCGCCGTCGCGAGCGCTGGAGCCCGCCAGGCCGCCCGCGAGGCGCTGCGGCGCGTGGATGCGCGCGGCTCGACGAACCTCTTCGAGGGCTGGATGCGCGGCTGCGAGCAGGTCGCCCTCCACGTCGGGGGTGACGTCGTGTCGCGTGCCCTGCTCCTGACCGACGGGCTGGCGAACGTGGGGATCACCGACCGTTTCGAGCTGGAGACGCACGCGGCCGAGCTCCGCCGCCGCGGCGTGGCGACCTCGACCTTCGGCGTCGGGCACGACTTCGACGAGGCGCTCCTCGAGGCGATGGCCACGGCCGGTGGCGGCAACTTCTACTACATCGAGGACGCCCGGCAGATCGGCGACTTCATGACGAGCGAGCTGGGCGAGGCTCTGGACGTGGTCGCCCGCGACGTGCGTCTGGAGGTCACCCTGCCCTACGGGGCGCAACTCGAGATGCTGGGCCACGAGCGCGTCGAGCGCCACGGGCCCGACGCCTGGACGGTGGAGGTGGGCGACCTGGTCGCGCGCCAGGAGCGCGAGGTCGTCCTGCGGGTCAACTTCCCCTACGGCTCGCCGGGTGAGCCGGCCGACGTCACGGTGGCAGTCCGCGACCGCGACGGGGCCTTCGCCGACGATCGGGCCGCCGCGCGCTGGCTCTACGCCGATCACCTCACGAACGACCGCCAGCCGCGCACCCATGACGTCGACCGGCTGGTGGCCCGGCTCTTCGCGGCGCGGGCGCGGATGGAGGCCGTGGGCCTCAACAAGGCCCGCGACTTCCGGCGCGCGTCGGCCTCGCTCCAGGGGGTCGCCGGGCGGATCCGGGGCTACGCGGAGGGAGACGAGGAGCTGCTGGGCCTCGCCTCGGAGCTCGAGGGGCAGGCCCTCCGGGAGGTGGGGGTCGCCATGGCGCCCGCCCGGCAGAAGGAGATGTACAGCGATGCCGCGTATGTCCGGCGTACGCGGACCGAAGACGGGAAAGCCCTCCGCAAGCCGTGACCCGATCGCCCGCGGTCACGATGACGCCCCGGCCGCACGGCCGGGGCGTCGGTTTCGCCAGTCGGGCAAGGGCGTCGCCGGCGTGTGCTCCGGTCGGCTCCCGGGGCGGATTCCTCACTAGGAATGTGCTACTGGGTTCGGTTAGAGTCTCACCGACTCGTTGCCACCGGTCGCGAGCGCGAGACGGGCAGCCTGAGGCGGCCGTCGTTTGTGGTCGTACCGCGGCGCCGTGGAGGAGGTCTTGGTGATCCAACAGGTCTGGGGCAAGCTCAACGCGAACGAGCGCATGGCGTCGATCGGTGCCGGTCTCGTTCTTGTGGCCTTCGTGCTCGGGATCGTCTTCGGTGGTTTCCTTGGAATGGGGGGCACCGGGATTGTCGGTGTCCTGGCCGCGATCGCCCTCGTTGTCGTCTATTACCTCAAGTACGCCCCCGACACGAAGATCACCTGGCCGGCTCCGATCCCGGTCGTCGCGTTCGCGATCGGTGGCATCACGGGCGTCATCGCCCTGCTCGCGATCCTCGGCATCCTCGGGATCATGGGGGTCCTCGCGACGTACGGCGGTTTCACCTATCTGCTCGCGCCGATCGTGAACGTGGTCGGCGCGGCCATGATGGGATGGTTCACGTACAAGGAGTGGCAGGCTTACAAGGTCTCGGCGCCCGTGGCGCCCCCGCCCGCACCGCCGGCGGCTCCCGTTGCTCCTCCGACCGCTCCCGCTGCTCCGCCGGCTCCGCCCGCCGCTCCGCCGGCCGACGACGCGTAGTAGCACCGGAGCCCAGCCCACCTGCGGCGGGCCTGTCGAGGCGAAGCCGCTGGGACGCAATCCGCACTAGACTCGGGCCATGCCCGGGGCCATCGTCCTCGTCGGATCCGGCGAGTTCACCGCCGCCATGGAGGCGATCGACCGCGACCTGCTGGCCGCGGTCGGCCGGGCTCGCCCGCGCGTCGCCATCCTGCCGACCGCGTCCTGGCCCGACGGCGAGCAGACCTTTCTGGGCTGGATCGAGCGGGGACGGGCGCACTTCTCGGCACTCGGCGCCGAGGTCGAGGGGGTGGAGATCAGGACGCGCGAGGACGCGTTCGACGACGCCTGCGCCCAGGCCATCGGGGAGGCCGACCTGGTCTACCTGTCGGGCGGGAAGCCGGACCATCTGCTCGACGCGCTCGACGGGACGCCCGCCGGGGCCGCCCTCCGCGCCGTCCACGACCGGGGCGGCATCCTCGCGGGCTGCTCAGCGGGGGCGATGGTCCTGGCCGCCCGGCAGCCGCGCCTCGGAGGCCGCCGCTTCTTCCGGTTCCCGACCGGCTGGCGCGATGCGCTCGGCCTCGTGGAGGGCGCGGCCGTGCTGCCGCATTACGACGCGTTTCCCGAGCCCCTCGCGGCGATCGTCGCCCTCGCCTCGCCCCGAGGCACGGCGGTCCTGGGGATCGACGAGGAGACGGCGGCGATCGGGCACGACGGCACCTGGCAGGTGCAGGGTCGCGGCCGGGTGACCGTCTGGCGGGGTCGCGGCCGCACAAGGTATCGCGCCGGCGAGATCTTCCGTCTCGCCGGCCTGGAGGAGGAGCCGATTTCGGCCGACGTTGACGAGCGTTAACGGCCCGGAATCGCGCGGAACTGCGCGGAACTGCGCGGAAGACCCGGCGCCGCGGGACGAGTGGCCCGGCGGACGGACCGGGTCAGCCGGCCTTGACGGCGCGGAAGCAGTCCGAGCAGTAGACCGGCTTGTCGAGGCGTGGTTTGAACGGCACCTGGGCGTTGTTGCCGCAGCGCGAGCATGTCACGGCGAAATACTCGCGGTCGACGGGATCGCCTCCCCGCTCGTAGCCCCGGGGGCCGCCGATGCTGCGAACGTCCGACCCGTCGCCCCGGGACTGACGCCGGCTCGCCCGACAGCTCGGGCAGCGCTTGGGGTCCGAGGTGAAGCTCTTCTCGGCGTAGTACTCCTGGTCGGCGGCCGTGTGCGTGAAGTTCAGGCCGCAGTCGACGCAGGTGAGGGTGCGATCGGCGTAGGTCAAGGGTGCTGCTCCTCCAGGTCCGTGCGCTCGCCGCCGGCGGCCGTCCCGGAAGGGGCCGCCGTCGAGACGGGACGGCGGGGAGGCGGAAGAAGCCTGGGGCCGCGCGACCCGGGCGACGTGCAGCTGAGCCTCTCGGGGCGCGCACCGGTTGCGTGCCCGCAGGATACCACCGGGCTCGCTCGCGGTCGTCCGGCCCCCCGTGGGCTCGTGAATCGGTCAGGGTCTCCAGCGCGCGACATTCTGCGCGCCTGCTCATGGCCTGCGCCGGCTCATGCCCATACAGGGGTGCCGCCAACAGCTCGGGGCGCCTGCTCAGGCACGGAATCACGGTTGACCACGCTGCGTTCGAGACGCGGAGGGCGGGGCGGGCGCGTTTCCAGTCCCGAACGGAGCGCGGTCGGCTCCCAAACCTTGAATCCTGTCCGCGCCGGGTCGACTCAGATCGCACGGCGCCCTCGCTCGCGTCCCGGCCGGCGCGTCCGTGACGGACGGCCTCGCCGCCGCCCTCCCGATTTGTCACAATGCGCGTGATGCTCCGCCTGGTCCACACGGCCGATGTCCACCTCGGGGCCCGCCACGCCGACCTCGGCGAGCAGGCGGCCGCACAGCGCGAGCGGCAGTTCGCGGCCTTCCGGGCGACCGTCGACCTGGCGCTCGCGGAGAAGGTGGACCTCCTCCTGGTCGCGGGCGACCTCTTCGACTCCAACACCCAGCCCCGCCGCTCGGTCGAGCGGGCTGCCGCGGAGCTGAAGCGTCTTGCCGAAGCGACGATCCGCACCGTGATCATCCCCGGCACTCACGACATCTTCGACGGCGCGTCCGTCTACCGGGCCTACGACCTGGCCGCGATGGCCGGCCTCCCGCCCGACACGGACCGCCTGGTGGTCCTGACCCCGAATCGCCCCGACGTGCTCCTGGGGGCGCTCGACGTGGTGGTGCATGGCCGGGTCTTCGCCACGAAGCGCGCCCCGCGCAGTCCCCTGGCCGGGTTCGACGTCGCCGCGGACGACCGGGCGACCTGGCACGTGGGCCTGATTCACGGCTCGCTCCACATCCCGGAGAAGACCGAGCACGACGAGATCGTCTTCACGAGCGCCGAGGTGGCTGCCTCCCACCTCGACTACCTCGCGCTGGGCCACTGGCACGCCACCCAGCGCGGTCGCGCCGGGGCCACGCTGTGGGCCTACAGTGGCGCTCCCGAACCGGTCGCGATCGACCAGGACCGGGCCGGAAATGTGCTCCTCGTGACCCTGGAGGAGCGGGGCGGCGGACGGCACGTCTCGGTCGAGGAGCGGCGGGTGGGGCGGACCCGGTTCGAGCGCCTGGAGGCTGACGCCGCCGCCGTGGGCAGCCAGCCAGCCTTCGTGGAGCGGCTCGCCGCCCTCGCCGATCCCGACCTCGTGCTCGACGTGCGGATCATCGGCGTGCGGCCCGACGACCTGGACCTGGCCACGGACGAGATCGAGCGCGAGGTGGCCGAGCGCTTCTTCCGGGTGCGCGTCCGGGACACGTCCGCGGCGGCGCTCCCGGATGGGCCCCTGCCGCCCCCGGACACCATTGCCGGTGCGCTCGTCCGGGATCTCGAGGCGGAGATCGCCGAGCTCGAGGCGGCCGGCCGCGACGCCGACGCGCACGAGGCCCGGGAGGCGCTCCGCCTGGCGCGCCTGCTGCTCGACGGGCGCGAGGTGACCCTGTGAGGATCACCCGGCTTCGCCTGCGCGACCTGAAGGTCCACCGGGACCTGGACCTCGAGCTCGCGCCCGGGCTCACCGTGGTCCGCGGGCCCAACGAGGCGGGCAAGACAACGATCCAGCGGGCGCTCGAGCTCGCCCTCTTCCGCAAGGTGACGGCCAGCGGAGCCGAGATCGACGCCCTCCGCAGCTGGGGATCCCCCGACGACGGACGCCCCTGGGTCGCGCTGGAGTTCGTCCAGGAGGATCCCGAGGGGACGCGCGTCGGGACGCTGGAGAAGGACTTCCGCGGCGCGAAGGGGACCGTCAGGCTCGTCCTCGACGGGAAGACCGTGACCGACCCGGCCCGTGTCGACGAGATCCTCGCGGACCTCACGGGGATCCCCGGCGAGAAGTTCTTCCGCTCCACTGCGTCGGTGCGCCACCACGAGGTCTTCGACCTCGCCCGGGACGAGGGGGCGCTGCGCGACCGGCTCCAGGCGTCGATCAGCGGCGCCGATCGGGGCACCAGCGCGGCAAAACGCCGGCTCGACAAGGCGCTCAAGGACCTGCAGGCCCGCGGCGAGCGCAACCCGGGCCGCCTGCGCGTCGCCGAGGAGGCCGTCGCCCGGTCGGAGACCGTCGTCGCCCAGGGCGAAGCGCAACTCGCCCAGCTCGAGCGCGATCGAGACGCCCTGTCGTCGGCCCGCGAGCGGCGCGCCGCCGCCGAGCACGTCCTCGCGGAGCGCCGCTCGCTGCTGGAGAAGGCGCGCCAGGCGGAGCGCCTCGTGGCGGAGCGCAGGGTGGCGCAGGAGCGCTTCGAGCGCTACCGCCATGCCGTCGGGGTGGCGGACCAGATCGGCGAGCTCGAGGGGAGTCATCCGTCGCCGAACCCGCTGCCGGTGCTGCGCCAGCTCGTGGAGCGGACGCGGGTCGTGGACCGGCAGATCGGCGAGCTGCGGGTCCAGCTCGGCGAGGAGCCCTCCACCGTCGACTACAACGTGGTGATCCCCGAACCCCGCTACCGCGCCTTCGCCTGGCTCGCCGTTCTCCTCGCCGCGGGGGGCGTGGCTGCGGTCGCCGTCGGAGTGTTCGCCGGCATCGCTGCCGCAGTCGTCGGAGGTGTGGCGGCCGCGGTGGTCGGGCTCCTCCTGGCCGGCGGCGCCCGCGCCCGTCGCCGGGCAGCCTTCGACTTCCGTCGCCAGCAGCAGCTTCGCGACGTCGAGATTGCCCGGCGCCTCCGGGGACGGAGCCAGCTGGAGGACGATCTTCGCCGCGCCGAGGCCGACCTGGGCGCGCAGCTGGCCACGATCAAGGTCGTCGATCCGAAGGCGGCGGAGGATCTCCTCGCCCGCGAGGACGCCCACGTCCAGGCGATCGAGCGGGCGCGGGCGCAGCTCGACGGCCTCGTCGGCAAGGAGCCGGTCGAGACGCTGCCGACCCTGCGCGACGCCGCGGCCCTCTCGATCGAGCAGAAGACCGGAGCCCTCGAGGCGCTGGGGCCCATTGCCAAGGAGCCGCGCGCCCGTGAGCGGCTCGAGGTCGAGGTCAAGGACCAGGAAGGCGCCCTGGAGCGGGCCCGCGACGATGAGGCTGGCGCCCGGGCCCGCGTCGAGCAGAACCCGGTGGACGCCGAGCAGACCGCCGGCGAGGCTGAGCGCCTGGCGTCGTGGCGCGAGGAGCTGGCGGCCCTTCAGCGCCGCCAACGGATCTACCAGAAGAGCCTCGACGCGATCGGCCGCGCGGAGACCACGACGATGCGCACCGCCACGCGATACCTCGAGAAGCGCATGCGCGGCGACATGGCCCGGCTCACGGGCGGCCGCTACCGCCGCATTGCCGTCGACGACGCGACCCTCGACATCTCCGTCTTCGCGCCGGAGCGCGGCGACTGGGTCACGATCGAGGACCTGTCGCAGGGGACCCTCGACCTCGGCTACCTGGCGGCACGTCTCGGGCTCGTACGCCTCGTGACGCAGGATCGTCGCCCGCCGCTCATCTTCGACGACCCGTTCGTCACCTTCGACGACGCACGGGCCGAGCGGGCGATCGCGATGCTTCGCGACCTCGCTGCCGACTTCCAGGTTATCTACCTGACGACGTCCGACCGCTATGACCACGCGGCCGACCGGGTCGTGGAGCTGCCCGGCCCCACGGCCGCCGACGACGCCGCGGCGGACGAAGGGCCCGAGGCCGCGCGGCCGGCCGGCTGACGCCGGCCTCGTCACTCGCGATCGTGCCCGCCGACCTCCTCGCGGCTGCCGCGGGCCTCCTCGCGGCGGCCTCCTGGGGTGCCGGGGACTTCGGTGGTGGCTTCGCCACGAAGCGCCTGCCGGCCATGGTCGTTCTGCTGGGCAGCCAGCTCGTGGGGCTCGCCGGCGCCGTCGTCTTCATGGTCCTGCTCGGCGAGCCGCTTCCCGCGCCGGCCGACGCCGCGTGGGCCGCCGCCGCCGCGCTCTTCGGGGCGCTCGGCCTGGCCGGGCTCTACCGGGCGCTCGCGGACGGGCGCATGGGGATCGTCGCCCCGATCACCGGTGTCCTCACCGCGGCGATCCCCGTTGCCGTCGGCATCGCGACTGCCGGGCTGCCCGGGCCGGTCCGTTTGGCAGGGTTCGGCGTCGCGCTGCTGGCGATCGTCCTCGTCTCGCTCTCCGACGACGGCACGACGGGGCGCGGCGGGCTCCTGCTGGCGATCGGCGCCGGCCTCAGCTTCGGCCTCTACAGTGCCTGCGTGGGCCAGGTCGCGGAGGGTGTGTTCGGGCCGCTGATGGTCTCGCGCGCCACCGCGTCGGCCCTCGTGCTGGTCATCGTGGCGGCGAGGCGAACGCCGGTGCGCGCCGTGGCCTTCGCAGAGCGGCGGCTCCTCCTGCTCGTCGTCCTGGTGGGGGCCCTCGACCTCGCCGGGAACGCGATGTTCCTCGTGGCGGCCCAGGCGTCCGGGCTGGCCCTGGCGGCCGTGCTCGGATCGCTCTACCCGGTTTCCACCGTGATCCTGGCGGCGGTGGTCCTGCGCGAGCCGATCGGACGGGTTCACGCGGTCGGGATCGCCGCCGCGGCGCTGGCGGCCGTCCTGGTCGCCGGCGGCGCCTGACTGCCGCTCGGCCGACTCCGCCGCCCGGCCGGCCCTGCGCCGCGCGGCCGGCGTGGTCCTGGAGGCCGGCGCTTTCCCCGACATGTCGGGCTCGCTCCTGCTGGTCCGCGCCGCCGACGCCGACGCCGCGCTGGCGATCGCCCGCGAGGACGTGTACATGCGCGAGGGCGTCTGGGTGGAGGCGCGCGTCCGCCCCTTCGCCCGGGTCGCCCGTCCGGACGAGGTCCCGGGCAGCTGATCGCGGCGACGTGGTTCGCGATCCGCGGGTGACGCCCATCCGCGGGCGGCGGGCGCGCGATGATGGGGACGTGGCCGTCTCGTCCGCCCGCGATGACGGCTGCGGACCCGCCCGTCAGTCCAGGTCGAGCGAGAGGTAGTTGCCGGGGTCCTGGAAACCCATCCCCTCGTAGAGCGGGCGCCCGTCGTCCGAGGTCCGCAAATAGACGCGGCGGAGGCGCAGCGAGCGTGCGTCGGCGACGAGCGCATCCATGACCGCCCGTCCCACGCCACTACCGCGCCAGCGCGGCAGAGTGTAGAGATTGACGATGAAGCCCTCGCCGGTCCGCCGCGACCGAGGGTGCGGCGGCCGGTCGACGAGCACCAGGCCGCCCATCGCGACGATCCGCCCGCCGTCCTCGGCCACCCAGACGCGGTAGACGTCGCCATCGATGTGGGTCGCCAGGTAGTCGGCCACCTGGGAGCGGTGCGGCCCGACACGATCGGGCGGCAGGTGGCCGCCGAGCAGCTCGCGGTCGAAGGCGAGGCGCAGGTCGAGGATCACCGGGAGGTCCGCCCGGACGGCGCGGCGAACACGGAGTCGATGGCGCGGCTCGATCCCGCGGGCAGACGGCTCGGTCACCGGGTGATCGTGCCACGCCGGGCCGTGCCGCGCCGGTAGACTCCGCCGGTGACCCCCGAGCCCGCGCACCGCGACGGCGCGCCCGCCGCCTCGCCGCCCCGCCCCGCCCAGGGGTGGCGCTCGCTCCTCGTCGTATACGCGCTTGTCTCCATGATCGAGGCGCTCGGAATCGCCCAGGTCTTCGCCTTCCTGCCCCTGAGGCTGCGCGAGGTCGGCCTGCCCGAGGCGCAGATCCCGACCTTCACGGGACTCTTCACGAGCCTGATCTTCGTCTTCGGGATCGTCCTCGTCCCCTTCTGGGGCGTCTGGGCCGACAAGTACAGCCGCCGGGCCGTCATCGTCCGCAGCGCCGTCGTGGAGGCCGTGGTGTTCGCCGGCG
>Ga0315291_10010452_pt1 | contig 11348 bp, 10 predicted proteins | sample YL17G12_20_MG_FD_203070 | JGI IMG/M metagenome (GOLD analysis project Ga0315291, IMG submission 203070) | Sediment microbial communities from Yellowstone Lake, YNP, Wyoming, USA - YL17G12_20 | ecosystem: Environmental > Aquatic > Freshwater > Lake > Sediment | place: USA: Wyoming | collected...
TGCCGACTCCCCTGAACGCTTTTGGCTGGCTCGACTATTCGCCGATCCTAGCAAGCCGGCCCGGCACTTGGTGGTCCGCCACCTCAGTAAGTCTGGGTTGTTTATGGTTGCGCCGCACGATCAAGTTGAGGAGTTCTTGTGGCTGCCCAGCGGCGAGCAGATCATCTACACTGCAACGTCAAGTTTACGTTACCGCGACGGCCTATATCTCTGGAATCTGCGCACCGATCAGGTGGTGAACCTGCTCGACCTCCTAAAGCGGGTGCTGCCGCCCGCCCCAGCTGGCAACGGTGAGCGCTTGTGGTTATCGCTGGCTGGAATTGGGCGCCATGGACCGACACTACTAGCCTATATGCATCCTCGGCACGACGGCACTTTGGACCCTCGGGACTTCTTTAGCACTGCCCGTTTGCTGGCGATCACGGTGCCAGGGGAGCAGCCAGCACAGACTAGGTTAGCGGGCGCTGGCGAGTGGTCGGCCACGGCCACCAAGTCTATGCTGCTGCAGCAGTTTGACCTCGCTGCCAAGCTGGTCGGCACCGGCGGTCTAGAGATGCAGCAGCAGTGGCTGCAGCAGCAGTTTGGGGGCGAAGCTTTGCCCTTGCTGCTAGCGGCGCAGGCCTGGTCGGCAAAAAGCGCTGCAACACCGATGTTTCCTTATTCATTGTGGATATTGCCAGCTCTTTATAGCCAAAACGCAGCAGCCTTGGCGCCTAGCGAGGCGTCGACGTCAGCCAGACTGCGCGCCAGTGGAGCAGAATTCTCAAGAGCGTTATTGAATTATCCACTCGCTCCGTCCTATCTTAGCGGCTTGGCGCTCTATGCCTATGAGGCCTTGATGGACGGCCAGTCATTGCCATATCGCTTTGCGCAGTTACCGGAGGCTGGCAGCCCGGCTCCCGTGCCGGGGTCGAAGCCGACCCAATAATTCATACAGGAGTGTTGCGATGACTACCAATGTGCCCAAAGGTGATGTCTATGCCGTGATCCTTGCAGGCGGCAGCGGCACAAGGTTTTGGCCGAAATCGCGGCACTTGCGGCCAAAACAGCTGTGCGCTATCGGCGGCCAAGCAGAAACCATGATCGAAGTGACGCTGCGCCGTTTAAACGGTTATATCCCGCCTGAACGCCGGGTGATCGTGACGCATACTGATCAGATTGCTTTGACCCGGCAAATCTGTGGGAACACAGTCGGCCATTACATCGCCGAGCCGGAAGCAAAAAATACCGCCAACGCACTAGCCCTCGCCGCGCTCGAAATCGAGGCGCTAGCCGGCGGCAAGGGCCAGCCGGTGATGATTTCCCTGCACGCCGATCACATGATTCGCGACGAGGTGGCCTTTCGCAACGCTTTGAACGCAGCGGTACAAGTAGCTCGCGGCGGCTCTTTGACGCTGCTTGGCGTCGTGCCGGAATATGCCGAGACCGGATTTGGTTACATCGAACGCGGGAATGCCCTCGCCGGTATAACCGAAGGCTACCAGGTCGCGAGCTTCCGCGAAAAGCCAGACCTTGAGACCGCGCGAGTTTATCTGGCGACCAAGCGCTTTTATTGGAACGCCGGACTTTTCGTCTGGCGTACCGATGTGCTGCTGAGAGAACTGACAAAATCACTGGCGCCCTCGCTCGCTGTACTGCGGCAAGCACAAAAAGACCTCGGTGGCCACTTTACCGCGGCTTCTAAAGCGCCAGAGGCGATGCGTCAGCTCGCTGCCGCCTATAAACAATTGCCTAAGATTTCAATCGATCACGCGGTCCTTGAAACGAGCACCAACGTTGCCGTCGTTGGCGCCGATATCGGTTGGGCCGACCTCGGTAGTTGGGATGCTTTAGCGCGCACCTTTGGCCCAGATGCCCAGGGCAACCTGCTGTTTGGCGATGGCTGCCTTATAGACAGCAAGCAGACGACGGTCGATACCGACGGCCCATTTGTTGCTGCGCTTGGCCTAAACGAGCACATCGTGGTGTGTTCTGGCGGTGCCGTGCTGGTCTGTCCTAAAGAGCGTTGCCAGGATGTAAAGAAGATAGTCGATTGGCTGGCCGAGCATGGCCGCCGTGAACTGCTGTGAGGCCGCAGGCCAACGCCACAGCACCACGATGGTTGTTTTGGGCCTTGATGGCGACCTCGCTGGCCATCCGCCTAATATGGGCGGCAGGGGCGCCACTGTCTAACGACGAGTCCTACTACTGGGATTGGTCGCGCTCCATGCAACTCAGCTTTCTTGACCATCCGCCTGGCGTGGCGTGGTTGGCCTGGCTAGCAAGCCGTGTTTTTCGTGGTGCGTTGGCGGCACGGGGTGCGGTGGTGTTTGTCCACCCGCTCGGAGCTTGGTTGATGTTGCGCTGCAGCGAATTGATCAAAGGCGCGCGCCTAAACCTTGCCCAGCTAACCACGTTACTGGTGATCACCGAATTGGTGCCGGCTTTTTCGTTTGAAGGGCTGCTGCTGCTGCCTGACGCGGGCCTTTTAGCGGCGCTGGCAGCGGCCCTATACTGTTTTCTTAGGGCAGGTAAAGCCTATAATTTAGCCCAAAAGGCTAAGGGTGGTCCTTGGGTTTGGGCGGTAGTCGGTGGACTAGCGGTCGGATTTGCTGGCCTGTTTAAGTACCATGCTGCCCCTGTCGCAGTGGGGCTAGGCCTGGGTTTATTGTGGTGCTGGGGCATCCATCGCTGGCGGCAATGGTTGGGCTGGATCTGCATCTGCGCCACTGTTGCGCTGGTGGTTGCCGCTCCGGTACTGATCTGGAACGCCCAACACGATTGGGCCTCGCTACGCTTTCAGGGCGACCACGGCTTCGGTGGACTGACCTTCAGTTGGCTGGCGGCGTTGCGAGTGTTTTTAGGCCAACTGCTGTTGCTCACTCCCTATGTAGTAGTTTGTGCGATCAAAGGCCCATCTTGGCGCGCCCAATCACCTCTGGCGTGTATTCCTATAGCGGCGTTCTGGCCATTGTTTTTACTGCTTGAGGGCTTGGCTTTTGGCAAGCAAATGCTGCCGCATTGGGTGGCTCCCGCTTTTTGGATGATGCTGCCGCTGCTGACTTTAGCTGCACAGCGCGGCTGGATTTGGCGGGCTAGCCTAGCCTTAAGCGGTGTGGTGACGTTGATACTGCCTTGGTTTTTAGTGCTAGCGCCTTTGCGACACGGAGTCATTAGCGCCGCTCAAGGCCGTCCAGGACCACTTTCCGAGCTGACCTTGTGGGAGCCCTTAGTTGAGGTTTTAGCGGCCGACTTGCGACTCACCGACCTGCTACGCCATGGCGCTACGGCGCCCTCGGGACCGGCGAATTGTCCGGGTTCACCGTTGATCGCTTCGCTGCGCTGGTTTTGGACATCGCAGCTGGCGTTTCATTTGCCGGGTCAACCGCGCGTGCTTTCCCTCGATTTGAACCACCCGTCGGCCTATACTTTTCGCGATGATATAGCCGCTTTTGCTGGATGTCCCGTGCTGTTGATAGGCGATGAAAGGCATTTTAATCTTGAGCAGATTCAGGAAGCTTTAAGCATAGACGAACGCCTAACCGTCGTAGTCCCATCGCATTTGGATACCAGCATCGTCGTCATCAAAGGCCATCTACGTTCAGCAACGGACCTGGACTTGCTGCGGTTGCGTTATGCCTTACCAGGGGGCGCACATCCTTAATCGTAAGCAGATTCGCTATCGGTGGTTGCTGGCCGGCCTTGGGCTGTGGTTAGCCTTTGAGCGTCCTTTAGCGACCCATCATTTTGCTGATGCCGACACCGGCAGCGCCAACTGGCCCCTAGTAAGTGAATTGAGCCTGACGTTTCAGCCATTGACGCAGAGGCAGGCACTGCAGACCAAGATCTCCCTGCCGCCACCTTGCATAAAACCACGCTTTAATGCTCTGGTAGTGCCCAACGCACAGCGCCCATTTCGCCACCGCGAGCAAACCTCGATCAACCTCGGCGAACGACGAGCCGCCTATTTTGGTACCCTCCATTCGCACACCGCAGCTTCCGACGGCGAAGGTGAGGTAGCGGATGCCTATCGCTATGCTAGGTTGAAGGCGCGCCTGGATTTTTTTGCGGTTACAGATCATCCGGAATACTGGCTGTTTCGGCATCAAGACGCTTATGAGCAGCAAAAGGTTGTCGCGGCTGCAGCAGCTCGACCGGGCTTTGTGCCTTTAGTCGGATTTGAATACAGCCACCTGTCGTTAGGCCATTACGTGGTGCTCAATACTGCTACGGTCCATCAAGCTTTCGACGGTAATTTGCAAACCTTTTACGATTGGCTTAAGCGCCCGGAGCAGAAGGACGCCTTGGTGATGTTCGCCCATCCGGGCTTCCATGATTACCGCTTTGCCTACGAATTTGCGCATTTTCGCTTTGACCCGGCGCTTAAGCAGAAGTTTGTTGGCCTGGAGGTAGTGCATTGGAACGAGTATCTGCGCTATTTTCGCGGCTTTTTTGGCGTACTCCCCTATATCGATGAGGCCATCGCACAGGGTTGGTGGGTTGGCGCGGCAGCGTCCCAGGATATACATTTTGCCAATTGGGGCACGCGCGACCCGACGCGCATCGCCATGCTGCTGCCTGAGTTAAGCCGCACTGAGATCAACGCAGCGCTGCGCCAGCGTCATTTTTATGCGACCACCAACCGCGATCTCCAGTTTTCAGTAAATGCAGAGCGACTAGATCACAGTTGGGCGATGATGGGCGATCATGTCTACGGTGATCAGCTGCAGCCAAACCAGGTTACGATCAAGGTCCGCTTTTACGATCATCATTGCGAGGAACGTCCCATGCGTTTGGAAGCAGTCCTGGCTGGTAACGTGATTGCAACCTACGATTTCCCAGCGCCATTACTAGGTGGTGCACCAGCACCCCATGCTGGCGAATTCACCCTGCTCTTACCGCTCGACCGCATGCATCTGCCGTCCTCGTTTCCCTTGTATTTTCGCTTCTATCAAGGTGCTGAGCGCGCGACATTTACTGCCAGCTCGGCGCTCTTCTTTGATCTGTCCGCTCACTCACCAGCGTCCAGGCGACCTTAACCTAGGCTATAATCCTACTTTATTTTGTAGGCATATAGATTTTTCATACCAGTGCTGAAGTATAGGATATTGGCCTCGACCAAAGGCGGGGTGGCAATGGCTGAACCGAGCTGGTCGACCCATTGGATGTTCCCGGTTCTAGCCTCAAGGGCCGTGACGCGGCCGGCGGTGCCGCCGACGAATATGGAGGACTCCCCCGCTGTTAGTGTCGTCACCGCCACTCCGGTCACCTTGCGCCAAACTTTGCGTAGATTATCCGGGTCGAGCGCATAGACATCGCCATTAAGACAACCGACGTAGTAGCGATCGCCACGGAATACCGACGTCGTCACACCTGGAAGGGTCTCCTGCCAGATGATATTTCGTACCGAACCTGACAAATCGATTGCTGCAACAATGCCATCGTATCGCGAGATGAATAAGTGACCACCGCGCAGCACCATCTCCCCGACGATGTCGTGAAAGCGCGCCGAATTGTAGGCGGGATTATAACGCCACGCTAATTTACCGCTATCGACCGCGATGGCGATGAGTTCGCCAGCCGCGGTGCCAAAAATAACCTTGTTTTCGTATACTACAGGGCGAGCGCCACCGCGTATCGTCAGGCCCTCAGGGAAGCCCCCATCAAAAATCCACAGGATCTTGCCGGTCTGGAAGTCCAAGGCGTATAAGCCCTGCGCCGCGGTGACAGCATAGAGGGTGGTGCCATTGAGGAGAAAGGGCCGTTCTGTGAAATAATCGAGATTGGCCGTCCATAGGATCTTGCCTGTCAGCGCGTCAAGACGAGTCACGCGGCCGTCGCGGGTGCCAAGCACGACTGAGCCACCAAAGGAGCTAGGTGGCGCGGTCAGTGAGGCTTTGCTTTCAACCCACCACTGAAAGCGCCCGGTGCTGAGGGCCATGCCGCCGATCCATTGATCGGCGAAGCTGCCGACTAAAATGCCCGAATTGATCGCGTATCCTGCAGGGTCAAAGGCGGCTAGCGGCTTTTCCTTGTCCAACATAGGGCTAAGCCGCGTCACGCCGTAGTGAAACGGGCGCTCTAAAACAGCTGAGGACTTCGCTTCGAGCTCCGGCTTGATGCCTTCGGTGTTAGCGGTTGCGACCAGCGGAGCCGGTAGTACCGGCTGCATGTCAGCCCAGGCAAGGCCAGCTTGACCGCCATAAACAACCAAGACCGAAAAGAAGGTTAGCCACCGAAGCACTGAGGTGAACATAGGCACTCCGGAAGCGAGATCAGGCGTTGAGCAGGGCCAGCATAGTACGGGCCTTCTGCGCTTCGGCACTGGATCCATAGCTATCAATTAAATTGGAAAGGGTGGTTTTCGCCGTAGCCTTGTCGTTTTTAAGCAGCTGCAAGCGCCCGCGGGTCAGCAAAACCATGGGTTTTAGATCCGCCTCCACGGCCTTTTCTAAATCATCGACCTGGGTCAGGGCCTTATCATACTCGCCGCTTTGCTCCAGCAATCCGACCAGGGTAATGCGGCTTTGCACTTGGTAAAAACGGACGCTTTTAGACTTCGCCAAAACGCCTTCAAGAATCGGTAGTGCCTCAGTAGGCTTACCCTGAGCAATGAAGACCCGTGCGGCCGTCATGCCTGCGACCCACCCCTCGGCGTTGTCATCGTGAGTTTTATAATAATTCAAAAACTGCTGAGCGGAAGCCGTGTGGTCCGCCTTGATCGCCTGCGCCTGCTTTTCGAGGGCCGCCTTTTCGTCTAGCTGCGCCGGAGTCGCCGCTACTGGTGTTTGAGCGTCGCCTTTAGGAGCTAACTTTGCTTCGATATCCTGAATTTTTTTACTGATGACCTGGCGCTGGTCGGAGGCGACTCTGGCTTCGCTGTCATAAACAGCACTTATTTTGCCGAGGTCTTCAAGTCGCGTGCTCTTGCGCTGCGTTGCTAGGGTTTGAAAGCCAAAAAAGGCAATGGCAACGACGGCCACTGGCGCAATTAGCATGGCCAACAACCGGGGGTTGGCCGTCAGCCATTTAACCGCTTTGATCCCAGTCGCCTGGAATTGGTCGGGTCCCTTCAACGCTTTGAGATGCTCTTTATGCGCACTGGACATAAAATCCTTTCGCCACGGCTGGCCATTGGTCGTGCCGGTCATGATAAAGGTGTGATAATATAATTGAAAGCTAAATTTGCCGAAAGAAGCACCGCCGACAGCTCTTGATGCAGCTGCTACGGCGGCCTAATTGCGAGGCATCCATGGGAACTTCCGGTCTTGGCACCCTACTCGTTGAAGATGGCTTGCTGACGGAGTCTGACCGCCGCACCATTTGGCGCACCTGCGGCGGCCAGGGATCGTCGTTTGCCCGCGGTGTACTGGCGACTGGGCTCCTCGACGAGGACGAGCTGGCGGCCTTTATCGCCGAAAAGACGCGTTGGAAGGTGGCGCCGAAGGGTCTGTTTAAACAGAGTAAAAAGGAGGTCTGGGGCATTATCGATCAGCCTTTGATCGAACGCCTCGAAGTATTACCGTTATTTAGCGAGGGCCGGGTCCTGCATGTCGCGATGGTAGACCCCTTAGATCAAGATACCCTGCGCCAGCTGGCCTTTTTTACCGGTTACAAAATTGCTCCGGTGATCTCGACTCTGACAGAAATTAGGAATGGCTTAAAAAAGCTCCTGTCTAGCCACAATCCCATCAAGTCGCAGCTCGAGGATTTTCTGGAAAACCACGCCGGGACCGCCAGTCGCAGGACACGGTTGGCCGCTGCTGGTGGTGTCAAGAAGCGAAAAGAAGCCTTAATGCTTGCCCAAGGCCAGGCGCTGGGTGAAGGCGGCGTCAGCAGTGCCGATTCGCCCGCTAATCGGGGAGGAGGCTCGGCCGCATGGGCTTCCCCCGACCCAGCGAGGACACTGCCGCAACCGCAATTGGGTGCCACCCAGTCGGCGCCGCAGAGCGCGGCAGGGGTAACTGTAGACATCAATAATGTTGGTGCTGACCAGGACGATGACTTGGAGTTCAGCGCCGACGATGAGCTTTTCCAAGAGGGCGCAAGCGCGCAGCCGACAGCCTCTGGAAGCACTGACACCGACGCGGATTTCGATGCTGACGGCGACTTTGCAAGCACCGTCAGTCCAGCAGGAGCCAGCGCCGCGGCCCCGCCCCAAGTTGACGCCGAGTCATTGGATGGCCTCGGAGAAGACATTGATAGCCTCGACCTCGGAGAACTTGACGACGACCTATTTGGTGAAAAAAAACCAACAGCAATCGCCGTCGCGACCAATCCGACCGCCGAGGATGCCCAGCTCGACTTTGACAGTGAGGGCGGTGAGCCTGGTGAGGGCGATGTCGACCTGTCCGCATTTGACGCAGACATGGACCAAGCACCAGCATTGTCAGCCGCAAGCGACCCTCTTTCGGAACTAGATGGTGATTTAGGCAGTACGGACACTCCCATGGCGGCAGCGGATGGAGACGACTTCGGCCTTGAAGCCGAAGCTCCGGGCGAGCTAGGCGCAGCTGCCGGGGAGGCGCCTGCAGCGCTTGATGATCCAGCCGAGGATCTAGGCGACTTCGGTCTTGAAGCCGAAGCTCCGGGCGAGCTAGGCGCAGCTACCGGGGAGGCGCCTGCAGCGCTCGATGATCCAACCGAAGATCTAGGCGACTTCACTGCGGCTCCTGGGGAGCATGGCGACGATCTCGATGACACCTTTGGTGGCATCAGCGCAGACGCTCCGAGCACAGAAGCTGCAGGTGGCGATGCCCTTGACCTGGAGAGTGGCGATGAGCCGAGTAAAGTCGACTTTGAGGCTTTGGACAGCCTGGCGGTAGAGGTTGAACATAGCTTAAGTGAGCCCACTCCGGACATAGATGCGGATTTAGACGAATTGCCAGGTGTTGAACCGGCAGTTCCCCCCGTGGACGACTATGCTATTGAAGCACCTGTAGCCAGCACTTTAGCCGTGGATATTGATGTCGGTGGTGATGATCCGCTGCTGGCAACACCCACTGCTGCTGAGGACTCCGCGCGCCGGGCAAGCGGCCAGCGTAATCGCGATTTGCTACGAAAAATCGCCGAAAAAAAACACTAATAGAAATTTTTGCGATAGTGACCAGAAGAAAGGAGGGAGGGCGTGCGCCATATTTGTTGTCTACTAACCAAAAGATCTTTGGTAGCGTTTGCGAGCTATGTGTCACCTTTGGTGGCTTTGGTTATTATGGCATTGAAGCAACGGGCGTTTGTTCTATCGCAGATATGCATGCCAACGAGAGCGGATTTGAGTTTTATACGGCGCTATATGCCGATCCTGATGGCTACCTATTCAATATTCTTAAATTTGATGTGAGCAAATGGAACGAAGAAACTACCAAAAATCAGTATGTGAGAGGACTTATTGTTCGTCCTGACCCTGAAGGTAGCCTATGATGCCCTGAATCCTTGTCGGCGCAACGGTGCGCCCCTTACCTGCAACTCTCAGTGCGAAAGGGCCTTTCATGAATGCTGCAAAAACCGTTTTGATCACCGGATGCAACCGCGGCATAGGCCTGGGTTTGACCTTGAAATTTCTGCAAGGCGGATTTGACGTTATCGCGACGACCCGTAATCCTGATGGCGCCCGCGATCTATGGGAGCTAGAGCATGGTTACCCAGGAAAATGCCGGATCCTGTCGCTCGATGTCACTAATGCCGTCGATATCCAACGCCTTGCCGGAGACATCCACGGACAAAAGATCGATATTTTGATAAATAATGCCGGCGTCATCGAGGATAAGGACAAGCCCTTTCCCAGTCACTCAGTCACCAGCCTCAGCAAAACCTTAGCCATCAATACCGTCGCTCCCTTTCACCTCACGCAAGCCTTACTGCCGCATCTACAATTGGCGGCTGCGCCGGTGATCGCAATGATCAGCAGCATCATGGGTTCCATCGAGGATATCCGTTCGAGTGGTTACTACGCTTACCGCATGTCCAAGGCCGCGCTAAATGCGTTTGTTAAAACCTTGGCCGTTGAATACCCAAAGATGACGGTGCTTGCCCTCCACCCAGGGTGGGTACAGACCGATATGGGTGGGGCCGGGGCTTTAATCAGCGTGGAAGAATCCGCGACCGGGTTGTATCAGACCATTGTTGCAGCGAAACTTGGACTAAGTGGGCAATTTTTAGATTATCACGGCAAAGAACTGCCTTGGTGATCTTGGGTGCCGTTCAGATGGGCCTCATGCGTCTTAGATTAGGCCATGCTAAACTTGAAGCATGCGAAAAATCTATACCATCCTTGCCGTGGCCACGCTGACCGCCTTACCCTCGGCTGCTGGCCAAAGTCCAAACCAGTTGGTTTGTGCCGTCGCCGCAGTGCGACAGCTTGTCGGTGTCTATCCAGAGCACCCGTTGTCACCGCAGCAGAGCTTGATCAGCTTTGACACGGTGTTCCTAGGCGAGGTCGTGGTACCCAGTCGCAAATGCAGCCTTGGCTACTGCGCCGGAATTCGCGTCATGCAAACGGTTAAGGGACGGCCAGGAACCACAGCCTTGGTCCGCGTGGACCCTGATGGTGTCGCCGCCAAAGCATCTTGCATACCTAGCCTGTATGCGACCAAGGGCGAACGTTGGTTGGTCTTCGCCAACCAGGGCAACAGTAAGAGTGGCTTGAAGTATTTTGACAGTGGCAGCGACGGCCCCTCGTTTGCGGCAAATAAAGTCCCTGATTTCAGCAAGATGGAAGCGCAGTATCGGGGCATGCGGGCGCAAATCGAACAGGCCATCGGCGACCGCCTGCGTTAAGACGCACTGGCCAGCCGTATCTATATAAGGTGCCCACCCAATTGACTGACTGGTCAGGCCTATACCCTGTGGGTAAACCGGTGTATGTATGCCGTGAACGCCTCTAGCGCTACCAAACCCATGGAGCTTACCAATGAAACAGATTTTCACCACCACCGCTTTAACGGCACTATGGACCTTGACTATGACTGCCTGTGGCGGAGTTCATTCGCCTGCATCCGCAACTGCTGGCGCGCCGCATGTCATCTCTGCTATTTGTGAGTCGAAAGGCGGAGATAGCAGCTTCCGTATCTACGAAGGCCAAGGGCTGTTGACTCAGTATGGCAAGGCATCTGTGAAATTTCATTGCGAGCAGATCGTTGGCCTTGAGGATGGATTTGTGAATAGTCCTGCAAAAATGTTGTGGAGCTGCAGCGAGGTGGATCGTCCGCAAGGCCTCGGAGTGTCAGTCTACAAGACCGGCGCTGTCGGTGAGATTCGTGCTAGTGTCAGCGAGTCGAAGGGAGCAAATGAAATAGCGTTGCTGACCTGCCAAAACTAACCGTCTGTACGAATATTGATCAAACGACCTACAGCTTGTGGTCGATTGATTT
>Ga0315291_10010454_pt1 | contig 11347 bp, 7 predicted proteins | sample YL17G12_20_MG_FD_203070 | JGI IMG/M metagenome (GOLD analysis project Ga0315291, IMG submission 203070) | Sediment microbial communities from Yellowstone Lake, YNP, Wyoming, USA - YL17G12_20 | ecosystem: Environmental > Aquatic > Freshwater > Lake > Sediment | place: USA: Wyoming | collected...
GACGACCTGCGAAGAGGCGGCCAAGACGCTGACGAATCTGCAAAACCATTCCGACCCAGTAATATCGTCCCAGGCAAAACTACATGCGGCGTTCGCGGTTCCCCTGCCGGCCGAATTTGGATGCATGAAGTGCACTCGCTACGAAATGACGCAGGACAAGCCGGACGTTGAGCAGGTGAGGAGCTTCGCGGGGAGTGTCAAGGAAGACGGGATTGACACCGTCGGAGCAATGGTCTCGCTGATGGATGGGAAGCTGGTTGTTTGTCCTGTCACGATGACTCTGGCCAAACCCGTGGCGAAGGACAGCGTAATTCAAAAGCTCGGACAGCCTGAACGCTCATCCGAAAGCGGTGCCGCGGTGGATGTCAGCGGAAACAAATGCGACGTAACGTGGCTGTCGTACAGCAACGGACGCGTTTGCTTCGCCGTGCTCTCCGGCGACGACCGGTGCATAGCCATTCGAGTTTCCCGTTCTGTGGGCGAAACATCGCCCGGCCCCATGGCGCAGATTCAGCCGGAGAAAGGGGCAATGCCCGCCAATACGCCTTCGCCGACACCCGGCCCGACCCCGCGGCCAACACCGGGCGAGCCCAGGAAACCGTCCCATCCCTCTACCGTACCCGGCACGCCGCCCGCATCAGCCGCCGACTTCGAGTTCGAACTCAAGGCCAGTGGAAGGGCCATGGACTTCCTGAGCAATGAGGCATTGGACCATGCTCAACAAATCCTGGGGGGAAAGTTCACGATAGTCGCCGCTGCGCAGAAAGATTGGGCTGTCCAGGAAGGGCGGGGCTGGGTCAGCGGCAAGCTGAACAAGGAAGCGTTCACCGCCGCGGTGAAGAGCGTGACCCCTGACCGGCTGAAACAATCTCAGGAAACCACGGGGGAGCCCGGCAGCGTGGTGTTCCTGGCGGTGGTAGGCTCCGCGGCCGCGTTTGTGCGTGCCTCAGGCCAGTTCGATGACCAGGCCTTCATCGTCGCCCTGTCAAACCTCGACAAGGAGAAGATTCAGAAGTGTGCGACCCTAACGGGTGCGCGCAAGAGCGTGGTACTCGGCAATCTGCTCGCGGTTTCTGCCAAGTACGTCAAAGACGAAAAGTTCGACGCGGCCGCGTTCAATGCCAAATTGGCGGCGCTGCGCGAGGGCGATTTCTCGGGCAGTGAGGCCGAGAAGATGCATGCCGTCATGGAGGCGATGCGCCCGGCGACCAGCCCGCCGGCGCAGGTTCAGCCCGAGAAAGGCGCAACGCCCACCAGGACGCCTTCACCCACGCCACCGCCCGGCCCGACGCCGCAGTCAGCGCCGGCAAGCAAACCCGCCGCAAGCGCACCGGCAAGCCTGCGTGGTGATACCGGCATGTACTATACCGTTGAGCAGTCCGGCAATGGATTCACGATCGTAATTCACAACTCACCGCTAGGCGATTACAGGGTTGCCGTGGCGAGTCTGAGCGCGATTTTCATCAAGTTTACGGAAGACAAGAAGCACTCGATTATTGAGCTTCGCATAAGTAATGTAAATGGACACTATTCAAACGGTGACGGCAGCTTGGATGCCAGAATGAGAGATCGCAGCTTGTCTTGAGAACGCCGTACGCGGCGTTTGTTGGCATGAAGACTGTTTCGGATATCCTGTTTGCCCAGCGGCAGGCTATTGGCCGTGTGGCCTTTGAACTCGTTCCAGACCTGTTCGGCTGGGTTGAGTTCCGGGGCGTACTTGGGGAACCATTCGGTTCGCAGGCGCGGGTAGTCCAGCAGAACTTCCTCAATCACCGGCCCCTTGTGGATTTGAGACTTAGTGACAGTCACCGCGTTTTGTGAGAAAGAAGGCAAGACCGAAGAAGGAAACATGGTGACTGTCATTGGTCTTACAGCAGGACATTAGGGGAACGTATGGACCTGGAATCACGTGCGAATGCTGGTGAAGGAGCATCCTCATGCTATCCGAAGAGCGCCCCGAGAATGTCGCACGAATTATGGGCCCCAACGTTGTAGACTCCGCCATCCGTCAGGCCATAGCCCAGTGCTGGTTCGCCCTCCCTGATGAGAGGAAGAACGCAGACGCCGTCAAGGCTGAAACGCGGCGCATCCTGGAGCGTGCGCTCCGCGATTTTGAGGAGGATGCGGCAGCGTTTGGGATAACATAGGCGAGGAACTGGTCGATCGTGCATTTCGTGCAGCGTGGGATTCAGGCATAGTCCTGACGGCCGGGACCAGAGAAGGTGGGGCTCCCGTACGGGCCCGTCTGGGCGCCCAAACGACGAGCTCGGCTCAGCCTACGAGTGCCGGGATTCGGGTTCCAGTGGGCGGTGAGCCTCGATGAGGCGAAAGCCCTCCCGCCTCTTCGAGGCTTGGGCCCTGTTGGCATCCTACTCCGGATGCTCACGCATCCGGCTACCCGCTGTAGGCCTCTTCGAGGCCACACCGGCAACATTTGGCGCTGAATTGCGCACGGTTACTTAGTTCTGCTAGTTCCATGGGAAGCGTCCGCTGAGAACCGTAAGATATGCCTGAGGAGACCGAGCGATGAAACTTGTAAGCGCGTGCTGGATCATGCTTGCAGTGTTTGCGTCGGGCAGCGCCGGTTGCGCCAACGCCGAGGGGAACCGTGAGCTGAAGGTTCACCTCGCTCAGGCCAACAACAACAGCCCCTATGCCTTCGTTCGGGCCAAGTTCGAGCCTGGTGAAGTGGTCGATCCCTGGGCCGTACGTTTCTTTGACGAGAAGGGCGCCGAGGTCTCGTATTTCGTCTGGGACTCGGTCACGTGGCAGGTGGCGAGGGAGGGCAGGGCCGATTGGGGGCATCGCTACGCGCTGATCAACCACGCGCCCGGCGACGCGCAAGAAGTGCTGGAGGCCCGCGCCCGGAAACTCCAGTGGGCCAAGAAGAACCTCCCTGAGCTTGGAGCAGGACTTGAGGGCCAGGAACAAGCCGCCAAGAAGGCCGGGGACTCGGTATGTGCGGCAATGTATCTCCTGCGCCGCCCCGTGCCGGCGTTCGGCAAGGAACGGCTCACGCTGCGAGTTTACCCTCGAAGGCAAGTGGAGCCGAAAAGCCGGCAGTGGGAAGGCCGGAAGGTTGACGAGCGGGTTTCCGTGCAGCAGGGCGAGTTGGGCTTCCGGGACTTGCCTGACCGCCTCAGCGTGACATGGAAGGGCAAGGAACTGTTTCACACGGTCGGTTTCAACGCGGGAGATTTCGCGGACACGTCCAGTCATGCCGACCCGTCGCGATCCTTTTCGATGGAGACGGCCGAGGGGATTATCACGAAACTCTCCATCAGCGCTCAGACCAAGGGCCGCCAGGGCGGGTCCATGGATTGGCAATGCACCTACTGGCTGTTTCCCGAGGGGAGCTACGTGGCACTGGAGGGCTTCAGCCCCGGCGACACGGCCGGCTATCTCGGCGGGCCACAGAAGCTCAGCATCTGGCAAACGGATGGGAACTTCACCGCGTCGCATGAGCCGCTCTGGGAGACGCCTTGGTGGCTGCACCAGGCAGGCGACCGGGGCTTCGTGGCGACCCACCTGTTCTACGCCACCCCGCTGACGATCGGGTATGGCAACAATCCCTTCACGGTCAATGCCGAAGGGCCCGGCAAGGACCCAAGACTGGAGACGAGCGGCAACCAACTGGCCTTGTGCTGGTCGCACCGGCTCGACGATCCGGCGATCCTGCGCCTCATGGTGCCGCAGCCTCCCCGCCGCCCGAGCGATCCGGCGCCCACCACGCAGCCGAAGCCGGCCAGTTGGCAGCCGAAAGTGGATTGGCTCTACCGGCAGTACGTGGTCGGCGTGGGGGAGAAGGCGGATGCGGCGGAGAGTTCGCTGCGGGCCGCGCTGGGCGCGGCGGCCGGCTGGATCGACCGCCCCGTGAGCGAAGAGGAGTTGGCGGCGCTGCTGGTTGGGATGATGTACGAAATCGGACAGGGCGGACAATCGGCGGAGATCGGACTGCTGGGGGTCGTGCCCGCCGCGCTGCGTAACGATCAGGCGGCGATCAAGCAGGCGCTGGGGGACCGCGCGCGGGACCCGGTCGCCCGGACCGACCAGTACATCACGATGATGCGGCAGAACGTGGCAGAGGGCGGCAAGCCCGCGGCCGGCAGCAAGCTCATGCCCGACGGAACGCGGCGGGAGGGCTGGACCGGCAACCCCTGCTATCATGCCGCCATAATGCCCTGCTATGTGCGCGTGCTGGAGTTCTTCGGGATGCCCTTTCCCCAGGAAGCGTGCCGGCAAGCCATCCTTCGGTATGCTGATTTCGGCCTGGAACTGCTCGGCGGCAGCCCGGTGGACTTCGACAAGTTCCGCGCGGTCCTTGAGGCGGAGTGGCCCAGCCGGACCGTGCCCACCATCCCATTGATGCTGCACGCCTACACGCTGAAACCCGACGAGAAGTACGCCCGGGCGGCTCGAATCCTGTTTCAGGACCTGATGCGCCTGGTCGAACGCAACCCGCACGGCTACTTTCCCGCCTGGACGTTCAACCCGAAGGCGGACAAGTACGACACGGTCTATAATCCCGTCAGCTACGATCGCGGGATCACCTCGCTCTGGTCCGAGGGGCTGCTGGACCTGATCGGGCGCGAGGCGGCCTCGCGATTCGTGACCGCGCAGGCGCGGTGGTTCGTCTTCAGCGGCCAATTGCTGGATACGCTGGAAATGGACAGCGTAACGGCCATCCGCGCCTGCACCCATGGTGCGCATACCAACATCCGCAACCAGATCGGCATCTACTTGTACGATGACTTCGACTTCTACCGCGGGCTGGTCGGCGACCTGGTGGCATGGTCGGCCGCGAGCAGCCAAGTGCCAGGGCAGGCCGACCACTCGGGGACCGGCCCCTATCGCAGGCTGATACTGTCCAACGCCGGCTCCTCGATGCTGCGATGGGCGCTGGACATTCGACCCGGCGGAAAATGGCTCGAATCCGAGGTGCAGCCTCTTGCCGAGCGGAAAGGCTTCCGAGTCCGGGCGTGGAATCGGATCCCCTCGACGCAGCCGACGATCAAAGTCACGGCAAAGGAGGCCGGGCTGAAATCTGAGGGGGACGTGCTTCAAGTCCAGTTGAGCGGGCCGGCATTTCGCAAACCGGCCGAGTTCGAGGTGACTCGGCAGGGCGAGAAGCTGTCGTTAGAAGCCGGCAAGCCTGCAAAGGTCCGCTTGTTCTACCGTGCGATGTGCCCGGACTGGTCGGCAGAGGCCAAACCTGTTCTCCGCCGGCACAATCTCGATGGGAGCACCGAGGTCGTGCGCGACGGCATAGCCTGGGAGAAAGCCGTTGTCGAGTGGCAGGTCTCGCCGGGCGAGTATGACCTGCAAGACTCGCAGCGGTGAGGCGGCCTGCTGAAGAGCTGCTACCGGGACGCGGCGCATGCTTGGACGAAACCTGGAACCCCCAAAGGCGAGCGCCGAACGCCCCGGCCAGCACGCGAAGGCGGTCGAAGGAGTTGCCTGAAGTGAACGCCAAGCAGAACGCGTTGGAGATCATCCGGTTCGGTAAGCCAGAGCGGATCGTCACCGGCCTTCCGGCCAGGGGCTTGGGCTACCGGGGCGTGAACCATGAGGGCTATGAGGGTGGTGGACATCACCTGCCCGTAGGTTCGGTCTGGACTGATGTCTGGGGCACCGTCTGGAAGCGCGAGCTGGACGGGGTAATGGGTTTCCCGCAGGTGCACCCTCTGGCCGAATTCCCAGCGGCAATGAGGACCTACAAGTGGCCCGACCCGGACGACGAGCGGCTCTGTGGCCAGATCTATGAGCACGCCAAGACCCACAACCCCGCCGAGATCTTCCTCCTCGGCTCGCATCGCGAGACCCTGTGGGAGAAGAGCTACATGTTGGTGGGCATGGAGACGCTGATGGTCGCCTTCCACAGCGAGGCCAACGCAGTCCGAGACTTGCTCCGCCGGATCATGGATTTCGACCTGGCTATCGCCAAGCACTACATCGCCGCCGGGGCAGATGCTGCGGGGATGGGGGACGACCTGGGCACGCAGGTGGGTCTGCTGCTCTCGCCGGACGTCATCCAGGGTTTCCTTGTGCCCGAGTACCGGCGTCTGTTCGACTTCTACAAGAAGCACAAGGCCGTCATCAGCTTCCACAGTTGCGGGAACATCACGCCGCTGGCCGAGACGTTCATCGACCTGGGTGTAAACATCCTCAACCCGGTGCAGGCGACCGCGAACGACCTGGACGAGCTTCGCCGTGTCACCCAAGGGCGCATGGCCCTCCAGGGCGGCGTGCGGAGCGATGTCATCGTCGCCGGACCCGTCCCGGCCATCCGCCGCGAGGTTGCCCGACGCGTGCTGCAACTGGGCCGCAATGGCGGCTACTTCTGCAACGCTGACCAGGGCATGCCTTGGCCCGAGGAGCACATCAAGGCCGTCTATTCGGCGGTCGAGGAAACTGGGAGCTACCCGCTGGACGAGCAGCGCCTGCTGGCGATGTAGAATCGCCGGAGCGCCTGGGCGGCCTGCTCAGGAGCTACTACCGGGAAGCAGCGTGAGGACCCGACCGTGAGAACCTTCAGGGCGCTGTTGACGGCGCTGGTGGCGACCCTCGCGGGGTGGGCGCAGGCATCGGAGACGGTCTGCCATCCCTTCGTTGGCGTCACCTACACCGTGCGCGCGGAGACGGCGCCCAGGCCCCTCAGGATGCACATCGTGGACATCGACCTGGCCGCGTCAGGCATTCGTTTTCGACTCACGCCGCACAGCGGGCCCCTGCACACCGGGAAGCAGACAACCCTCGGTTACCTCAGGCAGCAGCAGGCCCAGATCGCCATCAACGCGCACTTCTTCGAGCCCTGGCCTGCGCCCAGTCCTGATCCGGGAACGGCCAGCCTGGTGGGCATCGCTGCCTCGGACGGCCAGGTCTACGCTCCGTTCCTGGATAAGGCGCCCAAGCAGTACGCCATCCAGCCCAACGCCCCAGGCCTGAACATCGATGCCGGCAACCACGCATGCATTGTTCACCGCAACGCCGCCGACCCGAGCGGATACACCGTGGCTGAACCGGTCACGCTCCACAACACCTTGGCCGGCAACGAGCAGATCGTGACCAGCGGTCGGGTCACGGCCGTCCACAGCGACTGGAACAGCCGGCTCGATCCCCGAACGGCCATTGGCCTGACCCGCAGCCGGCATCTCATTTTCTTCGTCGTGGACGGGCGACAGCCTGGAATCAGTGAGGGAATGAGTGTGCCGGAGGTCGCCCATGTGCTGGCCGGGGACTACGGAATCGTCGATGCGCTTGGCCTGGACGGGGGCGGATCGACCACGCTGGCCATCGCCGATCCGACGCCGCGCGTGGTTAACGTCTCCGTGGGGGTCAAGGACGCCCCGGGCACAGAGCGGGCCGTCGGAAGCAACCTGGCGGTATTCGCCCAACGGCCCGAATCGACCTCCACGACTTGCAGCGCTTCGGGGCCCGACGCTGCGCCCAGTGGCATCTCCGCAAGGCCCTGCCTGATCATTGCGCTGGGGGTGTGCTTTGCGGCCGGCCTGGTTGTGTTGGCCTGGCAACGGCGTTCGTCTCGCGCCCGTTAGCGTTCTTGGGCCCGCCAACATCATTCTGACGTCCCCCTGGGGAAGTGCGCAACCGGCGGCCGCAGCCGCACTCAGCACCAAGGCGTGACCGCCGGAGGACGAAACATGTAATCCCAGCGGCTTTCACAAGTGGCCCGTAGGGGCCGGAAGGAGACCGCCATGTACAACGAATAGGGATATCATTCTGGCTGTGGACTATCATGCCGGAAACACCGAGGTCCGTTGGCTCAACTGCCACAGCGGGGAGGAACGTTGCCTCAACATTCCCACCACGCGCAGTGGCATCCTACGTTTGGTGGAGAAGGCTGTTGTGGAGGCGGCGTCGGTGGGAGGGAAGGTCGTCTGGATCATGGAGAGCACGACGGGCTGGGCGCGGGTCAAGGAGTTGATCGGCTCGCGGGTGGAATTCATCATGGCCAATGTCTTGCAGATGCCGCTGCCGCCCAAGTCCGAAGCCGGCAAGACGATCCTCCCTGTTGGCAGCAGGCGGTATCTGCTGCTCCGCGGCATGAATGACGATCAGGTGAAGGAACTCCTGGGCCGGGCCTCCTGCAACCAGTGACCCGTCCCTCACGAGACCCCGGGACCTTCCCGGCCCAGGTTCCGGTGCCTGCCATGAGGACCCCGTCGTCTTGGCCTCGGCGTCGAGCTTGACGAGGACAAGATGACCGGCTAAGAACGGTGCTATGAAGAAAAGGGCGACTGCTGCGCGCGTTTCGGCCAGGACCGACGGCGGGCCGATTGGCGCCCGACCGTCGGCGGAATCTGAGGAAGCGGACGGCGGCCGTGAAAAGGAGCGATCATGAAGGCTTTGCGGCTGGCGGTACTGGTGATGTCGGTCCCGGCGTGGACGCTGGTGGCGGAAGAGACCAAGGCGCCTACGGAAGCGGCGGCGACGGGCCCGGCCACTGCGGCAAGCCCAAAGGCGACACGGGCGGTGGCGGCGTGGGATGTGGTGCCGTACCAGGTGTTCGACAAGCCTTTCAACGCGGGCGTGGTGGCGTTCCATGAGACGGGGTGCAAGGTGGAGTTCACGGTGCTGGCGGGCGGGAAGGAACTGCCGGCGGCGAGCAAGGTGGTGGCGAATCCGACGCTGAACGAGCAGACGAAGGTGTGGGAGTACTGGGTCGCGCTGGATCCAAAGGCGCTGCCGGACGGGCCGGTGGAGGTGCGGGCGAAAGTCGTGCCGCTGGGCGCGGGGATGATCTCGCGGGAGCTGGAGCCGCTGATGCTGTACGCCAACGGGGGCGGGTCGCTGAAGTTCGGCGAGCCGGTTTGGGTGGACGGCGACAAGGGCGATGACACGCAGGACGGGACGGAGGCCAGCCCGCGAAAGACCTTGAAGGCAGCCATCCGGAAGGCGGCCGACGGCGGGACGATCTACCTGAAGGCGAGCAAGGGCTATTCCCCCAACGGGTTGGAGGGCGGCCTGAAGCGGAGCTACTGGACGGTGATCACGTCGGCGCCCGGGGTCAGCCGGGATGACGTGGAGTTGGGGCCGGGGCGCCCGGGCACGGACAAGCTGTGCTTCCGGAACGTGACGCTGTACGGCGACCCGCCCACGCGGGCCTACAACACGATCCTGTCGGGCGAGCAAGGCCGGAGCATCGTGTGGGTGGACGGCTGCAAGCTGTACAACAAGAAGGGGCGATGGGAGGGCGGGGGCGAGGCCTTCGGCAACCGCTATGTCGCGTACGTGACCGGCGGGCTGACGACGGAGATGGACAACGGGCCGGGGGCGCTGTTGATGCGGGACCACCGGATCGTGAAGATCACCTCGGATGCCTTCACGGGCGTCCGGACGGCGATCAACAGCAGCGTGGAGGACATCGACCCCGGCAAGACCGGGGCGCACCCGGACTTCCACCAGTCCTACATCGGCGACCGGACGAAGTACAACCACGTCATCCTGTACAACTGCTGGGGCAGGAAGTGCATCTCGCAGGGGTTCTTCGGGCACAACCTCCAGGACTCCGCCTTCGTGAACTGCCTGTTCCAGAAGGGCGACACCGTGATGTACTCGCAGTACTCCGGGCTGATGGACCACGTGCTGTTCATCCACATCTCGCTGCCGAACCAGACGTGGCTGTGGCGCGAGGGGCTGGCGACGAGCAACTGCTTCATGATCGACTGCATCATCGCGTCGATGGGCGTCGTGAAGACGGCCGACGTGAGCGGGCTGGTGCTGGAATCGAACCACTTCCTCAAGGCGGAGTCCAAGCGGGGCGAGAATGCCACCGCGGGAGAGGCCCAGTTCGCGGACGCCGAGAACCTGGACTACCACCTGAAGGCGACGTCGCCGGCGGGGCGGGGTGGGCAGGCGCTACAGTGCGTGCCGGCGGACATGGACGGCAGGCCCTATGATCCGGCCAGCCCGTCCAGAGGGTGCTACCAGGCGGGCGGCGGGAAGGAGAAGTAAGGCAAGCGCAACGATGTGGGAGATGCCCTGGGGCTCTGGCGCCAAGGCCAGGTGCAACGCGTCGGTGCCGGCTTTCGGGGGACGCGGATACCGGGTCACGAGCCGGTTCGATCGCGCGCTGCCGCGCTCACCTTGCCCGTCTGCGGCGGGGCGAGGCTGAACTCGATCTTCTCGCCCTCCGCGCCGAAGTAGCCGCCCCAGCCGATGCTGACGCCCTTCACGCGAGCCCAGTCGAATGGGCCGCCCGCGTCCTTCGACCAGCCGGCGTGCTGGAAGCGACTCAGCGGAACGAAGAACCTCGCCTGCCCCGGCGAGCCCAGCAGGCGGCCGGTGGGGGCGAAGTACTCGCGGCCGTCGGCATCGCGCACGATGACCAGGAGCTCCGACGGCGTTCGCTGCTCGTCGGGCACCCAGGTCTCCGCCGACAGGAAACTCGCCGCGCTCAGGTCGATGCCGGCGGGGTATTGGAACGACGTGAAGAGGTGGGTATCGACCTTCCCCTTGGTCAGCGTGGCGGCCGCCCGCCACACCGGCGAGCCGGGACGGTCGCGGGCAGGGTCGCGGCCGAGCTCGGCCTTCACGAACTCGCCCTTGCCCATGACCGGCTGGACCGGCGGCAGGGGCTCGAGCACCGGGAGCGGAAGCGCCCCGCTCCGGACCTTCAACCGCTGTGGCAGGCGGGCCTCGGTCGCCGTGAAGAACACGCCCCCGTACGGCTCCAGCTTCACCGGGATGCCCGCGTCGGCAGGGAGGCGCGTCACGGCGCCCGAGGCCGGGTCCCACCTCTGGACAGGCCCTCCGGCGGCAAGGCGGACCTCGCCCTCCCACGGGTTGGCGCTGTCGTTGATGACGAAGAACACCTCGTGCCCGTCAATCCGCCGATGGGTGACGCGGAGGCGCGCGCGCTGCGGCGTCACTTCGACGTCGCGACCGAGCACGCGGTCGAGGGCCGCCGGCAGGAGGGCCTCGCAGCCGGGCGGCAGGTAGATTCCCGCGCCGCCGGCGGCGTTGGCCGTCACCGACGGCCCCGACGCCTCCCCGAAAACCTCGCGCGAGAGCTTCTCGACCGCTGCCGCCGGGAACTCCGTCTCGCTATTGGCAGGCAGCGCCCCCACGGCCACCACCACCCCGCCGGTCCGCCAGAAGCGGGCGAGGTTCTGCCAGGCCTTCAGGGGCAGCGTATCGACACAGGGCAGGACCACGACCCGCCAGCCCAGCCCGGCGTACTTGAGCGTCCCGTCGGCAGAATCGCCCTCCACGAGCGTCCGCGAATCGATGAACGTGAAGTCGCGGCGGTTGGCGAACAGCTCCTCGGCCGCGTCGCGGTACGTCCTCTCCACCGCGTGGGCCGAGGCGGGAGCGTCTTTCGTCCAGT
>Ga0315291_10010457_pt1 | contig 11346 bp, 9 predicted proteins | sample YL17G12_20_MG_FD_203070 | JGI IMG/M metagenome (GOLD analysis project Ga0315291, IMG submission 203070) | Sediment microbial communities from Yellowstone Lake, YNP, Wyoming, USA - YL17G12_20 | ecosystem: Environmental > Aquatic > Freshwater > Lake > Sediment | place: USA: Wyoming | collected...
GATATCGAGATCCACATTTCTGCAGATATTGCCTATGCTGCCTGTCTTTATTGGAAAACGACTGGCGATGATGATTGGTTTGTAGAGAAAGGCGCTGAGCTTGTTATCGATACAGCCAAGTTCTGGGCCTCGCGTGCCGAATGGAACGCCGATACCCAACACTATGAATATAATGACGTGATTGGACCGGATGAGTATCACGACCATGTGGACAATAATTTCTATACCAATTATATGGCACGTTGGAACCTCTTAACCGCCCTATCGATCGTGAACTGGCTGAATGTCCATGCACCTGCCAAAGCAGAAGAGTTAACCACTCGTCTCGAGCTGACCCCCAATTTATCGACAGCCTGGCAGGAGGTCATCGAGCGGATCTATTTGCCCGTTAAGCCTGGTGGATTGATCGAGCAATTCGAGGGGTATTTCCAGCGCAAAGACATTGACCTGGCAGCCTTGGAGCCGCGTGAGATCTCTGCGCAAGTTTATTTTGGCATCGACGGCTGCAACCAGACTCAGGTGCTCAAGCAACCAGATGTGCTCATGCTCATGTACCTGATGAGCGGTGAATTCGACCAGGCTCAAGTGCAGGTGAATTATGATTACTACACCCCGCGTACTGATCTGACCTTCGGATCATCGCTGGGTCCGTCCATCCAGGCTATCATAGCCTCCAGGCTGGGGGATAGCCAGACTGCCTATGAATACTTCATCAGGGCAGCCCGTGCCGATCTGAAAGATGTGCGCAGCAATGCCAAAGACGGCATCCATGGTGCTTCAGCCGGGGGAATATGGCAGGCAGTCGTCTTTGGCTTTGCCGGGCTGTGCCTTTCCACTGATCGGTGGGAGATCCAACCGTGTCTACCAGCGCATTGGAAGCGTTTATGCTTCCATTTTGTCCACCGTGGCCAGCTCCAGATTGTCGATATACACAACCAATAACCAATGAGCGGGATAAAAGCATTCATCTTTGACCTGGATGGTGTCTTGGTCGACACCGCTGAGTATCACTATCGGGGTTGGAAGCGCCTGGCTGATGAAGAAGGACTGCCATTTGATAGGAAGGCTAATGATGCCTTGCGCGGCATCTCCCGTAGGGAGTCACTGCTCCTGATCTTGAAAGGTCGCAGCCTTCCGGAAGATAAAATCCAGGAAATGATGGAACGCAAAAACCGTTATTACGTAGAGTTCATCCAGGAAATCACTCCCGCTGATCTGCTTCCTGGGGCATGCGAATTGTTGCTAGAAATCCGTTCAGCTGAACTTAAGTCTGCCATCGGATCAGCCAGTAAGAATACCTGCCAGGTTTTGGAAAACTTAGGGATTGCTTCTTTGTTCGATGCGATTTCTGATGGCTATAGTGTAACCAACCCTAAACCAGCCCCCGATCTGTTTCTGCACGCCGCCTCGCAGCTAGGTTTCCCACCCTCTGAATGTGTGGTCGTGGAAGATGCTGCAGCTGGCATTCAGGCAGCTCAGGCAGGTGGCTTCCACTCGATCGGGTTGGGACCGCCCGAACGAGTCGGATTCGCCGATCTGATATACCCCTCCTTGGCGAATGTCCACCTGGGACAGATTCTGGCAGCGTTGGATTGAGGTTGGGTTGAGGGCAGCTGTTCGAATTCTAAAAAAACCTGCTAAAGTATCGTCTTCTTACCTTTAAACTTGTAGGGGACCACATACTCCGGTCTGTTCTATGACCGGAGCGTCGCTGCGCCCCTAATATCATTTCTCTACCACACCCCACAAACGAACTGTTCCATCCCATGAGATCGATGCGATCAACGTCCCTTCCGGGTTGATCGCCACATGTAAAACCGCGTCCTGGTGCCCCTCGAGGAACTTAAGCCATTGTCCGTTTTGTACATCCCATATCCCCACCTTGCGGTCGTGCCCGCCCGAGACGAGTAAACTACCGTCCGGGTTGAACACCACTCCATTCACGAAGTTCGTGTGCCCTACCAGGGTTTGTGCCAGAGAATAATCTGCTGTGTTCCATAGCCTGATTTTGTGGTCATCGCAGCCAGTTGCCAGCCACTGACCATCTGGGCTATAACTGACGTCCCCTACAGGAACAGGGATTTGTATATCCGCAATGATCTGGTCCGTATTGACCTCCATCACCATGATTCCTGACGAAATTTTCCCAAAAGCAATACTGCTCCCATTCGGGGAATATTCTGTGCTTAGTACGCTAATGCGTCCTTGTTCTCCACGGCTCCATAACAGCTCTCCACCCGGCAAGCTTGTTATAAACATCCCTGTGCTGAAGGTGGCTGCTGCCAATTGGTCGCCTGAGGGATTAAAGCTTAGGTCCCATACTTGGGAGGGCAGTTTGGCGAAGGTTTTTAGCTCCTTGGCGGAAGAGGGGTCAAAGAAGCGGATCTCGCCTGAAAATCCGCCAATTGCGAGCACATCGCCTTGGGGGTTGAAGGCAATTGCCACCTCATGCGAGGCTTCATTGAGCAATGTGTATCGCAGTCCTCCACTATCCACCTCCCAGACCGGGGCAGTGCTGTAATCACACACACCTGCCAGCAGGCTGCCATCTGGGCTGAAGCTCAGGTTGCACTGGCTGACCGAGCTCATCCGAAAGTCAGGGATTTGAAGTGTGCGGAGTACCACCACCTCCCTGGCATTATCAAGCGTAATCACGTGTAATGCAGGCAGGGGCTCAAGGGTGGGTTCTGGGGTTTGTGAAGGTGGTATTGTGGCAGATGGCGTGATCGGTATGGGATTCTGTGTGGGTGGGATCACATTGGGTGTGGCAGGTTGCGTTGGTGGTACAAGGATCGCTGTTGCAGTTGGGTTTGAACATGCAGCCAGGAACAATGCTAGCAGGACGAGTAATGGATGAGATATTTTCACTTTTGCCCTCCCCATAACTTGAAGGTTTCCAGATTAAATACTCGTTTCCCATAGCCATGGGTTCATTAAGGCCAGCAATCCGATGTTGGCAGCATTCGATACGAGTTTGCGTTGAAATCATCCACCCTAAACTCAACTATTCCGTTGAATTAATATCTTTCAGGGTTCTCGATGTGCTCTGTGGTGAAATTTATTTTCTTCCGCGGGCTCCTTGGTGATAGTCCTTTTACCAATCAAGATTCCTCATGTCCACAATTCCAATATCATCATCACCGCAAATCCTACCATCGCTGCCACTGTTGGGAGATTGGTATTCCCTTCCCGCTGGCATTCGGGGATAAGCTCCTCAACGACCACGTAAAACATTGCCCCTGCTGCAAACGACATGGCATAAGGCAGGATGGGTGAGATGACAATCACCGCCGCTGCCCCAATCACTCCTGCGACTGGCTCTACCATACCTGAAAGCTGACCAAACCAGAAACTTCTACCCATCGACATCCCCTCACGTCGCAGAGGCAGCGAGATTGCGATGCCCTCTGGAAAATTCTGGATGCCTATCCCAACCGCCAAGGCAATCGCACTCGCCAGGCTCACCTGATGTAACACTGAGGCTACGGCTCCGAATGCCACACCGACTGCGAGCCCCTCAGGAATATTGTGCAAGGTCACTGCCAACATGAGCAATGTGCTCCTCTTCCAGCTGGTTGGCAGACCTTCGATATCGGCCTCCGGATAGCCCAGGTGAAGGTGAGGTAACAGACGATCTACGATCCAAAGCACAGCCCCGCCCAGAAGGAAGCCTGCCATTGGAGGCAACCAGACAGGGAGCTTTCCACCCCGTGATAATTCTACCGATGGTGCCAATAATGACCAATAGGCAGCCGCGATCATCACTCCGGCTGCAAATCCAAGCATAGCGTTGAGAAATCGATTACTTACATTCCTTGTCAGGAAGACCATACCTGCGCCCAATGCGGTGATCGCCCAAGTAAACAAGGTGGCAACTAATGCCTGAAGAATAGGCGAGAGAGTCAGGAACTTGTCCATCATCAATGTTTTATCCTTGGATTAAGCTATTTTTGTTTAACCATACCTATTTTAATCCACTGCTGGACAGATTTTGGATGAATACCCACTACCTGCCCCTTCAGTCATCTCAATACTACACCCCACCTTCTCAAAACTCCATATTCATTACCTGTCTGACTTCCACTAATGTTTGTTCACCGACCATCCGCGCTTGTTTGACCCCCGCGTTGAGAACCGCACGGATATAATCCATATTTGCCTCCAACTCTTTTCGTCTGAGGCGCAAAGGGCGCAGATATTCATTGAGCGTCTCTGTTAAGACCTTTTTCAATTTTGCGCCTCCACCATTCCCTATGCTTTCTGCGATTGCTTCAGGCGAACTTCCCGTAGCGAGGGCAATTAAGTTGATCAGATTAGCTACCTCTGGACGGTTGACTGGATCATATGTAATATAAACTTCCGTATCGGTCTTCGCTTTCTTGATCAAAGCCGCAGTTTCATCTTCGGTGGCACTCAGTGGGATCATATTGTTCCTGCTTTTACTCATCTTTTTCGAGCCATCTAATCCGAGTATAAGTGGCACATGGCTCAATAACGCTTGCGGCTCTGGGAAAACTGGTTGCTTAACTGCGAAGCGTTCGTTAAATCGGCGAGCGATTACTCGTGTTAGCTCAAGATGGGGGAGCTGGTCTTTGCCGACCGGAACGACATTGCCTTTACAAAACAAGATGTCAGCCGCCTGGTGCACCGGATAGGTATACATCCCCACATTTATCCTGCGCTGACCAGAAGCCTGGATCTCATCCTTGACCGTTGGATTCCGGTTCAGCTCAGATATAGTTACCAACGTCAGAAAGGGGAGCAGGAGTTGGTTTAGCTCGGGAACATGGCTGTGAGGGAATATAAAGGTTTTCCCATCTTCAGGATTAAGCCCTGCTGCCAGGTAATCGATGGTGAGTTGCTTAACGTTATCGGCGATAGATTCTGCATAGTCCCGGTCGGTTAATACCTGGTAATCAGCAATGACGATGTACGATTGTACCCCCAGGCGGTGCAGCCTGACACGATTCTGCAACGATCCGAATAGATGCCCGATGTGCAAGCGACCGGTTGGTCTGTCACCGGTCAAGACTCGATAGTTCTCGGGGTGCAGGATTAATTCGGCCTCGAGATTAATACTCCTTTCCATTGCAGCTTCAAAGGAGCCATAATCAATCTCGCCGGAAGTTGTTTTTTCAGTCATTTCCTTTACCTCCTGTCCGCCCTGCGTCATTCCACCCATTATTTACCAAATTTATTAGAGTATTCAACTTGTGTCGGGGCGGGCATGGTGCAACCATCTTTGGTTGCGGGCGACCCACCTCTACATTTCAACTTTCTCCAATCAGCATCTTTTCCCATCCCTCTGGAAACATGGGGATGGTCCATTCCACCGGTGGGGACCAATTTTCCCAGCCGTCACAAAACGGGGGAGCATTACTTTGCACCATCGCGACCACGCGCTCACCTTCTGCGCGGATGGAGGCGGCTTTCACGGGCGAATATACACCAATCGACTCAGCCTCGTTGAACTCATCCTCATCCTTCCAGTGCCAACTTGATCGGTCTGGGCTGATCACGATATCCAGCATCTGATCCATGGTATCAACCCCAATCTTAGTCCGGCGTAGCGGTTCCTGCAGGTGCACATACCAGCAGCGCAATTTGTGCGTACCTGCTTCCCACATGACTTGTATAGAATGGGCTGCTCGTTTCGTATTCAATGAAAGCACATCGTTATCTGTCCAGTTACGCTCCTCAAGCTCGATCCGATTGTGCAGTTCATCCTGTACGGTCGGTCGTATGACCGGCGAACGTGTGGATGTGCCCACTGGCCAGAACAGCGCTAACAACCCGGGCGTATCTTCGACGACGTATGCCGGGCATACCCACCACAATTTCCCCTTTAACACACCACGCACCACGATGATCTCGCCCGGTGCCCAGCGAGCCACAAGATCCAAATCCAGTCTCTCAGGATCAGGCTTTGCTCATCGGCAAATTGGTGCCACAATAGGGGCAGTTGGCGGATTGTGGTCCGATCCACTTCACCTCGTGCCCACGGATGGGTCCATTACAGCTCGGGCACACCTGGGGCAACAGGTCGATGCGGTGCTCCGTTGCGGGAATAGATGACATAACCTGGGGCGACTCGGGAGGCGTGTCCATGGCTGGTTTGGGTACCTCGACCGGTGCTTGCTCTTCATATGCATATGGCGCGAAGCGTTGTAATAATCCTTCATATAAGGCACTGATCGCTATAAGGACCAGGATGCCAGGCCACCACCAGCCGCGGGATGCCAAAATAAATATACCGATCAGCCAGATTGCACCATGCAGGCTACGCCACGGACCTGCCAATTTTTTCTTTTGTTCTATACTCATAGCTAATTCTCCATGGGGAATGATGATTAAAATCTAAGAATATTACTATACTGCAAGTCAGTCAAATAGTATAGAAGCAGTCATGACGTCAATAATGAGCCCATAGAAAAAATACATTCTACTCAGTTTTTTTACTCCCAGGATTTATTTACAAATATCAGTTAAGAACTTCTCCACCGCCTCAAATACAACCCGCCGCTTTGGATCCTGCACCAGGGAGTGATCCATGCCCTTCAATGGGAGCATCTCCTTATGGGAGCTACCCAGGTGGTCGTAGATGGACTGCATGCATGTGAATGGCACAGAATGGTCTTCGGTCGAATGGATTAACAAGGCCGGCACTCGCACCTGCGGGAGTGTAGCCACCATGACTGTGGCAAGTCGATCCAGCTCGGTCAGGATGCGGGAAGGCACTTCGGGGTATGCCGGGTAATTCAGCTCACGGCGGTTGTACAGAGGGTGGTCCGGTGGGAAGCGCCCGACTGGGTTGTGGATCGTTGGTCGCAGGAGCCGCTGGAGCACGTCAACTAGGCGTTCGCTTTTCGAGCTGCCGTAAGGAGTTGAAAGCCCCACCACTCCAGAAACATCATACCGTGCCGCTGCTATCAGGGCAATCATCCCGCCCAAGGATTGGCCGATGAGCACCCGTTTCGTGCAGGTGTTGGAGAGCAGTGCCAGTCCATCCTCGACGTTATCCAGCCAATCCGTCCAGCGTGTATGTTTGAGATCATTCGGATGCGTCGCGTGACCTGCCAGCCTGATCCCGAGCACGGTAAATCCTTTCTGCGCCAGGTATTCTCCCAATGGTCGCATCTCCTCGGGCATGGCACTGAAGCCGTGCAACAGCAGGCATCCGGTCGCGCCACCGGGCAAAAAGAAAGGCTCACTTCCAGGGACGATGTAGCTCATAGGCTGGTCTTTCTGAACTTTCGACCAAACTGTGGTATCCACCCGGGTACATGTTGTTTATAGGCCTCCCACTCTTCACCGAAGGCTTGGGTCAATGCTTCTTCCTCTTTGTGTGCCCGATAGATTAGCCCGAGCATGATCACACCAAAGAGCAGCATGGTCCAGGTACGGTAAAGCAGCAAGCCGCCCCAGCCAGCCAGTATAACCGCCATATACATGGGATGTCGGATATAGGCATACGGTCCTCGTGTAATTAGCTGGTGAACCTGTTGCAGGCGCACCCCGAAACCGCTGGAGGCATTGAAGTTCACTCCCAATGTGCGTAATCCCCACAGATAGAGGCCAAGGCTGGGGAACAAAATCCCTGCTCCCAGGAACAAAAGAATAAACCGCACCATCCATGATAGCTGGAAGGGTAACGGCTTCCACAGTATATATGCCAGAAGGATGAAGAGCACGGTGGCTATGATTAAGTACCTCGACCGAAGTACCATCTGCGCAGCACCAGTCTGCTGTCCAGTGGGGCGCGATTGGGCGCGCAGCATGTTATAGATGGCATAGGCAAGCGTGCCCAGCCCGGCAATTGCACCCAGCCAGCTAAGGTAAAATTCGATGGTATCAATCAGGGTAGGCATCTTTGTTGCGCATAGTCGAGCTATGCATGAAGCCAGTCGATTACTACGAATGGAATAGATATAATATATATACAGAGTGCACGAAATCTACAATGATTCTAGTATAAAATTACCAGCCGTACCAGTATATAGCAGTGGAAAAATTTAAACAAGGCAGCGATTGGTTTCATACCAATCGCTGCTCCTGAGTCAGGCGATAAAGATTATGGATACTTAAAGATGACTGGTAATAAACAACGTATCCCAGTGATGGTGAAGTCTGCACCCACGTAGGTTACATTGTAATAGTCTGACAATGATAGGGCGCCTTGGAGGATTGCGTATTTGCCAATACTTTCACCTGGCTGGCGGGTCAACTCACCGTTGAAGCTATCACCAGCAAGCAACGAGCCAATCGTGATCTGGAATGTCAGCAGTGGGTCTGAATGTTTGATGCTTTTGCTCTTCTTATCCGCGACGATGGTGATTGCCCGCAATGTGATCTCATCATCGACTGTGCCAGCAGCATTGTTGTAGTTACCGGTCACGTCAGTGAAGGTCCACGGGTCGTCCGTGTACGTACAGATCTCGATGTGGGTTGTGCCGGTCAGGTCGAGGCCAGTTAGATTCTTGCCCTTCACACCCGTGCAGGTACCCGTGGCAGTATGTGCCTCTCGGTCGTATTCGACGATATAGGCTGTAATCTCGCAAGTCGGGTCTGCCTTAGTGATGGTGAGGTAATCATCCACGTATGTCAGGTCGTAGTTTGCTGAGAGCATCAGGTTGTGTTGCAGTATCTTATACTGGCCGACATCCTCGCCTGGATCGCGATTGAGAGTTCCACTGAAGGTGTCGCTAAACACAAGAGATCCTGAAGAGACATAATAGGTGAAGGCAGGATCATCATTCCCAAAGACCTTAGATTGGGGATCAGCTGTGACGGTGAGGGGACGCGGAGTTACCGTAACGATCTGGATAGCGCTGCTTGGGGTATAGTATTCATCCCCATTATAAGTGGTAGTAATGAGGTGAGAACCAATACCCACATCATTGGGTGTATAGGTCACCGAACAAGTCGAAACGCCATCAGCACCGGAGAGCGTGCATGAATTGGGGTTGAAAAGTCCGTTGCCATCTGTATTCCAACTTACCGTTCCATTGGGAGAGGTGTCTCCATTCAGGCGGGTAACAGTTGCCACACAGATGATGCTATCTCCGTACATAATGGGCGCCCCATCCCCACATTCAACAGTTGTCGTGGTGGTAAATTCATAATACACCATGATCTGTAAGGTATCGATGAGCGCGTCTCTGGAATTATTTCCATTGTTATCCCTGTATGCAGCCATCGCAACCCCGAAATCAGGTGAATTGATATCGGTGGGTGTCCAGGTTGTGCCCCAGAGATCCGTCGGACTGCCGTATGTGGCTATGGTCAAAGTTGTAGGCCATTGAACTGCGCTGGCTTTATTATAGCCAACGGTAGCCCCAGCTTTTACCAGACTTATCACATTGTCGATAACATTCGGGTTGCGTGAGCTGGACATGCGGTTGATATTCACCTCGATACCAGTAATGCTCGCCTCAGCGGGGATGGCAAATCCATATTGGGTACCCTGAAGATAATTGGAGTATCGGTGCCCTTGGTAAAGTGTAACCGTTGTATACGGAGAGCCAGGGGTCGTGATGTTTTCTGGGTTTTGCCAGGGTTCTGTTCCAATTCCAATCCCATTAGTGCCTGACTCGGTATCATAAGGTCCCTCTGTGTATGCCATGGCGGTCGAAACGGGCAAACCTACCAACAATAACATAATGGTCATGACTATGGAGCTACTATATATAAATTTTAATGATTTCACTGAATAATTCTCCTCTAAATAAGATATTTGATTTATAAAATTATACATTAAAATTAAAACAATATAACTTACACCTTTGTAATGTTTATGCAATTATTATTGCCTTAAAAACTATGAGCAGTCAGCACATAGCTAACCTATTTCGGGTGATTTACCCGATAATGCTAAGAGCTAAAAGTTAATTGCTAAAAGCTAACGGTTAATCCCCAGTTTAAAAATATTCCCCGATCGAGTGAGCGCCCACAGGCTGCCTTGGGGGTCCAGTTCGATGTCTACGATCCAGCCAAACGCGGCTATATCAGTGGTGATGGGTTGCCATTCGAGCCCGGTCCTCATGGCAGTGAATTCACCCCCAAGCACGATTTGACCTGTTGGTAACACAGTCAGCGCATAAATGCCACCCGTTAGTGGGGGGAGAGCGGTCCGTAGCCATTGGGTACCATCCCAGTGGAAGAGCGTACCGCGTGCATCTGACTGGTCGCGCGCCACCTCTATTCCACCAGCCCAGATGCTCCCGTCGATTGCCTGGCTCAAGCTGTATAGGTGGTCGGCGCCCGACACAAGCGTGCTCGACCAGGCAGTGCCATCCCAATGGAAGGTGATCGCCCCCAGGTCAGATCCGCCAGCCGCGAAGACATTATTCCGGCTAACAATGAGCACGGAGTTCAATCCGCAGTTGCACTCAGGGAAGGCATTCTCCTCGATCAGTTCTTTCCCATTCCAATGTAGGGCATACGGGCTGTTCTTCCCATCGATTCCCTTCATCGCACCTACCATCCAGACGTCACTGTCTGTATAAGCATCCACCGCATATAACACCTGGGTGGAACCACCGGGTCCTTCCCCGGGGCCATGATAGGGTAGAGTTTCGTTCCATTCATTCCCATTCCAATGCAGAACCTGTGCCCCATCCCCCACCGCCCAACCACTCAGGGCGCTCGAGAAGCTCAAGTCATAGAATGGATGGCTGGCGGGTGAGCTGGTTTCGGTCCATGCCTGTCCTTCCCGGTGAAGCAGTATTCCGTCGTCCCCAGCCGCCCACGCCTGCCCATCCGGTGTGAAAGCGAGGGCATTCAGCGGTACAGAGTAGGATATCTGGCACAGTCCAACCGTACCAGCAATATCCTGGCAGGACCATCGGTTGGGCGAGGTGATCACACTCCCATAAAATGGGTTGGGAATGAGCTTGTATGTGGCGAGGACTTCTTCCGCTACCTGGGTACAGGCTTCATGGTCGTCACCCGGGGACATTTTGTAGCAAGAGTAGTCTTCACCATCTCCCGTGCAGTAGTTGGCAAATACGAGCACACCCGCCTGGCTTACGCGGGCAATCTCGAATGCGGTCGAGCCGAATGTGCGGCTATAGTGTTCCACTTCGTAACCTTCAGCGCCTTGACCAACTGACGGCTCCAGTTTGCATTCATAGATCGAACGGTGGGTCAGTGAATAGCCCATATACGTAGTGGGGTAGGATGTATTTAGCGACCACACCGATGGGTCGTATTCCAAGGTGACCAGATTGGCTGGCTTGGCAAGTTGTGCGTAAGTTGGGCGGTCGACCAGTAGTTCAGTAGAAGGCTCGCTGGGGATGGTGGGTAAGGAACCAACAATTCCTCCGGGAGTGACCAGGGGCGTGGAGG